>Ga0213875_10000321_pt1 | contig 45410 bp, 66 predicted proteins | sample BarmaccomBMRX_R8_FD_160105 | JGI IMG/M metagenome (GOLD analysis project Ga0213875, IMG submission 160105) | Root-associated microbial communities from Barbacenia macrantha in rupestrian grasslands, the National Park of Serra do Cipo, Brazil - RX_R8 | ecosystem: Host-associated > Plants > Roots...
GCAAACGTCACGACCAGCACCCGGGGCGGGTCTGGACAGTTACGGGCGGCGCGGGCAGGATATGGATGTGTAACAGAGTACTCCTAATCCCCTCGGGAACGGCAATTCCCGGGGGGAATCCTTGTTAGAGAGATACGGTACTAGGGTACGTAAGCGGTCCGGCGCGGGCAAAGGCCGAGAGAGGAAGGGCGAGGATCAGCGATCGCCTATCGAGGCTGACAGGCCGTGACTCGTGTCGCGCGACAAATGGCCGCCGGGGCGGACCCGCAAACGCCAGCCCAGCGAGGGCCGGCCGACGGGTCACCTGGCACGCGCCGTCTTGCGCGGTGGCGACTTGCGCGCTGGTGATTTGCGCGCTGGCGATTTCCGCGAGGGGGATTTGCGCTGCGGCGATTTCGCCGGCGACTTTGCAGCTGCCTTTACAGCGGTTCGGACCGTGGCGCGCGTCGCGCGCTTCGCCTTCGCGGGTGCAGCACGCTTTTTCGCGGGGGCCCGCGCCTTGGGTGCGGGTGGTTCGACCTGTGCCTTCGCCTTCACGCGCCGCGCGGACGTTGGCTTCGGTGCGGACGGTGCGGACGGTGCGGACGGTGCGGACGGTGCGGACGCAGCGAGAGGGGCCGCAGCAGGGGCGGGCGTCGCTTTCATCTCGGCCCCGCCGTTCTCTGGCGGATAGAGGTCGGGGCGCAATTCAGTGCGGGGTATGCCGGTGATTGCTTCAATCTGGAGGACTCGATGAGGTGGGACGCGATGCCAAGCGTAGATTGAAGGTGGTTTAACGCCCAAGCGCAAGGCCAGGGCTTGCGAGCCGCCCGCGGCATCGACCGCCCGCTTTATCACCGGGTCAACGGCATCCGTGTGTATGAAGCTCATGGCGCAGCACCATACCAGCGCTGCTCAGTGTTAGTAGGCCACACCTAAGTTACCACGGGCGGGTCGGTTCGATCACATCTCGAAATCCATGCCAACCTTTAACTAAATTCTATTGACCGATCGCTTAGGTAATCCCTAAGTTCCTCCCCGCCGGTCACTGCCGACCGACCCGAGGAACACTGCCGATGTTCATCACGCCCCTGACAACGCCAGCCGAGCAACTTGCGCGGCTAGCGCTTGATGTTACCGATTTCGCCGACGATCTCTATCGAAACAGTTGCAGTCTAGGACAAGCCGTCGAGAAGGCACTTAGCGCAGCAATTCAGGAGTGGGAACACGACGGATTCTATCCGTTCTCGCACCTGGAAATGCCCCTCCCCGAGGCCCTGATCGAGGCCGCTCGTTCGTCACTCGCAACCCATGGCGAGAAACTGATTCAGGAACACGAGTGCGAGATCGCCGCCGTCGCCTACCTGGATGAGGAAGGGGTTACCGCGCCGATGACCTACGAACGCTTCTGGCGGGGTGCGTGATGACCCAAGAGAAATGGAAGGCCGAGGTCAACGCCGCGATTCGCGCGGCGTTCGTCGGCCCCGCGCCGCGCCGCCCGGACCCCGATCCGCTCTACAGCGCCGTCGCCAAACTGGACGCGGCGATCTCGCGCCTGGTGGCACTGCGCACCCTGATCCGCGGTTCGCTGCCCGACCGCGCCGCCGAGGACCAGATGGTGGGCGTCGATTACGACCTTGAGTCGGCGGAACAGAAGCTTCGGGCCGCCTATCAGATCATCCAGCGTGCGCTTGCCGCGGACGTGACGCCATGAACGCGATCGTCCCGGTGCCCCCGGCCGCCGCGCCAGCGGTGTCCGAGCCGCTTTCCATGCTCAATTTCATCGCCGCCGCCGTCTCGGACCCGGCCGTCGATGTCCGCAAGCTGGAAACCCTGCTCCGCATGCAGCGCGAGCTACAGGCCGATGAGGCCAAGCGCGCCTATCACCGCGCCATGACCGCGGCCCAGGCCGCAATGGTGCAGATCGTGCGGGACACACCGAACGAACACCTGCACACCAAGTATGCCTCGCTGGAGGCGGTCGATACCGTGATCCGGCCGATCTACACCGGCCACGGCTTTACGCTCTCGTTCGACAGCGAGCCGCTGGACGGTGACCGCATCCGCGTATGGTGCGAGGTGACCCACATCGAGGGCCACACCCGTGCCTATTCGCTGGACGCGCCCCCCGATACCGCAGGACCCAAGGGCGCGGCGAACAAGACGCCGATCCAAGGCATCGCTTCGAGCGTGAGCTACCTCCGCCGCTACCTCACGACGATGATTTTCAACATCGTAACGAAGGGCGAGGATCAGGACGGCAACCGAACCCACCTGTTGACATCGGCTCAGAGAACCGAGCTGACCGCCCTGATGCGCGAGACCAACACGCCGGAGGGGCGGTTTCTGGCGCACATGTACCCCGATGCCGCCCCGCCGCTGCGGGACCTCGGCGAAGCGCCCGCCCGCGACTTCCCCCGCCTGCGCAATGCGCTCGTGACCAAGCGAGAGATTTTGGCCAAGCGGGCCCAGCGGAGTGCCGCGCCATGAAGATTATCGACGTGGAACAGGGATCGCGGGAATGGGCGATGGCCCGCCTCGGCATCCCGACCGCCTCGGAATTCCATCGGATCGTCACCCCGGTAAAGGGCGATCTATCCAGCCAGGCCCGCCGCTATGCGCACCAGCTGGTGGCGGAAACCCTGATGGGCGAACCGCTGGAGTCCATGCTGGGCAACCTGGAATGGATCGCCCGCGGCAAGCTGATGGAGCCGCACGCCGTGCAGATGTACGAGTTCACCACCGACCTCGCGACGCGGCCCGTGGGCTTCATGACCACGGACGACGGCCGCATCGGCGCCAGCCCGGACCGGCTTGTACTGGAGATGCCTGGCGCGGTAGAGATCAAATGCACCGCGCCGCAGACCCATGTTGGCTTTCTGATCGATGGCGTCGGCGATGACTACCGGCCCCAGGTACAGGGACAGCTTCTCGTGTCCGAACTCGACTGGGTTGACTTCTACGCCTACCACCCGACCCTACCGCCGGTCCAAATCCGCACGCATCGCGATGAGCCGTACATTTCCAGACTGCGCAGCGCGCTCGATCGGTTCTTGGAGATGCGCGACACGATGCTCGATGAGGCGCGCGAGACCGGGTTTTTCGATCGGCCGCGGAGGGTCGCCTGATGTTGGCCGAGCGCATCCGCGCCATCGCGGCCAACCCAACGCCGGCCGCCCTGGCCGACCTCTCCGCCATTGCCGCCGAGGTGGCGCGGGTCGAACGCGCGCTTGACGACATGACCGACGACGCGCGCGAGCAGGAGCAGCTTGCGTCCCTGGGCAGCGCCACCGTGGCGCGCGCGCATCGGGCCCGGCGCCATCGCGCCCGGCTTGCGGTGGTCGAGGGCCCATAAATAGAGAAGGCCGGTCCGGCGAATACGGAACGGCCCACCCTAAAGATGACGAGCGCGGCTGTATGTCGCCTGTTGAAGGGCTCGCTACCGACCGCCTCACGCTAGCCGGCGAATCGAATGCTACTGCGATGTCGGCTTGTCGTCGATTGCCCCGCCGGGCAGCAACGGCTGCCCCGGCGGGACACGCGGCGGGGCGCGCCGCACCCGAGGTGGCATTCCCGCCGCCCGGCGCACGTTATCATCCACCAACCCATAGAGCCGTGATGCGACCCGCCGGCTCATTGGCCGCCCGCTGGCCGCCGCCGCCGCCGCCGCCGCCTGCATCAGCGGCAGCAGATGCGCGAGCTCCCCCGCATGGTCTGACATGTCGGGCCGCTTGTCCGACACCACCGCCGGCGCCAGCTTCAGCGGCCGACGCTCCGCCTCTATCTCGTGCTCGATGGCATGGGCGAGCCACGTCCCCACCGGCATTTGCCGTCGACCCGCCGCTTCGATCGCCCGCATGCGGGCAGCCCGGGTGATCCCGCGTATTGTCCAGCGATCGTCATCCGACCCATTGTCTGACATGTCCGACCTCCTTGTCTGACGTGGCACCGCGTAGCAGCCCGTGGCCGCCCTGTCAGCCGGAAATGTCAGACATGTCGGACACGATGTCGGACAGAAGGAAGGAGGGACGAAGCTTTGACCGCCGAAGGAGAATTCGAGAAGTCATTGAGCGCCACCGTGGGCTGGTTCCGGTCCTGGCACGTCACCGGGTCCAAGCGGCACCTGGATGCCGCTTTGATCTGCGCCAAGATCACCCGCGAGCGCTTCGTCGCAGTGCAGCAAAAACGCCGGAGCGATGCCGAAAACCGCCAGCTCATCGCCATTGAGCGCGAGGCCGAGCGGGAAGCCACCATTACGGAGATCCGCGAGGCCATCGCCTCATGCCGCCTCGCGCTGGCCGACATGATGGGCAAGGCCAGGGGCGAACCGCCGCCGGACCAGGAGGCCGCGGCGTGATCCTTGGAGCGCATCCCTCTCGCGCGCGCGCGCGCGCGCATACGGGAATGTCCCCAAGTTCGCCCCGACCCGAATTCTGGGACATTTGGGGGGAAATCGGGGGGAAAATGGGGGGAAATGGGGGAATGGGGGGGAATGGGGGGAATGATTCCGGCCAACGGACCAAAAATGTCGTTGATACTTCGGAATGCCCAGAGTTCGCCCCGAGTCGGGCCGAGTCGGGCCCGAGTCTTCCGGCCTAGGTCTGTTCGTCAGAAGGGGAGGGAAGGGGGGGCTCGGGGTACTGGCCCGCCGGCCGCCCCGCCGCCAGCCGGGCGAAATAGTCCGCCCGCCGCTGGCACAACGCCGCATAGGCCGCCTGGCCGGCCGCCGATGCCTGCGAGCCGCGCTGGCCCCACCAGTGCGCGGCGTAAGCGTACCTCACGCTCCTACCCCTCGGGGCAGGGGCGGCCCGCCACCAGGAGCGCAGCCAATCCAGCACGGACACCGTTGCGCATGATCCGTCAGAAGGAACTGCCGGCCCGCTGGCCAAGGCCGGCAGTCAAGGGAGGAAACCACGGATAGCCGCAGGCAAATCCGGGCCGTCGTTACTACTCTCGCGACGTTACGATTGCCAGCGATCAGCTGGCTGTATCGATCGCGGTATGCACCGCGTCCAACTGATCGCGGATCGCCGCCGCTTGCGCGTCGGTGATCGTGCCACTTTCCAAGACGGATTTCGTGGACTCTACCAGGGTCGAGATCTCGGGCAGCTGCGGCGCGAGCGCCGCCAGCGCTTCCAGGACTTCCACGGCTATTGCCGCCGGCATGTCAGTTCCCCTTTGGAGGTGGTGCCGGTGCATTGGCCGGCAGCAGTGATTGCAGTTCAGAAAGCGCGGCCTCAGCGACCGCCAGTGATGGCGAGCCGCCGGCCGCGACCTGCGCTTGCGCATCGGTCACCGCCTGGTAGGCGCGATCGAACGCCGCGCGGATCGAGGCCCGCGGCACACTGGCCGCACAGTCCGGGGCCGCGTAGCAGGCCAGAATAGCACGTCCGGCCGCGGTCAAGGCCGCTTGCATTTCGGCCACCGAGGCCGAGGTAGTGGGGGCCGGCGCGCCGGGCTCGAGGTTCCCGACCGGTACGTTGACCCCGCACGCTTGCAAGGCTAGCGCGACCATGGCGCCTACAAGCGCCAAGGCCGTGGGCGCCGATCCGCCTGTGACGTTCCGGACGTCCGGTCCCTCAACCGCACGCGAGGGGGCAAGACGAAGCAGCCCACGGATCGGCGCCGACGACAGCGCCCGCATGAGGTACGCCCCCGCCAGCAGCCCGAGGCCGCCCACCAGCGCCGAGACCTGATCGTCCCAACCCAGCCCGTAGCGGCTGGACAGCCACGCCACGAGCGCCGCGGCCAGGGTGCCCCATGGCGTGCGGGACGCGGCCAGGCTCTTGCCTTGCAGCTGTTGTGCAAGTTGCGGGTCCGCTTGTTCGAGCCGGCCGATCAAATCAGGCAGCGACTTCGCCGCGGCAATCGCTTCGTCCACAATGGTGGTCACGTGAAATCCTTTCTGATGAAAAACAACATCGAGCGGGCGGATCGACGCGTCCGACCGAATCGGCTAAGATGCCGGCGCGCATGCTAAGTCCGAATCCGTAGAGGCCGGTCGTTCCGTCGGCAGGGGCGACCGGCCTACCGCGCCCGCCGATCATCCGCCGCTTGCAACCGCTCTATCGCCGCCTGGCTCGCGGTCATGGTCGCGCGCATCGCCGCCAGATCGACCGCCATTTGCCCGAGCCGATCCGTGATGCTGACCCAGCGGAGATCTCCGGAGGCTTCCATCCGCGCGATCCGCTGTTCATGGTCCGCGAGCGTCGCGGCCATGTGCGACGCATAATAGATGCCGCCCACGACCGTGGTCATGACCGAGATCACTAGCGCCAGCGGCAGGCTCGCAATCAGGTTGCTCCATCCGACCTGACTCATGGGACGGCCCCCCTTCAGTGCGGCACGACGTGGCCGAGCAACGTCCCGGTGAACGTGACCGTGATACTGTCACCCGGTTCGAGGATCAGCGTTGAGACGTTGGTGCCGATCGCGCCGTTGGCGCCGTTGCGCGTGAACGACAGCGCCGAAATCGACCCGCCCGAGTCCCAGAGTTGCACCTCCTGCTGCACACCGTTGTTGTTCGAGTTGGTGTACGTGTAGGGCGATGACGTGGTGCTGATCACGGAGATGGCGCCAAATGAGTTGCCCGTTGCCGCGAACTGGCAACCCCAGAACTTCACCTTGCCGACCGCCGATCCGTTCCCCGTGGACAGCACCGTGCCGGTGCCCGGCAAATAGCAGCCATAGAAGTGGTTGAAGTCCTGGTTATTCCGCGCGTCGATGCAATAGGCCGTGGTCAATGACGAGTCGATCAGGAACGCGGTGCCATAGAAGTTGTTGCCGAACACATCGGTATTCGTGGTGCTGTAGTTCAGCACCATGCACGTCCCCGAGGTGGCGCCGACATCGAGCGCGATGATGCCGCCGATAAATTGGTTTGTGTCGCACTGGCTGTTGAACGTGACGCACACCGAGCCGGAGGCAAGCCCGGCGAAACTCTGGAAATTGCAGTTGATGAATGTGGTACCCGTGACCCCGTTCAAATAGAGCGCGCCGTAGTGCATGAGCGCGACGATCACCGTGTCGAAGGTGTTATTGCCGGCGATCGTCCGTGTCTGGCCCGAGCTGCCATCCATGGAGATGCCCCAACCCTGGACGGTGCTATTGGTGCGCATCACGAGCAGGTTGCGGAAAATCGAGTTCTGCGGCGCGCCGAGGCCAAGGATTTTGTAAGCCAGATAAGCACCGTCGAAGACGATGTTTTCCATCCGGCCTTGCCAGTTATTGCCACCCGCGAGCATCTGACCGGTTGTGCCGCCGACCCAGGTTATCGTGGTGACCTGAAGCACCGAGCCTGGCGTGTAATAGATCGAGGAACCGAAGCCTTGAAGGTTGACGCCACGCGCGAGGTTGATGGTGGACGCGATGGCGTAATTCTTCGGTGCGAACACCACGGTTCCGCCCGTCCCCGATAGCGAGGAAATCGCGGCGTTGATCGCAGCCGAGTCATCGGTGGTGCCATTGCCGACCGCGCCGAACAGCTCCGGGGTGGTGTACCCATTGGGCAGCCCGAGCAGGGTCAACGCCGCGGCGCGCGAGGCCGCTTGCACCACCGCCAGCATGGCCGCCGAGATCGCCGCCGTGGTCGACGCCGGCAGGCCGGCTATGGGATTGCCGTTGGCGTCAAACATGAGCGCCATGTTTGCGCGTTCCGCGGCGGGCACCAGCGGATTGAACGGCCCCGCATCGGCCGGGTTGAATTGCAGGGAACGCGCCGCGATCTCCGCGAGCTGCTGTATCTGCATTTCCAGGTTGTCATCCATGCCCTCGACGACCGAAGGCCAGAAGCCGCTTTGGTTCGCGAGCGAGGTCGGTTGCGTATACGGAATAACACGCTGCAGGGTTAGGGTGGTGCCCGCCGCGATCGGCGATCCGGTCAACGGATAGGTCACCGTGCCGCCCTGCGTTCCGCCGCCCGTGGTCGAGGTGCCCACCCCGGTGATCGAGTATTGCGCGGCGTTGAGCACGGTCTGATTGCCGAAGGTATCGGTATAGGTGAGCACCGCCTCTGACGCGATCGGCATCGCGAAACTGTACGAGAACGCGGTGGTTGCTCCGTTGCCTTGCCAGATCACCTTGGATGTGGTGGTTGAAATTGTCATATCGCAATGTCCCTACGCGCGCGTATCCACGCACGGGCTGGATTGCCCGCGCGCGACCCGCAATCAGAAATGCTATTGACCCTGACGGATCGCTTTCGCAGCCGACGGCAACTGGCCTTGCATGATCGCGGCCTTGGCCGCCGCCGCCTGGCGCAGGATGTTGGCGTTCTCCGGCCGTGCCATCAGCCAGGTTTCGGCTTGCTGGCGCGCCGTTTCCAGACTCTTCGCCATCGCCTGACGTTGAATGCCAGGAGGCAGAGCGACGAACCCCGGACTGTGCACCAGGCCGTCAAGCAGCTGCTTGGCGAGCCGGCCGCCCACGCGCGCGAGATCGTCATATTGCCGATCGTCGAGGGGCACGCCGCGGACATCGCGCCGCAACTTCGCCGGATAGAACTCCGCCGCTTCCATGGCCGCCATGGTGCGGTCACCGTGCCACACCGAGGGTGACATCATGGTATGGCTGCCGATCGGTGTTCCGGTCCAGTCGCGTTGCGGATAGAGCCCCTGTGACAGGCCGGGGATTTGATTGCGCGCCGCCGCGATCCAGCCGTGCACCTCGCGCTGGTATTGATCGACCATCCGCGCGACCTGGTGCAGCCCCACCGAATACGGAATGAAATTGAGCGCGAGGTTGCGCAGATACTTTTCGCCGTCGCGGTCAAAATGCTCCGCCGCGTCCACGAATTGCGCAAGGCCAGACATCCAGCTTTCGTCGGCGACGGTATGCGCAAAGCCCAGGATGGCAGAGCCAACCGCGCGGGACAGATCGCCATGGGCGATTGCCGCGCCGACCTCATAGATGCTGGCCGCCCCGCCGATCAGCGGCCCGAGCGGCCCGAGATACTTCTTATAGGGGATATAGGTATCGCCGATCCGAACGCTGTACGCCTTCCATCCCTGCGCTTCGAGCAACGCGCGCTCGCGCGGATCGGACGGGCCCGCACCCGTGATGATGCCTTGCGCGGCCAGCGCCATGGTGCCCGCCGCCAGGCCGGAGCCAACCATGATCCGCGCGAATTGCTGCGTCCGCGCGACCTCCCCGTTGCGACCGAACAGGTTATCCCGCACCTCGCGCGACGCGAGGCCGAGCGGCGTGCTCTTGATCAGCCCTTCGTCGAGGATGTTCATGCCGACTTGCAGGAACGGCATCGCCAGCTTCGCGAGCAGGTTGTTGTTGACCAGGCTCGCAAGCTTCTGTTGATCGCTGCCCCAGGCCGGCCGCTTCATCAGCACCGCGGCCATAGCCTCATCGTGCGCGCCCTGCACCATGCCGAGCGAGGGGTTTTGCGTGAGGTCCGCCACCCGGGTGGCGAACGCGTTCCCCGTCAGCCCCTCATTGGTCGCGGCGCGGAAGGCACGGCGCGCGATGTCGCGTTCATAGTTCATCGCGTAGAACACGGTATGGATCGCGGAGACGCCGCGCCCCGGCGCTTCCAGCGCGTAGCCGACCTTGCCCGGTATCGTTTGCACCCGTGTTGCCGCTTGCTGCATCCCAGGCAGCGGCGCGCCCTGGTTCGCCTGCAATAGCTTCTGTTCGCCTTCCATGTAGGCGATGCCCGACTTGAAGGCTTCCCAGCCAGGCACAAAGCCTTTGCGCGTGCCGTGGAACATGCCCCACAGCTGTGCCCCAATTTCGCCATAATAGACCCGATCCGCCGGCGCCGCGCCGAACGCCGACCGCGCCGCATCGATCGTCGCTTCCGCAGCCGTCAGGGGAACGGCTTTGAACAGCGCCAACACTTCATTGCCGATGGCGTAGGCGCCATGCGTCAACGGCCCTGAGATCAGGTTATTGACGACGAGGGATATGATCCACGAGCGGGTTTTTTGCCACATCGTTGGCACCCGCGTTTGCTGCACCATCCGCGCGCGTTGCGCCGTGGTTTGCATCGCGCCGACCGCGCGCGCCTGTTGCTGGATTTGGTAGAGTGTGAGGCCGGAGTCGCGTTCGATCCGCGCCACCATATCGCCCACCAGGTTAAGCCCGGCCTTGTCCATGACGCGCAAGGTGCGACCGGCTTCCGCAGTCACCGTGGCGAAGTGATCGGCGATCAGCAGCAGCCGATCCTTGGCCATAAGGTATGCGTCGATATCCGGCGGAAACCCGGAGTCGCCCGCGATCTTGCCCAGCCGGGATACTTCCGCCGACGCCTGGAACGTCAGCTTTTGGACCGCCTCCGCCCAGACCGAAGCGGACACGCCTTGCGGTTTCTGCGGGACGAAGTTGTCGAGGGTGAGGCCGAGCGCATCCGCCATCGCGCGCCGCTCAGCATCGGTGATGACGCCGCCGCGCGCGTCCTGGAAATCATCATTCTGCGCCGCAAGCTCGCGCAGAACCTGCTTGACGTCTTCCGTGCTGTTGAGGTTGTCGAGCCGGATGTTGCCGGCTTTATCGACTAATCCGGTTCCTTCATCCCCGGCGGTAGCGGCCTCGCTCCGCTTTGCGGGATCGGTTTCGGCAGTCCGCCCAGCTGCCTTTTGAGTCTCGCGTCCAGTATCCCGATCGCTATGTCCAGTTTGTCCTTCGCCTGCTTCGCCCGCCACCGGAGATCCGCCGGCAGCCACTGATCGCGCATGATCAGCCGCATCCGATGCTGGTTCGCCAACAGCTGGTAGCGAGTCGGAAGCGGTTTCGGCGGGTCCTCCGGAGGATCGTTCGGCTGCATGCTCCGCCTCTAAATCCGCGAGCGTGCGAGGCTCGCCTATGTTGTGTTCGTCCCACGGAACATCATGATCCGCGAGCCAGTCGCGTACGTCCTCGGACACTTCGTCACCGACGGCGCCCGCACCATGGATAAGCACATCCTGTTCTGGTTCAGCAACCTTGGCTTCGACCGCTTCCGCGAATTGTGTAGGCGTCATCCCCTTAGGATTGATGCCGTGTTCAGCGGCGAGCCGATCGATCTCCGCATTGTGCGCCACAGCCGTGTGATAGCCTTCGACGTCATCGTGCGCCGAGTACTGCGCCACGCCGCGAAGGTCCTCATCGAGTTTGCGCAGGAGATCGTTGGCTTCGAGCGTGTGCACCGAGTCGTGCTCGGGGAAGTAGCCCTGTTCCCAGGCGCGGCGCGCCATATCGTCCAGCTGCAAGCCGCGGCTGTTCACCAAGCCCGGCCGCGTCTTGTAGTCGCCCAGCATCGCACGGATATCGCCGCCGTCATCCTTCACACCACCGGCGCGACGGATGAACGTGGCAAGCCGCATCGGCTCGCGCGCCCGCACATACGGTGTCTTAGGCTCCGCCTTGGTCACCAGCTCGCGTTCCGGCGCGATCACCGCGCGTTGCGGATCGGTGGTGAGCATGCGGTCAAACGCGGCGCGGATATCATCGCTGATCGGCGCCCGGAGCCGGGTCACGGTCTGGTAGATATCGGTGAGCCACGCTTTCAGCTGCGCAAACACTCCCGCCAGCCGCGCCGACGGTGCGTGACCTTCCATCAGGTAGCGCTCAAACCCGCGGGCAAAGCGCTCGTGCTGCGCCCGCGTCAGTTCGGCCCCTTCCGCGGAGCCGAGCCACTTGCGCACCGCGGCCGCGTCCGCGACCAGATCGGCCGATGCGCCAGGCGCGCGCGCGTCGTTCAGCAGATCGTTGAGCGTGACGTGGCCGAACTCATGAAAGAAGGTGGACGCATTCGCATCGCCGCGCATCAAGGTGATGACAGGCCGCGTCATATCCCCGCCCAGGCGAACCCGGCCGCGGACAACGCTGGTGACGCGCTGGGCGAGCTCGGCGACGCGTGACCGAGGCGACTCGCTCCGGATGGCCGCGCCTTGGTCCGCGTAGAGCTGTTCCGCGGTGCCCCTGGCGCCGCCCAGCCGGGCCGCGCGGGTTTCATAGTACGCCGCCACCACTTCGGCCGCGGCGTTGGCTTCCGCCTCGGGCCGGCCCGCCGCGATCAGCTTCGCCGCGACATCGGCCCGGATAGACCGACCAGGAGCGGACGACTCTACCGACGCGGGCGGGACCGCCGTCTCGGGAATGCCTCGCGGCGCCAGCATGCCGCCTTGCGGACCAATGGGCGCGATGCCGAGGCTTTCCCGCACGGCCCGCACCTCTGCCGCCGACAGTCTGCCGCCCAGCGCATCGCTGATCTCCCGCGCCGTCTTGCCCGCCCTCGCCAGGTTCGCAACCTGATCGGTGAGGCCCAGGCGCTTGGCGAACGCGACGGCTTCCGCGTTGTTAGCCGTGAGCCAATCCGGTACCGGACCGTCAACGTCCGTCGGTCCCGTGGGGCGAGGTGACGTTGCGGCCGCCTCGGCAGCCCCAGGGACCGCCCCACCAGGGGCCGCCTCAGAACGCCCAGGAGCGGGGGGAGGTTCGGCCCCCTCTGGGACAGCGGCCGCGGCCGCCGCGGGCGCCTGGGCGGGCGCCACCGGCGCGGCAGGTTCGGCCGCCACCGGTGCCGCAGGCTCGGCCGCGGCTTCCGCCACCGGCGCGGCAGGTTCGGCCGCGGCTTCCGCCACCGGCGCCGTGGGCTCGGCCCTGGCTTCCGCCACCGCCGCGGCTGGCTCCGCTTCGATCTGCGTTTCCGGGAACCGCTCCGCCGCCTCGCGGTAGGCCGCCGATACCTGCGGCGCGAGATCCCGCATCTGAGAGTCGGTTTCCATCAGCAGCCGCCGCCAGGACGCTTGCTGTTCCGAGTCCGCCATCAGCGCGGCCATGCGGTTCTCATCGGCGAGGAACGCATCACGCTCAGCGACCAGCGGCGCGAGCCTCGCTTGATATTTCTTGGCGAGCCGCGGGGTGGTGTCCGGGTCCGCCAACCGTCCCTCGAGATATTCAATCTGCGACTGGTGAGGCGCCGAGGCTTCGATGGCGGCGCGTTGCTGTTCCTTCGACTCCAGCAGCCGAGAGCGGATCAGATCGGCTTGCGCCGACAACGGGTCATATTCGGCGAACACCTCGGGGGCGATGCGCCGCGCCTGCGCATGGATATCGAGCGGAGGCGGTTCGGTTGGAGGCAACCCCTCGGCTTCACGCTCCGCCGCTTCCTCTTGCAGCCCGGTGATCTGGGCCCGCACTGTGGGCGTGATCGGTGTCCGTTGCGTCGCAGTGACCGGCCCGCCGTATTGCGCGAGCTGCGTTTCATCCCACGCCGACCGCCCGCCTGGCCCGATGACATTGAGCGCGGCCGCGTGTTCGACTTCCGCGACCGATAGCGCCCGGTTCATCTCGCGGCCCAGCTCGCTGCCCAGCAATCCGCCGCGCGTCGGCACATGCACGCTCAGGCCGCCAAGCTCCGCACCGCCCAGCGGAAACGCTTCCGCCATGCCCGCGACATCGCGGCCCAGGCCCGGCATGCCCCACTCGGTTCCTTGCTGAACCGCCGCTTCCTGAAGCCCGGAGATCCCCGCACTGACCGAGCGCCCGAGTATCCCAGCCAGCCCCAAGGTCGCGGCGACCGCGGGGCGAATCATCGCCTCCTGGAACGCGCGCAGCACGCCGCCCTGGCCCTTGGCCAGATCGGTGTAGACGCCCGCGCCTTTCAGCCAGTCGTTGACATCATCCGAATAGCCGAGGTTGTGGCCGTGATCCCACGCGACGCCGATGCCATGGCCGAACGCCGCCAGTACGCGGACGCGCGACGCGGACTGCCGATCGAATTCATCCAGAGCCAAGTCGGATTCTTCTGGACCAGGCGCGAGCCACGACCCGGCGCGGATGGGGGCATACTCCGGCCGAGGCCCGAGCAGATCGACCGCCGATGCCGTCGGTTCGGCGGGCCGCGGTCCCAGCAGATCGGTTGTTGTTTGCGCCGCCGCCGGCGGAAGGGTTTCGCTCATGGCGTGGTCGGCGCGGATGGTCCGGACTGGCCGGGCGCCACCATCAGCCCGCGCCTACGCAACTCGGCTTCCGCGCGGTCCCAGGCCGCCGGTCCATAGCCCCAATACCCGTCTTTGTAGGCCGCCTTGATGCCGGCCGCCGTGGTGAGATCGCGCGTGCCCGCCGCGGCTGGCGCGGGCGTGCCGCCGCCATCGTCCTGGATTGGGTTGTTGGCCGCCTGGAAATCTTCCCACTGTTGCTTTTGCGTGCGCACGTACTGCGATGACAGCTTTTCCAGCGGGCCGTCCTTGCCAAGGATGTCCTGCGGACTCTTTCCCGCCTGGCGCAAATTCTCGTACAGGGTCAGCCCCGAGACCATGAATTGCGCAAACCGCTGTTCGCCGATCGGGTCCTTGCCGCCCAACAGCCCGTGTTGCGAAATCCGCGCGTGCGCCGCATCGAAGAACGCGCGTTTCATCTGGCCTTCCGCCTGGCCTTCCGGGGTGCGCGTGCCCATGATTTCGGTTGTCAGTTCATGGATACCCGCGAGCGTCAGATCACCGTTCGGGCCGCCACGTGCCCAGAGCTGCGCCGGATCGGTGATGCGCTTGTCCGGATCGGACGCGTGCACAGCCTGATAGGCCGACCAGAACCCCGGACCATACTCGCGTGCCTCACGTCCGCCCGTGACCTGGTTCAGATGATCTTGCGCCACCCGCCAGAGGTGGTCCTTTTGCTCCCACGTGAGATCGGTATTCGCGGCCAGTTCATTGGGATCAAACTTGGTCGGATCGGTGAGCAGCTGGTTGACCACCCGGCTTCCCGCCGCCTCTTGCGCGTCGCGCTTCTGCTTCGCGACATCCGCTTCGTACTTGGCTTGCAGCGTGTTGGCTTGCGCGATTTCCTGCCACACGCCTTCGATCATCGCATGCTGAAGGTCCGGCCGATCCGGGAACCGCTGGCGTGCCTCCGCGCGCGCCGCTTCCATCCGCGCGAACTCGGCGCCGAACACCTCGGGGTTATGGCTCGATTGCACCGGCGGGGAGGTCGACCCCGCGGGCCCGGGTGCGGTCGTGGTCGCTGCCGCAGGCTGCACCGGTGAGCCAGCACCGGCCCCGCCCAGCGCGGCGAGGTGTTCATTGAACTTATCGACGTACTGCGCCACGGTGACGCGCCCGTCGGACCGGTTTTCTTTCCATGGCGTGGGACTGCCAGGAGGCGCGATGTTGCCCGGCCCGCTGATCATGCCCACCGCGACCCGCTCCGGATCGCCGTGTGCCTTTTGCCAGAGATCCGCGATCACCCGTTCCTTGACCGCCGCGCGGTCCGCCGGGTTGTCGAAACTCTCGGCGCCGCGTTTGTATAGATTGAACGTGCCGGGAATGATGCCGTCGCGCGCCTGACCATCCGGGCCCAGGCCTTCGGTGACGTTGATCGCTTGCGAGATCACCGGAGGTGCGCCCGCGCCTGCGCCTGCGCCTGCGGCGGGCACATAGCCGCCACCGCCGGCACCGCCCGACATCACGTGATTGATGCCGTCCGCCACCGAGGCGCGATCCGCGCCGGCGCGGTATTTGCCAAGCAGACTGCTTGCCGTGGCCGCGTCAAACCGGGTGATGTTGTCCTTGACGAATTGCTCAGCCGCCGCCGGATTGGCGTTGCCGATCCCCTCGGCCCGCGAGGTGAACAGCTTTTGCGCCACCTGAAATCGCGTGTTCGCGGCTTCCTCGGGGGACGCGCTGTTCAACGTGTTGATTTTGTCGGCAGCGAGCATCGCGTCTTCCAGGTTGTGCTGGAAATGCTCCGGATCGTTGTAGTTGGCCGCGACGTCGCGCGCCTTGACCTCAATCGCCGCGTTCTGTGTGTCCAGCCCATAGCGAAAGCTTTGGGTCTGGTAATGCGCGCCGACCCGTTCGAGCATGTAGTTTTCCAGCCGGCGCGACGACTCATCAAACGCCAGCTGTTGCATCGGATTGGCGAGGCTTTGCTTGATCGCCTCACGTTGCGCTTGGATGGCCGAGATCACGCCCTGTCCGCCATCCACCGCGGCCTGGCCATGCAGCCCGAGGTACCCAGGGGTTGATGGGTTGTTCGGATCGCCGAATAGCTGCTTGGTGCCGAAGTCCTGAAAGCGGTAATACGCCTGATCGCTGCCGATGTTGTTGATGACGCGTTGCCGCTGCAACACCGCGTCCGCGAGCCGGTCGCTCGCCTGGCCCAAGGTCGCGCCAAGCCGCTCCGTCGCCTGGCCAACCTGTGCCCCGAAATCCGCCGGATTGGCTTGGACGTTGAGATAGTCCGAGGGAACCGACGTTGACGGCAGGACCGAGGGAACTGGCGAGTATGGAACTTCCGGCATCAGACCGCACCACCAGGGTTACCACCAGGACCAAACACGTTCGGTGGTTTGTTCAGCGCGCCGAGCAGCTGATACTGCGCGTATTGACTGCCGATGCTGGACGCGCCGCCGAGCACCGATGACATGCCGCCGATGGTTCCCGCGGTCAGTGCTTGCGCCGATTGCGCGGTGTCGAGTTGGCTTTGCGCGGTGGAACTCACCGACTGCGCCTGGTAGCCGTAGGCTTGCAGCGCGGCGTTGTTCCGGATGGTATCGGCATTCAGCGCACCGATCGTCTTGGTGCCGGACTGCACATCGAGCGCCGAGCCGGAATTGACATCGAGGCCGTTCGCGGCCTGTGCGGCGCGGATCGCGCCTACCTGTTGCGCGGTTTTCAGCTGTTCGGCCTGTGCCTGCGTATTGCCGGCCTGCGTCGCGTACTGGGCGTTTTGCTCGGCGATCGTGGCATTGTTCGCCGCCACCTGCGCCTGATAGGACGCCGCCGCCGATTGCGCGTGTCCGGCTTCGATCGCGCCATAGGTGCCGACGACCGCCGCGGCCGCCGACGAAACCATGGACACGATGGCCGCAGTCGAAAGCGTCACGGTGCCCGGATCGAGCGCCACGCAATCCCAGAACGCGTGCGAAGGCCGGCCGCTGGGTCCCCACCTCATGATGCGATCCCCCCGATTTCAACCGGCCGAACAACGACACTGCCGATCCGCGTTTCATCGCCGATCGAGAACCCGAGCCAGCCCAGCCAGCGCAGCGATTTTGGATAGCGCGCGTCCACGAAATTCCGCAGCACGGGATACATTGCGCGCGCCCGCGCAAGCCCCGCCCGCGACTCGCGGAGGAACCGCTTCTTGTGCCGTTCCAGGCCGGGTTGAGACACCATCCAGATCAGCCCCTCATCGGACAGCACGCCACCGATCGGGATCACGCCGCCGATGCAGAGCGGCGCGCCGTCCTCCCGGCCGCACCACGTCATGACGGACCGCGCGATGCCGTCGCGGATCACCGCCGCCGGATCGCCTTCGCCGAGTTCCGCAAACACCGCGAGATCCTTGGGCGCCATCAGCGCCACCAGCATCGCGGCGTGTTCCGGCCTGGCCGGAACCACATCGACGACGTTACGAGTCGCCAACGGTGATCTCCGGTATCACGCCCAGGATCGTTGCGGGGACGGGATCATCCACCTGTAACCAGAGTTGCCCGCCCGTATCAAACTTTGGATCGAGCACGATACGCTCATCCCCGGTGACCAGCGGCAGCGGTCCGCCCAGCGCGATCGTACTATTCCATTCCTTAACCGGAACTACCGTTTGCGCGGTGCGACCGGCCTTCAACCCGCGCGTGTCGCGCACCCTGACGGTCACCGCGTTGATCTTCTTCCGCTTGCCCTGAACGGTGCCTTGCGGCCCATCGCCCGCGTCCAGATAGAGCGTTTGCAACTGGCATTGGAACGGCAGTCCGACCACCACCGACGACGCGGCAAACTGCAACGTCACCGCCCCACCGCTCACCACTTGCTGCGCCATGACGTTGCCGTCCGCGAGGATGCTCACCGTCTTGCCGTTGAGGTAGGACAGCCCCGAGACCGTGGTTACCGGCGTGGTCATCGTCCACGCACCTTGCGCGGCCGGTAGCGGCGTGGCTGAAGGATCGTTCGGCAGCGTCGGGAACGCCGCGGTGATAGTGGCCACCACGTGTTGCGTGTTCGTATAGCTGGTGATCGTCGCCTTGCCGGCGAACGCGCGGATGACCGCGCCCACATTGCCGCTACTGAACACCGCCTGATCGGCATAGAACGTGACGCTTGACCCGACCGTCCCCGCGCCGGTGCCGGGGAACAGATTGGCCGCGGGTTGCGGTTGCGACAGCGAAAGCCCGCAATCGACGCACCAGGCATTTTCGATGTTGGCGGGCACGCCCAGCGCCGGGTTGCCTTCGATCAGGAAGCGATCCGCCAGCCGTTCCACGGTGTACGTCCAGGCCCCGTTCAGGTAGCGCTTGACCAGGAAATAGGTCGCGTACACCACCGCAGTGGACACGGTGCCGCCGGAGGTTGTCGGCACGGTTTCCTTGACCACGCACGTGGATTGGAACAGCCCGTTCGTATCGTGGCGCGACCACGCGTAAACGTCCTGTTCCTTCAGATACGTGAAGCCCAGAAGGATGCCATCGTCGCGCACGCACCAAACCACCTTGTATGGCTCTTCCGCGTAGGACCATTCGCGGATGGTGCGCCCGCTGAACAGGTGGTTACTGAGCACCGTCATATCGGTGCCGGTGTAAATGTTGACATAGAAGTTGTACGACAGATCGCGGATGTAGCCGTACGGATTGGCATACAGCACATCGAAGTTTGCCGTGATCGGTGGCAGATCGGACGCGCCGTTGAACGCTTGCGGTTGCGCCGTGATCGTGGATGGCGTGACCGCCGCGGGCACGCCGCCGAAGCCTGGCGAGCCGCCGGATATCAGCCAAGCGCCGTTCGAGGAAAATGCGATCAGCCCCGACGGCATCGGGGTAAAGGATTTGATCGCGTTCACCTGGGTTGACGCGAGGGTATCGGTGATCGCGTCGGATGGTTGCGTGGGATAGGCCGCGTCCATATTGGTGAACGCGCCGACCTTGGTTGCCCAGAAGGTTTCAGGGTCCGCGGCTGAACCACCGAACCACTGGCGTTGGCCATAGTACGTGGTGCAGCCTGGATAGTTCGAGCTGGCGAATGGGTTGTAATGCGTCGGCGGGGCGCTGGAAAAATCCGGTTGCCCGTTGCGATCCACATAGGTGGTGCCGGTGCACGAGCCGATGAGGCCGAAGATGGAGTCAGCCGGCGCCCCTGCGTTCGGGGTTTCTTGCTGGCGATAGACGTTATAGCTGGTGGGCGTGGTGCCGGATGGTGCGGTCCATGTCACCGTCATGTAGGCGTTGCCATCGGTGGACATGATGCGCGAGCCGGTCGCGTTCGAGAAGCTGGCGGACGGAACGCTTTCTTCGCCGCTCGCACTGACCGCGGTCACGACATAGGTGTAGCTTGACGCGGTGGCATCACCCGAGGCCGCCGACTCCGACCCGTGCGTTGGCGATGCCGAGCCGCTGGTCGGCGGTTGTTGCACCGCAGCATAGGTTACCGTGGTAAGGGTCCAGCTGGTATCGCTGGTGCGCTTCAATTGCTGCGGTGCGTAGGATGGATGCGTCAGGGTAAGCGTGTCGGCGCTCTGTGTGAATTTCAGCAGCGGCAGATCGGCGAGCGCATACGGGCTGGAAATCGTGTAGGGCGAGCCGCCCGAGAGCACCTGGGCGCCCTGCTTGTAAACCGCGATGTAGCCGCTGCCGAATTCGAGCACGTAGGATTGCAACGTCGAGAACTGGAACGGGATGAGCCGCGGTGGTGCGCTGGTTCCCGATGTGGCGCTGGTGGCGATGTAGCGCGTTCCGGGTCGGGTTGCCGCGCCGCCGCGGTAATCCACGAAGGTGTTGCGCATCGCCGCGGCGCCGACCTTGTATTTCGCGAGATCGACGCGCGCGAACACCGAAGGCGAGATTTCGCCCGCGGCAAAGGACGGCTGGATCAGGTTGACGGACATTCACGATTCCTGGATGCGCGGTCACGGTCGCGCCAAGTGCGGCGAACGAGACGCGGGATTTGCTAACCTTCGCGCATGAGCACCACATTATCGCTTCCGAGTACGGAGCAGGAGCAGCGCGCGAAGTGGGACCTTCTGTTGCTCGACTTGGAATTGCGCTCCGAACAGCTCAGGCAACTGAAGCGCTATGAACCGCTGCGCCTGATGATATCCGCGATCACCGCTGCGGCTGCCCTGCTTGGTGCTGGCGCCGCACTTGGCGCGCTGGCCGCGCGGTTCCTGTAGCCGACTCTGCGTAACCTACGCCGCTTCGAGCACGCTCGCGCCGGTCCGCGCCAACGCATGCTGGCCGATGACGCCAGAGCCAGGGAACAGATCGTCGAATTGATCGCCCTCCTGGACGTTCAGGAGATCCAATATCCAGACCGCGAACGCGTCCGGCTTGGCGCCCTTGAACCCCTCACCACGCTTCATCCGCACGTTGCACGAGAGCCAATCCCGGATGGTCGGTTGCTCGTATGTGCGCTTGCGACCGCCGCGTAGGATCACCGGTTCCCAGGCGTAGGCCACACGCACGCCCGGCTTGAAGAACGCGAACGGCTTGACCCAGGAGCACACCCGGCAACCGTCAGGCAGCATCGGCAGCAGGGTTTGCAGGCTTGGCACCGATGCCGACATGGCCCAGCCGTCGGGGTATTCGACGGTGAGCCGTTCGATCAGCCCTCGGTGGGTTTCCGGGTCATCCCAGATCATCGCGTCGGGATGATGTTGCGCGTAGAAGCGAGCGCAGCCCAAATAGGGCGGGTCCGCGTATGCGAATTTCAACGTCAAAGCTCCAATCAGAAAGCTGAAAACAGCGGCCCATAGGGGAACAGAAATCCGCCGCCCCATTCCACGGTGCCGAACCACCGCGCGCCATGGCCTACCGTGATCCAATCAGGGGTGTGGTCCATGATCGTCAGCCCCTCATTGCCATCACCCACCCGCGCAATGATAATCTTGTCGTTGGCAATCTTGATGAGATCGTTTGCCCGCGCCCTGTCCCCGGTAAGCGCATAGCAAAGCTTGGCCGCCAACGCCGCGACCATCGCTTCCTGAAACAGCGGGTCCCACAGCGACTCAATGGTGATATCGCGCGTGTAGGTCAGCAGCGCTTGATCGGTGTTCGCGAGGATCACCGTGATCTGCGAATTGTTCCCGTCGAGGTCGGTCCCGATCTGGAACCGCTGCCCCGGTGCGGCCCACCAGCTTTGCGAACCCGCCAGCTGGCCCGGGAACATCGGCACCGAACCCAAGGTAGCCAGGCTGTAATTCTGCACCAGCTTGCGCGCTTGCAGGCAATCGCTGGGGTACGCGTATTCGTAGAGCCAGCCTGGTGGCGGGTAGGCTTTGCTCCAAACTCCGGACGATGGAAAGTTCGGGGTTTCGGTGGTGCCCGGTGCCGACTTCAAGAGCGAGAGTTGCGCGGTCGCTTCTGCGAAGCCCCAATGCGCCGAGCGCACCAAGTGCTGGCGTATCGGGATGTAGTGCAGGCTGACGCTGTTCGACTCGTTGGACCCTTCGGTGAGGCTGGAAATGGTCGACCGCGTGCCGGCTTCCGACAGCGCGCGGTTTGCAATGGATACCTGATCGGTCACTGCCCGAGACCCCAGCCCGCCGGCGCCATGCCGTTGGCGATGATGAGCACGCGATTAGGATCGCACTCTGTGATGGTCGCCTGAAACGGCGTGCCGGTATGCGTGCCGTCATCGGCGACGTTGACGGTATAGCTGCACCCGGATTGCACCCACGTGCGCCCATACTGATCGGTGACGTCGGCGAGCGCCGGCTTGGCCGCGAGCATGTGCGACAGCAAGGACGTGGCGATGACCAAGGTTCTGGGTCGCATCAGAGATTGACCTTCAGAGCGCCGCCAGTGCCACCGATACCGCCCGTGGTTCCGGAGGGTGCCGTCGGCGCGCTGCCTGCGACGGTGTTGAAGCCGCTGGACGTCAGGGTGCCCGTCGAGAAGACGTGGATTTGGTAGGACCCGGAATAGCCGCCGGTGCCCGCCAGGCCGCCGTTGCCGGTGCCCAGGCCGTTGCCACCATTGGCCCCCGCGCCGCCGGAGACGTCCACGGCGTTGGTTGCCGTGCTGCCGAGCAGCTGGCCCAGGAACAGGTAGACCACGCCGCCACCGGCGCCCCCAGCCCCGCCACCGCCCGCGGCGTTGCCCGCGCTGGCGCTGGCCCCGGGCCCCGAGGCGCCAGGCCGTGCGGAGATCGCGCTGGCCGCCGTCGAGGGGCCGCGGTTCAGCGCTCCGCAGGCGAGATCGAGGTGCCCGCCAGGTTCGCCGCTGGCCCCGCCACCGCCGCCGGCATTGGTGCCATCGCCAGCCCCACCGCCGCCGCCGCCGGCATACATGCCGGGATAGATGACGTTTAGGCCGGTGTTGCGCGTGTAGTAGACCAGTGCTGCGTCCGGACTTGGCAGATAGAGCGGGCTCACCGCGTTGCTGTTGGTTTGCGCCGTGGCGCCCGTCCCGCCCGCATTGGCGCCCGCTGCACCACCAGCGCCGCCGACCCCTCCCGAACCGCCGTTGCCCGGCTCGGTCTGCCCGCCGGAGTTGCCCGCGTTCGAGCCGGCCGAGGTGCTGCCGTTGCCGCCTGCCCCGGGTGTTGACCCGTTCAGGAATCGCGGTGGCAGCGTGTAATTGCTGCCGTCATTGTTCGTCGCGCCACCGGTAGAGCCGGACGCCGATGAGAACACGCCAGCGCCGTCGGCATTGATCGCCGAGGCGCCCGCTTGCGTGATGTCGCACGTGCCGAGAACGAATACCGGGAAGTTGGCCACCGCCAGCTTGCCGGTCCCCGAGAGCGTCAACGACTGATAGAACATCGGTCGCGTCAGCGTGGTTGTACCGCTGGCGATCGTGACCGCGCCGTCGGCACCGCTGCCGAAATAGCCGGTTGCCACCGATCCTTGCGGCAGCCAGCCGGCACCGGTGTAGGTTTCGCAGTAGCCGGTTGTGAGATTGTAGCCGAGGGTGCCGAAGGGTGGCGCCGTTGGCCGTGCGGTGACAGTCCAGTTCGGGACCGAGGCGCCGCTGCATGTTGGGGTTTGCGCCCAGGCTCCGCCGCTCAGCAGCAGGAGCACGAGCGAGGCCGGCGCCAGCGTCCGCCAGCGGTTCATTTGCACGGTCATCGGTCGCGACTAGATCGGAACGACCGTGTAGACGACGGTGACGCGGACCGAGCCGTCCCCGCTGGTATAGGCTTGCTGCGAACTCAGCAATTGCCACACCACCGGCAAGTTGGCGATCGACGCCGTCGTTGTCAGCAGCGGCGTTCCGTTCGCAGCGACCGGGTTGGAGTCGAGCGTGATGTTTGGCGTCGTGCGTGTCCCGATCCCACCGTCCCCGCCATCGGCCGCCAGGCCAGCATTGGTGCCGTAGAACAGGGACCCGCCCGTAGGACTGCCGCCGGGGTTATAGAGGACGGTGTAGGACAGCAGTTCATAGTTGGCGAAGAAGACGATAATCGCCCGCCCGCTTCCTGGTGCCGGAATGATGGTGACCGGCTTGGTGCTCAGCGTGAGGATTTGCGCGGAGGGTACCGTCACGGTCGCGACCTGAACCGCGACGGTGCCGAGCGGTTGCCAGATGCCGGCCGATGCCGAGTATTGCTCGCAATAGCCGACGGATGAGTTGTACCCGACGGTCCCGTCGGGCGGAGTCGTCGGACGGCCCGAGGTGGTCCAGCCTGGCACGGTGATGCCGTTGCACGTGCCCGAGGTTTGCGCCCGGGCTCCGCAGCCCAGCAACAGCAGCAGCGCCGCCCCAAGGGCGAGCCGAATAACGTGATTCATTCGATGCCCTCAGTTCAGCGGGACGGTGTTGTAGACGACGGTGATTCGGAGGCCGCCGTCACCGCCGGTGAGCCCGCCGTTCGAGGTGTAAACGACGGCCTGATTTGACAGGTAACCCGTCGCGCCGCCGACTGGACCCGATGCCGTGAAGGACGCGTTCGAGCCGAGCACGAAGATGTTCGGCGGGTTCTGTGCGAGAACGCCGCCGTCGCCGCCGTCGGCGACGACGGCGATACCGCCCCCAAAGTTCACCGATCCATAGTACAGACCGCCGCCGTCGGTGTAGGGCGTAGTGCCGAACAGCGCTTCATAGATTGCGAACAGAACGATGATCGCGCGCCCGGTTCCCGGCGCGGGGACGATCGTCACTGGCGTGGCGTTTGCGGCCAGGATTTGCGCCTTGGTCAAGGTGACGATGGCGATTTGCGCGGCGACGGTACCGAGCGGCAGCCAAATACCCAGCCCCGCCGAGTATTGCTCGCAATAGCCAACCGTGCTGTTGAAACCGACGGTGCTATCGGGCGGGGTTGTCGGGCGCGCGGAGGTGGTCCAGCTCGGGACCGACACGCCGTTGCAGGATTGCGCCCATCCCGCGCGCGGCAGCGAGGCCGCCAGCAACGCGAGGAACGCGATAATCCGCAGCATCAGCACCACACCCGATGCGCGCCGATCGTGGCCCACACCGGCCCCGTCGCAACCACGCACTGCACCTGGAAAAACGCTGGCGCATAGTCCTGGGCTTTGGCGTTCGCCGCCGCCGCGATCGCCGGCCCAACTTCGATCAGGGTCAACCCCGTGGCCGAAATCGCCGCGGACGCGAGGATGCTCCACGTCGCACCACTCGAATTGTCATAGCCGAGCAGGGTGACGGTGAGAGATCCCGCGGTGATCGCACTGACGTTGATCGCGATCCGCAGTGCAGGCGACGGATTGTAGAACGGGCCGAAGGTGACGTTCGCGGACTGGTTCGTCAGTGTGGCCAGCAGCTCGTCGGTGTTGTTGACAACCGACGTGACCTTTTCGACGGTCGCGAGGTCGGAGGTGGGAACAGTCATGCGCGCGCCCTCAATCCGGAGCGGCTTGCGCCGCCCCGGTTAAGCTTCAGGATGATCCAGTGTTACGGGTTCAGAACCTAGTTCCCCGACAACGACTCCTCACTCCACGTGAACCGGATTTCGAACGCAATGCCCGACGGTAGCGCGGTGCCAAGCCCGTTCAGCGCGAACTGCTGGTTCGCGTTGCGCAGGATCGGTGCCTTGTCGTTCATGCCGGTGAACGTCCAAACCAACGGCGCGATGCCCGAGCCGCCACCGGTCAGGGTGCCGCCGACGACACGGCCGGCGCGGATCGTGCCGACCAAAGTCCCCGCCGTCGGCGCCGCACTGTACTTCAGGACCGAGCAGCTTGCCGCCACGTCGTTCGGATCGCAGGGAACCGCGGTCACCGCCGCCGAGGTGCCGCCGGTGTCCGGGGCACTGTTGACGTTCAGCGCCAGTTCGTACGCGCACGCCGCGGTCGCAGCGCACCAGACTTCCACCGCGAGCAGTCGGCACACCACGAGCGATGAACCGGTGAGGGTGAAAAAGTCCTGCGGTGTGGCCTGTGGCGTGAACGCGGTCACCGCCGCCGAATAGGTCGGCTTGCGGCCTTCCGAGTTTGACAACTCCTGGCCGTACTGGTTGACCGCGAGTCCCTGGCCGCTGTTGAGGAACGCGTCAACCTGCTTGAAGAGGCCAGCAACAGCGACCTGTTGCGCAACCGGTAATGCCATCAGACCGCCCTCCCTTTACCGGCATGCGAAGGCGCGGACGCCAGCGCTGCCGCCATCACGCGCAACGCGTCCTGCAACGCCACCTGGCCTTGCACGAGCGCATCCAACTGCGCCGCCTGTGCGCCGCCCGCGCGCGCCGCATCGGCACGCTCGCGGGCCACGCTGGCCTCGCGATCCATGGCTTCCAACAGCCCGGAAACCAGCTGTTCGACGGTCCGCCCGCCAATCGGGTCCCGGCCCAGCGGCAAGTGCCGGGTCGGGTCCAGCGAGGCATTCGGGTGCGCTTCCCAGTAGGCAGCCATGGCCGCGCGCGCCTCATCGTTCAGCGGTTCGAGGTGCGGGCCCGGGACGCCCAGGTATTCGATCTCAGCGCCAGCGGAGAGCAGTTCGCACACCGGTGCGCGAATGCCGTAGATGCGCGCCGCCTGGTGATCGGCGCCGAGCTGGAGTAGTTGCGGTTCCGGCGATCGGGGCAAGTACGCACCCTTCTCGTCGATCACGCGGTAGCGTGGTGTTGCCATCTCGCAAACTTTCGACGGCCGCGCATCGATGCTGCCCGGCCGTCGCCTTTCTTCAGATCAGGTTTTGAGGGGTGACTCCGCTTACGCGCCCGACGGCCACGAGAAGCCAGGCGGATAGAGCGCCGGCTGGTCCTCATCGAGCACCAGGCCAGCCCAGATCGAGCCCGCGGTCATGGTGGCCGAGCACGTGTACGACAGCCGCAAGAAACGCGGTTTCGGCTGGGGTGCACTGAACGCCGTCGTGACCGAGGTCGCGGTGCCCGACGCGTTGGCCGAGAGGGTCAACGTCACACCGGAGATCGTCGAGATCGTGGTGCCCGGGACGATGTTCGGGTTGCCGTAGATCACCATGCCATCGAGCAGACCGGTTGCCGACGCCACCGTAGCCGAGTTGGACGCAGCGGTGGTCGTCAGGGTGGTAATCACCGGGGTGAGCGGGAACTCCGAGACCGACGCGAGTTCGACCTTCAGCGGCCGCTGCCCTGCCGTCAGCATGCCGAGCGGCAGTGCCGAGGTGGCTTGCAAGGTCTGATAGCCGCCCGGAGATCCCGAGCCGTTGTCCGGTGCGCCCTGGACCGCGATGGTGAGGGTTGCGGTTGCGGTTGCGCTGGCGAACGTGGTGATGACGCCGACGACGATCGACGGGGCGATATAGCCCGCGCCGCCGAGGTCGCGACCTGCCACGAGGTCCAGCACGTTGGACGATGTTGCGGTCACGGTGATAGCCGTGCCCGTGATCGGCTCGAATAGGAGCTGACCGTCGATTATCATATGTCAATTTCTCCGAATGTCTGACGAGTCAGACAGGATGTCGGACAGGAGCGCGTGTTGATTTTTCCGACCTCGAATGAGGCGGAAAAAACGCGCTACGAGACGGTCGCTTCCGTGCTGAGCAGCTGGTCGACGGTGCGGATCGGCACGCCGCAGTAATTCATGACCGGCTTGCCGTCCCAGTTCTCCATGTTCAGGAGCAGGTTCGGCTTGTTGTGCATCTGTATCCGCAGCCACGTCCGGATGACGCGGTTTGCATACAGCACGCTCCGATCACCGCTCGCGACCCGACCCGAGGCATCGGTCACCGCCTGCGTAGACGCCGCACGCGCCATCAGCCGTGGCGGACGCTCCAACATGCGGTCCAGCGCGTTGATCAAGTTCGGGGCGTTGACACCGGCAAGCGTTGTGACGTCGATGTTCGCGGCCCGCACCTGGAAACGCCAGTCAGCAACGAACAGCCCGGCTTCCCATTTGAAGTGCGAGCGATACGCCTGATAGGTGTTGTTGTTGCTGTCGAGAACCGGCCATTCGCCCATGTCGATGTGCTGAAGCCCGGCCTTCCTGCCCTTGGGGAAAATCCCGTGACAGGTATCGTCGGACCAGGACACCAGCCAGAGCGAGGTGTTTGTGCTCGCACTGCCGCCCATCGAGATCACGTTGTTCGCGGTCTGCGCATTGCTCACCGTCGCGGTGGCATAGTACGGCGACAGGCCGGTGAACGTCGCAGGCGAGGTCGGCGCGTAGCCGTAGAACAGCTGCCCGGCCATGTACTGCGACATGCCTTCGAAGAAGCCACGGTCCTGATTAAGCCGGTACGCCGCGGTGTTGCCGTTGAGGTCCGCGAGGTCCTTGTCGATCACGCTGTAGGCTTCGAAGTTGCCGCACGTCGCGACGATCGGCGCAGCGGTCGCCTTGGCGTTCGGCACGCCGACGTTGATCGGTCGCGCGGTGGGCGTCGGCAGCGAGGTGCGCACCGTGCCCTTGTGCCCGGTGACGAGGTTGCCCTCGATCCAAAGCATGTCGTCGAGGATTTCGTTTGCCTGCGACAGCAGATCGATAATGACCGCCGTCTTGCCGTCCGGGTCCTGCTCGCGGGCCCAATCCGCAAGCGTGGTTGCCGTTGTACCGAGGGTTGCCATTCACGTGTCCTATCGGGCGCCGGGCGCCTGATTGTGCGTTGGGTAAAGGAGGTCCGCCGGATTGGTTTGCTGGCGTGCCGGAGCGCCGGCCACGTGGCCGCCTTCCGTGTGTGCCGCAGCAAGCCGCGCGATGAACCGCACGATGGCAGGGTTATTCCCAGCGCCGGTGAGAAGGAGAGCCTGGTTCAGGGCCTTTCTCTCGGGCGTGTTAGGTGCACCTGCGTAGTCATCCATGAGCCGCGCGACGTTGAGGCGCATCGGCTCGAAGTGATCGCCGCCGATCTCAGGATCGGCCTTGATTTCCGCTTGCCAACCTTCGTTGGTTTTGACCCAGGCTTGCGCGGCTGCGTTGGCAGCCTCGGCGATCTGTCCGCCGACTTTGCCGATGATCGCTTGCGCTTGGTCCTGTGTGAGACCGAGCTTGCCCGCTTCCTCGCAGAAAGCGGCGAGCGTGGCATTGTCTTTCGCCAGCCCCTCGGGCAGCTCGAAATCGGTGTATTCGACCGGCGCTGCCGGTTCTTTCGGGGCATCTCCTTTCGGGGCATCGCCTTTCGGAGTATCCCCTTTGGTCGCGTCGCCTTCCGGCTGGGCGGGGGCGTCGGTTAAAACCGAGGCCGTGACGACGGTATCAGTGCCCGTGTCAGCCGGCGCGCCGCCCGCCGGCTTTTCACCAGCCGGAGCAGCAGCAGGGGCAGCAGGAGCCGGCGCAGCGGGCGCAGCAGCAGGGGCACCGGCCGCAGGAGCGGCCGGCGTGATCGTTTCACTCATAAAGGTCCCTTAAATTACGAACTCAAACCGACTGGGGGAAACATGGCGATAGGTCCGGGCAAATATGACGACCTCGCAACCTACGTGCGGGAACATGCATGCGCCGAAGCCGTGGTGATTGCCGTGTTCAATGGTTACAGAGGGTCCGGATTTAGCGTGCAGAGGCCGCTTGGCGCCGTTTTGTCGGTTCCGAGACTTCTGCGGACGCTTGCCGATCTCATCGAGCTTGACGGAGGGTAGGCTACCGCGCCGGTATCAGTTCACGGTCGCATCACGTGGCCGGCGGTAGCCCGACGCGTTGTGCTCCGCGAGCGATCGGCCGGCTTCAACCCACGCCAGCGCGTTCTGTTGCTGCGATCCGGGAGGCAGTGCGGCCGGGAAATAGGCCGCGATGTAGCCGCACGCCATCAGCGCAACGCCATCGTCGACGCCATGCGACTTGCACAGATCGCGGATTGCATCGACCAAATCGACGCACTGATAGAGCGCATCACCGGGCAGTGCCCTCATGCGTATGTTCCTTCAGCATGGCCAGGTAGGCTTCGGGCGCGCAGCCCAGGATGTCGGCGATCAGGGATTGCGCGATCTCGCGATGCGCGGCGTTCCGTGCGAGCTGCAGCGGATCGATCGGCACCGTCGGAAAGTCATTCGCGCGGAACGCGCCGCACGTGACCAGGAGCCGGTACATCCACGCGCGCACCTGCGGTTGCTCCATCATGGCCGCGAGCGTTGCTGCCATCTGGCGCGCATCGATGCGCGCGGCGCGTTGCGCCGCCTTGATCTGCTTTGGGTCCGAGGCATCGACCGGCGCCGGCTTCGGCTTATCGAGCGCGGGCAAGCCATGCATCGCCCGCGCGTCGTTCAGCCAATCCGGGGCAGTGACCTCCGAGTCCGTCACGGCGTGACGAAATGGAACGGCCTGACGTGGAACGGATCGCCACCGTCAACGCCATCGGTCTGTAGCGTGACGTGCACCGGTCCCGCGTGGTGCAGCTTGTTCAGCGCATCGATGAGCGAGGATGCCAGTTCGGCCGGGAGGCCGAGGTTGCCGACGTGGCCGATCGCGTGGAACCGGTCCAACGCGTGAAAGTCTGCCGTCATAGTTGATGATACTCCGTTACGGTAATTCAGTGGCTCGAATTGCCCCGCCCAGCGCCGCGAGGTGGTTGCGCATCATTTCGTCGATCGCCTCTTGTGCCTCGCCTTGCGTTGGGTACTTCAGCCCCTCGGATGACGATGCCGGCCGCCATCCACGTGGCGTGTAGCGCCAGCCCTGCCGTTCGATGACCCATGCCATGGAGAGGTCCCTTGCCGCGCTATCCGATGTTCGATGACATCTATCCCGACGATGAGTCCGAGGCGGTCGGGTTTGATCGGGAGTCCGACGAATGGTTCCTAAAGAACGTGTGCGGCTTCACGCGCGAGGGCGGGTGCCTCCTGGCCGGCCGGGAGGAATGCGAGGTCGTGTGTCCCCGGCGGGTCCGCCTCTTGGTTGCGCCATCGCCCAAGCGTCAATGACGCATCGATGGCGCACCGCCGCCACCGTGGAGCGTGCGTCATTGCGCGTTCGTCAATGGCGCACCAATGACGCAACGCAGGGGCCTCGCCGCTTCGCCGATTGACGTGTAAAAGGGCGCCGTGACCGTCTGGCCCGTCCTTGTGCACCCAGGTGGCGGGCAGCCGTCGCGGCTTTGCACATGGTCGCGACGGTGGTCACGGGTGCGATCACCACCAGTGCTCGAGCTCGCAAATCAGCCCCATCGCGACCAGGCCGAACACCGCCAGCCCCGCCGCGATGAAACAGGCAATCGCAAATTCCAGCAGCCGCTTTTGCCGCTCGTGAAAATCCGGGTCCGGTCCTGGCCCGTCCTCGCTCATGCCGCCTGTGGCATACCTGGCGCGCCGCCGGGAACGTCCGGACCGTTGCCCAGCATCGCCGCCAACGCGTTCTGGCCGCCGCCCACCTGGGTTTCCGACAAGGTTTTCGCCGTATCGCCGGCTTGCTGAAGGGCCGCCATCTGTTGCTGCGCCTGCGCCATCCGCCCGCGCTGGGCCCTGATCTGCGCCACCGCCATCGATGCGCGGATCACGCGCGGCGAGACGTTCAGCATCTCCGCGTACTCATCGACCAGCTCGTCGCGATCGATGTTGTCCCACGAGGTGCTGGCGCCGCCGGCTTGCGCCGTCGCGATATCGCCCGCCTGGAGGTGACCCACGAACCCGACCAGCTGTTCCAGCGCCGCCGTCGAGGCCGCGCGCTGGGCAACCGCGAGCATGGACACGTACTGCACTTGCAGCGGCCGACCGTGGATTTCGCGGGGTGCGGGAGGCAGAAGCCCACGCCGTCCCATGATCGCGAAGACCCGATCGAGTTCCGGGTCCAGCCCTTCATTCTGGTTCCGTTCGAGCACCGGCCCGAGCAACGTCAGCTTTTCCTCCTGCCGGCGCGCGACTTCGAACGCGGTCATGTCCTTTTCCGTGTCCGAGATCATTTGCCACAAGCCCGCGAAAAACGTGTCCTTGATGCGGGCTTCGACCTGTTGCCGGCTTTCCTCCATCGCGGTTAGGTCCGGCTTGACCTCATACACCGGGGCGATCCCCGACCCGGCGTTGCTCATGTCGGGAACGTACGTCACGCCACCAGGCAGCAGCACGGCCGGCTGATTCTTCAGGCTGACGTGCGCCTTCAGCGGCGGGTTGACAGACTTGTCGATGGCCTGTGCGGCGCGTCGCTCCATCAGCTGCAATTGCTTGATGCTGCCCAGCGCATCCATGCCAGGCGAGCGACCATAGGCATCGTTCCCCGCGAGGTCCCAGCGCGGTGCGGAGAATGGTTGCTCGTGATAGCCGCCGATCCGCAGCACGCCTTGCTGGCTGTTGCCGCTTTCCCAGTATGCCTCGCGCCACTTGAACCGCGATGGCACCACCTTGCCGCCGACGCGCGAGTCGTTCGGTTCGATGACGTGGGCGACCTTGACCTCGCGGCCGAGGCTGGCGCCGCCGCTCTCGAACAGCTTTTGCACCGAAGCGGAGCAGGCACCCTTGCCGAACCGGGTCACCAGCTGTGACACGCTCATCGTGAACTCGCGAATCATGCCGCCGATCCGGAGCGTATCGTCGTTCCAGAGGTAGTATTCTCCCGCGCACGGATTGGTGCAGCGGATTACATCGTCGCAGTCTTCGTCGATGATCATCGGTGCCGTGCCGAAAACCACGAGGTCAAAGTACTGTTGCGCCTTGGCACTGTAGTAATTCGACCCGCCCAGGACACGCAGCATACGCTTTTCGACTTCATCGAGCCACAGCTTGACCGGTGACGTGTCCGCCACGTCCATATCCGGAATGGACAGCTTGAACCATGGCCTACCGGATGACGTTGTGCCTTCCTTCAGGCCCGCCGCACAGTTCCTTGCCGCCGAGGTGCCGGTGTTGTTGATGATGTGCTGGTTCAGGGGCACGCCGCGCGAGAGTTCATTCGGCGTAACCAGCCATCGATAGCGACGTGGCAGGATGTACTCCGCGATCTCGCGCCAGTGCACCCACCACGTGTACCGAAGCGTGCGTTCGCCGATGAGCCGCGACTCGGCATGCTGGACGAACTTCTGGACCTCGGGCCCGCGCAAATTCGGTGCGGTCCATGGCCCCGCGATGACGTTGCGACGGGTGGTTGCCATGGCTTACTGGCCCGTCAGGCTCTTGCCGGGGTAGCGCACGCCAGCATCCACGCCAGCGGGCCCGGTAAGGATCGTGCTCGACAGTCCGGCCATTTGCGCGGCGTTGGTGCGGTATGCGGCGCCCGCCTTCTGCACGTCCGCCGACGATAGGCTCGGAGGCGGAGGCGGAGGCGGGGGCACCGGAGGTGCCGCCGGCATCTTGGGCGATCCCATGAGCGTGTATCCTAAACCGTTGTTTTGACCGCGCACGCGCCGCATTGCACGATGCGCGCGAGATGAGCGACGCACAGCAACAGCAAGAAGCCATCGAGAAGGCATGGCGCCTGTTGAACCTTCAGGCCGACAGCATGCTGAAATTTCAGCAGACCCGAACCGAGGTCTGGAAAGTGGTTGTCGCAGGCATGGCCGCCGGGGGTGCGTTGGTTGCTGGCACCGCCGCGCTGTTCAAGATTTTCAACCCGTAGTCGGTTAACCCCACACCTCAATCGCCCACCAGCCGCGCGACCATCCGTGGCCCGCGTTCGCCGACCTGGTGCCACCACTGCGAGGCACGCAGCTCCGCCGCCGCACCAGCCCAGTCCTGTTGCTCCATCCGCGCCAGGAACCGGCGGAACGTCGAGAGCGTCGGCCAGCCCATGTTGAACGTCAGGTTGACCATCACCCGTTGCCGTGCTGGTGGCAGCGTCCGCCACCACGGTATGAAGTGATCGAGGTCCGCGACCGCTTCGTCCACATCGTGCTGAAACATCGCTTCGCACTCGGCGGCCGTGATCCCGTTCGAGGTCAGGTTCCGGCCGATGCCGATCGAGGCATAGCCGCGCGAGTCGACGTAGAGCCGAAGGTTGCGCCCTTCATCCACCGTCAGTTCCGCCTGGAGCGCATCCCAGCCGAACGTGTCGTGTGCGGTCCCGCTCATGACAGCCTGACCCGGACCTCGGACGTACTCGGACGGTCCCGCAGCTGCGCAGTCCTGATCCGCAGCCCCGCCAGCATTTGCGCAATCGCGTTGGCATAGCCGGCATGCATCGTGGCCGAGACGCACGTGCCCGCATTGTGCAGCAGCGCGACAACCGCGTTCCACCGCACGTCGTACAGCTCCGCCCCGATATCGCCGGCCGACTCCGAGGCCGCGATCATGGCAGCGGACAGCGCCGAGCACGCCAACGGCAGCGCAAACACCGAGGGACGGCCCAACTCATCAAGCGGTAGCGCGCGCAACCGCGCGACGCGTTCCGCGCATTTCTCCGCCAATGCCAGCCTTGCTTGCAGGGCTTCGAAATGCTCACTCGCGCGGCTCACGCCGCTCCGCCGGAAACACGCATCGGTGGTTGCGGCCCGATGACATCAAACGCCCCGCCGACGCTCTCGCGGTGCGGAAGGTCAGTGCCGTGCTCCGCCTTGTGCGTGCGTAGCTCTTGCTCGCGTTTCCAGATGGCGTGATCGCGATCCGCTGCCCAAATGAACATTTCGATCTCGCGGGCGAACGTCCTGATCTGATCGCGCGGAACGCCCCATTCATTCGCAGCCCGCAAAGCGCGCAGCCGAATTTTCTGCGCTGTCGTCAGCTCCATCAAAACCGTCCTGTAGGTAAATGCATCGACTCAAACGGGTCATAGTCACCGCGCATGCCGCGGTCCGGCGCGTACCCCGGCCGGCCAGCTTCGGAGAGCGGGCGCGCCGCGACGGGGTAGGCAAAAGTTAGAGCCAGCGCGTCCACATCGTCGGGCGACGCCAGGCCGCGCACCTTCATGTCCCGCTTGCTTTCGAGCAGGATCGCGTCGCGACCGTTGCTAATGACGTACGTGTATTGCGTCCCAGTCAGATTGGCGCGGACTTCCGGATCGTCAGGGATGGCGCCACCCGCGAGCCAATCCCGCAGGTTGCCCCACATCTCGGCCCGCTTGTTGGCGTAGGCAGGCCGTTCCTCGGAAAACGACAGGCGATCCGCTTTCGCCCCGAACTGGACTTCCACCACATCCACACCGAGTTGGCGCAGCCGATCGACCACGCCACCGCCGACGCCACCGCCATCGACGAACACCGCGTTCGCGTTCCACTCGCGGGCACAGTCCGCCACGCGACCCGCGAGCTGCATCGTATCGACACCGCGCATCCTGATCGGCGGTATCGTCCGCGCGTCGCGTCCCTTGCGCGCCCAGATCACCGATTGATCGCCACCGTAACGGGCGACGTCGACCCCGATCACCAGAGGATCAGTCAGGATCGCCGCGACCTCGCGCGAGCAGGCATCGTGCACCAACTCGCTTGGGATGAACTGCATCGAGCCGGAGCGCGGGAACATCCCGCGCACGCGCACCCTGAAAAAATCGTGGTCCTCGCCATAGAGGCTCAACCACTCGGCAAACAGCGCCTTATTCGTTCCGGGGACGGTGCGAGCGTCGATTTGACGGCCGTACCAACGATGCTTCTCACGTCCGAAACATTCCGCGAACCGTCCAGTCGGTTCGGTCGGATTGCCCAGTGCGAGCCAGACGATTTCCGTGTTGGCGTCGGTAAGCGATCCCTCGGACGTTTCCCAGACTTTATCCGCGATGCCGCTTGCCTCATCGAATAGCAGCACGAGCCGCCGGCCGACGTTGTGCAAGCCCTGGAACGCGACGAGATTGGTGATCGACCAGGTAACCGCGTCGCAGCGCCAGTTGCGCTCATGACCCGGGACCACCGAATGGATCGTGTGGCCCAACACCCTGAACATGTCGCGGTTGATAGCGAGGCCCGCCCACTTCACGACTTCCGGCCACGTCCGCGTTTCGAGCTGCGCCTTGGTATTCGCGGTGATGAGCGTCCGCGCATCCACCATGGTGGAAAGCGACCACCAGATGAGCCACGACAACACGGCCGATTTGCCGATGCCGTGGCCTGACGATACCGCCTTCAGGACTGGCATCATGGCCTGGCCAGGTTCGTATCCCCGCGCCAGCCGAGTGCCGATGTCCGCGAGCACATCCGCTTGCCAATCGCGCGGGCCCGCCTCGCTTTGGAGATCGCCAGCCTCCCCCCACGGGTAGGCGACTTTGACGAAACCAAGCGGATCGAGCTGGTAGCCGGCCAGCAGGCTGGCCAGCCGATCGAGGTCAGCCGTCGCCGCTTGCTGCACTCGCCTTGCTCCGCCGCGCTTCGAGGGCTTCCACCAAGCGGCCGAAGCCAAGGTCACCGGTCACCGGCAACGCGGGGCGGCCCCAACCGCGATCCAGGATTTCACGCGCGGCCGAGACGACAGCCGCGTCCGGCGCGTGCTTGCTGCGAATCACGCGCACCAGCGCGGCAAACGCTTCTGGCGTGTGCGCGCGCGCGAGGCTCTGGAGTTCGACGGACGCTTTACTTCGGCCCGTCGGATTGCCCGACTGGCCCTTTTGCCAGCGGCTAGCGGGCGGGTTCGGCTTCGGTCGCGATGCTGGCATGCTCTTTCCGACGCGCGGTTTCCTCGGCGATGGCTTCGCCGAGCGATCGCAGCGCGCGTTCCACTGATCCCGGCGACGGGCGGAAATCGTAAAACCCGCCGCTGCGTATCAGCACGCGTTCGATCTCATCCAGGCGACGCTCGCACTCGGCTATGCGCGCGTTCGCCAGCGTGTTCCCACCATCCATATTCGCAAGCCCTTTGTGTATGGTGATACCGCACGCACACGCGACGCGGCGGAACATTGTGAGAATATGGGTTGCGGTAGTGGACGTGCAACGTAAATACCGAGTGTGCGATTGACAGTTCAGCGACGAGAGGAAACACAAATGACCAAACTAGTTGGCGCGCCCGACGCCGGACCGAAGACCATCCCACACGTGGCGACGCCTGATCTGATGCTTAGCCTTGCGCGCGTCATCGACGCGGCGTTCAACGGACCGAAGTCCGCCGCAGCGCTTACCAAGGCGATCGGCCCGCAGCCTCACCAGGCTACGACCGGCTTTATCCTCATCGTCGATTACACACCCACCGGCTTGTGTCAGATGGCGACGACGATCGAGCGGGAACGCGCCATCGAGGTCTTACGCCAGCAGATCGCCCAGATCGAGGGCGCGCAAATGGGCCCCGGTATCACCAGCGCGGGGAATAGCGCACACTGATGTAGACGGTCGCGGCAAGCAGCGAGGCCGCGACGACCACGGCCGTGGCGATGACGATCAATCCCATGTCTGCCACCATGTTCGAGGGGGGAAAGACGATGACCGCCCTGCGCCAGCGCTTGCTACTGATCCGCGAGCTGTTGGACGTGGTGAGGGGCGGTATGCCGTTCGTTATGGTGATCGACGCCGGCAGCCACGGGATGCGTGTCATGTCCGACCAGCCACGCGACTGCGACGTTGTGCTGCTGATTGCGGACCACGATCGGGCGGACAGTGACAAGGTGACGCTCGCAGCGACGGTTGATGAACGCGAGACCGTGATGTTGCTGCTTCGCCAGTGTCTCGCAGAGTTGGAAGCAGAGGATCAGCTGGCGTGCCGGCCGGATGGCCGACGCCGCGACGAACGAAAGCGTAAGACCGAGGAACCGACGGAATGAGCGATGAGCCTCCGCTGGCCGACTTCCCCATCCCAAGCAGGCGAGTCAGCTTCGTCTATGAGGAATTCGCCGGACTCACAAAGCTACAGGTGATCATCCTCAATAAGGAGGACGGTGCGAGCTATCTTTTCGCCGAGCGCGGCGCAGATAGCGTCGATTACCACGGCACGATGAACCCAATGCAGGCATTCGACATGCTGACCCTGATCATGCCATCACTCGCGGCCAACTTCCGCAAGCCTAAGCCTCATACCCCACCGCCGGATAAAGCATCTCCGTAGCCGCATCGATCAGCCCACGCGTCACCGCGAGCGAACGCGGCAGCGATCTGATCTCGACGACCACCGAAGGCTTGCCATCGCCAGCCTTGTGCGTGACAGCGCGTTCCCAGAGCACCACCACCACCGACGGATTGTCCGCGATCACCTGGCGCGCCAGCTCGTGAATCGCATCGGACATTGTGAGATCGTCGCCGGCCTCACTCGACTCGACGACCCGCAGCGAGCGCGTCATGTCGCGTCCGCCACCAGGTTCGCCGCGAAGGTGTGTGGCGCGCGCGTCGCGTATGTATGCTCGGCTCGCAGCGTTTCGAGCAGCACGCGGTTGACGCCCTTCGCGGCCAAGGCTTCCACGAACGCGTCCACATCGAGGATGCGACGCGGTGCATTGACGCCGCACGTGATCTCGACCACATCGCCCGCGTAGACGAGCGCGTGCGTGCCTGGTGGCAGCGGATTTTTCTCGACGTTCGGGATCACGCCGACTTTGGCCGCATGCTCCATCGCCCGCTTTTTCCTGGCATCCGCGAGCCGCGACAAATGCTGCGCCACATACAGTTCCCACGCAGCCGGTTCGCTATTCGCCCGCGCGCGTGGCATCGCGGTTTTGCCGGCCGCGCCGATCGCTGCAAACGCGGTGTTGATCGCGATTCCCTTATCGGTGACGCGCGTCAGGGATAATGCCAATGTAGAGTCTCCAATTGATCGCGGTGCGCGGCACGTCGCGCGGGACGGTTCCCCCCGTCCGCGCGCGACGCGCTCACTCGTGGCAGCACGCCGCGCGCCGCGATCACCCCGCGGGCCCGCGCGATCGTTGCGTGCATGTGGTTGAATTTCCCACTAGGTGACAAAAAACCGGCCTCTCAGGCCGCTCTCAGGGCGCAAAACCGTCAGCAGCAATCCAAATTGACGGCTGCTCGCAGGGGCGATTTCGTGCCACTTTCGTGATCGTTTAACAGGTACGTGATCGAAATATCGCTTGACTCATCAGGGCGAACTGCCCTATAACGTTCTTACCGCAGCGAACCCCGCTGCCCTCACTGGAGAACACACCGATGCCCTACAGCGCCGCAGACCTCATCCTTTGCCGCTCCGATGAATGCGACGGCGGATGGTCGCTCCATGCCCCAGGTTCCACGGATGACGAAATCGCGTGCGGCGATGCGCCGCCCCTGCTCAGCGGCCCATCCGACTGCGACCCTGTAACCGGTCGCTGGCTGCGACCGAATGCAGAGGATTACTTGCTCGCCGCATGCCAGGAGGATTGAGCCATGCCACCCGACGCCGCCACCATGCTGGCCACCGTCCGACGCATTGTCGGACGGAGGCACCGCATCACGCGCGACGAAATGCGCACCATCCTGCTGACACTGCAAACCGACGGCCTCATTGAACTCGACAATGGCTGGGCGGAAACCGCGTACGTCGCGGCACACCAACGCTGGCAAGCGGAACAGGAAGCGCGTCGCGTCGCGCGCGAGGAGCGTATGCGCCAGCTGCTACGCGCCGACCCGTTGACCGACGTGCCGCCCGAAGTGTGCGCCGATCCGCTGGCCGACCTGCCGCAGATCGAGGGCCCGGCGCCAGACCCAACGCTTGACGACTTCGCGGACGCGTGGCTTCGCGCGTGCACGGAATCAATGTGGTCTCACTTCTGGGCGAGGGCGAGTCGGCCGCAGCACGTCACGCGAGCAGCAATCCAGGATCAGTGCGCTACGACCAGCCAGGCAGCATGCATCCACAGTTGCGCGCTACCGTGATGTTCGCGATCGACCACCATGCTTTGCACGATTACTCGTGGCTCCGCGAGCACGCGCGACGCTTGCTGCTGGTGCCCGACCGAAGCTTTCACGACCTACCGGTGCGGTGGGGATGAGGCCGATCACTCCCGCAATTGCGAGAGTGACCGGAGCACCGACCGGTGACGGAAACGAGCGCATTGCTACGCCGCTTTTATGAGGCCGACGGTTGGCCGCCGGATATGGGATGCGAACCCCTCGACTGCTACGCCAAATCGCACGCTTTTATGAGGCCGACGGTTGCCCGCCGGATAGACGATGATGGTCACCTACGCACTATCGAGTAGTCAAGCCAAGGCCGCCGACCGCGTAGGCGGTATCGACCTCATATTGCCGTGGCCCGACGATCTGCCGCACGGGCCGCCGATGCGCGTCGACGAGGAACGCGACGCGACAGACGACGAGCGCGGTGCAGCGGAGGCCATGATCGGCCCATCAGCGCGCGCGCATGGAGTCTTGCCGGTGCGAACGTACGTCGCGTGCCTGCGACGACCATTTTCCTTGCCCCGTGGCAGCCAGATCGAGCCGCACCTTGTCGTGGTACTCATCGGCTATCGCTGGGTACACGCGACAGGCCAGCGCGGCCGACCCGTTCACAGACGCTGGTACCGCGCATGATTTCGCTTGACCGATGAGGGCGAAATGCCCTATAGGAGAACCACCGAAGGCACCCCGCCACGGCATCAATGGAGGCCAACAACATGACGACGATGGTTACCGAGGTATTCGAGGCGCTTCGCAGCGCCGGCGTTGACGAAGACAAGGCGATGCGCGCCGCTGCCGCGATGGCGTCGCGCGAACCGGAATTGCGCAGCGAGACTGCCGCCCTGGGAACATCCTTACGCAGCGAGATTGGCGCCCTGGACGCGACCTTGCACCGCGAGATTGCGACGGTGCGCAGCGAGATTGCCGCCCTGGGAACATCCTTGCGCAGCGAGATTGCGGCCGTGCGATCCGACTTGCGTCTCCTGAAGTGGCAGATCGGACTCGTCTTCGCGATCATCGGACCAACGCTGTTGCTACTGATCCGCGTCGCGGCCAAGACCGGAGCACTCGGCTAATGACCACGACCTACACCGTTCTGGCACCTGATGGCCAAGTGCTCGGCCGCCACCTCGCACCAGAAACCGCGATGACCGCGATCCTGCTCTATGACGGTCGCGCGTTCGACATCCGCCAGGACGAATGGCGTGGTCAAGTGATCTGGGAACTATGGACCGGCCGAGGCCACGACCTGAGCCGGACCATGATTTGCAGCCTCAAAGCCGACGGGGCCGCCGCGACGCGCGATATCGCCGAGCAAGTGATCGTCGCCGACTGGCCCGGAGAGCCGGAGGCATTCGCAGATCAGCAGTACGACGAGATGCAGGCCGAGAGGGACGCGTCATGATCACGCAAGGCGATATCGACCGCTTCGTGGACCAGATCGATGCCCAGCAAGCCGCACTGGACATGATGGTCGAGGAAATCTGCCGCCATTCCGTGGATTGGCGCGCATCCTGGAAACAACTCTATTACCTGCAGGCGTTCAGCAGCCGCCTATCGTCCCTGATCGCGCTAATGGCCCAGGCCGGCTTCCTGGCCGAGCGGCAAACCGAATGGCCTGGCGCATGACCGCCGCGGAGATCCGCCAGCTCCGCGAGGAACTGGGCCTCAGCCAGGCTCACGCGGCGAAGATGCTTGGCGTTAACGACCGGACATGGCGACGGTGGGAACTGTCCGAGTCGGAGATGCCGGCGCCGGCGGTGCGCTTGCTCCTAGTGATGCACCTGCCCGCGGTACAGCGGGCCCTGGTCCAGATGACGGACCCATGATCCGCCGCACTTGCGACGCGTGCCACCGGTCCCCGCCCGACGGGGGCCGGATTCCCCGGGCCGTCAGAGCCTCCGCAATTTCACGCAGTGAAACGGCCCCAGCCTTTTTTGCCGACTCGATGTAGGGCAGCACGTCGGCCGCGTGCTCACGCGACAGCCGAGTCCGCTCCCGCCGCGCTTCGGCCATCGACTCGGGCGACCCCGGCCGAAGCCGCGGATTGCCCATCTTGACCCCGCGCGCCTTGGCCGCCGCCATCGCCGCGATGGTCCGTTGGCTGATCAGCCCCGCCTCAAGCTCCGCGACCGCGGCGAACAACGTCAAGACGAACGCCCCGGCCGGGCCGGGCGGAAGCTGCGGCAGATCGCAGAAGACGATGCCACCCTCACCCGCGCCACGGACCACCGACAGGAGGAACGCGGTATCGCGCGCCAGGCGATCCAATTTGGCGATTATCAAAGTTGCGCGGCGGGCCCGACAGGCCGCGAGTGCCAGGGCGAGCTCGGGGCGATCCCGGCGCGTGCCCGACTCAACCTCCTGATACTCGCTGACCAGCCGGCCGCCGGCCGACTCGATATACCGACCTATGGCCGTCCGCTGGGCATCGAGGCCCAGCCCGGAGCGGCCCTGCTTATCCGTACTGACCCGGACATAGGCCACGTACCCCGGCGCCACAGGGGCGCCAGGGCGCGGCGCGGCGCGCGCGCGAGGCATGCTAGAGCCGTAACAATTGGATGGGGACCCTTGTCATATTGACTTGTCGGAAGGATCACGGCGGAACGCGTTGGAACGCATCACGGAGGGGTTACGCGTTCCATGTCACCGAGGCAGAAGCCTAGGACTTCTGCGGCTTTCAGGCTCATGGAACGCATGGAACGCGTGGAACGCGTGAGGGGCGACGGTAGAGTCCACTGCCCCGACGCCACGGCCCGCGGACACCGACCCCAGGATGACCCGGACCTACGGGTCCGAGTAACCGTTGTCAAGGTGAATCGGATGGATCCATCTCGGTGGCAATCCGTATCGGCCGCCACTCCCGAGGAAACAGCCCCTCGCGCGCCAGCGGTGCACCCCACGAGCAAACCCAGCCGGCCGCACCGACCCAAAGCGCTTGGCCAACCCATGACGTCAGGCCGAACGGCCCACCCTGGCCCCGGACCTCACACAGGCTGCCGTTGCGCGGCGCCGAGCTGACGTGGCGCCAGCCGTCATCGTCCATCCCCCAGCTCCTTGAGCCAGGACCCCTCACCGCCCATTCGCCAACGACTCGAGTTTTAGCATCGTGCGGACGAGCGCGTTCCAGCCGGTTCGCGTGCCGCCGGTCGCTTCGAGCCACTTCCCGAAATCGCCCGAAAGTGCCCCCGGCACGTGATCCCGCAAGGCCGTCAGCACCGCGCGAGCCTCGCTCCGCTTGAGCTCGATCCAGGCCATCAGCGCCGCCGCCTATCGATCGAGGCATAGAGGCCGGCCAGGCACATCAGCAGCACCGTCATCCGCCCGGTCATCTCGATCCGGCCGGCCGCGCGGCCCGGTAGGAACGCGTCGGCCATCGCCGAGAAGGAGAGATCCCTCGCGAGGAAGGCGATCAGCCATCGCTCCATCGCCGGGCCCAGCACCTCGGCGATTTCGCCGCACCGCGTCACCGCCGCCGACCGCGCCAGCTCGCGCGCATGCAGATCGGCCGCCGGTGCCGGTCCCGCCCGGTCCGCCTCGGGATCACGACCGCCGAGCACGCCGCACACGTAGTCGCGCAACCACCGTTCGGCCGCCGTCACCTCGGCATCACCGATCAGGCCGGCCTTGCGCAGGCAGGCCACACCGGAATTGACGGAGGTCGGCATTCGGGGATGCGGCGGGCGGTATTCGTCCTGCCCGTGGGTCCACCGTTGCGCTGGCGCGCGTTCGATTCTGGCCGCGGCAAGTGCCGCAGCGCGCTTCGCAACCGTGCTCATTTTGGCGACTCTTTCGCGGCTATCCGGAGCACATTATCACGCCGCCTCACGAAATCGTGAGCGACCAGGAGGTGCCCGATGGCCGACCGTTAAGCCCGCAGCCTGGCCGTCACCACGCTGCGGCAGGGTATCCGCAGCGAGCGCGGATCGTCCCGCCGCCCCGCCGCGGTGCACGCCAGCCGGAACCCGCATGCCTGGCATTCCACCTGCCACAGGCCGAGGCCAGGGGCGGGGTACGGCAGCGCGGTATGGCAGGAGGTGGCGCCGAGCGAGACATCGAGGTCGACCCCCCGCGGATAGCTCGGGTTAGCCGGATGGCGCGCCGGATTGCGAGACCGCCAGACCCATGTCACCCGCAACCGCTCATTGTCATGGCTCATGCCGCCGCGCGCCCTTCGCGGCGCCGTTCGGCCTCGGCACTCAGCACCGCCGCGAGCCGCAGCAGCCCCGCCCCTGGCCCGGACCGGCCGAGCATCACCAGATCCCCCGCCCCTTCGATGAGCGCGTCCGTCACGACCAGGAGCGCGTGCGTATCCGCCCCACCGGCCAGGAGCCGGGCGATCAGCCGCAGGGTCAGCAGGTCGACCTGGGGCGCTTCTTCGAGCAGCCGCGCCATCCAGCCTTCGGTTTCGTCCGTCACCTTCATCCCCCTCTTTCCGGCCGCTGCGGAGGCCGCCTGGCCGCCCCAGCCTTGGCCGCCGCTACCCACTGGACTGGCGCACGGCCGCCTCAGACGCCCGCGCAGCCGCCGCCTCCGCCAGGAAGGTGCGGAACTCGGGGGGCCGATCGCCGCGGAAGCCGCGCGCCGCCCAGGCTTCCATTGCCGCCAGCCATTCGAGGCCAAGCGCCCCGGCCTTCTTCAGGGTTTCGAACGTCGGAGGCACCGCCATGGAGGGGGCCCGGTCGCGCATCAGCACACACGCATGGACACGGGTTTTCAACGCGCGGTCATCGGCGCTTTCCGCCGGTTTCGCCGCGGTTTCGCCGCCCGGAATGGCGAGGGTCATCGATGTTTGCGCGCGCGCCACGCCGCGCACGCCTTCCCGGCAAAACTGCTGGAATTTGGCCGACCAGTTCGCGAATGGCTCGCCGCTGGCCCGGTAGACCTCGGTGAACGCCGCCGCGCACCGGTCCGCCAGCTCCCCCGGATAGCCGTATTTCGCCACCACCACCCGGTCCTGGGGGGACATATGCCAGTCGGCCGGCAGCGAGGATTTCGACGCGATCTTTGAGTCAATTGCCCGACTCGGTACGTTGAAATCGCTCGATTTCCGCATACTTTCGTTGCGCGTTCGCATATCCGGAGCGGGATTTTCGTTGCGCGTTCGCATGCCCGCGGCGGGATTTTCGTTGCCCGTTGCCAGCGAGTCCGCTCTCCCCCCGGACCCCCCTCTCTCTCCTGGGCTCGACTCTGAGTCTGAGCATGAATCTGAGTCTGGGAGAGAGTGTGTGTCGCGCACGCGCGCGCGCGAGTCGATGCGCTGCGCATGCTCCACAGCATGCTCCACGGCATGCTCCGCATCACCCTCCGCATATGCGGAGGCATGCGTATCACGATGCGAATCACGCGTTTCGTGAGCGTCCGCGTCAGCCCGTTCGACCACGGTTGCCGCACCCCATCGGACCGAGGCCGCATAGGCAGCGGACCGTTGTCGAGCGGTCAGGGGGACGTCAGGTTTTGAAAAGGCGGGCGTGGTCGGTGTCTCGACCACGGTGCCAACCAAGCGCCCGTCGTGAACCAGGAACCGGTCAGAGAGCCGAGGCCAGACCTTTTCCTGAAAGAAGCGCGCACCGCACTCGGCCAGCTCATGGGCGAAGCGCAGAGAGACCGATCCCCATAGGTCGATGTGAGCGCGCAAGCGGACGAAGGCCATCGCGTATCGCGGGCTCAGCCCGCTTGAGCCGATCATGATTTCCGCCGTGCTGATATAGCCGTTCATCGGCTTCCCCCTTTGACCAGTAGTTCCCGTGGTTTGATGGCTCGTGCGTGGTGCACCGCGCACAACGGCTTGCCGGGCAGGCTTGGGGCGTCGCAGTAGAGCCAGGGCTTGCCCCGGCCCCCCTCGACCATCACCCAGCAGCACGGTTCGGATTTGCCCCGCGGCACCGGCTCGACCGCAGGCAGTGGCTTGGGCAGGCTTGGACGCTGGTCACGGGCCCGCGGCCATTGTTCGCCCATGACCCGAGCGACCGCCGCGCGCCGCAGACGTTCGCTGGCCCGCGCCGCTTGCGCCTCGGGACTGCGCTGGATGGGCGAGGGGCGCCCCGGCAAGCCGATCCGGTGCACCTTGGCGACCACAGCACCTCGCGAGACGCCGATTTGCTGGGCGATCTCGCGGACCGATTTCCCCTCACCCCAGAGTTTTCGGAGCAGCGCGAGCGCGTGCTCGGTGGCCCATTCGGCGCCGCTCATGACCGCCCTCCCCCAGGAGGCCCGCCCCAGTCGTCGCCGCTATTGCGACGGGCCCGCCGCGCGACCAGGTATCTGCGCACCGCTCCGGAGACCCGCCCGCCGATGCGATCGGGCAGGAGCGCGAGCGCGATGCAGATCGCGGCAACTGCCCCCAGACTCGCGACCGCAGCCATGCCGAAACGGGTCATGCAGGCCGCCCACGCGCGACTCGCGCAAACGTCACGACCAGCACCCGGGGCGGGTCTGGACAGTTACGGGCGGCGCGGGCAGGATATGGATGTGTAACAGAGTACTCCTAATCCCCTCGGGAACGTCAATTCCCGGGGGGAATCCTTGTTAGAGAGATACGGTACTAGGG
>Ga0213875_10000322_pt1 | contig 45399 bp, 40 predicted proteins | sample BarmaccomBMRX_R8_FD_160105 | JGI IMG/M metagenome (GOLD analysis project Ga0213875, IMG submission 160105) | Root-associated microbial communities from Barbacenia macrantha in rupestrian grasslands, the National Park of Serra do Cipo, Brazil - RX_R8 | ecosystem: Host-associated > Plants > Roots...
CCGCGTCCTGGAGTCAGCGCACAAGCTGATCGGTGCGACCTGGGGTGATGAAGGCACCACCCGCATCCAGCACGCCTGGACCGCTGACCCCGGCCTCATCCGCGGCCTCACCACGGGGCAGGCCTGCTACATCCACCACGGCGGCGCCACCTTCGTCCAGGTCGCCCGCCCCAAGACATCCCCGCTCCCGCTGCCCGCAGCCCGCGCACCCTCAGTCATCATCCCGCCGCCCGCGCCACCACCCGAGCCTGAGCAGGCGGCGACCGGAACGGGGAACCTAGACGATGTCTTCGGCCAGGAGGCGGACCGGTGAACCCGTTCCAGGTGCTGGGGCTCCCGGTCCGCCCGGATCTGAGCGACGCTCAGGTCCGCGCGGCCTGGCGGGCGATCGCGGCCCAGACTCACCCGGACCGGCTCGACTGCGGTGATACGGGCGCCTACACCGAGGCGGCCAATGCCTACGCTCAGCTCCGCACCGCTTGGGGCCGGTCGGAGGCCTACGCCGACCTGGCCATCACCGACCCCTACGTCCCCGCCTCAGGCCCACAGGCCCGCTGGCCCGGCCAGAACCAGTGGCAGGGTCTGCTGCTGATCCCGACGCGGATCCGGCATGGCCGGCCCCTGCGGCTGCTGACCCGCGCCCTGGTCGCCGCGGTCCTGTCGCTGCTGGTCCTGGTGCTAATCCCCGGCCAGCCAGCGGGTCCGGCCGTGGTCACGGGCCTGGTGACGTGGTTCTTCTTCTCCGCCCGTGCCGACCTGGCTGCGCCTGCAGGGCGGTGAAGATCAAGATCAAAAGCATGCCTCCGGCGGGGGCACCCCCGGACTCCGGGATGGAGGAGAAATCAAAACCCCTTCGGGGTCTGGCCCCTCCCGCGATCGCCGTCGCCCGCCGGCCAGCCGAGCAGACCGGCCTGGTCGCGTCAAGCCACAAAGAGCGTGGCTTGACCCGCCTGCGCCCGGCCTGCTGATTCGGCTGGCGGGACGACGGCGACGGGATGGACCAGGCCGGCCCGCACCCTGCGCTGGCGCGCCCAGCCAGCAGCGCCAGGCGGCCACGGCCGCCTGGACCACGGATACCCACTCTCAGCCCAAGGAGATGACCAGCCATGAGCGATCCCAGCGACCCGGCGGACGACCTTCCGCAAATCGTCGGGGCCACCAACGATGAACTGCCCGCCAACATGCGTGATGTGTCCCACGTCATCGCCTTCGACCTGCGTGAGGAGGAACAGACTGTCGATCCCGCCAAGATGAAAGTCCGCTGGGTTTTGACCGTCGTCACCGGCAAACGAGCCGAGGAACTGGACGCCCGAATAGACGCTTGGCACATCAAAGCGCTGCAATGGCTCCGCGACCATCCACGAGAAGCCGGAAAAGTGCACACAGAAAGCCGGGATAATGCACACTAATCCGCCAAATAAAAAGCCTAATGTCTTTCCTGAATCGGCGGAAATTGCCTATAATTTGGAGGAGGGGGAAAGGCCGGACGGGCTGAAAGTCCGGTTCAAAATCAAGATAGCCACCGGGCAGGAAGCACGCGAGCTGGACGCCCGGCAGGCCGAGGCGATTTGGAGGCTGCTGCAATGGGCACAGCAGAACCAGCACTCACCGGACCAGACCTGACCGCACCCGCCCTGTCGGTGGCGGCGACCGCCGGGCCGGCGGAGGTAGTGCCGGTCGCGTTCATCGGCCGCACCTCCACGCTCATGCAGGATCCGGTCGCCTCGCTGCGCCGGCAGGTCCGCAAGTCCCAGGACTGGCTCCCCGCCGGGTTCAAGATCGTCGCCTGGTACTGGGATGTGGAGTCCGGCGGCCTGGACCTGGAGCACCGCAGCCAGGGCAGCAACTGGCAAGCGGCCGCTGGGGCGGGGATTCCCCGCGACGGGGGCATGGCTGACCTTTTGCGCGCGGCCCGGTCCCCGGAGCCGCCGTTCGCGTTCGTGGTCTGTGAGGACATTGAGCGGTCGGCCCGCGATAATTACAACTCCCTGAAACTGGAACGGCGGCTGCGGGACGAAGGCATCGCCATTTTCGCCACCGATGAGCCGTTCAGCATTCAGGGGGTCAACGCCACCACCATTCTGGTCCGCCGCGTCAAGCAAGGCGTCGCCGAATGGTACCGGCTGCAGCTGAAAGAAAAAGTCTGGGAAGGTCTGAAAGAACACAACTACGACGGCTGGAACATCGGCCCCGTCCCCTACGGATACCTGCCCGAGCGGCACACCCACCCCAACCCGATGAAAGCCGCCACCGGCCGCACCAAAACCCGCCTTGCCATCGACTCCGAACGCGGCCCCATCATCACCCAGATCTACCAATGGCGGGTCACCGACGAGCTCGGCGTCCCCACCATCCGGGCCCGGCTCAACGCCGATCCGGCCGCCTACCCGCCGCCCGACCCCGTTAAGGGCTGGACCCTGGCCGGGCTGTACAAGATCTTGGCCAACCCTAAATACACCGGCTACCAGGTGCTGGGCCGCACCCACATCACCGGTCCTACCCGCCGGGTGGAGGTTCCGGCGGAGCAGTGGATCTGGTCTCGCGAGCCCACCCACCCCGCCCTGGTCAGCAAGGCCACCTGGGATGCCGCCCAGCACATCAGTGCCGCTCGCGGCAACGTCCAGGACACTGAGCAGACCCGCACCCGTCCCGGGCGCCGCTACCGGTACCGGGGACGGCTGTGGTGCAAGATCTGCAAACGGCGGATGCGCGGGGTCACCCGCACCGCCACCACCACCCGAGGCCCGGCCAGCTACACCTACTACCAGTGCCCCCACGACCCCGCCGCCGTCACCCACGCCGCCGCCTACCCCGATCACCCCAACGTGATGATCAGCGAAAAGGCCCTCATGGCCGCCACCGCAGGGTTCTTCACCCAGTACGTGTTCGGCCCCGACCGGGCCGCCATGCTCAAAGCCCAGCTCCCCGCCGACGCCAAACAAGAAGCCACCCGCCGCGCCGGCCAGGCCCGGCACCTGGACCAGCAGCTCGCCAAGAACGAGGCCGCCCAGCACGCCCTCATCAGCGAACTGGAGTTCCCCGCCGACCCTGGCGACCCGGCCGCCGCCGCGCTGCGCGACCGGATCCGCGCCCGTTACCGCGAACTGCACACCGAGCAGAAAACCCTCGAGGCCCAGCGCGACCGGCTTGATGTCGCCGCCACCGAGGTTTCCGACCCGGCCCTGCTGGATGCCCTGCCGATCCTGGGTGACATCCTCACCGGCGCCCCCGCCGGCCTCGCGGAAGGACTCTTCGAGGCCTTCCATCTTCAGGCCGTGTTCAGCAAGCAGCACCGGCAGGTCACCATCCGCGTCACCATCACCGACGCCACCCCGGATGCAGTTGCTCGCCTCCGGGCCGGCACTCGTGTTACCCTGGCCAAGAAGCGGGAACGCGATTTCGAAGAAGGCGACTCTGCCTGGTCCTATTCATCGGACGACCAGAGAGGCCGGGTGAAGTTACCATCGCCCGCGCTGCCCGCCCGGGCGGCGGCGCCCGCCGCCCGGCGCTGCGCCGGAGGCGCGGACGCTGCCGCTCAGTTGGCCGACTCGGTGGCCTGGAGGAGCTGCCAGCGGTCGGCGGCCCGGCGGTACATGGCGATGGCCAGCTCGGGCTCGTCGCGGTTGAGGCCGCTGATGGCGGCCCGGATCTCGGCGACCGACTGGTCCCCCCGCAGGGCCTCGTCGGTGAGCAGGTTGACCAGGCCGCCGTAGTCGAGCTCGACCACCGACTGGGGGTGGAAGTCCTCCAGCCAGCGGCCGACGTCCTCGAGCTCGGCGGTGACCGCCAGCGAGCGGCGGCGGACGGCCTCCGATTCGCCGAGCGGGCCGCGCAGGCCCCGGCGCACCGCGGCCAGGCCGCGGGCCAGCCGCCGCCGGGCCTGGGCCATCGCGGTCGCATAGATAAGGGTGCGGACGGCCGAGGTGGTGGCCGACGGGGACGGGACCGCCTCATCCTCGGGGGAACCGAGGGCCAGCCAGCGTTCGGCCGGGCTGAACATCGCGAACCAGGTCAGCGGGACCGACCAGGCGCTGGTCTGGATATAGGTCCGCAGCGAGACGCTGTCGGTGTAGATGGCCGCGAACGCCCGGGCCGCCTCGGCCGCCTGGGCCGGGGAGAACGCGTCGGCCAGCGGCGGCCGGGCCGTGGCCCGCAGGTGGCCGAGGGCCAGCCACGACCGCAGCCGGGTCTGCCAGGGGCAGATGTAGATGACGCCGTCGGCCCAGCGGACGTAGGCGTGCTCGCTCTCCCGGTCCGGCACCACCACCGGGGGGACGGCCGCGACCCGGTGCAGCGCGTCGGTGTACTCCGCCTCCAGGGCCTCCCGCCGCCGGGGCCGGTGCGGCGACGCCGCGTAGGCCACCCAGCGTGACAACTCCGGCTCCTCGAACGCGGACAGCGGCTCGTAGACCCGAAGATACGCGGCGTAAGGCAGCACAACCGCATGGTGACATACAACCACCCACGAAAGCTGGCCAGGCTGATAACGACATCATCACTCACCGCATCTCGTCCGCAAGCCGCCCGCAAGCACCGTGGGCGGCCATATCACACCGTCACTGTCCGCGAGAACGATCTTGTCCGGCGTGCCCCGCCCGCCGCCCGGCTCCGGCCCTCCGGCCGCCCTAAGCTGAGCGTTAGATCCCGGCGCCAACCCGAGCCGGGCCCGATCGGAAGAGTCACCACAGTGACGCATGTGTTCACAGCGCCCCACCAGGGCAGCGACAGCACCGCGCGGTCCGGTCATGAGCAGGTGGCGTTCTGCCAGGATCCGCGGAGCGGCCTGCAAGCGATCATCGCCATCTATTCCACGGCGCTGGGGCCGTCGCTCGGCGGCACCCGGTTCTACCCGTACGGCAGCGAAGACGAGGCGCTGGCCGACGTGCTCCGGCTGTCGGCCGCCATGGCCTACAAGAACGCGCTGGCCGGGCTGGACCACGGCGGCGGCAAGGCCGTCATCATCGGCAACCCGGCCGAGCTCAAGAGCGAGGCGCTGCTGCGCGCCTACGGCCGGTTCATCGACTCGCTCGGCGGGCGCTACATCACCGCCTGCGACGTCGGCACCTACAGCGAGGACATGGACGTCATCGCCCGCGAGAGCCGCTGGGTGACCGGGCGCACCGCCGCCTACGGCGGGGCCGGCGACTCGTCGGTGCTGACCGCGCTCGGGGTGTTCGCCGGGCTGCGGGCGGCGGCCGGGCACGTGTGGGGCTCACCCAGCCTGCGCGGCCGCCGGGTGGGTGTCGAGGGCGTCGGCAAGGTCGGCCGCAAGCTCGTCAGCCACCTCGTCGAGGACGGCGCCGAGGTGGTGATCTGCGACGTCAGCGCGGCGGCGGTGGACGGCGTGCGCGCCCGGCACCCGGAGGTCGAGGTGGTGGCGAGCGCCGCCGACCTGCTGGCGGCCGGGCTGGACGTGTTCGCCCCCTGCGCGCTCGGCGGATCGGTCGACGACCAGGTGGCGGCCACCCTGGAGGCCAAGGTCATCTGCGGCGGGGCCAACAACCAGCTTGCCCACCCGGGGGTGGAGAAGCTGCTGGCCGACCGGGGGATCCTCTACGCGCCGGACTACGTGGTGAACGCCGGCGGGGTCATCCAGGTCGCCGACGAGCTGGCCGGATTCAGCTTCGAGCGAGCGCGGGCGCGGGCGGAACAGATCTTTGGCACCACCACCCGGATCTTCCAGATCGCCGACTCCGACGGGGTCCCGCCGTCGGCCGCGGCCGACCGGCTGGCCGAGCAGCGGATGGCTGACGTCGGGCGCCTGCGAGGTATCTGGCTGGGCTCCTGACCCTGCTAACCACATATTTCGGACGAGACGCGGCGGCTCCCCGGGCTCCCAGCGTAGGCATGGGGGCCTCAAAGCGGGTACGGTTGTACCTGTACGGAAGCTGGTGCGCGCCGCGCTCTCGTTTGGAGAGCTCGACGGGTCCGTTTGTTGTGCGGAAAGCCAGCGCATGCATACATCGTGGAGCCCCTGAGGCTCCGGACGTTCGAGGGGGTCGAGCCAATGGGGCGCGGCCGAGCCAAGGCCAAGCAGGTGAAGGTGGCCCGCCAGCTGAAGTACAACAGCGGCGGTACCGATCTTGACCGGCTGCGTGCGGAGCTCAGCGTAGGCGCGGACCACGACGACCGGCACGACTCGCCGGACGTGGACCGCGATGACGACGACGCTGAGGAAGACGAAGACGACGAGTGGTCGGCTTCCTGAGCCAACAGGCATCCCGCATCGCGGCTTGATCGATGCGTTTGAGCGCTTCACCCCTGGTTGAGCGCAGGGTGATTCCTGCGTTCGGCCAGGGCGGAAGCGTGGCCGGGCGTGGCCGCCCCGCCGTTACGGCTGGTGGGTTCCCGTCAGCCTGGCCTGGCCGGTCCCGGGTACCACCTCGCCCAGCACCCAGGCGGGGACCCCCCGGGCGGTCAGCAGCGCCAGCGCCCGGTCGGTGCTGTCCGCCGCGACCACGGCGGTCATGCCGACCCCCATGTTGAACACCCGCTCCATCTCGGCCGGAGAGACGTTCCCGGCCCCGGCCAGCACCCCGAAGATCGGCGGCGGCGTCCAGCTGGCCCGGTCCAGCACCGCGTCGACCGGCCCGGGCAGCACCCGGGCGAGGTTGGCGGCCAGCCCGCCCCCGGTGATGTGGGCGAACGCGTGCACCTCGCAGTCGTCCGCCAGCGCCAGGCAGTCCAGCGTGTAGATGCGGGACGGCTCCAGCAGCTCGGCCCCGAGCGGGCGGCTCAGCCCGGGCTGGTCCCGCTCCAGGTCCAGGCCAGCCCGGCGGACGATCTCGCGGACCAGCGAATAGCCGTTGGCGTGCGGCCCCGACGAGGCCAGCGCGAGCACGGTATCGCCGGGCCCGACCCGCTCGGGCCCGAGGATGGCGTCGGCCTCGACCACCCCGGTGGCCGCACCCGCCAGGTCGAAGTCCGCGGGGCCGAAGTGGCCGGGATGCTCGGCCGTCTCCCCGCCCAGCAGCGCGCAGCCGGCCTGGGCGCAGCCGCGGGCCACCCCCGACACGATCGCCGCCACCCGCTCGGGCTGGACCGCCCCGCAGACCACGTAGTCGGTCATGAACAGCGGCTCGGCCCCGCAGGCGGCCAGGTCGTCGGCCACCATCGCCACCAGGTCGAGGCCGACCGTGTCGTAGACGCCGAGCTGGCTGGCCAGCACGACCTTGGTGCCGACCCCGTCGGTCGAGGTGGCCAGCACCGGATGCCGGTAGCTGGCCAGCCGGGCCGCGTCGAACAGGCCCGCGAACCCGCCGATGCCGCCCATCACCTCGGGCCGGGCGGTCCCGGCGACCGCGGCCCGCATCAGGTCGACCGCCCGGTCACCGGCGTCGATGTCAACGCCGGCCGCCGAGTAGCTGAGGCCCCCCTCGGGGACGGGCCGGCCGGGCTGACCGGTCACGGCCGCGCTTCCTGCAGCGCCAGCCCGTTCTCGCGGGCGAACTTGCCGCGCTCAGCGTCGGCGACCGGGATCGGGTACTGGCCGTCGAAACAGGCCCGGCACAGCTGGGCGGCCGGGATCGTGGTCGCCGCGGTCAGGCCGTCGAGCGAGATGTAGCCGAGCGAGTCGGCCCCGATCGAGGCGCAGATCTCGTCGACGCTCTCGTGCCCGGCGATCAGCTCGGCCCGGGTGGCGAAGTCGATGCCGTAGAAGCAGGGCCAGCTGACCGGCGGGCTGGAGATCCGCACGTGCACCTCGGCCGCGCCCGCCTCCCGGAGCATGGCCACGATCGCCCGCTGGGTGTTGCCGCGCACGATCGAGTCGTCCACCACCACCAGCCGCTTGCCCGCCACCACCCCGGTCAGCGGGTTCAGCTTGAGCCGGATGCCACGCTGGCGGATGGTCTGGCTGGGCTGGATGAACGTGCGGCCCACGTAGGAGTTCTTGACCAGGCCCTGCCCGTAGGGGATGCCGCTGCCCTCGGCGTAGCCGATGGCGGCCGGGGTGCCGGACTCGGGCACCGGGATGACCAGGTCGGCCTCGACCGGGTGCTCGCCCGCCAGCCGGCGGCCGACCTCGACCCGGGTCGCGTGCATGTTGCGGCCCGCGATCGTGGTGTCGGGCCGGGCCAGGTAGACGTACTCGAACAGGCAGCCGCGGGGCTCGGCGGCCGCGAACCTCCGCGACCGCACCCCGCGCTCGTCGATCGTGATCAGCTCGCCCGGCTCGATCTCGCGCACGAAACGGGCGCCGATGATCTCCAGGGCCGGGGTCTCGCTGGCCACCGCCCAGCCGCTGGGCAGGCGGCCGAGCACCAGCGGCCGGAAGCCCTGCGGGTCGCGGGCCGCGTACAGCGTCCGCTCGTTCATGAACACCAGCGAGTAGGCGCCCCGTACCTGCGGCAGGGTGACCAGCGCCATCTCCTCGATCGCGTCCCGGCGGCCCTCGGCCGACTCGGCCAGCGCCGGCCGGGCGAACAGCTCGGTCAGCACGTCGGTGTCGGAGGTGGCCATCGGCATCCGGCCCGGGTAGCCGGGGCTGTCGTCCAGCTGCCCGGCCAGCTCCAGGGTGTTGATCAGGTTGCCGTTGTGGGCGAGCGCGAGGCCGCCGTCGCCGATCGGCCGGAACGTCGGCTGGGCGTTCTCCCACACCGAGGACCCGGAGGTGGAGTACCGGTTGTGGCCGACCGCGATGTAGCCGCGCAGGTTGTTGAGGGTGGCCTCGTTGAAGACCTGGGCGACCAGGCCCATCTCCTTGTAGACCACCATCCGGTCGCCGTCGCTGACCGCGATCCCGGCCGACTCCTGGCCCCGGTGCTGGAGCGCGTACAGCCCGTAGTAGGCGAGCTTCGCGACCTCCTCACCCGGCGACCAGACTCCGAATACACCGCAGGCGTCTTGTGGCGGCCGGTCGGAGGGATCGAGATCATCCGTCAGGCGGCCGTCGGGCTTTGGCACGGCTCCAGTTTAGTGAGGACTTCGGCCTGCGCCAGCCGACCGCACGCCCTCATACCCCGTCAACCGGCAGAAACGGGCTCAGATCGGACCGCGAGCCGCTGGCCGCGACCTGGCCCGCGGCCACCGCCGCCGCCCAGTCCAGCCGCCCGGTGGCCAGCCGGATCCAGGTCACCGGGTCGGTCTCGACCACGTTGGGCGGGGTGCCGCGGGTGTGCCGGACCCCGGGAATGGCCTGCACCGCGGCGACCGGCGGCACCCGCACCTCGACCGCCTTGCCCGGCACCCGCTCGGCCAGCATCAGCAACGTGTAGCGGACGGCCGAGCGGAGCGCGGCGGCGGGCGGCTCCTCCCCCGCGTCCAGCGCCCGGGTGACCTCGGTCACGTAGGCTCGGTCGTCCGGATTGGGCTTCCGGGCCGGCATCTCGCTCGCGCCCCGCCCGTCAGCTGGTGACGGCGGGCGCCGCCGCCCGGCCGAAGATCGCGGGCAGCGTGCCCTGGTGCGCGGCGGCCAGCTCGCCGAGCGGGACCTCGAAGCAGCCGTCGACCGCCAGCTGGCCGCCGCCGACCGCGCCGATCGTCTCGGCCGGCACCCCGCGCTCCGCGCACAGCGCGGCGAACTCGGTCTCGGCCCCCGGCCGGACCGCGACCACCGCCCGGGCGGCCGACTCGGAGAACAGGAACGTGAACGGGTCGCCGGCCGGGCTGACCCGGGCTCCGAGCCCGCCCCGCAGGCACGACTCGGCCAGCGCGACCGCCAGCCCGCCGTCGGACAGGTCGTGGGCGGCGGCCAGCAGCCCGGCCGCGGCCGCGTCGGCCAGCACCGCGGCCAGCGCCTGCTCGGCCGCCAGGTCGACCCGCGGGGGGTGGCCGCCGACGTGCCCGTGCACCACCTGGGCCCAGGCCGACCCGCCGAACTCGTCGGCGGTCCGGCCGAGCAGCACCAGCGGCGCCCCGTCGACTCCGAAGCCGATCGACAGCCGCTTACGGACGTCGTCGTGCACGCCCAGCACCCCGATCACCGGGGTCGGCTTGATCGCGGTCTGGCCGGTCTGGTTGTAGAAGCTGACGTTGCCGCCGGTGACCGGGACCCCGAGCGTCAGGCAGCCGTCGGCCAGCCCGCGCACCGCCTCGGCGAACTGCCACATCACCCCCGGGTCCTCCGGCGAGCCGAAGTTCAGGCAGTTGGTGACGGCCAGCGGCCGGGCCCCGGTCGCGGCCACGTTGCGGTAGGCCTCGGCCAGCGCCAGCTGGGCGCCGGCGTAGGGGTCGAGCAGGGTGTAGCGGCCATTGCCGTCGGTCGCCAGCGCCACCCCCCGGTTGGACTCCTCGTCGATCCGCAGCAGGCCGCCGTCCTCGGGCATGGCCAGCACGGTGTCGCCGCGCACATAGCGGTCGTACTGCTCGGTGACCCAGGTCGGGTCGGCCAGCCCGGGCGCCGCCAGCAGCCGCAGCAGGGTCTCCCGCAACCCTGACCCGTCGCCGGGCCGGGCCAGCCGGGCCGGGCCGTCGGCCGCCAGCGCGTCCTGGCTGGCCGGGCGGGCCAGCGGGCGCTGGTAGACCGGTCCCTGGTCGGCGGCGGTGCCGGGCGGGATGTCGACCACGGTCTCCCCGTGCCAGGTCATCTCCAGCCGCCCGCCGTCGGTCACCTCGCCGATCACGGTGGCCTGGACGCCCCACTTGGCGCAGACGGCCAGGAAGCGCGGCACGTCGGCCGGGGTGACGACGGCCATCATCCGTTCCTGGGACTCGCTCATCAGGATCTCGGGCGGCCCCAGGGATGTGTCGCGCAGCGGCACCTCGTCCAGCCGGACCCGCATGCCGCCGGTCCCGGCCGCCGCCAGCTCGGTGGTGGCGCAGGCCACCCCGGCCGCCCCCAGGTCCTGGATGCCGGTGACCAGGTCCTCCCGGTACAGCTCGAGGCAGCACTCGATCAGCAGCTTCTCCAGGAACGGATCGCCGACCTGGACGCTGGGCCGCTTGGCCGAGCCCCCCTCGGCTCCGAAGGTGGCGCTGGCCAGCACCGAGGCCCCGCCGATGCCGTCCGGACCGGTCCGCGAGCCGAGCAGGATGACCTGGTTGCCCGGTCCCTCGGCGATCGCTTCCTTCAGGTCGCCGGGCCGCAGTACCCCCACGCACAGCGCGTTGACCAGCGGGTTCCCCGCGTAGCAGGGGTCGAAGGCGAGCTCCCCGCCGATGTTGGGCAGGCCCAGGCAGTTGCCGTAGAACGAGATGCCGCTGACCACCCCGGGCAGCACCCGGGCGGTGTCGGGGGCGTCGGCCGGGCCGAACCGCAGCGCGTCCATCACCGCCACCGGGCGGGCGCCCATGGCCAGGATGTCGCGGACGATGCCGCCCACCCCGGTCGCCGCGCCCTGGTGGGGCTCCACGTAGGAGGGGTGGTTGTGCGACTCGATCTTGAACGTGACCGCCCAGCCGTCACCGACGTCGACCACCCCGGCGTTGGCGCCGATCCCGGCCAGCATGGCAGGGGACTGTGCCGTTTTGCCGAACTGGCGCAGGTGGACCTTGGATGACTTGTAGGAGCAGTGCTCGCTCCACATCACCGAATAAAGGGCCAGCTCGGCGTCGGTCGGACGGCGGCCGAGGAGGTCACGGATGCGCTGGTACTCCGGCTCGGTCAGCCCCAGCTCGGCGTACGGCTGCGGCTGGCCCGGACTGGCGGCCGCGGCCGCCACGGTGTCCTGCCCGGTCGTCATCGTCTGCTCAGTCGCTGAGCCGCTCATCGGGCCACCTCGGCCAGGGCGGCCACGGCCGAGGCGAAGAAGCCCAGCCCGTCGGGGCCCGGCCCGGTCAGCTCGTCGGTCGCGTACTCGGGGTGCGGCATCAGCCCGACCACGTTGCCGGCCTCGTTGGTCACGCCGGCGATGTCATTGACCGAGCCGTTCGGGTTGGCCAGGTAACGGACCACCACCTGGCCGCCCGCTTCGAGCGCGGCCAGCGTGCCGTCGCCGGCCGCGTAGGCGCCCTCGCCGCTCTTGAGCGGGATCGTGATCTCCTGGCCGGCCGTGTAGCCGCGGGTCCACGGGGTGGCGGCGTTCTCCACCCGCAGCCGCAGGTCGCGGCTGACGAAGTGCAGCCCGGCGTTGCGGGTCAGCGCGCCCGGCAGCAGGTGCGCTTCACACAGGATCTGGAAGCCGTTGCAGATGCCGAGGACCGGCAGCCCGGCCCCGGCCGCGGTGGCCAGCTCGGCCATCACCGGCGAGAACCGCGCGATCGCGCCGCACCGCAGGTAGTCGCCGTAGGAGAAGCCGCCGGGGAGGATCACCGCGTCCACGCCGCGCAGGTCGTGCTCGTCGTGCCAGAGCGCGACCGGCTCGCCGGCGGCCCGCCGCACGGCTCGCTGGGCCTCGCCGTCATCGAGCGAGCCGGGGAACGTGATGACACCAATCCGCGTGGTCACGAAGCACCATCGAAAAAGCAGTTGAGGGGCACGCCCCGAGATTACCGGCTGGCCGTACCTTGACCGGCAGGATCAGGCCGGGGTGACGAGCCTGGTCTCGTAGGCGATCATCACCAGCTGAGCCCGGTCGTGGGCGTCCAGCTTCATCAGCAGCCGGCTGACGTGCGTCTTGGCGGTGGCGGCCGAGATGTGCAGGCGTTCGCCGATCTCGGTGTTGGACCAGCCGCCGGCCACCTCGGCCAGCACCTCCCGCTCGCGGGCCGACAGCGCCTCGAGCAGCTTGGGCGAAGGGCGTTCCTCGGGTTCGGGCCGGGCGGCGAACTCGCGGATCAGGCGCCGGGTCACGCTCGGCGCCAGCAGGGCGTCGCCGGCCGCCAGGGTCCGGATGGCGGCCAGCAGTTCCTCGGGGGCGGTGTCCTTGAGCAGGAAGCCGCTGGCCCCCGCCCGCAACGCCCGGTAGACGTAATCGTCAAGGTCGAAGGTGGTGAGGATCAGGACGTGAGCGCCCGCCGTGGCCGGGTCGGTGGTAATGGCGCGGGTGGCTTCGATGCCGTCGAGGACTGGCATCCGCACATCCATGAGCACCACGTCGGGGCGGTGCCGGCGGACCAGTTCGACGGCCTCGGCCCCGTCGCCGGCCTCGCCCAGTACTTCCATGTCGGGGGCCGCCCCGACCATGACCACGAAGCCGCCGCGGACCAGCGTCTGGTCATCGGCGATCACCACGTTGATCGTCACCGGCTACCGTCCAGCGGGGCCAGGCCGGCGGTGTCGAAGCCGGTGAGGGGAAGGGTGGCCCGGACCCGGAAGCCGCCCGCGTGCGGGCCGGCGGCCAGTTCGCCGCCGAACAGGGCGGCCCGCTCCCGCATCCCGATGAGGCCGTGCCCGCCGCCGGCCCGGGCTATCGGCCGGGGCCGCAGTCCCCGCGGGCCGTCGTCGGTCACCTCGATGCCGACCTCGGCGGCCCGATAGCTGATCCGGACCCGGGCGCCGGTCGGGCCGGCGTGCCGGACCACATTGGTCAGCGCCTCCTGCACGATGCGGTAGGCGGACAGGTCGGTGGCCGGGGGCAGCGGCCGGGTCTCACCGTCGACGTCCACCTCGGCGATCACCCCCGCCACCGCGGTGTCGGCGATCAGCCGGTCCAGGTCAGCCAGGCCGGGCACCGGGCTCAGCTCGGCGGGCTGGTCCTCCGGGCTGCGCAGCACCCCGACCAGCAGCCGCAGCTCGTGCAGGGACCGGCGGGTGGTGATCTCAATGATGGCCAGCGCCTCCCGGGCCTGCGCCGGATCGGCGTCCATCACCATCCGGGCCACGCCCGAGCGCACCGCGATCACGCTCATCGCGTGCGCCACGATGTCGTGCAGATCCCGGGCGATCTGCCTCCGCTCGTCCGCCAGCGCCCGGCTGACCTGCTGCTCCTGCTCGGCGGCGGCCCTGGCGGCCTGCTCCGCGATCCGTTCGGCCTGCTGGCTGGCGTAGACCCGGTTGGCTCGGGTGTTCTCGGCGGCCAGCCAGCCCAGCAGGACCACGGCCACGCCGCCGACGGCGGCCATCGGAACCTCCTGGCCGCCCCCGGCGAGGCTGGCGGCCAGCACCGCGCAGGCGACCACCCCGGTCACGGCCGTGGCCAGCGGGCGGGGCGCCTCGACCACCAGCGCGTAAAGGGTCAGCGCGACCAGGAAGACGACCGGGCCGCCGGACCGCAGCACCAGGGCGGCCAGCGCGACGGGAACGACGATGGCCAGGGCCGGCCCCGGCGCCCGCCGCCGGAACAGCGTGGCCACGGCGGCGGCCAGGTAGGCCACCCAGCTGGCGATGTCCCAGCCAGGTCCGGCCACCCGGGGCACGCGGCGCGTCACCAGAAATTCGGCGGCGGCGACCACCAGCGCCACCAGGGCCACGTCGATGGCGACCAGCTGGGATCCGGTGAAACGGTGCGCGGCCAGGCGGCGGATCAGCGGCGGGTCCGGCTCGGCGTCCGCGGCGAGGTCACGCATGCCCTGACGGTAACCGAAGCGGGCCCCGGCGGTCATACCCCCACAAGGCGATTTTCCCGGTACCCCCACAGGCCTATCGGGCCTGCCCCGAGCCTGACCGGTACCCCGGGCGGGTGACCGCAGATCGAGCCCGCAGGCTCACGACACCAGGCCTGCCCGCGACCACGATGGGGCGCTGAGCGGGAGACACGCTCCCGCACCGAGCGTGGAGGTTACCGTCATGGCCCGTCTGGCTCGATGGTGTTTCGAGCATCGCTGGAGGGTGCTGGCCGCCTGGCTGCTGGCCCTGGTCGCCTTGGCCGGGATCAGCAAGTCGGCGGGCAGCAACTTCGATACCGTGCTCAGCCTGTCCGGCACCGACTCCGCGGCGGCCGCGACCCTGCTCACCGACAACTTCCCCGCGGCCGCCGGTGAGGGCGACCAGATCGTGTTCCAGGCCCGGTCCGGGACCACCGTCCGCTCCGCCCCGGTCCGCGCCGCGGTCTCGGCCGCGCTGGTCAGGGCGGCCGCGGTACCGGGGGTGGAAAGCGTGGCCGGCCCCTACGGGCCGCGCGGGCAGGCTCAGATCAGCCGGTCCGGCACGGTGGCGTTCGCCCGGGTGACCTGGAACCGGCCAGCCGCCCAGATCACCGCGGACGACGCCAAAAAGCTGATCAGCGCGGCCGAGACCGCCGACGGTCCCGACGTCCACGTCTCGCTCGGCGGCACCGCCATCACCAACTCCGAACGGGCCGGCCTGGGGCGGTCGCTCGGCGTCGGCATCGCCGCGGCACTGGCCATCCTGCTGATCGTCTTCGGCGGGGCCATCCTCGCCGCGCTGCTGCCGCTGCTGACCACGCTGCTGGCGCTGGGCATCGGCGTGTCGGTGGTCGGCCTGCTCAGCAACGCCTTCACCATCTCCAGCGTGTCCACCCAGCTGGCGGTGCTGATCGGCCTGGGCGTGGGGGTGGACTACGGGTTGTTCATCATCGGGCGCTACCGGAGCGCGGTGAAGAGCGGCGCCGCCTACGAGGACGCGGTGGCCCTGGCCGTGCGGACCTCCGGCCGGACCGTCCTGCTGGCCGGCAGCACGGTGTGCATCGCCCTGCTCGGCCAGTTCGCCCTGGGGGTCAGCTTCCTGTACGGCCCGTCGGTCGCCGCGGCCCTGGGCGTGGCCCTGACCATGGCCACCTCGCTGACCCTGCTGCCGGCCATGCTGGGTTTCCTCGGTCAGCGGGCGCTGTCGCGGCGGGAACGGCGGGCGCTGGCCGCGGGCGGGCCCGTCAGCGCCGCGCCCGCCGGTTTCTGGCTCCGCTGGGCCCGCTTCGTGGCGGCCCACCGGGTGGTCGTGGCGCTGGGGGCCCTGGCCGCGGTGATCGCGCTGGCGCTGCCGATCTTCGGCCTGAGCCTGGGCACCTCCGACTCCAGCACCGATCCGGCCAGCTGGACCACCCACCAGGCCTACACCGCCCTGGCCCAGGGATTCGGGCCCGGCTTCAACGGCCCGCTCGAGCTGGCCGCCCAGACCGGCTCACCCGCGAGCAGCGCCGCCTTCCGGCAGCTGCTGACCGCGGTGGCGCACACCCCCGGGGTGACGTCGGTGACGCCCGCACTGACCTCACCCAACGGGAAGGTGGAACTGGCCACCGTCTACCCGTCCACCGGCCCGCAGGCCGGGCCGACCATCGGCCTGGTCAACCATCTCCGTGCTGACCTCATCCCGCAGGCCACCCACGGCACCGGCCTGGCCGTGCACGTCGGCGGGGTGACCGCCGCCAACATCGACTTCGCGCACGGGCTGACGGACAAGCTCCCGGTGTTCATCGCCGTGGTCGTGATCCTGGCGTTCATCCTGCTGCTGGTGGTGTTCCGCAGCCTGCTGATCCCGCTGGTGGCCTCGGTCATGAACCTGCTGTCGGTCGGGGCCGGCCTGGGCGCGCTGAACGCGGTGTTCAACTGGGGCTGGGGCACCCGGGTGCTCGGCCTGTCCGGGACCGGCCCGATCGACTCGTTCGTGCCGGTGATCATGTTCTCGGTGCTGTTCGGGCTGTCCATGGACTACCTGGTGTACCTGGTCAGCCGGATCCAGGAGGAATGGCGAGGGCTCGGCCACTCGCCCGGCGGCCACCACCGGGCCGTCACCGTGGGCCTGGCCAGCAGCGGGCGGATCATCGCGGGCGCGGCCAGCATCATGATCCTGGTCTTCGGGTCGTTCCTGCTCGGCGGCCACCGGATCCTGCAGGAGTTCGGCTTCGCCCTCGCGTTCTCTGTCCTGGTCGACGCCCTGATCATCCGCGGCCTGCTGGTACCGGCGCTGATGCACCTGCTCGGCCCGGCCACCTGGGCCCTGCCCGGCTGGCTGGACCGGGCGCTGCCCCGGCTGTCCCTCGAAAGCGCCGGCCACGTCCGCGGGGCGGGCCCCGGAGACGGCCGGGAGCCCGCCACGTCGGCCCGGGCGGCTGACGACCATGGCTGACCGGCTGCGGACACGCAACCTCTACCTCTTCCGCACCGGGTTCTCGCTGTTCTGGGTGGCCCTGGTGTTCTCGCTGGCCCGGACCCAGACCGGGGCGGCGACGGTCGGCCTCGTGGGCGGGGCGCTGCTGGTCATCTATCCCGTCGCGGACGCCGTCGCCACGCTCTTCGACCTGCGGTCGGGTCCGGCCGTGGCCCGGTGGCCACAGCGACTCAACCTGGCGGCCGATCTGACCGCGGCTCCCGCTGTCCTGGTTGCTCTGCGGTCGAGCCTGGCGGCGGCGATCGCCATCTTCGGGGTCTGGGCCATCGGTACCGGCGCGCTGATGATCTGCTCGGCCGCGGGCCGGCAGCGGGTGCTGAGCGGACAGTGGCTCCTGATCATCAGTGGCGCAGGCTCGGTGCTGGCCGGGACAACGTTCGTGACCTGGACCGGATCGCCGTCGGCAGGCCTGATCGGGCTGGCCCGGTACTCGGCCGGCGGGGCGGTCTGGTACCTGCTGGCCGCGGTCTGGCTGTCGTGGGCGGCCCGGTCCCGGCCGGCCGAGCGGCCCGCCGCGGACGCAGCGGGCTTCTCGCGTCCCCGTGAGGAGGAGTAGACCTCAGCTGGCGGCCCGCAGCCGCGGCATCGGCGCGTCGTCCGACCAGGCGATCTGCTTGCGCAAGGTGACCACGGTGCCGCGGCCCGGCCGGGTCCGCAGGGTCAGGTCATCCACGCAGGCGCGGATGATGTCGAGGCCGCGGCCGGACTCGGCCAGCGTCACCTGGGGGTCACGGGGCGCCCGGCGCCGGTCGCCGCCGTCACTCCGCCCGGGCCGCCCAGCCGGGGCACCCCGCCAGCTCAGCTTGCGGACCGGCAGCCGCAGCGGGCCGGGCCGGTGGCGGCCGCCGCCCAGGCTCAGCCCGGCCGACGGCCGGGACAGGCGGCCGGTGGCGGCCGGCCGCGGCGCGGACGAGGCCGTCCGGGCGCCGTCGGCCCCGGCGAAGCTGTGGTCCTCGGCGATCTCGACCTCGCAGCGGGTCGGCCCGATCGTGACCACCACCGCGTACCCGGTGACCCGCGGCCCGCTGTGCAGCAGCACGTTCGAGCAGGCTTCGGTGGAGGCCAGGAGCAGATCCGCGACGCTGTCGTCGGTCATCCCCACCGAGTGCAGCACCTCGCCCAGCACGTGCCGGGTGACCGGGACGCTGAGCGGCTCACGCTGGAACGTCAGGCAGAACTTGGCGGTCAGGGCGGCCTCGTGCTTCCCATCGGGCTCCACGTAGGTGTAAGTTTCCCGCCGCCGTCGGTCATAACCGCGAAATCCCAGTGCTACACCGGTCTGTTACCTTCCCGATTCCGGACCGATCGGGCTCAGCCTGGTTGCACCGTAAATTCTTCGATGACCGGGTTGGCCAGCAGGTCGGCGGCCAGTTTGGCCACCCTGGCCAGGGCCTCGTCGTCGGCCGGGCCGTCGATCTCGACCTCGAACCGTTTGCCCTGCCGGGCGCGGCGAATTTCGCGGTAGCCGAGACGGTGGGCCGAGTCCGCGATCGCGTCTCCCTGCGGATCGTGAATCTCGGCCTTGAGCATGACGTCGATTACGACACGGGCCACGTATCCTCCCCGGCAGCCGGGGCACATATGCTCACATGCATCTGTGCCAGGGCCGCAGCGTACGCGATGAGACCCATGCTTCGAAGCGTCCCCGGTTAGTTGATCCACAACTTCACACCGACCGGCCCGACCTGGCGATCCCAGGCTGGCCCTGAGGATCAAGGAGTGGCACGTGTCCGTCGAAACCGGCGGTTCGTCCGCCGCCGAGGAGCTCATGCCCACGGCACCAGCCGCCGCAGCTGGCCTGGCTCCGGCCGCCGGCGCGGCTGAAGAACTCATCCAGCTGCTCACGCCGGAAGGCCAGCGCATCCGGCACTCCGACTACCCGCTCGACGTGTCCGCCCGCGAACTGCAGGGCCTCTACCGCGACCTGGTGCTCGTCCGCCGGGTGGACACCGAGGCCGTCGGCCTGCAGCGCCAGGGTGAGCTGGGCCTGTGGGCGTCGCTGCTCGGGCAGGAGGCGGCCCAGGTCGGCTCCGGCCGCGCCCTCAGCCCGCAGGACATGGCGTTCCCGAGCTACCGCGAGCACGGCGTCGCCTGGTGCCGCGGGGTCAGCCCGCTCAAGCTGCTGGAGCTGTTCCGCGGGGTCAGCAACGGCGGCTGGGACCCGGCCGAGCACAAGTTCCACCTGTACACGATCGTCATCGGCAGCCAGACCCTGCACGCCACCGGCTACGCGATGGGCGTCCAGCGCGACGGGCTGACCGGCGGCAGCACCAACGGGGACAGTGCCAACGGGGATGGGGCCAACGGGGATGGGGCCAACGGCAACGGTAGCGAGGCGGTCATCGCCTACTTCGGCGACGGCGCCACCAGCCAGGGCGACGTGAGCGAGGCGTTCAACTGGGCCGCGGTCAACAACGCGCCGATCGTGTTCTTCTGCCAGAACAACCAGTGGGCGATCTCCGAGCCGTTCGAGCGGCAGAGCCGGGTCCCGATCTACCAGCGGTCCCGCGGCTTCGGCTTCCCCGGCCTGCGGGTGGACGGCAACGACGTGCTGGCCTGCCTGGCGGTGACCCGGCAGGCGCTCAAGGCGGCCCGCGAGGGCCAGGGGCCGACCCTGATCGAGGCGTTCACCTACCGGATGGGCGCCCACACCACCACCGACGACCCGACCCGTTACCGGGTCGCGGCCGAGCTCGAGGCCTGGAAGCTGCGCGACCCGATCGAGCGGGTCAAGGCCTATCTGCTGCGCAGCGGGGCGGCCGAGGCCGGCTTCATCGACGAGGTCGACGCCGAAGCGGACCAGCTCGGCCGCTGGCTGCGGGACGCCTGCCGGGCCATGCCCGACCCGGCCCCGCTGTCGATGTTCGAGCACGTGTACGCGGGCCCGCAGCCGATCCTGGACGGCGAGCGGGACGCCTACGCCGCCTACCTGGACTCGTTCGCGGACACGGCCGCGCCGCCGCCCGAGCCCGATGACGACGAGGCCCAGCCAGCCCAGCCTGCGGTCGCGCAGGCGTTCGCCCGGGGCGGGGAGGAACTATGAGCACGCTCACGCTGGCCCGGTCGCTGAACGAGGGGCTGCGCCGCGCCCTCGAGGACGACCCCAAGGTCCTGATCATGGGCGAGGACGTCGGCAAGCTGGGCGGCGTGTTCCGGATCACCGACGGCCTGCAGAAGGACTTCGGCGAGAGCCGGGTGATGGACACCCCGCTGGCCGAGTCCGGCATCGTCGGCACCGCGATCGGGCTGGCCCTGCGGGGCTACCGGCCGGTCTGCGAGATCCAGTTCGACGGCTTCGTGTACCCGGCCTTCAACCAGATCGTGGCCCAGCTGGCCAAGATGCGCTACCGGTCCCGCGGCCAGCTGGCCCTGCCGGTGGTGATCCGCATCCCGTTCGGCGGCGGCATCGGCGCGGTCGAGCACCACAGCGAGTCGCCCGAGGTGCTGTTCGCGCACACCGCCGGGCTGCGGGTGGTGGCCTGCTCGAGCGGGCCGGACGCCTACACGATGATCCAGCAGTCGATCCGCAGCGACGACCCGGTCATCTTCTTCGAGCCCAAGCGCCGGTACTGGGAGAAGGCCGAGGTCGACACCGCCGCCCCCGTCAGCGAGGCGCTGCCGCTGGATGCCGCCCGGGTGGTGGCCGAGGGCTCCGACGCGACCGTGCTCGCCTACGGCCCGATGGTCAAGGTGGCGGTCGACGCGGCCGCCGCCGCCCGCGAGGACGGCCGCAGCCTGGAGGTCATCGACCTGCGGTCGCTGTCCCCGCTCGACCTGCCGACGGTGGCCGATTCGGTCCGCCGGACCGGCCGCTGCGTGGTCGTGCACGAGGCCCCGGTCTACGCCGGTCTCGGGGCCGAGATCGCCGCCCGGGTCACCGAGGAGTGCTTCTACTCGCTGGAGTCGCCGGTGCTGCGGGTGGGCGGGTTCTCCATCCCCTACCCGGCCTCCCGCAACGAGGACCACTACCTGCCCGACCTGGACCGGGTGCTGGACGCCGTCGACCGCGCGTTCGCGTTCTGAGGAGGGAGCCTGATGACTGACCGTAGGGAATTCAAGCTCCCCGACGTGGGCGAGGGCCTGACCGAGGCCGACATCGTCACCTGGCGGGTCAAGCCGGGCGACCCGGTGACCGTCAACCAGACCATCGTCGACATCGAGACGGCCAAGGCCGTGGTCGAGCTGCCGTCCCCGTGGGACGGCGTGGTGGCCGAGCTGCTGGTCGACGAGGGCCAGACCGTCGACGTGGGCACCCCGATCATCGCCGTCGACACCGCGGCGGCGGGCAGCCCCGCTCCTGCCCCGGCCGCCGCCGGCCCGGCCCCGGCGGCCCCGGCCACGGGCGATTCAGGCACGTCCGCGCCCAGCGGCGGGGAACGACAGCCGGTGCTGGTCGGTTACGGTGTGAAGAGCGGGTCGAGCAAACGCCGCCCGCGCAAGACCACCCCGATGGTCCCGGCCCCGGCCGCCACAGCGGCCTCCGGGACCCCGACAGCCCCAGCGCCCGCGACCGCAACGCCAGTCAAATATGGCCCAACGGCACCGACCGTGCGGGTAAAAAACGGCGGCGGCCGGGCGCTGGCCAAACCCCCCGTCCGCAAGCTGGCCCGCGACCTCGGTGTCGACCTCAGCCAGCTGAGCGGCAGCGGGCCCGCCGGGTCGATAACCCGGGACGATATCCAGCGCGCGGCTGACCACCCGGACGCCTTTTCACCATCGAATGAAAAGGTCACGACGGACAGCGGCACTACGGCGGCCGGCCTGGCCACGGCCGGGGCGACCGAGGTCGCAGGGGCGCGCGAGGCTGATGGGGACGGCGGAATTAGCAGGACTCACGAGGCCAGTGGGGCTGGCGTGGCTGGCGGGACTCGCGTGGCTGGCGGGACTCTCGAGGCTGGCGGGGCCCGAGAGGTTGGTGGGGCGCGAGAGGAGCGGATACCGGTTCGGGGCGTACGCCGGGCCACCGCCCAGGCCGTGGCGGGCAGCGCGTTCACCGCCCCCCACGTGACCGAGTTCCTCGAGGTCGACGTGACCGGGACGATGGCGGCCGTCGCCCAGGTACGCACGCTGCCCGAATTCGACGGGGTGCGGGTCTCGCCGCTGCTGTTCGTGGCCCAGGCGCTGCTGGTCGCCGCCCGGCGGCATCCGATGATCAACTCCAGCTGGGACGAGCAGGCTCAGGAAATCGTGGTCAAGCACTACGTCAATCTGGGCTTTGCCGCCGCCACCGACCGGGGGCTGCTGGTGCCGAACATCAAGGACGCGCAGGCGCTGTCGCTGCCCGCCCTGGCCCGCGCGTTCGCCGACCTCACGGCCACCGCCCGGGCCGGACGGTGCTCCCCGGCCGAGCTGACCGGAGGTACCATGACGATCACCAACGTGGGGGTGTTCGGAGTGGACGCTGGCACGCCGATCCTGACGCCGGGCGAGGCCGCCATCCTCGCCTTCGGGCGGATCCGGGAGGCCCCCTGGGTGCACGACGGCCAGCTGGCCGTGCGCCAGGTGACCACGCTGTCGCTGTCGTTCGACCACCGCATCGTCGACGGGGAGCTCGGCTCGGCCGTCCTCCGCGACGTCGGCCAGATGCTCGAAGACCCGGTCCGGATGCTGGCCTGGGCCTGATCGCGAACGAGGAGTACCCGATGGGTGACCGCCAAGCTGGCCTGCTGACCGGTGACAACCTCCGCGGCGGCCGGTTCAGCGGCGGCTGGTTCAGCGGCGGCTGGCACGACCTGTCGGCCGGCAAGGCGATCCGGGCGGCGATCTTCGTGACCGGCTTCCTCGGCCTGCTGTGGCTGATCCAGCTGATCAACTGGGCCGACAGCTACGGGCTGAACCAGCGGTTCGGCATCCTGCCGCACCACGAGAGCCACCTGGGCGACATCTTCACCGCGCCGCTGCTGCACTTCAACTGGCAGCACATCGAGGGCAACTCGCTGCCGTTCCTGATCCTCGGCTTCCTGGCCGCCTACCGGGGCATCATGCGGTTCGTCACGGTCACGCTGATCGTGGCCGTCACCAGCGGGCTGGCGGTCTGGCTGTTCCAGTCCAGCACCGAGCTGACCGTCGGGGCCAGCGGGCTGATCTTCGGGTACTTCGGCTACGTGCTGGTGCGGGGGCTGTTCGACCGCAATCTGATCGACATCGTCGTGGGGGTGCTGGCGGGGATCGCCTACGCCAGCATCCTGGCGGTGGCGATTCCGGGCACGCCGGGGATCAGCTGGATCGGCCACGCCGGCGGTCTGGCCGGCGGGGTGCTGGCGGGCTGGGTGCTGCGGTCCCGGCGTCCCGCTGCGGTCCGGGCCGGAGCGGGGCGGCCGGTGGCGGCGGCGCCGCCGAGGCCGGCCGTGAGCAACGACAATCCGCGGGCGGCGTTGCACAAGGAACTCGACGACATGGGGCTCTAGTCTCCGGGAGGCACAGTTGATCCGGCACGTGGTCATGTTCACCTGGAAGGCCGACGCCACCGAGGAGCAGCGGAAGCGGGTACCGGACGAGCTGTCCCGGCTGCCGGGGGTCGTGCGCTCGATCCGCACGTACCTGATGGGCACCGACCTGGGCGTCAACGAGGGCAACTTCGAGTTCGTCGTCACCGCCGACTTCGACGATCTCGACGGCTACCTGGCCTACCGCGACGATCCCACCCACCGCGCCATCATCGCCGAGCACATCCAGCCCATCATCGAGCAGCGGTCGGCGGTCCAGTTCGAGTACTGAGGCGAGCTTGGGCGCGGCCGCGAAAGCCCCCGGAATAACGACGGCGGCCAGGTACGGCTTATCGCCCGTTTAGGGGTTGTTTGTCGCTTACTGCTGATACGAGAACGTACGGCCAAGTCTTTCGCGGCGAGAAAGGCGTGAATAAGATCGTTGTTCTGGTATCCGTTGGGGGGACCGAAGTGCGCTGGACTGCCCGACCACGATCACGCAGTGTAAACGCCGCAGGTAAGAATGGAATGGCCTGCGACGAGGCGAACGAGGTCGTCGACCCTTCTCATCCGTTAGAAATCCTCGGTGCCGCCATGGCGTTGCGGGAAATGGTCGAGCGGGTCACGTCCGAAGAGTTCAGCTGGCACGATGCCCATTACGACGACCACTCTGAGCTCGGCCGGGAACTGCTGTTTCTGATTGCGAATCACGAGTGGGTGCGCGCCACCTCAGAAGTCGTTGATGTGGTCCGGTCCGACGTCATTGAGACGACGATCAAAACCGACATCGACCTCAGCCTGATCAAGCACGAGGCCTTCCGCGGTAAGTCGGGCCAGATATGGCTTCCGATCGCTGTGCTACCGCCTCAGATCCGCCAGCGCCAGCTCGAACCGGACCTGTTCGCCACCGTGGCCGATGCGGCCGGCCGCCTGCTCCCGCTACTGCCCGCCGACGACCTCGGGCATCAGATGGCGGCGGCCCTGGCCGAGATCATCGTCAACATGGCCGTGGCGCACTGGCCCAACTGGCGGGACACACCCTTCGCGGATGCTCTGGAGAGCGACCCCACACCGGACAACCTGGACGGACGCCCGGTGGCCACGCGTGACCAGCGGGTCCTGCTGTCGGCGGCGATCTATCGGCTGCTGCGGCGCGAGCCCAGGAAAATCGGCGTGCCCGTCGAGGCGTCAGGCCGCTTCCCGGTCGACGAAGCCCGCCAGGCCCGGACAGTGCTCGTCCCCGGCCGAAAGGAGGGCCCGGACGACCCGCCCGCAGATACCGGCTTGACCGAGCCTGGTTTCAGCGCGGGCAGCTTCAGGCTCAGCGAAGCCAGAAAGCGGCTGCTCAGGCTGCTGGACAGATATACCGCCTATCTCGCGCAGAATGCGATCCCAAAAGAGAGCACGCCGTCGGCCGAAGCCGGGCCGGAATCAGAATCATCCCGGCCGGAAGCGGAATCCCTGCCGGAAGCGGAATTCGTGCCGGAACTCGCCGAGCGGGCCATCCGAATCGTGCAGGCAGTGGCGGCGTCGACCATTGTGGTCGTTCCGATCCGTTTCGAAACCGAGCCGACCGTGCTGACTGTCCGGGTACCCACACGGAACCTCAAGCCGGGCTGGAAGACATTGAAGCTCGGGAATTCCAGTACGTGGCGGATAAGTCCCCGTTCCTGGCTCGTCAGGCCGTCCGGATCTCTGGCCATTGACATATTGCTGCCCACCGCCGACGCGGATCGCCAGATTCAGGTCCGCCTGGCTGACGGAGTGTCGTTCGAGTCGGCCGCCCGCCAGCCGGGCCAGCCCGTCAGCCCGAGTTCACACCTGGACATAGCGGTCACGACGCCACCACCACTGCTGGAGCTGGCCGCTTCGGTCCGGCCGATCCTGGAGCTGTCGCCACCGCCGCTTCCGCCCTGGCTGCGGTTCCTGAAGCGGCCGCTCATCGACCTGGCCCAGGCCAAAATCGCGGCGGCGTCCCACACGCTGGATCACTATCGGCTTTCGCCCGGCCCGGAGGCCTCAGCGCCATCTCAAGACCCGGAGCCCAGCGATCGGAAGAAGCCCGATCCGCATCAGAAATATCTCGAGAATCTCTACCAAGAGCTCCCGAAGGAAGCCCTGGACGACACCAAGCTGGCTGACCTGCGCCAACGATGGAAACAGGAGGGCATCTGGAAGCTACCGCTGTTCCGGCGCGCATCGGTGGATCAGTTCGATCCGCGGACGCTGGTGGCCCGGGTCGACATGATCGAGGAGGTCGCGCAGCGGGCCACCCCGAAAAGTGCCGTCATCTACGCGGATGTGCACGTCGACGACCGCGGGTACCTCGCGGATGCCCGGGCCTCGACTCTGATGAGCCTGCTGCTGATGACCGGCGTGCTGGCGTTCCTGGGCAGCTGGTATCTCGTCACCGGCAACATCGAGCCACAACCTGAGGTCCTGGCCATCGTCCTGGTCCTGTTCGTCACCGTGCAGGCAGGCCGGATCGAACGTCCAGACCGTTCGACCCTGCACGGCCAGCTGTCCGGGACCGGCAGCCTGCTGATCGCAGGCTCGGTGTTTCCCGCCGCCATGCTGGCGGTGGCCCTCGCCTTCGAGCCGATCTGGTGGGTGAAAATACTCTGGGCCGGGGTGTCGGTCGCCGTCCAGCTGGGATTCTTCGGTCTCATGGTGTGGGGTCCGTTGACCCCCAGCTACCAGGCCCAAGGCTGGCCGAGGGTCGGGCAGCGGCGGGAATACGAAACCGAGCGTCTTTACTATGGCCACTTCGAGGCGCTGCGCAGTGACTACTGGCGGAACACAACCGCGGACGCGCTCACGACCGGCCGCCCAGCCTACGGTTATCTGATCACGCAGAACAGTTCGGCCGAGTCGACGCCGCCGGAAGTGGAGAAACTCCTCCAGGAAAACGGCGGCCGGGGCTCGGCCGGTGAGCCCGGCAGCGTTCTGGCGCTGCTTCATTCCGGCACCCAGCTCCGGGCGGTGACGTTCGTCGTGCTCCGGGGCGAGAGAAAGACCACTCGAGACACCCCCGGTGCCCCCGTCACTGAGTGGAAGGATCTGCACCTCGACGCCGATCGCCTCGCTCCGGCCGACAACATCAGCAGCACGGTGGACCTGTTCGTCGGGGTGGATCGGCACACTCTGCCGTTGCTGTCCGAGCATCCCGTGATCAAGGTGCTCCAGATAGCCAGGAACAAGCTGATCACCCTGGAGGCCCAACTGCCGGCGCCGACCACGGACGTGCCCGACCTCAACCGGCAGTGGGCCCGGGTCCGGGTCGCCTTGCGGGACACGAGAGACATCTACCGGCTGACCGATTTCCTGGATGAGATCTACGACAAGATCGTCGTCCCCGGTCACGCCGGCGATCTCATCGCGGTCCAGGCCGCCCCGGCCGCCCCATCGCGCGTGCTCAGGAAATCGGCGGGCACCGCGCGTGAGGAAGAGGAGCAACAGGTCCCGGAGCGGCCGCTGCTCTGGGGTGGTGACCTGGACGTCTCCACGATTCCGGCCATCGTCAGCGAGCGGGATGACGCTCACAGCTGGCGTCAGATCGCCATCTACGCCGACGCCCGGAGCAATATCGAGAGCGAGCTGACCCAGTGCCTGCCCGAGGAGTACCAGCATTACCAGCTGGCCCACCTGAACTACGCGGTGCTGCACGGAACGGCCGAGATCATCCTGCTGCTCCACCAGCCCGCCACTTCGCCGACGTCGGGTACCCCGGCCGCGGCCCCGGCCGCATCGGCCAATGGCCGCCCGCCCTCCACCGTCGCGCCGGCCGGCGACTACGGGACGGCCACCGGACAGCCGCGCGTGGTGATCAACAATGAGGCCAGCCTCCGCGAGCTGGGGCCGTTGACGCAGCATCCGATGCTGCGGATCCGCTACCGGACCCCGGACCAGCCGGGCACCTTCCTGAACATCGTGCAGGCCACCAGGGAATTCCTCGAGCACGAGTCCCCCGAGATCTCCCGGGAGCAGTGGAGCATCTCCTACGCACGGGTCCAGGTCGTCACCGGACAGATCGCTCTCGGCCATCTGACCATCCGCCTGCACGGTGGCACCCAGGACCGAGAGCGCTGGAACTCCGGCAAGCTCGACCAGATGGCCCGGGAGGTGAGTGATGGTGCCGCCCGGCTGGCGGCGGCCGGGCAGAAGACCAGCCCGTCAGGCAGCGTCCGGGGTAACCGGGATCCGGTGGTCAGCGTGGAGTTCGTCAGCGAGGATCCGCCGATCTCGCCGGTCAGCGGCGAGCAACCATCGGCGGAGACGGCGCAAGCCGGCTAGAAGGCCGCTTCCGGGAGCTCCATGAGGTCGAGGGTGGTGTCTTCGGTGATGCGGCGGTCGGCGTTCAGGCGCGGGAGCACGGTCGCCGCGAAGAAGCGGGCGGCCGCCAGCTTGCCGGTGTAGAAGTCACGGTCCTTGGACGCCGAGTTCAGTTCGAGCTCGTCCAGGGCGGCCAGCGCGACCTCGGCCTGGCGGGCCAGCAGCCAGCCGACCAGCAGGTCACCCAGGGCCAGCAGCAGGCGGGTGGTGTTCAGGCCGACCCGGTAGATCTCCTGCGGCCCGCTGCCCATCTGGCCGAGGAAGCCGTTCATCGCGGCCACCATCGCCTCGACGTCGTCGGCGCCCTGAGCGAGGGCGGCCCGCTCGGACTTGAGCCGGCCGTTGCCGCCGTCCTTGGCGGCGAACGCGCGGACCTCGGCCAGCAGGCCGCCGAGGGCGCCGCCGCCGTCGCGGACGATCTTGCGGAAGTAGAGGTCCTGGCCCTGGATGCCGGTGGTGCCCTCGTACAGGCTGTCGATCTTGGCGTCCCGGATGTACTGCTCGATCGGGTAGTCCTGCAGGAAGCCGGAGCCGCCCAGCGTCTGCAGCGACAGCGCCAGCATCTCGTAGGCCCGCTCGGAGCCGAGGCCCTTGACCACCGGCAGCAGCAGGTCGTTGAGGGCCGTCGCCGCCTGGTCGACCTGACCGGCGGCGGCGGCCTGCTGGAGGGTGTCCTGGACGGTGGCGTTGTACAGCACCAGCGCCCGCATGCCCTCGGCGTAGGACTTCTGCAGCATCAGCATCCGGCGCACGTCCGGGTGGTGGGTGATCGTCACCCGCGGCGCGGTCTTGTCCAGCAGCTGGGTCAGGTCGGCGCCCTGGACCCGGTTCTTGGCGTACTCGAGCGCGTTCAGGTAGCCGGTCGACAGGGTGCCGATCGCCTTGACCCCGATGACCATGCGGGCGTGCTCGATGACCTGGAACATCTGCCGGATCCCGTCGTGCACCCCGCCGACCAGGGTGCCGACCGCAGGAGTCTCCCCGCCGAACGTCATCTCGCAGGTGGTGGAGGCCTTCAGGCCCATCTTGTGCTCGACGTTGGTGACCCGGACGCCGTTGCGCTCGCCGAGGGTGCCGTCCTCGTGGACGCAGAACTTGGGCACCAGGAACATCGACAGGCCCTTGGTGCCGGGGCCGGCGCCCTCGGGGCGGGCCAGCACCAGGTGGAAGATGTTCTCGGTCATGTCCTGCTCACCACTGGTGATGAACCGCTTGACGCCCTCGATGTGCCAGGTGCCGTCGGGCTGCTCGGTCGCCCTGGTCCGGCCGGCGCCGACGTCGGAGCCCGCGTCCGGCTCGGTCAGCACCATCGTCGAGCCCCACTTGCGCTCGATGGCCTGCTCGGCGAACCACTTCTGCTCGGGGGTGCCGATGTTCCACAGCAGGTGGGCGAAGGCGGGGCCACTGGAGTAGAACCAGACGGCCGGGTTGGACCCGAGGATCAGCTCGGCCACCGCCCAGTACAGCGAGCGCGGGGCCTGCGAGCCGCCGATCTCGGCGGGCAGGTCGAGCCGGTACCACTCGGCGTCCATGTAGGCCTGGAACGACTTGCGGAACGACTCGGGGAGCTGCACCGAGCCGTCGGCCGGGTCGAACACCGGGGGGTGGCGGTCGGCGTCGATGAACGACTCGGCCAGCGGGCCGACGGCCAGCCGGTTGACCTCGTCCAGGACGCCCCGGGCGGTCTCCTCGTCGAACTCCTGGTAGGGCCCGCTCCCCATGATGTCCTGGCGGCGCAGCACCTCGAACAGGTTGAACTCGATGTCGCGGAGGTTGCTCTTGTAGTGGCTCATCCAAAACCTCAAAGCTCTCAACGCCTGCCGACCCCGGCGGCCAGCGACAAGCTACTCGCTAGTAACTATAACTTACGGAGGGAAAGGCGGCCAGCCGGGGCGGGGGCGCCGGCGGCGGCCCGGTCCGGGTCGCCGGTGGCGGGCGCAACAAGCTGACCAGGTACCGGCCCGGCAACCAGGGATCTCGGCCCCGCCTGGGTAGCCTGATTCAGCAGTCGGTGGCAGTCAGATCGTGGGGCGGGCATGAGCGATGGGCGTGACGACGGCCGGGGCGACACGCTCCGGCGCCCGCCCAAGCGCCCGCAGCTGCACTCCGAAGCCCAGGGCCGGCTGGCGGCCCGGGTGGCCACCAGCCGGACCGCCCGGCGGCGACGGCTGGGCCTGGTCGTCTGCGGGGTGATGTCGGCCCTGGTGCTGCTGGTGGCGGGGGGCGCCTGGGGGCTGACCGGCTACATCAACGACACGATCAAACGGGTCGACGCGGGGACGGCGGGCGCCGCCACCACCGGGCCGCTGAACATCCTGGTGGCCGGGGTCGACCAGCGGGCCGGGCTGACCCACCATCAGGAGGTCATGCTGCACGTCGGCAGCGACGTCAGCTTCAACTCGGACACGCTGATGGTGGCGCATATCTCGGCCGACCGGAGCCGGGTGACGGTGGTCAGCATCCCCCGCGACTCCTGGGTGGCGATCCCCGGGCACGGGATGAGCAAGATCAACGCCGCCTACGGTTACGGCGGCCCCAAGCTGATGGTGCAGACGGTCGAGAACGCCACCGGCCTGACCATCAACGACTACGTCGAGGTCAACTTCCTCGGCTTCGTCAAGGTGATCGACGCGCTCGGCGGGGTCAACATCTGCCTGCCGCAGGCGGTCGACGACAGCTACAGCGGGCTGCAGCTGTCGGCCGGCGAGCACCACGTGGACGGCATCACGGCGCTCGCCTACGCCCGCGACCGGCACTCGTTCGCCGCCTCCGACCTGGCCCGCATCCAGGACCAGCAGAAGCTGATCTCGTCCGCGCTGACCTCGGCCATCGGTTCCGGGCTGCTGGCCAACCCGGTCCGGCTGTCCAGCTTCATCGGCGCCACCCTGTCGGCCCTGACCGTCGACAAGAACCTCAACGTGTCGGCCCTGGCCGACCAGATGAAGGGCATCAGCAGCCGGGACGTCCGGTTCATGACGGTCCCGGTCGCCAACGAGAACTACGTGACGCCCACCGGCCAGGACGCGGTGCAGTGGAACCAGGCGGCCGCCAGCGCACTGTTCAGCAAGCTGCGCAGCGACCAGAACCTGGCGCCCGCCACCCCGGCCGCCAAGGCGAGCCCGGGCGCCTCCCCGTCGTCGTCGGCCTCGGCCGGCAGTTCCTCGGCCGGGCAGACGGCGGCCCAGGACGCCTGCGGCTGAGGCGATTACGGGCCGCCGGTGGCCGGCCGGTGACCCGGGCCGCAACACGACCTGAAGTCGTGTTTCTACACTTTTAAGGCATGCCGCAGCGTGCACGACTACGCTCACCCTGTGGCCGATCTGCGGGAACCAGTAACCGGACTGCCCAAGCGGCAGCCGGCGCCCTCCCATGCCCCGGTGCCGCCGCGCGAATCAAGCGAACCGAGCGAGCAGGCATCTCGGCCCCGTGGCGGGCCGCCCGGCATGTCGACGGGCCGCCATCGGCGGCCGGTACCGAACGAGCTGCCGCCGGAAGCGCCGGCGCTCGTGGTGGCGGTGGCCGGCCAGATCGGGACGCCGGACGTGGCGGCCGACGTCACCTCGATCGTGCGGGTGGAAAACCCGAGCGTGGACGTGCGGATGGCCCGGGTCCGGGTCGGCCGGGACGACCCCGAGGGCCTGCCCGCGGTCCTCAACAGCATCGCCGCCGGCCGCCCGGCCGATCAGCCCGCCGCGATCGTGGTGCCGCTGCTGGCGCTGCCGTACCCGGCGGTGACCGACGCGATCCGCTACGACATCACCCAGAGCGGCGTCAACGCGCTGATCGCCGAGTCGTACAACGTCAGCCTGACGTTCGCCGAGGCGCTGCACATCCGGCTGGCCGACGCCCGGCTGGCCCGGGCCGACCGGGTGCGGATGTTCAGCATCCCGACCTCGGCCGACGGCATCATCGTGGCCACCGTGGGCGGCAGCCACGCGGCCGCGGCCGCCACCCCGACCGCGGTGCTGCTGGCCGCCCGGCTGGCGCTGCCGGTGTTCGCGGCCGCGCTCGACGGCAGCCCGAGCATCGGCGAGGCGGCCGCCCAGCTGCGGCAGATGGGCGTCGGCCGGATCGCGATCGCGCCCTGCATCATCGGCCCCGAGACCCGGCCCGGTGACCTGGAGGCGGCCTGCGCGGCCATCGGGGCCGACTCGGCCGCGCCGCTGGGCGCCCACGACAGCGTGGCCAAGCTGGTCATGCTGGCCTACGGGCAGGTGCTGGCGCAGCTCGAGGAGTCCTCGGCCCAATCTTCCTGAGCCTGGACGTTTGCGGCCGCCGCGCGAGGTAAGGCGGATGGGGTGGCGGTGCCACCCCGGCGTCGTCCCTTCCGATGCGCGGGGAGGCACGGATCATGACATACGGCCCGGGCGGACCAGGCGACCCCGGCGGTAACGGTAACCCCTTCGACGACCTGTTCGGCCGCTTCTTCGGCAGCGGCGCGGGCGGGTCACGGGGACCGGTCCGGCGCGTGGACATCACCCAGCTGATGACCGAGCAGGCCAAGGACCTGCTGCGGGACGCCGCGATCAAGGCGGTGGAGGACGGTGACCCGGACCTGGACACCGACCACCTGCTGTGGGCGGTGGCCCGGCAGGACACCGACCGGCGGCTGCTGGCCCTGACCGGCGCCGACCCGGACCGGATCGCGCAGGAGGCCATCGGGCCGCGCCCGCCGGCGACGCCGGGCCGGGAGGGGTCGCCCACGCTGACCCCGGCCGCCAAGCGGGCGCTGCTCGACGCCCACCAGATCTCCCGGGCCATCGGGTCGTCCTACATCGGGCCCGAGCACGTGCTGTTCGCGCTGGCCGTCAACCCCGACTCGCACGCCGGCGACGTGCTGCGGTCCAACCGCGTCACCCCCGAAACCCTGCAGCAGGCGATCACCGGCGGCGGCCCGGCCGCCCCGGCCGGCGGCGGTGGCTCCGGCGGGACCGGCCGCCCGGCCACCGGCACGCCGACCGTGGACGAGTACGGGCGGGACCTGACCGCGCTGGCCCGCGAGGGCCGGCTGGACCCGGTGGTGGGCCGGGACGACGAGATCGAGCAGACGATCGAAGTGCTGTCCCGGCGCACGAAGAACAACCCGGTGCTGATCGGCGACCCGGGTGTCGGCAAGACCGCGATCGTCGAAGGCATCGCCCAGCGGATCGAGGACGGGGACGTGCCCGACACGCTGCGCGACCACCGGGTGGTGGCGCTCGACCTGGCCGGCCTGGTCGCGGGGACCAGGTACCGGGGGGACTTCGAGGAGCGCCTGAAGAAGGTGATCGACGAGATCCGTGAGCACGCCGACGAGCTGCTGGTGTTCATCGACGAGCTGCACACGGTGGTCAGCATCGGCGGCGCGGAAGGCGCGATGGGGGCCGGCAACATGCTCAAGCCCTCGCTGGCCCGCGGCGAGCTGCACATCATCGGGGCCACCACCGTCGACGAGTACCGCAAGAACATCGAGAAGGACGCCGCCCTGGAGCGACGGTTCCAGCCGATCCTGGTGCCCGAGCCGTCGGTCACCGACACGATCGAGATCCTGCGCGGCCTGCGGGACCGGTACGAGGCGCACCACCAGGTCCGGTTCACCGACGAGGCGCTGGTGGCGGCGGCCGAGCTGTCCGACCGGTACATCACTGACCGGTTCCTGCCCGACAAGGCCATCGACCTGATCGACCAGGCCGGCGCCCGGGTGCGGCTGCGCAGCGTCACCCCGGCCCGGGACCGGCGCGAAGCCGAACGCCAGCTGGAGGAGCGCCGCCGGGAAAAGGACCAGGCGGTAGCGGCCGAGGACTACGAGCGGGCCTCCCAGCTGCGCGACGAGATCGCCGAGCTGGAGACCCGGGCGGCCGACGGCCGCGGCGGTGGCCAGAAGGAGGTGCCCGAGGTCACCGCGGCCGACATCGCCGAGGTGGTCGCCCGCTCAACCGGCATCCCGGTCAGCCAGCTCACCCGGGAGGAGAAGGACCGGCTGCTGCGGCTGGAGGAGCACCTGCACCAGCGGGTCATCGGCCAGGACGAGGCCGTGATGGCGGTGGCCGAGGCGGTCCGGCGGTCCCGGGCCGGGCTCGGCGACCCCGGCCGGCCGATCGGCAGTTTCCTGTTCCTCGGCCCGACCGGGGTAGGCAAGACCGAGCTGGCTCGCGCGCTGGCCGAGGCCCTGTTCGGCAGCGACGACCGGATGATCCGGATCGACATGAGCGAGTTCCAGGAGCGGCACACGGTCAGCCGCCTGGTCGGGGCGCCGCCCGGCTACGTCGGCTACGAGGAGGCCGGCCAGCTCACTGAGGCCGTCCGCCGCACCCCGTACGCGGTGCTGCTGCTGGACGAGATCGAAAAGGCCCACAACGACGTGTTCAACATCCTGCTCCAGCTGCTGGACGACGGGCGGCTGACCGACGGGCAGGGCCGGCTGGTGGACTTCAAGAACACGGTCGTGATCATGACCAGCAACCTGGGCTCGGACCTGATCTCCGGGCGCCGGGCGGCCGGGTTCACCGCGGGCGGCGACTCCGGCCAGGCGGCCGGCGATTCGCTGCGGGACCGGCTGCTGGGCCGGTTGCGCGAGCAGTTCCGGCCCGAGTTCCTGAACCGGATCGACGAGATCGTCATCTTCCGCCAGCTCGACGAGACGCAGCTGCACCAGATCACCGGCCTGCTGCTGGAGGAGACCAAGCGGCGCCTGCACGCCCAGCACATCACGATCGACTTCACCGCCGACGCGGTCGACTGGCTGGCGCGGCAGGGCTTCCAGCCGTCGTTCGGGGCCCGGCCGCTGCGCCGGACCATCCAGCGCGAGGTGGACAACCGGCTGTCGGCCCAGCTGCTGGACGGGCGGCTGCAGCCCGGCCAGCACGTCACCGTGGCCGTGCGCGACGGCGGCCTGGATTTCGAGGTCACCGCGGCTCAGGAGCCCGCCGCCGGCTAGTCGGGGCCGGTTAGTCGGTGCCGGCCACCAGGGTCTCGAGCAGGATGTCGGCGTGGTCGCGCTGGATGGCGGCCAGCCGCCACTTGTCGGTGAACAGCGCCAGCAGCGCCCCGTCGAGGCGGCGGGTCAGCACCTCGCTGCCGCGCACCCCGGCCAGCCCGGCCGCCCCCTCGGCGTCGGTCCGGCGGGCGATCGTGTAGCCGAGGTGATCGAGCTCGGCCCGGGCCCCGAACTCGTGCTCGAGCCGGTTCAGCACCACGTCGAACTGCAGCGGCCCGACCGCCGCGAGGACCGGGGCCTGGTCGCCGCGCAGGTCGGACGACAGCACCTGGACGACGCCCTCGGTCGCGAGCTGGTCGATGCCCTTGCGGAACTGCTTGTGCTTGCTGGCGTCCTTGCTGCGGACGACCGCGAAGTGCTCGGGCGCGAAGCTCGGGATCGGCGGGAACTCGACCGACAGCTCCTCGTAGAGGGTGTCGCCGGGCCGCAGCGCGTTGGCGTTGACCAGCCCGATCACGTCACCGGGGTAGGCCACGTCGAGGGTCTCGCGGTCGGCTCCGAACATCGACTGCGCGTACTTGGTGGCGAACGGGCGGCCGGTGGCGGCGTGGGTGAGCACCATGCCCCGCTCGAACCGGCCCGAGCACACCCGCACGAACGCGACCCGGTCACGGTGGTTGCGGTCCATGTTGGCCTGGACCTTGAACACCAGCCCGGAGAACGGCGCGTCGACCGGGCGGGGCTCGTCCTTGACGTCGGCCCGCGGAGCCGGGGCCGGGGCCAGCGCGACCAGGCTCTCCAGCAGCCGCCGGACCCCGAAGTTGGGCAGCGCCGCCCCGAACAGCACCGGCGAGGACTCGCCGGCCAGGAACGACTCCATGTCGACGTCGGCGCCGATCTCGGTCAGCAGGTCGAGCTCTTCCCGGGCGGTCGTGTAGACCTCGCCCTCGCGCGCGGCTGCCTCTTCCGCGGTCAGCTGCTCCTCGATGGCCCGGTCGGCGCCGCCGGGGGTTCGGGTGAACCTGGTGAACTCGCCGGTGTTGCGGTCGATCAGCCCGTGGAAGTCACCGGCTATCCCGACCGGCCAGTTCAGCGGGGTCGGGCGCAGGCCGATGCGCTGCTCGATCTCGTCCAGCAGCTCCAGCGGCTCGCGGCCGGGCCGGTCCCACTTGTTCACGAACGTGATGACCGGGATGTGCCGGTTGCGGCAGACGTCGAACAGCTTGAGCGTCTGCGGCTCCAGGCCCTTGGCCGAGTCGAGCAGCATGATCGCGCAGTCGACGGCCTCCAGCACCCGGTAGGTGTCCTCGGAGAAGTCGGCGTGGCCGGGGGTGTCGAGCAGGTTCAGCACCATGCCGTCGTAGTCGAACCGCAGCGCGGCCGACGTGATCGAGATGCCGCGGTCCTTCTCCATCGCCATCCAGTCCGAGGTCACCCCCCGGCGGCCGGCCTTGCCGTGCACCGCCCCGGCCTGGGTGATGGCCGACGCGTGCAGCGCCAGCGCCTCGGTCAGGGTCGACTTACCGGCGTCCGGGTGGCTGATCACCGCGAACGCCCGGCGGCGGCCCGCTTCGGCCGCGACCTCGGTACCGGCCGGACGCTGGTACGCCTGTTCTCCTGCAACCACCGTCACTTGCGGCCGCACTCCCTCGTCATCGTCGCTCGGCCCGCCCAGGGCAACCTGCGCGAGTCTAATGTCACGCGGGTATAACACGGAAACGGGCCGTCTAAATCCCTTTTTATAAAAGGTGAATGATCTTGCTGGGGTGGGTCGGGTAGCTGCGGGCTGGCGGGACGATCCTAGACGGGCTTGCTCGCCTCGATCAGGAAGCGGACCGAGGTGGCCCGGAACGGCCCGTCCCGTTCGATCTGCTCGTGCAGGGCCCGGAGCCGGTCGCGGTAGGCGGCCACGGTGAAGCCGGGCACGATCCAGATCACCTTGCGCAGGAAGACGACCACGGCCGCCACGTCGCTGAACTCCATCCGGCCGCGGAACTCGCGCAGGCCGGTCACGGTCAGCCCGGCCTGCTCGGCCCCGCGGACCGACCACTTGGGGTCCCGGGTCGGCTCGTCCTGACCCTTACGCGGGTAGGCGGCGCCCAGCATGAACTCACTCAGCTCGCCGACCGAGGGATGACCGACGTCCTGGGACAGGTAGTGCCCGCCGGGCTTGAGCACCCGGGCCACCTCGGCCCACGGCACGTACAGCGGGTGACGGCTGGACACCAGGTCGAAGGTCGCGTCCGCGAACGGCAGATCGCTGTGCGCGTCCGGCAGCTCCACCACCTGGGCGCCGTAGGGAGCCAGGTGGCGCCGGGCGACGGCCGCGTTGGGCGGCCACGACTCGGTGGCGGCCAGCGTCGGCGGCGCCCCCGGGCCCATCGCCAGCGCGGCCGCCAGCACCTCGCCGCCGCCGGTCTGCAGGTCGAGCGCGCCCGCGCCCGGTACCCCGGCCAGCGCCGCCAGCCGGGTCCCGAGCAGCCCGGCGTAGCCTCACGGGGGCCGTTCTTCGGTCGCCCGGCCCTCGAACCAGGCGAAGTCCCAGCCGTCGACCGGGACCGACTCGCCCTCAGTCAGCAGTTCCTCGAAGGTGGACACCCGCCGAGTCTGCCGGGTGGGCGGCGATGAACGCCACCATGATCCGGTTGAGCTCGTCGACCCGGTCGAAGCCGCCGTGGCTGCCGGGGACGATGACGACCTCGGCGTCCGGCAGGGCGGCGCCGCGGGTGCGGGCCTGAGCCGGGGTGATGAGGGCGCTGCGGGCGCCGGTGATCAGCAGCACCGGCACCGTGATCTGGCGCAGCTGGTCGTCGGTGAGGACGGCCGGGAACTTGGGCTCCATCCGGAACCCGCGGCTGCCCGCCCACATCAGGTCCAACAGCTCCCGCTCGAGCATGAACGGACTGTCCAGCCAGCGGGCGAGGCGACGGCGCAGCGGCATCGGGGTCTTGGTGGCCAGTCCGCTGATCGTGAGCCACCACCAGAAGCGGGCGTCCAGCTTGGTCAGCCCGGCCGGGTCGAGCAGGGTGATCGAGGCGATAGGGGCGGGCGCCCGGATGGCCTGGTTCATCGCGATCCAGCCGCCGTAGGAGACGCCGACCAGGTGGGCGGGGCCATCGCTCAGCTGGGCGAGCACCTCGTCCAGCCAGGCCGCGCTGGCTTCCGGGGCGGTGATCGGGGCGCGGGCGGTGCTCGGGTTCGGGTCGCCGGGGGTGTCGATCGCGAACACCGGGCCGGCCTGCGCCAGCGCGGCCGCGTGCAGGTACCAGTAGGAGGCGTTGAACCCGGCCCCCATCAGGAGCACGATCGGCCGCCCGTCGGCCTGGGGCCGGTAGGCGTGCACCCGGGTGGTGGTGGTCGCGGTCTCGACGTCGAACTCCTCGTACGGCTGCGGCCACAGATCGAACGCCCGGTCGTAGGCGGCCATGAACTTGTCGCGGGCCGCGTCGCTCACCCAGGTCCCGGGCTCAGCTTTGGGAGCCAGCATGACGTCTCCCTTCGGGGCGTACCGGCATTTTAATGATACAGATGTACCATAAAAAAGTGAACCGCCCAGCTGACGATTAAGGTGAGCGGGTGCCCAAGCTGGTTGACCACGAGGAACGCCGCCGGCAGATCGCGGCGGCGCTGCTCCGGGTGGCGGCCACCCGGGGCCTGCACGGCGCCGGCCTACGCGAGGTGGCCACCGAGGCCGGACTGTCGGTCCGGCTCATCCAGTACTACTTCGGGACCAAGGAGCAGCTGCTGCTCTACGCCGCCCGTCACCTGGCTATCCAGCTCAGCGACCGGGTGCTGGCGCGGCTGCGGGCGGCGGGCGACGGCGGACCGCGGGCGATCATCGAGGCGATCTTGTCCGAGGCGCTGCCGGACGACGACGACAGCCGCACGTTCCACGTCATCTGGACGTCCTACCTGGCCCTGTCGCTGACCGACACCGCGCTCGACATGGGTCCGCTGGCCCGTGACGCCGACGTGGTCGAAAAGGTCATCGCCGCCCAGCTGCGGGCCGCCCAGGCCGCGGGCCAGGCACCACCCGGCCTGGACGTCACCCTGGAAGCGACCAGCCTGATGGCGCTGTCGGCCGGGCTGAGTAACAGCGTCCTGGCCGGCGGCCTCGATGCCGCCCAGGCCGGAGCGGTGCTCCGCTATCAGCTGGACCGGCTGCTGCCGCCAAGTGACTGGCCGGCTGACGGGTGACCGGGAACCGCTGGCGGATTACTCGCCAGTAACAAATAATGCTGGGAGCGATCGGGCGCTGCTGGGGAGCGATCGGGCGCTGCTGGGAGCGGGTGGGAGCGGCCGGGAAACAACTCGGGAAGGCGGACGGGCATGGCCGACAGCGACGTCATCGTGGTCGGGGCCGGGCTGGCGGGCCTGGTCGCGACCGCGGAACTGGCCGACGCCGGCCGCCGGGTGCTGCTGCTGGACCAGGAACCGGCCGCGAACCTGGGCGGCCAGGCGTACTGGTCGTTCGGCGGGCTGTTCCTGGTCGACTCGCCCGAGCAGCGCCGGACCGGCATCAAGGACTCGCTCGAGCTGGCCCGCCAGGACTGGCTGGGCAGCGCCGGCTTCGACCGCGGTATCGACGATCCGGCCGGCCAGGACTACTGGGGTTACCGCTGGTCCCAGGCCTACCTGGAGTTCGCGGCGGGCGAGAAGCGGGCCTGGCTGCACGGGCTCGGGCTGCGCTGGCTGCCGCTGGTGGGCTGGGCCGAACGGGGCGGCTACCTGGCCGACGGGCACGGCAACTCGGTCCCCCGGTTCCACGTCACCTGGGGCACCGGGCCCGGGGTGGTGGCCCCGTTCGCGCGCCGGGTGCGGGCGGCGGTCTCCGACGGGCGGGTGCAGTTCAAGTTCCGGCACCGGGTCGACGAGCTGACCATCACCGACGGCACCGTCGACGGGGTGCGCGGCGCGGTGCTGGAGCCCAGCTCGGCCGGGCGCGGCTACCGCAGCTCGCGGGCCGAGGCCGGCCAGTTCGAGCTGCACGCGGCGGCGGTGCTGGTCACCGCGGGTGGCATCGGCGCCAACCACGACCTGGTCCGGCAGAACTGGCCGGCCGAGCTCGGGCCGGTCCCCGAGCAGATGATCTGCGGGGTACCCGAGCACGTGGACGGGCGGATGCTGGCCATCAGCGCCCGGGCGGGCGGCCGGATCGTCAACCCCGACCGGATGTGGCACTACACCGAGGGCATCCAGAACTGGGACCCGAACTGGAACCAGCACGCCATCCGCATCCTGCCGGGGCCGTCGTCGCTGTGGTTCGACGCCCGCGGCCGCCGGTTCCCGGCCCCGAACTTCCCCGGCTTCGACACGCTCGGCACGCTGGCCGCGATCTGCCGGTCGGGCTACGACTACTCCTGGTTCGTGCTGACCCAGAAGATCATCGAGAAGGAGTTCGCGCTCTCCGGGTCGGAGCAGAACCCGGACCTGACCGGCAAGGACATCAAGTCCCTGCTGGGCCGGGCCCGCAGCGGGGCGCCCGCTCCGGTCGAAGCGTTCAAGAAACACGGGGCCGACTTCGTGGTCGCCGACACCCTGCCCGAGCTGGTCCGGGGCATGAACAAGCTGACCACCGAGCCGCTCATCGACCTGGCCGACCTGGAGCGCCAGATCGTGGCCCGCGACCGGGAGCTGGACAACCCGTTCAGCAAGGACCTGCAGATCATGGCGATCCGCAACGCCCGCCGCTACCTGGGCGAGCGGCTGATGCGGACCGCCGCCCCGCACAAGATCCTCGACCCGGCGGCCGGCCCGCTGATCGCGGTGCGGCTGAACGTCATGACCCGCAAGACCCTCGGCGGCCTGCAGACCGACCTGTCCGGCCGGGTGCTGGCCGCCCCGGCCGGTCCCGGCGCCGCCGCCGAACCGGTCCCCGGCCTGTACGCGGCGGGCGAGGTGGCCGGCTTCGGCGGCGGCGGGCTGCACGGCTACCGGTCGCTGGAAGGGACGTTCCTGGGCGGCTGCCTGTTCTCCGGCCGCCAGGCGGGCCGCGCCATCGCCGCCGCTACGGCCTGACAGTAGCGTGGCCGCCATGACGGGAATTCAGGCTGAGCTGTGGGTCGACCGGGCCGGCGCCGCGGTCGAGTTCTACCAGGAGGCGTTCGGCGCCACCGTGCTGCACCAGGTCGGCGACGGCGACGACATCGTCGCCCAGCTGGCGGTCGGGGACGCCGCGTTCTGGGTCGCCACCGCCAACCCGGACGCCAAGCGGTTCGGCCCGGCCGCGCTCGGCGGCGGGACCGGCCGGTACCTGCTGGTGGTGGACGATCCCGACGGCAGCTTCGCCCGGGCGGTGGCGGCCGGGGCGGTGGCGGCCGCGCCGGTGGCCGACGAGCACGGCTGGCGGCTGGGACGGGTCATCGACCCGTTCGGTCACGAGTGGGAGATCGGCCGGCCGCTCGGCGCCTGGCCGCCGGCCTGATCGGCGGCGCCGGCCGCCAGCTCGCCGCGCAGCGCCAGGGCCGGGTCGGCCACCGGCCCCTGCCACCGGGGCCCGGCAGGCACCTGGTGCAAGGTGGCCAGCAGATCGATGAGCTGGGCGGCGGCGGGGTCCGGAAGCTGTTCGCCGAACCCGCCGGTCAGGCCGGCCAGGAGCGGATACACGGCCGCCGCATATTTTGCTGTAAAACGCCGCACCGGCTGACCGTCCCCGGCCAGCTCCGGCGCCACCACGAACTCGAGCCCAGCCTGGTGACGCACTGCGTGCGACGTTTTCAGGGCTTTCCGCAGACCCTCGAACACCGCGGACCGGGTCCGGCCCAGTCGCTCAGTCCTGCCGGCCGGTCCCGCATGGACGCTCAGGTTAGACACCACCGCTGCCACCAGCTACGCATTTTCCGGGCCGGCCCGGTCCGTGATTCGGGCGCGGCGAACGCGGTATAGGTGTGGCCATGAGCGATCTCATTGAGCTGACGGGCCGGACCGTGATCGTCACCGGGGCGTCGTCCGGTATCGGGGCGGCGACCGCCCGCCAGCTGCACGCGGCCGGAGCCCAGCCGGTGCTGGCCGCCCGCCGGGCCGAGCGGCTGGCCGCGCTGAGCGACGAACTGGGCGGGGCGCTGGCGGTGGCCACCGACGTGACCGACCCGGCCCAGGTCCAGGAGCTGGTGACCGCCACCCTCGACCGCCACGGGCGGATCGACGGGCTGGTCAACAACGCGGGGGCCAGCCTGCACGGGCCGCTCGACCAGGTCGACCCGGCCGAGTTCACCCGCAGCCTGGAGCTCAACGTGGTCAGCGTGCTGACCGTGACCCAGGCGGTGCTGCCGGCCATGCGCGAGCAGGGCTTCGGCCGGATCGTCAACGTCAGCTCCGGCTCCACCCAGCGGGTCGCGGTCGGCCTCGGCGCCTACGCGGCCAGCAAGACCGCGGTCAACATGCTGACCGACGTGCTGCGCGAGGAGCTCGCGCCCGACGGCATCGCGGTGTCGCTGCTGCTGCCCTCGATCACCGCGACCGAGTTCAACGACAGCAGCTTCACGCTGGGGGCCTCGCCGCGGCCGGGCATGGTCGCCCACAGCCCCGACTACGTGGCCGCCGTGATTCTGCGGCTGCTGCGCACCGGCGAGGGCCGGTTCGACATCCCGCACGGCCCCGAGCAGCCCGGCCTGGCCGAGGCCGGCGCCAAATCCGGCGGCTGACGTTCGTGCTAGCCGTACCTTGAAGTCGGGTGGCGGCACGGTGGATCATGAGGGCACCCCCGACGAGCATTGAGGTGACGGTGGCGGAGGGGCCGCCACCGCAGGTCGAAGGGGCATTCTCATGGTCGCATCGGCTCACCCCACGCCGCCGCCAGCGCCGTCCTGGCTCGAGCGGTTCCTGATCAGGCGGCGGGAGTACCGCCACCCGCACGCCTGGCTCGCCTTCCGCATGATCGCGGGCGCCTGGAACGTGATCCTCGGGATCCTGCTGCTCGCCTACGGGTACTACGGGCTGGCGCTGATCCCGCTGGCGGGGTCGGCGCTGATCTTCTGGACCGCCTCCTGGATCTGGATCAAGGTTCACGGCGGCTGACCGACGCCATGTCATCCATCCCGGCCAGCAGCGCCCGAGCGCAGCGGCCGCTCCTCGAGCGGCTGCTGATCAGGCCGCGGGAGTACCGCCACCCGCACGCCTGGCTCGCCTTCCGCATGATCGCGGGCGCCTGGAACGTGATCCTCGGGATCCTGCTGCTGGCCTACAAGTTCTACTGGATCGCCTGGATCCCGCTGGCGGGGGCGGCCCTGATCTTCTGGATCGCCTACTACGTGCAGCAGCACGCCGCCGACCGGGTGCGCGAGCTGGAACGGTCCCGCGACCAGGTGGTGGACGACGAGGCCGCCCGGCTACGCCGGATCGAGCGCGACCTCCACGACGGGCCGCAGGCGCAGATGGTCGCGGTCGCGATGAAGCTCGGGCTGGCCCGCGAGAAGCTCACCGGCGCGGTCACGGGGGCCGCGCCGGCCGACGTGGCGCGGGCCCTGGAGCTGGTCGAGGCGGCTCACCGGGGCGCCAAGGAGGCCATCACCGAGCTGCGCGAACTGGCCCGCGGCATCCACCCCTCGGTCCTCGACCAGGGGCTCGGCACCGCCCTGACCACGCTGGCGGCGCGCAGCAGCGTCCCGGTCGAGCTGGTCACCGACCTGCCCGAACGCCCGTCGGCGGCGACCGAGACGATCGCCTACTTCTGCGCGGCCGAGCTGCTCACCAACGTGGCCAAGCACAGCGGCGCCCGCCGGGCCACGCTGACGGTGGCGAACGGGGCCGGGCGGCTGCGGATCCGGGTCGGCGACGACGGTGGCGGGGGCGCCCGGGTCGAGGCGCCCGGCGGCCTGGCCGGGCTGGCCGAGCGGGTCCGCACCGTGGACGGCTCGCTGCAGGTCAGCAGCCCGCTGGGCGGACCGACGGTGGTCACCGTCGAGCTGCCGTCCCGGGTCTAGGCGTGGGATCGTGGGCCTGATGCCGCGCCTGACCGACCGGAGCTGCCGATGCGGATCGTGATCGCCGAGGACTCGGCCGTGGTCCGGGCCGGGCTGACCGAGATCCTGGCCGACCGCGGCCACCAGGTCGCGGCCGCCGTCGGCAACGCCGAGGACCTGCTGGCGGCGGTGGACGAGCACCGGCCCGACGTCACCGTGGTCGACGTGCGGATGCCGCCCGGATTCACCGACGAGGGCCTGCGGGCCGCGATCACCATCCGCCGCGACCACCCGGAGGTCGGGGTGCTGGTGTTCTCCCAGTACATCGAGACCCGCTACTCGGCCGACCTGCTGGGCGCGGCCCCGGGCGGCGCGGCCGGCGTCGGCTACCTGCTCAAAGACCGCGTCGCCGACGTCGGCGAGTTCATCGAGGCGCTGACCCGGGTGGCGGCCGGCGGCACCGCGCTCGACCCCGAGGTCGTCACCCAGCTGCTCGGCGCCAGCCGCCGGGCCGACGGCCTGACCACGCTGACCGCCCGCGAGCGCGAGGTGCTGACGCTGATGGCCGAGGGCCGTTCCAACGGCGCCATCGCCGCCCGTCTGGTCGTCTCCGAGCGCGCGGTCGAAAAGCACGTGGCCAACATCTTCAGCAAGCTCGGCCTGGCCCCCTCCGACGCCGACCACCGCCGGGTACTGGCCGTGCTCCGCTACCTGGGATCCTGAGACGGTTCCGGAGAGCGGGAGCGGATGCCGGTGCGGATCGTGGCCGACGGGCACGTGCACATCACCAACCGGGTCTACTGGGAGGGCATCGACCCCTGGCAGCCGCAGCCGTTCGGGTTCGACTACGCGCGGGCGGCCGCCAGCGGGGTCAACGTGGTGATCGAGAACGTGGCGCCGTACGGGTTCCGGAACTTCAACTACACCCCGAGGCAGGCGCTGCGGCTGATCGAGACGTTCCACCGGGTCGCCGAGCGGCACGCGGACACGATGGGTATCGCGCTGACCGCCGACGACGCCCGCCGGATCGCGGCGGACGGGCGGCTGGCCGTATTCCTGGGGATCGAGTCGGGCTTCGACCACGACGGTGATCCCGACGTGCTGCGGGCGCTGTACCGGCTGGGGCTGCGGGTGGTGCAGTTCGCCACCCAGACCTGCTTCAACGCCTACGCCGACGCCGAGATCGACGGCCCGCCGAGCTGGCACGGCATCAACGACCGCGGCCGCGAGCTGATCGCCACCATGAATGAGCTGGGCATCCTGATCGACATCACCCACGCCACCGCCCCGGCCCAGCAGCAGATCATCGCGGCCAGCCGGGCGCCGGTGGTGGCCAGCCACGTCAGTATGGCGGCGGTCTCCGGCGCCGGGATGAGCGACGACACGCTGCGGGCGCTGGCGGCGGGCGGCGGGCTGGCCGGGATCATCGGGGCGTCGGCCTCGATCGGGGCCCGCTACCGGGACTGGCTGGCCGCCCACCCGGACCAGGCCGCGGGCGCGGCCGCCCCGGTCGGGGCGATGGTGACGTTCACCTCGTCGCTGACCCGGGCGGCGCGTGACCACGGGGAATTCGGTTCGTGGCTGGACGAGCAGGCCCGGGCCCGGCACCAGGCCGCGTTCCAGCCCTGGACCGAGTTCCCGGGCGCGGCCGGCGCGGTGCCGACCGCCGACGACTGGGCCGCCCACGTCCGGCACGTCATCGAGGTGGCCGGGGCGGACCACGCCGGCATCGGGCTGGATCTGGTCGGCGGGCGCAGCTGCGTGCCGCAAGACGCCAGCGGCTACCCGGACCTGATCGCCGCGCTGGAGCGGATCACGACCGCGGGCAACGTTACGAAGGTCGCGGGTGAGAACTGGATGCGGGTACTGGCCGCCGCGGTGGGCTAGCTGCGGTGGGCTAGCCGCAGTGGGCTAGTGTCGTGAGTCATTAATTCACATGTAGTGTTCTAGGCTTTGCTGCATGCCGAGTCCTGTTGCGCCTGCTGTGGTGCTGACTGATGACGA
>Ga0213875_10000323_pt1 | contig 45327 bp, 46 predicted proteins | sample BarmaccomBMRX_R8_FD_160105 | JGI IMG/M metagenome (GOLD analysis project Ga0213875, IMG submission 160105) | Root-associated microbial communities from Barbacenia macrantha in rupestrian grasslands, the National Park of Serra do Cipo, Brazil - RX_R8 | ecosystem: Host-associated > Plants > Roots...
GAACCTTCTGCGTCGACAACCCCCAACGCAGCCTCAAAACCGAAAAACCCATAGGTCAGCGCTCGTGGCCCGCGGGTTCGGGCCTCCAAGACTTTCGTACGCCTGCCGGCATCCGAAACTCTTCAGGTTTGGCGACCGGCTGCTTTTATGCCGTGCAACTCGATAGCGGGCGTCAGGAGATGTCAGATGTCATGCCGCCAGTAAGCCTTCGCTGCGAAGGTGATTTGGAGCAGGCAGACAACCGCGAACATAGCGCCCGCCATGCGGACGACGTGATCATCGGGGTTATCGGACATGAGACTGTAGGCGATTACCAGCCACGCCGGAATGGCGACAATGATCGTCAGCGCCTTTACCCAGTAGGGCTGAACTGCCCAGTGCGACCGGTTGAGTTCGCGAAGGGGGTCCATTTCTCCCTCATATCACCGCGTCGGAACGGCCGCTATCGGGATCGGCAGATGTTGCTGGAGATGCCTGCAACGGGGCGAAAGCCGCCGCGCCGATGCCGATGCGGTGCGCGCGCGTCGCTTCGATTCCGTTTCGTCGCGCGAAAATGTGGCGCAGCCGTCTTCACGCCACTTCGAGCAGAGGCTCCGGAGCAAACGGTTGCGGTTCCTGCCATTCGCCGCGATCCATCGCGGCGAGGCGGTTGTCGACCATCTCGACCAGGTAGCGCGAGAAGGCGTAGAGGTGGGCGAACACCGCGATGGTGCGGAGCGCCGCGTCGATCGCCTTCGGATTGTGCTTCAGCACGTCGCGCAGCGTGCCCCAGAAATGGCGCGCGAGCTCGGGATGGCGCACGGTCATCATCCAAGCGAGCCGCAGCACGGTGCGCGCGTCCCTGAAGATGTTGCCGCGGAGGATCGCCTCGAGCCGGTACATCGGCGGCCGCAGCATGCGGCTCATCGCGCGGACGCGGCCGAAATAGGCCTCCGGCGCATAGGCCGTAGCGACCACCTCGCGAAAATCGAGCAGCACCTCGCGGCGCGGCCGCAGCGTGACGAAATTGAGCCCGGCCGATCCCATATCGCCGGATTGCGTCATCGACTGGCGATAATGGTCGAACAGGCGGCCTTCCTTGCGCAGCCGGCGGGAAAGCTGCGTGTTCGGTAGCGCGGTGAGCAGCCCGATCGTGGCGATCGGGATAGAGGTATCGCGAATGCAGCCGGCCATCGAGCCCGCCATTCCGCCGGTTTCGGTATCGAAGCCGACGATGAAGCCCGCCGAGACATAGATGCCGGCGCCGTAGATGCGGTGGACGCTCTCGGCGATGCTGCGGCGGGTGTTCTGCTTCTTGGCGGTATGGACGAGCGTCGCCTCGTCCGGCGTCTCGATGCCGACGAACACCGAGCTGAAGTTGGCGCGCCGCATCATGCCGAGAAGCTCGTCGTCGTCCGAGAGGTTGAGCGAGGCTTCGGTGGTGAGGAAGAAGGGGTAGCCATGCGCCTTCTGCCAGGCGGCGAGTTCCGGCAGGAAGACCTTCACCGCCTTCTTGTTGCCGATCAGATTGTCGTCGACGAAATCGAGCTGGCCGCGATAGCCGAGCGCGAAGAGGCGATCGAGCTCGGCAAGCATCTGCGGAGCAGTCTTGGTGCGCGGCGCGCGGCCGTACAGCTCGATGATGTCGCAGAACTCGCAGGTGAACGGACAGCCGCGCGAGAACTGGACGTTGATCCAGAGATAGTCGCGGAAGTTCAGGAGCTCGAAGCGGGGAATCGGGGTGGTGGTGACGTCCGCCGTGAACTTCTCGGCGGTGATGCGCCCACGACGCTCGCCGGCTTCCCAGAGCGCGACGAATTCGCCGATCACGCCCTCCGCCTCGCCGACGACGATGAAGTCCGCCTCGTCGTAGAGCTCGGGCGTGGATGTCGGCGCGGGGCCGCCGAGGCAGACCGGTATCCCGAGCCGCCGGCAACGCTCCATGATCGCGCGGATGTCCGGCTCCTGCGGCAGCATCCCACCAGTCATGACGAGGTCGACCTCCGCGAGGTCGGCGTCGCCCAGCGGCACCACATTGTGATCGAGCAGGCGGACGTCCCAATGCCGCGGGAGCAGCGCCGCCAGCGTGATCAGCCCGAGCGGTGGCGCCAAAGCCTTTGCACCCTGCAGCTTGCAGGTCGCCTTGAAGCTCCAGAACGAATTGTCGTTGAACCGCGGCGAGATCAGCAGAACCCGCGTCTTCGGAAGGCGCATGCCTTTGCTCCCTGACGTCGACCCGCTGCGATTTTCTCGCTTTCGCGGCATTATGGGCGTTGCCGATCGGCTTGTCGATCAGCTTGCGGGATGCGGAGCGCTCAGGCCGGCAGCGAACTCAGCGCAGCAAAAAGCCGGCCCGGATCGCTCCGGGCCGGCCTTGTGCGCGGCGGGGCGAGGCCCCGCCGTCACCATGCGATCGTTCAGGCCGCGATGCGGTCCTGCGACACCGGCGCTTCGATCACGTTGCCGCGATCCTCGGTCGCGCCGATCTCGATCTTGCGCGGCTTCTTGTGCTCGGGCACTTCGCGCTTCAGATCGATGTTGAGCAGCCCCGCCTCATAGGAGGCGCCGACCACCTTGATCGTATCGGCGAGCTGGAAGCGGCGCTCGAAGGCGCGCTTGGCGATGCCGCGATGGATGAATTCACGGGTGTCCTCGCCCGGCTCGCCGGCCTTGCCGACGACGATGAGGACGTTCTCCTGCACGGTCAGATCGAGCTCGCTCTCCTTGAACCCGGCGACCGCCATCGAGATGCGATAGGCATCGTGGCCGACCTTCTCGATATTGTAGGGCGGATAGCTCTCGCCTTCGCCACGGGCGGCGAAATCGACGAGGCGGTTCAGGTTCTCGAAGCCGATCGAGGAACGGAGGAGGGGGGAAAAATCAAAGCTACGCATGGTCTCAATCCCTATTGGCGATGTGAAACAATGCCCGCGGTGCGACCGCCGGACAGCGCGATCGCCGCCCCATCAGGCGACGGCGTTCGTGCGCCAGGGAGGTGGTGCGGAACTGTACGATTTCAAGACCATCCACAGGGTTGATGGTTAACCGGGACGGTTCACCTTCTTTTACAATTCCGGCGGTCACGGCGCTATGGCATCCCCGCCGGATGGCGCGCGAGCAGGGGCGAGGGCAGGGTAGAGGCGCGGGCGGCGAGGCGCGGATCACCGCGCGGCTCGTCAACGCGCTCTACACGGAAGCGATGCTGCTCGCCGATGACGCCCGCGCCTATTTCGACGAGCATGGCCGCGCCGAGCGCGAGGCGCTGCCGCCGATGCTGCGCGTGGGGTTCTCCTGCGAATCGCTCAAGGTGACGACGCGGCTGATGCACGTCATCGCCTGGTTGCTCACCCGCCGCGCGGTCGAGGCGGGCGAGCTCTCGGCCGAACAACTCGCCGATCCCGAGCGGCGGCTTGGCGAGGCGGCGCCGAGCGACGCGATCATGGTCGACGGATTGCCCGAGCATGCCCGGCAGCTGATCGCCGCGACGAGCGATCTCCACGCCCGCGTCCGCCGCCTCGACGACGAGATCGACCGCATCGGGCCGCCGCCGAGCCCAGCTCGGGACCTGATGCGGATGCTCGAACGGGCTTTCTAGGCGGAGGCCGCCAGCAGCGCGTCGATCGCCTGGGCCATCGCGACATCGCGCTTCGAAAGGCCGCCGGCGTCGTGGGTCGTCAGCCTGATCTCGACGCGGTTGTAGACGTTCGACCATTCGGGATGATGGTCGGCCTTCTCGGCGATCAGCGCGACCCGCGTCATGAACCCGAACGCTTCGTTGAAGTCGGTGAAGCGCAGCGTGCGGCTGATCGCGGCGCCGCTCTCCTCGAGCGTCCAGTCGGGATGATCCTCGGCGAGCGCACGGCGTTCGGCTTCCGTCAGTTTGGCGATCATGCCCCGAAGCTAGCGCGCGCCGTGGTCGCCGATCAACCCGCCGCGCGCTGTTCCCAGCGCGTGCCGACGAGCTCGGTCGCGCGTTCGAAGGGCAGCGGCCGGCCGAACAGATAGCCTTGGATCTGGTGGCAGCCGAGCTCGGCCATGCGACGATAATCCTCGTGGCTTTCGACGCCCTCGGCGGTGATCGTCATCTGGAAGCAGTTGGCGAGCGTGACGATCGCCTGGATGATCGAGACCGTCTCGGGACGCGTCGCGGCGCCGCGGACGAAGCTGCCGTCGATCTTGAGCTTGTTGAAGATCGTGCGGTTGAGATAGCCGAGCGACGAATAGCCGGTGCCGAAATCGTCGAGCGCGATCCGGACGCCGAGCGCGCGAAGGCGCTTGAGCACGTCGAGCGTGGCCGTCGAGTCGTTGAGGAACACCGACTCGGTGACCTCGAGCTCGAGCCGGTTGGCGGCGAGCCGCGATTTCGCAAGCGCATCGCCGATCATGCCGGGCAGTCCGGGCGCGAGCAGCTGCAGTGGCGAGAGGTTGACCGCGACCGTGATCGGTTCGGGCCAGCTCGCGGCATCGCGGCAGGCGGTGCGCACGACCCACTCGCCGATGTCGCCGATCAATCCGGCTTCCTCGGCGACCGGCACGAATACGGTCGGCGAGACGAAGCCGCGCTCGGGATGCTGCCAGCGCAGCAGCGCCTCGAAGCCGGTGACCTCCTGCGTCTGCGCGTCGACGAGCGGCTGGTAGAGCAGGCGGAACTGATTGCCCTTGAGCGCATCGGCAAGATCGGTCTCGAGGCGGACGCGATCCTCCGCCTCCTGCGCCAGGCGGGGATCGAAGGTGCGGCAGGTGCCGCGCCCCTGCGCCTTGGCATCGTAGAGCGCGAGATCGGCCTTCTTGAGCAGATCGTCGACGCTGTTGCCGTCGATCGGGCCGAAGGCGCAGCCGATCGAAAGCCCGATCCGCACCGAGACGGCGTCGAGCGCATAGGGTTCGGTCACGCGTGCGATCAGCCGATCGGCAAGCTCGAACACGCGCTTGCGGCTCTGCGCGTCGCCGAGCACGATCGCGAACTCGTCGCCGCCGAGGCGGCCGACGATGCCCTGATCGCCGACGGTCTCGACGAGGCGCTGCGCGACTGTCTGCAGCACCGCGTCCCCCTGCGGATGGCCGAACGTGTCGTTGACCGGCTTGAAGCCGTCGAGATCGAGGAAGAGGATCGCGCACGGCACGTTGTTCGCTTGCGCCTGCTCCAGCGCCTGGCCGAGCAACTCGCGGATATGGAGTCGGTTGGGCAGGCCGGTAAGCACGTCGAGCCGGGCGAGGTTGCGCAGTCGGCGTTCGGAGCTGCGCGTCTCGGTGATGTCGGTGGCGGTGCCGCGAAAGCCGCGGAACTGGCCGGAGCGATCGTGGATGGCGTTGCCGGCGATCGCCAGCCAGCGCCGCGCGCCGGCGCTCGACAGCTCGATGTCGACGCTGTCGAATCCGGCCTGCGCGAGCATCGCTTCGCCGAGCGCGGTGCTGCCGCCGAACAGCGCCGGCAGCGGCTGCCCGATCAGATTGCTCGTCGGCTTGTTGAGCAGCATCGCGATCTGCGGGCTGACGTAGTGGAGGCGGTTGGCCTCGTCGGTCTGCCACAGCCAACTCGTGCCGTGCTCCTCATATTCGTGCATCAGGCTCGAGAGCATCTGGCTCTGGCGGAGTTCCTCGCTAGCGCGGCGGATCTGCTTGTCGGCGAGCCCGGCGAAGCGGCGCACCACCGCCAGCACGAAGGCCGCGTCGAACACGAGCAGCGTGCCCTCGGCGATTGCGAACTTCGACGCGCCGCTCATCCACAGCGCAGCGGCGAGGCCGACGCTCAGCGTCAGCGCCCAGGCGCTGGCGGCGAGCGGCGCAACCGCGATCGCGAGGGCGCCGCACAGCATCGCGCTGATCGCGCCGGCAAGCAGCACGCGGATCTCGGGGATCTGGTCGGCGAAGACGGCGGCGGGGATCGAGACCCAGATCGCCGCCGCTATCGCGACGCCGATGCTGGATTCGACGATCACGATTGCCGAGGCGGGGCGCGCGATATGCTCGAAAGCGGTCGCCTGGAGGCGACGCATCGCCAGCCAGTTGAACGCGACCACCAGGATCGTCCACGATGCCAGGATCGGCATCGCGACGCGCCCCGAGAGCACGAGCGTGATGACAAATGCCGAGAGCGTGCTCGCGGCCGCGAGCAGCGGCGCGAACTCGGCGAGCGCTTCGATCTGAAGGTTGCGCATCTGGTGCACGTGCGACACCGCCGGCGCGGCGCTCTGGGCGGCGTCGGCCGTGTCGCTGAGCAGGGCGCGCTTGCGCGCGCTCAGAGCCGGTGAATAGAACATCGTCCTCTGCTTTGCCCCGGTACGCGGCTATCTCTAGGCGATCAGGTTTGCCGAGCGGTTAAGATTGAACCGGCCGGTGGGGCGGAAAGAGGTGAAATCGTTGCAATGCAGGATGATATCGTCTCGATCGCTGCCGGCGGCCTCTCTGCCGAGATCGCCTGCCTGGGCGCGGAGCTGCAGCGGCTCACGCATGCCGGTCATGGCGAGCTGCTGTGGGATGGCGATGCTGCATTCTGGACCGGGCGCGCGCCGGTGCTGTTCCCGATCGTCGGCGCGCTGAAGAACGATCGTTATCGCTACGGCGGCCGCGAGTACGCGCTGCCGAAACACGGCTTCGCGCGCCGCAAGCGCTGGACGCCGGTCCGCACAGACGCTGCGTGCGCGACCTTTCGCCTGGAAGACGATCAGGAAACCCGCCTTGCCTATCCCTTCGCGTTCCGGCTCGAGCTCGAATTCGCACTCGACGAAGCCGGGCTCGCGCTGATCGCGACGCTCGCAAACCGGGGCGACGTGCCGATGCCGGCCAGCTTCGGTTTCCACCCGGCACTGCGCTGGCCGCTGCCCTACGGCGCCGATCGGGCGGCGCATATCGTCCGCTTCGATGCGGCTGAGCCAGCGCCCATCCGGCGCATCGACGCCGCCGGGCTGCTCCGCCCCGATCCGCTGCCGACGCCCGTCGAGGGTCGCGACCTGCGGCTCCGCGACGATCTGTTCGTCGACGACGCGCTCATATTCGATCGATTGCAGAGCCGCGGGCTGCTCTACGGCGCGCCGGGCCACGCCGGGCTGCGCGTCGAATTCACCGACATGCCGGAGCTCGGCATCTGGACGAAGCCGGGCGCCGGCTATGTCTGCATCGAACCATGGCACGGTCATGCCGATCCCGAGGGCTTCGCCGGCGACATCTTCGAGAAGCCGGGAATTGTCCGCGTCGCGCCGGGTGAGCAGCGCCGGTTTGCGATGCGGATCGCGCTGGCGACGGCGATCGACTGAGATTGCGCGGCGCCGCGCGAAGGCGCAGAGCGCTGTCCATGCGTTCGTTGGCCGTGTCGCTGCTGCTCGTCGCCCCTGCCGCGCTTGCGCCCGCCGAGCCGCCGGTGCTGCTGCCGCCCGGGTATATGACGGCCGATGCGGCGCTTGCTCTCATGCACCAGCTCAGCGCGCAGCTGCTCGCGAGCCCGAGCGCGACGCTGACGCTCGAGCGCTGGTGTGCCGATCACAGGCTGGCGGAGGTGCCGAAGGTCGTCGCGATGGTCGAACGCGGCGCAATCCGTGCGCCGACGCCCGACCAGATCGCCCGGCTCCAACTGGGTCCGGATGATCGGATTGGCTATCGCCACGTCCGCCTGATGTGCGGCGCGCGGACATTGTCGGAGGCGGAGAACTGGTATGTCGCATCGCGGCTGACCCCGGCGATGAACGACGCGCTGGCGGCCAGCGACGTGCCCTATGGCAAGCTGATCCTGCCGCTCAAGCCGAAGCGACGTTCGCTCGGCGTGGAGATGCTGTGGTCGCCGCCTGCTGGCGCGCGCGATCGGCCGCTGGCGCTGCCGCAGGCGCTGTTCCGCCACCGTGCGCTGGTGCTGGACGGGCAGGGACGTCCGCTGGCGGAAGTCGCGGAGACCTATACCAGCCAGAATCTGGCGAGCTTGTCGGCACGTTAATCGGGCCGTTGCCGATAGCGCCGGCGAGCACGCGGCGTTCAATTCTCCGGCGTTCCGGCCTGCGCCGGAGCACGGCAGGTCTTCGACGCGGCTCAGCGCTCCTTGAGTCGCGGCATCAGCTCGACGAAGTTGCAGGGGGTGTGGCGACTGTCGAGCTGGTCCTTGAGGATGCCGTCCCAGCCGTCCTTCACCGCGCCGGTCGAGCCGGGCAGCGCGAACAGATAGGTGCCGCGCGCGACGCCGGCGCAGGCGCGCGACTGGATCGTCGAGGTGCCGATCGTCCGGTAGCTCAGCCAGCGGAACAGCTCGCCGAAGCCCGCGATCTCCTTCTCCCAGACGCGCGCGAACGCCTCCGGGGTAACGTCGCGGCCGGTGACGCCGGTGCCGCCGGTCGAGATCACGCAATCGACTCGGCTGTCGGCGATCCAGCCCTCGAGCTTCGCGACGATCGCGTCGGCGTCGTCGCGCACGATATCGCGATCGGCTAGGATATGGCCGGCGCCGGTCAGCCGCGCGACGAGCGTGTCGCCGGAACGGTCGTCCGCGCGGTTGCGGCTGTCCGAGACGGTGAGGACGGCGATGCGGACCGGCCGGAACGCCCGGCTCTCGTCAATGGCCACCGCCGCCGAGTCCGCTCATCGCGGTCGTGCCCTGGATGCCGGGAAAGCGCGGCCACAGCCCCTGCGCGATTGCCTTGAGGCTGGAGGCGGATTCGCCGGTCTGGCGGTCGTACATCCAATAATTCCGGAGCACCGCTGCGACATAGCCGCGTGTCTCCTTGAACGGGATGCTCTCGATGTAGAGCAGCGGATCGGCGGCCGCCGCGCCCGCCGTGTTCCACTTCACGACGTTCTTGGGTCCGGCGTTATAGGCGGCGATCACCTTGGGGAGCAGGCCGCCGGTCTCGACCGCGGCGGCGAGCTGCTGGAGATAGGATTGCGCGTAATCGAGGTTGACGCGCGGATCGACCAGCGCGCTCTTCTGCACTGGTGCGCCGCCGCGCTTCTTCTCGATGAGGTTTGCGGTCGACGGAAGCACCTGCAGCACGCCCCAGGCGCCGGCGGGGCTCACCGCATCGGTGCGGAACTGCGATTCCTGCAGCGCATGCGCGTAGACGAGCGCCTTGTCGACGCGCCAGCCGCCTTGCGGCGTCCAGCTCGGGACCGGATAGCGGGCTGCCATGTCGGGCTGGGTGCCGGCAGGCGCGTTCTTGGCGAGCCAGATCTGCGTGGCGGGCAGATCGAGGCGCGCCGCGAGGTGGAGCAGCGCGCCATGATCGCTGTCGGGGCCGATCTTGGCTTGGTGACGGACGACCTCGTCGGCGAGGCTGTACTCGCCGATCTCGGCGAGCGCCGCGGCGACGCGGATGTTCGGGTAGCTGGAGATGCGGCTCCACTCGTCGGTGCCGAGCGTCGGCATCGTCGCCTTGCTGCTCACCGGCAGGCTGAGCGTGCGCGCGGCGAGCAGACCGTAGAAGGTCTCGGGGATGCGCGCGGCGGTGCGCAGCCGCGCCTGGACGAGTTGCGGTCGGCCGCACGCCATGTCGGCGCGCGCCGCCCAGAACAGGCCGGCCGCGCGCATTTCGCTGTCGAGGGCACGGCCAGCCACCGAACCGAACGCGTCGCCGGCAGCCTTGCAATCGCCGCGGCGCCAGGCCGCGAGCCCGGCGACCCAATCGGCCTGCGCCGCCCACTGGCCGGCACCGCCGCGCGCGAGCTGCGCCATGCGGGCGGCGTCGGCGTCGTCGCCGTTGAGATAGTAGGACCAGGAGATGCGCTGCTGCCACTCGGTGCGCGCTTCCGGGGCGAGCTGGGCCTGTGCCGAGGTCAACGCGGCTTCCGCGGCGGTCGGCTGATCGGCCTTGAGCAGCGGGACGATCTGGTTCGAGAGCGCAACGCCGGCGGCATCGCTCGCGCTGACCGCCGAAACCCGCGACGGGGCGCCCTTGTAGGAGACGAGATCGCGTTCCTGAGGAATATCAGGCAGCGTGTCGGCACCGCGCTTCTTGGCGAGCAGCTCGAGTTGCGCTGCTTCGGGAAGCTCGGGTGCCCTGGCGATCAGGTCCATGAGCGACGTGAGTTCGACGCGCGGGCTGCTTTTGGCGAGATAGAGTTCGGCGCGCGCGATCGGCGTCAGCAGGCCGTCACCGGCACCGGCGATGCCGGCCTGCGCGTCGCTCCAGCGTTGCGCGTGGATCGCGGCGAAGATCGAGCGATAGGCGGATGCTTGGGCGGGTGCGAGCTGATCGGGTATGCCGTCGCGGTCGCCGCTTGGGAGGGGGGCAGCGACGGTCGCCGCGGTCGGCGAACTGGTGTCCATCGCACGCACGGCGGTCGCGCAGGCGAGCAGGGTGGTTCCGAGAAACAGGCGGGCGAGACGGCGGGTCGGCGTCACGGGCGCAGGGCTCCCATCAGCAGCCGCAGATCCATCCACGCATCGGCCTTGCGGACCGGGTTGCGGAGCAGGAACCGCGGGTGAAATGTTGCGATCGCCGCTACAGTGACGCCATCGAGGTTAAGGTCGCGTAAACCACCACGCGCTGCGGGGACACGTGCGCCGAGCAACGGAAAAGCGGCCTCGTCACCCATCACGAGGAGCGCGCGTGGCGCCGCGAGACGGATGTGGTGGCGCATGATTGCAGCCAGTCGCTGGCCGACCGATGCAGCGATGCGCCCGCCGGGCGCGCGCGCTGGCACGAACGGCGCGATGTATGCGGAGGTGCGGCCGAAGCCGATCGCGGCGAGCATGTTGTCGAACAGCAGCCCCGCCTCCCCGCCAAGCAACGCGTCCGCCTCTGCATCGCCTTGCTCTGGCATGTCCAGCACGATCATCAATCCGCCCGCGGGATCGCCGATCGGCGCGAGCCGCTGCGTCCGCGGCGGATCGCCCGGAAGCGCGTCGCTGGTCGCGAGCCAGCCGTGCAGTTCAGGCAGCGTCGCGGGAAGCGCGGGAGGCGCGACCGGTGCCGGCGGCGGTGCGTCGTGGGCCGGCGCGGGCGCGGGCGGGGCGAGCCAGTCGCGCGGCGCCTCGTCGACGAGCGTGTCGACGCCCGCTCCCATCCACCAGTCGAGCGCGCTCGCGAGCGCCTGCCGGTTGCCTGCGTCCCCCGCGATCACGGCGCCTGCATAGCCGCGGGATTGACGCGCGCGTCAATCTGCGTGACGGGCGAGGCTGGCAGGCTGTTCAAATGGCGCGGCGACCCGAATCCGCCCGTGCCTTGAGGAATGAAGGGAAAGGTGCCGGCGATGGCTGAGCGCGAGTCCATGGACTATGATGTCGTGATCGTCGGCGGCGGCCCGGCCGGCCTGTCCGCGGCGATCCGGCTGAAGCAGCTCGCCGAGACGGCCGGTACGGAACTCTCGGTCTGCGTCCTCGAGAAAGGCTCGGAGATCGGCGCGCACATCCTGTCCGGCGCGGTGATCGATCCCAAGGCGCTGGACGAGCTCATCCCCAATTGGCCGGAGCTCGACAGCCCGCTGACCGTGCCGGTGATCGAGAACCACCACTGGGTGCTGAGCAAGACCAAGAAGTTGCCGATGCCGCATCTGCTGATGCCGTCGTTCATGGACAACAAGGGCACCTACACGCTGAGCCTCGGCAATCTCTGCCGCTGGCTGGCGGGGCAGGCCGAGGCGCTCGGCGTCGAGATCTTCCCGGGCTTCGCGGCCGCCGAAGTGCTATTCCACGAGAATGGCAGCGTCGCCGGCGTCGCCACCGGCGACATGGGCGTCGCGCGTGACGGCACGCACAAGCCCGATTACCAGCCGGGCATGGAGCTGCGCGCGAAGTACACCTTCTTCGCGGAAGGCGCGCGCGGCCATCTGACCAAGGAGCTGAAGCGCATCTTCGACCTCGAGGCCAATTGCGAGCCGCAGGTCTATGGCATCGGCATCAAGGAGCTGTGGGACATTCCGGCCGACAAGCACGTGCCGGGCCGCGTCATCCACACCCAGGGTTGGCCGCTCGACGACAGCTGGGGTGGCGGCTTCCTCTATCACCAGGCCGACAACCAAGTCGCGCTCGGCTTCGTCGTCGCGCTCGATTACAAGAACCCGTACATGTACCCGTTCGAGGAGTTTCAGCGCTGGAAGCAGCATCCGGCGATCCGGAGCATCCTCGAGGGCGGCAAGCGCGTCTCCTACGGCGCGCGGGCAATCAACGAGGGCGGCTGGCAGTCGGTGCCCAAGCTCGCCTTCCCGGGCGGTGCGCTGATCGGCTGCTCGGCGGGCTTCGTCAACGTGCCGCGCATCAAGGGCACGCACACCGCGATGAAGTCGGCGATGCTGGCGGCGGAGAGCGCGTTCAAGGCGATCCAGGCCGGCAGGACGGGCGACGAGCTCGCCGACTATCAGCCCGCGGTCAACGAAAGCTGGATCGCGACCGAGCTCAAGATCGTCCGCAACGCCGAGCCGGCGGTGGCGAACTGGGGCGGCGTGATCGGCACGCTCTATGCCGGCGTCGACATGATGGCGCAGTGGATCGGCATTCCGGTGCCGTGGACGCTGCACCACAAGCACCGCGACAGCCAGACACTCTGGTACAAGAACCAGGTCAAGAAGATCGACTATCCCAAGCCCGACGGCGTGATCAGCTTCGACCGGCTCTCCTCGGTGTTCCTCTCGAACACCAATCATGAGGAGGATCAGCCGATCCACCTGACGCTGAAGGATCCGACCGTCCCGATCGAGGTGAACTACAAGCTCTACGCATCCCCCGAGATCCGCTACTGCCCGGCCGGTGTGTACGAGATCGTGGGCGAGGATGTCGGCGAGCCCAGGCTCCAGATCAACGCGCAGAACTGCGTCCATTGCAAGACCTGCGACATCAAGGATCCCACCCAAAACATCAACTGGGTGGTGCCCGAGGGCGGCGGCGGCCCGAACTACCCGAATATGTGACGCCGCTTATCCTCCCCTGCATCGGCGGGGGAGGCCCGTGCAGCGTGGGGGGGAGAGCTTGCGGCGTCTCGGATGCCTCTCCACCACTCTACGTGCGGTTCCTTGGGGAGTTTGTCAGCGCCATCTGCCCCTGACCGTTGCGGGGCGACGGTTAATGTCTCAACGCGATACGCTGCCCCGTTAACCCCTTTGTCGCGTGCCCAAAAGGTTAGCGAAGCGTTAAGCTCGCATGATGACCGAGGCCGCTCTGACCACGCCCGCCGCGCGTCCCTTGCCGACGCCCATGCCGCTCTTCGAGCTCGACCCGCAGCCGCTGCCGCCGACGCAGCGACGCGCGCTATGGGAAGGCTGGCAGGGCGACATCCGCTTCTTCCTGCTCGCCTATCTGGCGGGCTTCGTCTTCTTCCTCGCGCTGCTGAGCTGAGCCAAGCGCAGCGGTGCTTCGGCGCGGTCCGGAGCGCTGGCGGTCAACGCTGTACCCGCTATCCAACGCTTCGGCCTTGGGAGGACGACGCCGCGTATAGCGATTGCTCAGGCGTAGCCGCCGCGGTGCGGCGCGTCGCAGGCGCGATGCAGGCGCCAGGCGATCGCGGCACCGCCGATGCTCGCGACCGCGACGACCAGCAACGTGTCGGGCACGCTCGCTCCAAGATGGACGAGCAGCACGAGGATCAACGCGCCGAGCACCATCCCGCCCGAATTGACGATGTTGTTCGCCGCGACCGTCCGTGCGGTCTCTTCCTGGCCGACCGTGGTCGTGAGGAATGCGTAGAGCGGCACCACGAACATCCCGCCAGCGACTGCCGTGCCGAACAGATCGAAGAGCACCATCTTGGCGCGTGGTAGGGCAAGGAAGCCCCTTAGATCGAGCAGCGGCCCGGTAGGATCGGGCCACATTCTGAGCGTGACATAGAGGTGGCAGACGAACAGCCCCATCGCGATCGCTGCTGCCGGGGCGAAGCGCGCCGAGACCGCGCCCTTCAGCAGGCGGTTGATCGCGAGCGAGCCGGTTGCGACGCCGATCGAGAAGATCGCGAGCACCAGCGTCGCGATATGCTGATCGCCGCCGAGCACGTTCTTGACCAGGGGTGCGAACTGCGAGGCGAGGATAGCGCCCTGCATCCAGAAGAAGCTGATCGCGATGATCGCGAGGAAGAGGCGCGGGATGTGCATCGTCGCGCTGATCAGATGCCAGGAGGATCGCAGCGGGTGATAGTCGACGCCGGCATGCGCCTCGTCGGTGAGCGGCGGCGCGTCGGGCACGGCATGGCTCACCAGCCGGCCGATCATCGCGATGGCAAGCACCAGCGCGGCCGCGCCGGTCGGTTGGAGGAAGCCGCCGATCATCGTGCCGCACAGGATAGCGGCGTAAGTGCCCGCCTCGACGAGGCCGGTGCCGCCGAGCACCTCGTCGCGCTGAAGATGCTGTGGCAGCAGCGCATATTTGACCGGCCCGAAAAAGGTCGAATGCACGCCCATCGCGAAGAGCGCGAGCAGCAGCAGCGGGATCGAATGGAGCAGCAGCCCGCCCGCGCCGGCAACCATGATCGCGATCTCGCAGGTCTTCACGATGCGGACGATCGCGGCCTTGTCATGGCTGTCGGCGAGCTGACCCGCGAGCGCCGAGAACAGGAAGAATGGCAGGATGAACAAGCCGTTGGCGACGGCATTGAAGATCGCTTCGCGGCTTTCGCTGGAGACGATCCCGTAGGTGACGAGCATCACCATCGCGGTCTTGTAGAGATTGTCGTTGAAGGCGCCGAGGAACTGGGTGGCGAAGAGAGGCAGGAAACGGCGGGTCGTCAGCAGGTTGAGCGAAATGCGCATGCGCCCCGGGCTTCGTAGTTGCTCTTGGCCGGCGCCATAGCGCAGCGTTGCGCCGACGCCAACGCCATGAACGCGCGGCAATCGCGCGGTCAGCTTCGATATCCGCCGCATCTCGCCGCACCCGCACTGTTCAACCGCGCGTTCGATCCGCTAGACCGATCGCGATGCTCACCCTACCGAACCTGTTGACGCTTTCGCGCATTCTCGCGGTGCCAATCCTCGTCGCGCTGCTGTGGCAGCCGGGATGGCTCGGCTATCTGCTGGCGTTCCTGCTCTACGCCCTCGCCGGCATCACCGACTATTTCGACGGCTACCTCGCTCGCGCGCAGGGCACCGTCTCGAAGCTCGGCATCTTCCTCGATCCGATCGCCGACAAGATCATGGTGGCGGCGGTGATCGTCATGCTGGTCTCGACCGAGCAGGTGGTGGGCCCGCATCCGGTCGTCTCGGGCTGGCATGTGATTGCGGCGCTGATCATCCTGCTGCGGGAGATCGCGGTGTCCGGCCTGCGCGAGTTCCTGGCGCAGCTCTCGGTTTCGGTGCCGGTCAGCCGGCTTGCCAAGTGGAAGACCGCCTTCCAGATGATCGCGCTCGGCCTCCTCATCCTCGCCGGCGCCATGCCCGGAACGCAGGCGATCCATTGGGCCGGGCTCGCCTGCCTCTGGGCGGCGGCGGTGCTCACGCTGATCACCGGCTGGGACTATCTGCGTGTCGGCCTGAGGCACATGGATTGAGCGTGCTGCGCCTCCTCTATTTCGCGCGGGTACGTGAAGCGATCGGACGCGACGGCGAGGAGATCGAGCGTCCGGCGATGGCGGAGACCATCGCCGATCTTGTCGATCTGCTCGCGGCGCGGGGCGGCGGCTATGCCGAAGCGCTGGCAGACCGCTCGCGGCTGCGTGCGGCGCTCGACCAGCGCTTCGTGCCACTCGATGCGCCGCTGGCGGACGCCCGCGAGCTGGCCCTGTTCCCGCCGGTGACGGGCGGATGATCCGCGCCGCGATCACCAGTGCGGCGCCGGACATTGCCGCGGAGCTCGCGCGGCTGGAGGCGCTGGGTGGCGGCGGGATCGCGAGCTTCACGGGCATCGTGCGGGGCGAGGATGGGCTTGCCGCACTGGAGCTCGAAGCTTGGCCTGCAATGGCGGAGCGGGCGCTTGGCGAGATCGCCGGGGAGGCGGCAGCGCGCTGGCCGTTGCTCGGCGTCACGCTGCTTCACCGTCATGGGGTGCTGGAGGTCGGCGAACGGATCGTGTTCGTCGGCACCGCCGCTGCGCATCGCGCACCCGCGCTCGAAGCCTGCGCTTTCCTGATCGATTGGGCCAAGACCAAGGCGCCGTTCTGGAAGCGCGAGCATCGCGACGACGGCAGCCGGCGCTGGATCGAGGCGCGTCACGCCGACGATGCCGCCGCGGCGCGCTGGGGCTGAGCGCCGCCATCCGCTATAGCGAACGCGCGGAAGGATCGGCTGGAGGTGGCGTCATGGCGAACACGCGCATAACCGCCACCCATTCCCACGACGACGGCGTCAACGCCTGGCGCATGACGCGCATCGCTCCGTCGTCGACGCTTATCGGCCAGATCGACGCCTATTGCGACTATTGGGAGAGCACCGGCGGCTTCACCGTGCGCCGCGAGCTTCCGCATGCCGAGGGCGTGCTGATCGTCAATCTCGGACCGCCGATCATGATCACCGCCGGTAACGGAGCGCGGCTGACGCTCGCGGCCGGCGAGGCGTTCGTCGCGGGTGCGCATCTGCTGCCGGCGCTGTCGCATTCCGACGGCACGCAGGCCGGCATGCACGTCTTCTTGCCGCTAGCAACGTTGCGGCGGCTGCTCGGCGTGCCGATGGATGGATTGCTCAACCGCGTCGCCAGGCTCGATGATCTGCTCGGGCCCGGGGCGCGCCGTCTCGGTCAGCGATTGAGCGAAGCGCGTGACGTGGCGGGCCGTGCCGCATTTCTGGACGATGCGCTCGCGCAACGGCTTGCGGCGATGCCCGCGCTCGATCGCCAGCAACGCCATGCACTGGAGGCGCTGCGCCATCGACCGGGCGACGATATTGCCGCGATCGCCCGAGACATCGGCTGGAGCCGCAAGCATTTCGCCGCGCGAGTGCGCGATGCCGTGGGCGTCGGACCGCGCTGCTTTAGGCGGCTGTTGCGCTTCCAGCGGCTGATCGCGCGGATCGGCGGGGAGGGCGGCGCGTCCGATTGGGCCGACCTTGCGCTCGATGCCGGCTATTGCGACCAGTCCCACATGATCCGAGAGTTTCGCGAGTTCAGCGGGCTGACGCCGCAGCTCTACCGCGCGCGCAGCCTGCCCGATGGCGGCGGACTCATCGAAGCCTGAGGTTCGTTTCGTCCAATCCGCGTGCGGTGCGCTGCGCTATGGCCGGTGACGAAGGAGACGAGCCATGGCCCGCAACATCATACCCGGCTTCCGCTACGCCGACGCGCCCGCCGCGATCGACTTCCTGTGCGAAGCCTTCGGTTTCACGCGCCACGCGGTCTATGCCGACGATGGCGATCCGAGCCTCATCCACCACGCCCAGCTGACGCTCGACGGCGGTATGATCATGCTCGGCAGTCATCGCGACGGCGAGGTGCAGCGGCGGTACGGCTGGAAGACTCCCGCCGAAGCCGGTGGCAACACGGCGTCCATCTACGTCTATGTCGCCGATCCCGATGCCCATTGCGAACACGCACGCACCGCCGGTGCCGAGATCGTCGACGCGCCGCGCGACAATGACGGCTATCCCGGCCGCGGCTACAGCGCGCGGGACGGCGAAGGCCATGTCTGGAGCTTCGGGAGCTACGATCCCTGGGCGGATTGACGCCTGGGCTCGCCGTGCGCCGGCTGTTCCGAACGCAGCGCATCGGCGAGCAGCCTGAACTCCTTGTCGCGCGGGCTGCCTTTCCGCCAGGCGAGCGCGATGCGACGGGACGGGTGCTCCGCATCGAGCGGCCGCGCGACGATGCGGGTGCCGTCGAGGATGCCGGCATCGATCGCCATTTCGGGCAGGAGGGTCGTGCCGAGACCGTTATCGACCATCTGCACGAGCGTGTGGAGCGAGGTGCCGAGCATCGCCGCTTCGGCGCGCAGCTCCGGCCTGTTGCAGGCGGCAAGCGCGTGGTCCTTGAGGCAATGACCGTCCTCGAGCAGCAGCAATTGGGTCTCGTCGATGAGCGATGGCGGCACGCGTGCAGGCGGATGCGGCGGCTGGTTTTCGGGGAAGGCGACGTAGAGCCGGTCGTCGAACAGTTCGGCAGAATCCACCTCGCCGCAATTATACGGCAGCGCGAGCAGGATGCAGTCGAGCTGTCCGCGATGCAGCGAATCGCAGGCGGCGGGAGTGATTTCCTCGCGCAGGAACAGCTTGAGCTCCGGCCACTCCCGGCGCAGGCGCGGCAGCAGCTTAGGCAGCAGGAACGGCGCGATCGTCGGGATCACGCCCATGCGAAGCTCGCCCGAGAGCGGCTTGCCTGCCGCACGTGCGAGATCGGTCAGGTCCTCGGCCTCGCGCAATACCCGTCGGCCCTTCTCAGCGATCTTTATCCCTAGCGGCGTGAAACGGACGACGCGCCGCGTGCGTTCGACCAGCGTGACGCCGAGCAGCGATTCCAATTCGCGCAGCCCCGCCGAGAGCGTTGACTGCGTTACGAAACATGCCTCCGCCGCATGGCCGAAATGGCCATGTTCCAGCAGCGCGACGAGATACTGAAGCTGCTTCAGCGTGGGGAGGTAGACGCTCATTTATGTTATCGTTTCCGTCGATCAATGAGGGCAGAATAATCAACTTGATCGCTGCTGGCGAGTCACCCATATCGCGGCGCACCATTTCTGATTGCAACTGAGGAGGCTCATCCATGCTTACTGTTGGCGATACGATCCCCGCCCTCACGCTTCCGGTCCAGCAGGGCACCGATGCGTTGCCGGCCGGTGAGACGATCGACCTCGGCACCACCAATGGCAAGTGGAAGGTGCTGTTCTATTGGCCGAAGGACTTCACCTTCGTCTGCCCGACCGAGATCGTCGGCTATGGCGAGCTGCAGCAGGATTTCGAGGATCGCGATGCCGTGCTGATCGGCGCCTCGACGGATACGGCGCACGTCCATTTCGCCTGGCGCAAGTCGGACGAGCGGCTCGCCGCCGCCGATTTCCCTTGGATCGCGGACAACGGCAAGAAGCTCGCGGACGCGCTCGGCATCGTGCACCCGGAGGAGAGCGTGGCGTTCCGCGCGACCTTCATCATCGATCCGGACAACGTGATCCAGCACGTCACGGTGAACGGCCTCAATGTCGGCCGCAATCCGGCGGAGGCGCTGCGCGTGCTCGATGCGCTGCAGACCGACGAGCTCTGCCCGTGCAACTGGCAGGCCGGCGAGGAGCCCCTCCGCCCGGCGGCCTGAGCCGTTAATTCCCTCTCCCGCCGTCGCGGGAGAGGGATGGCCGGCACGGCGGAGGGTAAGGGCTCCCTTGTCCTTCCGCCGCTAAGAAAAAGAAGAACCCTCACCCCGACCCTTTCCCGCAAGCGCGGGAGAGGAGGAGTTGCCAATGTCGCTCAAGACCTTCGCCGAAGCGCTGCCCGATTATGCCAATGATCTGCGGCTCAATGTCGGCTCGCTGCTGAGCGACGCCACTTTGGGCGATCAGCGCAAATACGGGCTGTTCCTCGCCTGCGCGCACGGCACCGGCTACAAGCCGATCGTTGCCGCGGCCGAAGCCGAGATCGAGGGCAAGCTTTCGCCCGAGGCCGCCAACGCGGCGCGCGCGGCGGCGGCAATCATGGCGATGAACAACGTCTATTATCGTTTTGTCCACCTCGCCTCGAACAAGGAATATGGCCAGCTGCCGGCCAGGCTGCGCATGAACGTGATCGGCTCGCCCGGCATCGACAAAGCCGATTTCGAGCTGTTCAGCCTTGCCGTCTCCGCGCAGAACGGTTGCGGCATGTGCATCGACAGCCACGAGAAGGTGCTGAAGCAGCACGGCGTCTCGTCGGAGACGATCCAGTCCGCCGCGCGTATCGCGGCGGTGATGAAGGCGGTGGCGACCGTTCACGCGACGCTATGAGCCGCTAGGCGGCGCTGACGCCGAACGGCTTTGCCGCGCGTTCACTCCTGATGACTATACCGATCGGTCTGGAAAAAGCCGCGCGCCGCCATTAGATGCGGCGTTCGGCCCGGAGCCGCAGGGAGTGAGTGCATGGCGAGAAGCCTCGTCTACTATCTGGATTCGGTGAAGGCGCGCGATCCCGCGCCGCGTTCGCGCGCCGAAATCCTGCTCTATCCCGGTGTCTGGGCGCTCGGCCTGCATCGCGTCGCGCATTGGCTGTTCACCGGCCAGCTCTTCTTTCTGGCGCGCGTGGTCAACCATCTCTCGCGCTTCCTGACTGCGATCGATATTCATCCCGGCGCGAAGATCGGCCGCAACTTCTTCATCGATCACGGCTTCACCGTGATCGGGGAGACCGCGGTGATCGGCGACGACGTGACGATCTACCAGAACGTGACGCTCGGCGGGACCAACCCCGCCAACGGGATCGCAGGCAAGCGCCACCCGACGATCGAGGACGGCGCGATCATCGGATCCGGCGCGCAGGTTCTTGGGCCGATCACGGTAGGTGCGCGGGCGCGTGTCGGCGCCAACGCGGTTGTGACGCGCGACGTTCCCGAGGGCGCGACGATGATCGGCATCCCGGCGCGCTCGACGCTGGTCGACGTGACCGACTATCAGAAGCCGTTCCTGCCCTACGGTACGCCCTGCCGCGATCTGTTCGATCCGTCGACGCAGAAGCTCGAGATCATGCGCTGCGAGCTTGAGCAGATGCGCGCCCGGCTTGCCGACCTGATCGCGGAGCGCGAGGCGCATGGCGCGCGCGACGATGCCGCCGCCGAAGCAAAGGATCGCGACTGCGCCTGATGAGCGTCGTGACACCTTTCCCGCACGGTCCGCGCCCGGCGCAGATCGGCTTCGACCGGCCCGAACTCACCCGCATCCTCGATCTCTACGGCCGGATGGTCGCGGCCGGGCTGTGGAAGGATTATGCGATCGATCTCGGCCGCGATGCCGCGAGCTTTTCCTGCTTCCGTCGCGCTGCCGAGCGGCCCGAGTTCACGATTGAGAAGCGCCCCGCGCTGCGCCACCGCCAGGGCATGTGGGCGTTGATCGGCGAGGCAGGTCAGGTGCTGAAGCGCGGCACTGACCTGGGGCCGGTGCTCGCACCGGTCGAGCGCAAGCTCATGAAGCTGGTCGAGGAGTAGGGGCAGGGCGGTTGAGCGGCGGCAGGTGATCGCGCAGCGTGGGCGGCAGCAGCACCAGTATACGCGCACGCGCCGCATGCCAGAAGGCCGAGAGCAGCAGCAGCGCCGATCCGATCAGCAGGCCGGTGACGGCCGGCGAGAGCGCGTCGCTCTGGTTGAACAGCCGCCACACCGCGACGAGCACATAGGTCAGCGCCGATACCATCAGCGCACGCCGGTCGATCGCCAGCGCGACGGCGGCGAGCGCAACGTAGAGCAGCAGGATGATCGCGGCGCTGACCACCGCGGTGTCGCCACCATGCGCGAAGAGCGAGAAGGCCGGGTGGACGATGAGCGGCGCCGCGAGCAGGTGCAGCCAGAAGGCGACGTCGGTCCGCCGCGTCGTGCGGCCGGGATCGGACATGTCCCACCACATCGCCAGGCTGAACACGGCGAGACCGGCGGCGAAGGTGACCAGCCGGATCACTGCGGCGCCGGGCGTCACGATCGAGAGGAGGAGCGAGAGCACAACGCCGACCGCAGCCGCGGTACCAGCCGCAACCGTGATCGGCACATGGAAGCGGCGCCAGTGAAGCCAGGCGCTGCCGGCTGCGATCAGGGCAGCGAGCGCGATCTTCAACGCGGTGGCCGTGGAGTTCGCACCCGCCTGCTCGAACCAGCCCAGATGTCCGTGACCGTCGCTCGTGCCGAGTAGTGCCGCCGCGACACAACCGAATACGCCGCCGACGAAAGCGACGAGCAGCAGGATCGAGGGCAGCGCCATCCGCCGCTGGCGGGTGAAATATTCGGCGAGGCCCCAGGCGACAGCGGCGACTGCCGCGCCGCAGAACGCACCACCTGCGGTGCCGGCGATCCATGCCGTCGCGCCGAGCACGAGCAGCGCCGCAATCGAGACGAAGATGTCGTTGAAGCCGGTCAGCAACCGGAAATGCTCTTCGTCGACCACGGGAGACTGGCGCGATGCGGCGACGAAATCGCGCAGCGCCGCCGCGTCCTCGGAGCGGATCACGCCGGCGTCGACGGCGGCGTCGAGGTCGCTTTCGCTGTACATGAGGCGCGGACTAACATAGGCGTGTTAGGTGAGCAATACAGCTATAACCAACCTGCCCGTTCGTGTCGAGCGAAGTCGAGACACGCTCACGCGGCGATCAGGGCACGTCCCTCGACCTCGCTCGGGACGAACGGAGCTTTGGAGTACAGGAACCGCTCAGGCCGCCTCGTCGAGGTCCAGCGCGTAGCCGGCCGAGCGGACGGTGCGGATGATGTCGGGAAGGCCCGAGACGTTGATCGCCTTGCGCAGCCGGCGGATGTGGACGTCGACGGTGCGCGGCTCGATGTCGGCATCGCGGCCCCAGACGCTGTCGAGCAGGCGCTCGCGCGAGAAAACGCGGCCGGGATGCTCGAGGAAATGGCGCAGCAGCCGGAACTCGGTCGGACCGAGCGCGAGGCTCTTGCCGTTGCGGCGGACTTTGTGGGCGACGACATCCATCTCGATATCGGCATATTCGAGGCGCTCGCCGACCAGCGCCGGGCGCACGCGGCGCAGCACTGCAGTCACGCGTGCGACGAGCTCGCGCGGGCTGAACGGCTTTGTGACATAGTCGTCCGCGCCGGTCTCGAGGCCGCGGACGCGGTCCTCTTCCTCGCCGCGCGCGGTGAGCATGATGATCGGCAGGTTGGCGGTTCCTGGCGAGCGGCGCAGGCGGCGGCACACCTCGATGCCGGATGTGCCCTCGATCATCCAATCGAGCAGCACGACGTCGGGCGGGTTCTCGCGCGCGATCAGCAGCGCCTCGTCGCCGTCGGCTGTCTGCTCGACCTCGAGATCCTGGCGAGTGAGGTGCCAGGCGACGAGTTCCGCGAGCGCGGCATCGTCCTCGACGAGGAGAACACGTCCCTTCGTCATCGGCGCATCATCGCTGCGTGGCGGCCAGCGCGTCGGCGCCGCGCGGGCGTTCGCCGAGCTGCTCGCCGGTCGCGGCGAAATAGACCATCTCGGCGACGTTGGTGGCGTGATCGCCGATCCGCTCGAGATTCTTGGCGACGAACAGCAGGTGGGTCGCCGAGGTGATTGTGGTCGGGTTTTCCATCATGTGCGTGAGCAGCGCGCGGAACATGCTGTCGTAGAAATCATCCACCGTGCGATCGGTCTCGCAGACCTGCTGCGCCGTGACCGGATCGCGCGCGGCGAAGGCGTCGAGCGCGTCATGCACCATATTCGAGACGACGCTTGCCATCGGCGGCAGGATCGAGAGCGGCTCGACGTTCGCGGCTTCGGCGATCAGCGGGACGCGCTTGGCGATGTTCTTGGCATAGTCGCCCATGCGCTCGATCAGGCCGCCGATCTTCAGCGCGGCGAGCACCTCGCGGAGATCGTCCGCGAGCGGTGCGCGGAGCGCGATCAGGCGCACCACATGCCGTTCGATCTCGGCGTTGATCTCGTCGATCCGGCGGTCCTCCTGGACGATGCCGGCGGCGCCTTCGAGATCGCGGCGAACGAGCGCCTCGATCGATCCGCTGATCGCGTTCTCCGCGCGGCCGCCCATTTCGGCGACGAGCCCGCGCAGCTGGGTCAGGTCCTCGTCGAAGGCCTTGACCGTGTGTCCGTAGCTGTTGGCCATGTCCTGTTTCCTCACGCAACCAGGCCGGCAACGCCAGTGCCGGTCGCGGGCCCCGGCTGCTCCATGGCGGCGTTATGCTGCACTTTTATGTCAGGCGCTCAAGCGTTCGCCAAGCACCTCGACGGTTGCTTGCGGGAGCAGCACGGTGACGGTCGTGCCCTTGCCGATCGCGCTCGCGATGTCGAGCCGGCCGCGGTGGCGCTCGACGATGTGCTTGACGATCGCGAGGCCGAGGCCGGTGCCGCCGCCGGCGCGGCTGCGGCCGGGATCGACGCGATAGAAGCGCTCGGTGAGCCTCGGCAGATGCTCCGGTGGCACGCCGTCGCCCTCGTCCGCCACCGCCAGCGACAGCATGCCCGGCGACGGCGCCTTGATCGCGATCCGCACCGGACCGCCCGGCTTGCCATATTTGAGCGCGTTGCCGACGAGATTGTGCAGCAGCTGCGAAAGCTGCGCGCGGTCGCCGGCGGCGTCGGGCAGGCCTGGTGCGACGTCGAGCATGATCTTGGGCGGCTCGGCGGCGCCGGCGCGGCAGGCGTCGGCAACCTCGGCGGCGAGCGGTGCCAGCGCCACGCGATCCTGCGGCGCGCGATATTTGTCCGCCTCGATGCGCGACAGCGAAAGCAGGTCGTCGATCAGCCGCTGCATGCGCCGCGCTTCCTTGAGCATCACGCTGAGGAAGCGTGCGCGCACGGTCTCGTCGCCCGGGCCATTGGCGTCCTCGAGCGTCTCGATCAGGCCGAGGATCGCGGCGAGCGGGGTGCGCAGCTCGTGGCTCGCGTTCGCGACGAAATCGACCCGCATGCGCTCGGTGGCGTAGACTCCGGTGCGGTCGGCGAGGCGCACGAGCCGCTGCGTCGGTCCAAGCGGGTGAACGCGCAGTTCCCAGCGGCGGTCACGCTCGCCGATGCCGACGAGTTCGATCGGCCGATCGCCGGGCGCGGCGCCAGTGATGCGGTCGGCGGCGGCGGGATGGCGCAAGGCGACGCGGGCGTCCTCTTCGACGATGTGTTCGCCGAGCACGGCACGCGCGGCCGCGTTCGCTTGCGCAACGCGCCGGCCTTCGACGACCAGCAGCGGTTCGTCGATCGCCTGGAGGATCGCCGCGAGCTCGGCGGCCGACGTCGCCTGTGCCGCCAGGGCAAGCTCGGCGGCAGGCGCTGCATCGTCTTCGACCGCGGTGCGCCGTAGGGCACGCATCGCGATCAGTCCCGCTGCGAGCGCGATCGCGACGGTAAGCGCGCGCGGCAGCTCGGCTGCCAGCGCGACGCCCGTCAGGACGATCGCCAAGCCGATTAACAGGATGCGCGAGGTGCGTGCCATATTGACGCTTTAACCGTGCTCATGTTGCGGAGCCATGGCAGCCGCTTAAGTTCGCGCGACTTTACCGCTATGTAAGCTTGCAAAGGCAGAGCGGCACCATGGGCGACGAACCGGAACAGCAGGACGAAAAGAGCGGCATGGCGACCGCGACGCGGCGCGGGGTGCTCATGTTGGGCGCGATCGGCGCCTCGGCGGTGATCACCATCCGCCCGGCGTTGGCCGAGACGGCGGGCTCGGTGCTCAACTGCAAGATCCCGGTGCCGGATTCGGCCCACGCCAGCCAGTATATCGCGCCTGACGGCAGTATCGTCGCCGCCGGCACGCAGGGCGCCTACCCGCCTGCGCCGCGACCGCTGACCGGGCAGGAGGTACGCACCGCGATGCAGGGCGGCCCGAGCCCGTCCGGTCTCTCGCCCGATCAGTCGCGCGCATACATCAACTATATCCGCCGGCTGCAGCAGGGGCAGAGCGGGTTCACCTGCTACGCCTCGCTCCAGAGCCCGCGCGGCTGACACGGGCGAGCAGGCCGCCTCACTCCGTTCGTGCTGAGCTTGTTCGAAGCACTGTTCTTCTTTTCCTCACGAAGAAAAGAACAGCCCTTCGAACAGGCTCAAGGCGAACGGGAGAGAGGCATCTTAACCGGCGATGCGCTAGCGGGCTGACATGCCGTCGATCGCCGCCACCCCCACCTATCGCGCTGACCCGCCGGGCTCGCTGCGCATGGTCGCGCTCGAAGACGGCTTGGTGCTGCTCTTCCATAGGCCGTCGGCGACCACGCACGTCGTCGCGTCGCCGGTGCCCGAGCTGCTCGCCGCGCTCGACGAGGGACCGGCGGACGCCACGACGCTGCTCGGCCGTCTCGCAGCGCGGCACGATCTCGACGATCCGGACGCGGCCGCGCTCGCGGAGCGGCTGGAGGAGCTGGCGGCGGCGGGCTTGGTTGCCCGCTTATGAGGCATAATCTCGCACTGCAGGTGGGTGATGTGGGCTTCCGCGTCGGTTCGGCGTGGCGTGCGCCAATCGCTGCGCTGCGCGCGCTTTACGCCGGCTATCCGGAGCCCGCGATCGCGGAGTTCACGGTCCGGCTCGAACCCGAGCGACCGTTGCGCCGCTGGGTGCGCCCTTCAATCGCGATCGCCGGCGACTATACGCTACCGGAAGCCGCGCCGCTCGCGCTGGCGCACGGGTTGCTCGCCGCCGAAATGGGGATGAACCTGCAGATGGCGCTCGGTCACCGCCGCCATCTGCTGCTCCACGCCGCCGCGCTGGAGCGCGACGGCAAGGCGTTGCTGCTCAGCGGCGTCTCGGGGGCGGGCAAGTCGACGCTGGCGGCGCTGCTCGGCGAGCGCGGCTGGCGGTTCATGGGCGACGAGTTCGCGCTCATCGACCTTACCGACGGGCGCGCGCATGCCTTTCCGCGCGCGGTGAGCCTCAAGAACGAATCGGTCGCGGTGATGGCACGCGAAGCGAAGCCGGATCGCTTCGGTCCGGAGCTGCGTAACACGCCCAAGGGCACGATCCGACATTTGCGTCCGCGCGGCGATGCGATCGCGCGGATGCGCGAGCCGGCCCCGCCGGCGCTGCTGCTCTTCCCCCGTTTCGGGGAAACGGAGGCGGTGCGGCTGCTCGGGAGCGCGGAGGTGTTCGTGCGGCTGACGCAGGCCTCGACCAACTATGTCGCGCTCGGCGAGCCCGGCTTCGCGGCGCTAAGCCGGCTGGTGCGCGGCGTGCCGGCCCGGGCGATCGACTATTCCGATACGAAGAGCGCGATCGCGCTGGTCGAACGGTTGTGGCGCGAGCTTGCGGCATGAGCGCGCGGTTGCTCGTCACGGCGCTGGTCGATCCCGGATCGACGATAGCCCTGTCCTCCGCGCAATGGACCGCGCTGATCGCGATCGCCCGCGCGGAACAGTTGATTGGCAGCCTCGCGTATCGCTTGGACGGACTGGCACTCCCCGAACCCGTCGAGAATATCATGGCAGCGGCGCGCGCCTCGGCCGAGCAGCAACGCTTGCGCGCCTTGTGGGAGGCGGAGATGGCGCGTCGCGCGCTGGCGCCGCTTGCCGTCCCGGTGGTGCTGCTTAAAGGAACCGCCTTCGTCGCGGCAGGGTTGGATGCCGGCGTCGGCCGCTCGATCGGCGATCTCGACATCCTCGTGCCGCGTGCGCGCATCGACGAGGCCGAAGCGGCGTTGCTCGGCGCGGGCTGGGAGCGGATCAAGGCCGATGCCTATGATGACGCCTATTATCGCCGCTGGATGCATGAGCTGCCGCCGCTGATCCATGTCGAGCGCGATCGCATGATCGACGTCCACCATACGATCCTGCCGCCGACCGCGCGGCCGAAACCGGATGCGGCGCGAATGATCGCCGAGCGGATCGAGCTCGGTAACGGGCTTGCGATCCTTTCACCGGCCGACATCGTCATCCACGCCGCCGCGCACCTGTTTGCGGACGGCGATCTTGCGGGCGGCCTGCGCAACCTCTGGGATATCGATCGGCTGTGCCGGGAGTTCGGCGAGCGCGACGAAGGTTCCTACCTGCGGCTGGTAGAGGAAGCCTATGCCGCGAAGCTCGGTCCGCACGTTCTGCGCGCGTTGAGGCTGACGCATCATCTCTACGCAACGCCGGTTCCCGCCTATCATCAAGCCTTCCGTCTCGCGGTCGAGCTGACGCCGTCGGACCGCCTCTTCCTCCACCGCCTGCTGGCGCGAGACGCGTGGGGGCGGCCGATACGCTCGGTTACCCGCTTCGGCTTCTACGTCCGCTCGCACGCGCTGCGGATGCCGCCGCATCTGCTCGCCCGGCACCTGGCGATCAAATGGTGGAAGAGCCGGAGGTCAGCCTAGGCGTTGTGCTCCTGCGAAAGCAGGAGCCGATCTCGTAGGCTGTCCTCCGCCTCAGGCTGGCTCCTGCTTTCGCAGGAGCACGGCAGTTCTCAGCCGCCGATCCGCCGGAGCGCGGGGATGAGTTCGTCGAAATGATCGATCAGCGCGGTCGCGCCGAGCTGCGCGGGCGGCCGGTCCGAAAAGCCGAAGCTGACCGCGACGCAGGGCAGGCCGGCGTTGCGCGCGGTATCGGTGTCCGTGATCGAATCGCCGACGAACGCGGCAGGCCCGCCGCCGGCGCGGGTGATCGCCTCGTCGAGCGGCAGCGGATCGGGCTTGCGCACCGGACACGTATCCCCGCCGACGATCGCGGCGAAGCGCTCCGTCCAGCCGAGTGTATCGAGGAACTGCCGCGCGAGGCCCTCGAGCTTGTTGGTGCAGACTGCGAGCTTGACCCCTTCCGCCGCGAGCCCATCGAGCGCGGCCTCCAGGCCCGGGTAGACCGTCGACCCGACGCAGATGTGCGCCTCATAATAGTCCAGGAAGATCGGAAAGCCCTCTTCGACCAGCGCCGGCGTCATCTCGCCCGTCGCGGCCAACCCCTTCTGGAGCAGCGCGCGCGCGCCGTGGCCGACCATGTGGCGTACGCTCTCGGCGGGCACCGGCGGTCGCCCGAGAGCACCGAGCGCATGGTTGAGCGCGGCGGTGAGATCGGGCGCGGTATCGGCGATCGTGCCGTCGAGATCGAACGCGATCGTGCGGAAGGGAAAGGTCATCGTCCGCGCATGGCGGCGGCATGTGGCCTTGGCAAGCGGCCGGAGCTAAGGGCCGCGTATGGCCAACGACACCGATCCGCTCGCCGCCCCGCTCGCCGCAGTCATCCTCGCCGCCGGCAAGGGCACGCGGATGAAGTCCGATCTCCACAAGGTGCTGCACCCGATCGCCGGCCGGCCGATGCTGCTGCACCTGCTCGCGAGCGTCGGCGCGTTGGGCGCGAAGCGGCAGGTCGTCGTCGTCGGTAGTGGCCGCGAGCAGGTCGAGAAGGCGGTTGCCGGCAGCGGCACCACCGTCGCCGTCCAGGAGCCGCAGCTCGGCACCGCGCATGCCGTCCGCCAGGCCGAAGCGGCATTGGCCGGGTTCGAGGGTGATGTGCTCATCCTCTATGGCGACGTGCCGCTGGTGACGGCAACGACGATGCGCCGCATGCTCGATCGGCTGCACGATGACGATGCCCCGGCCTGCGTCGTGCTCGGCTTCCGGCCCGCCGATCCGCTCGCCTATGGCCGGATCGTTGCCGACGAGAATGGCCGCATCGCGAAGATGGTCGAGTATAAGGACGCAACCACGGCCGAGCGTGCCGTCGATCTGTGCAACTCCGGGCTGATGGCGACGCGCGCCGCCGACCTCTGGCCGCTGCTCGCGCGGGTCGGCAACGACAATGCAGCCGGCGAATATTATCTGCCCGACGTCGTCATGCTCGCCGCCGAGGACGGCCGCGCGTCGGCCGTGATCGAGGCCGAGCCATGGGAGGTGGCGGGCGTCAACAGCCGCGCCGAGCTCGCGGCGGTCGAGCTCGAATGGCAGCGCCGCGCGCGGGCCGCGGCGATGGCGGATGGCGTCAGCCTGATCGCGCCGGAGACGGTCTGGCTGAGTCACGACACAAGGCTCGGCCGCGACGTGATCATAGAGCCCAATGTTGTGTTCGGACCCGGCGTCACGATCGCCGACGGCGTCACGATCCGCGCGTTCAGCCATGTCGAGGGCGCCCGTGTCGCGAACGGTGCGATCGTCGGCCCCTATGCGCGGCTGCGGCCGGGCGCCGAGGTCGGCGAGGGCGCACATGTCGGCAATTTTGTCGAGATGAAGAAGGCGAAGCTGGGCAGGGGCGCCAAGGCCAATCACCTCGCCTATCTCGGCGACGCCGAGATCGGCCCCGGCGCGAACATCGGCGCCGGCACGATCACGTGCAATTACGATGGCTTCGGCAAATATCTTACCAAGATCGGCGAGGGTGCCTTCATCGGATCGAACAGCGCGCTTGTGGCACCCGTGACGATCGGAGACGGCGCGATCGTCGCCGCGGGATCTGTGATCACCGAGGACGTCGGCGCCGATGCGCTTGCGCTCGGCCGCGGCCGGCAAGAGGCACGGGCCGGCTGGGCAGGGAAGTTCCGTGACAAGATGCGGGCTAAGAAATGTGGCGCATGATATCGTGATATGATATCGTGATATCATGCGCACCCTCATCGATATTCCCGAGGACGACATCAAGTGGCTCGACCGCGAGGCGTCCGAGCAGGGCCGGTCACGCGCCGCGCTGGTGCGCGAGGCAGTTGCGGCTTACCGCGCGCGGACGGCGCCAGCGGGCGATACGCGCTGGCTCGATGACGCCTTCGGTATTTGGAAGGACCGCACCGACATCGGCGACGCGGTGGAGTGGCAGCGGCGCGAGCGGGCGAGTTGGACGCGGCCGTGGGACGACGACTATGAGGAGGTCCGCGCCGAATTCCCCGATCTCTTCGATGCAGAGGATGATCGCCAGCGACAGATCTATCTTCGGCAGCGCGACGCCAAGTGAGCGATCACTCCTTCGACAGCAATATCCTCATTGACGCGCTTAACGGGGTGTCGGACGCGCGCAGCGAGATCGCGCGCGTCGATCGCCGCTGGATCAGCCGCCTCACCTGGATTGAGGTCTTGTCCAAGGAAGGGGGTGGGACGGTGGCGACGATCGAGCGTTTTCTCGGCGGCTTCATGATTGACGAAGTTTCAGTTGAGATCGCGTCGCGGGCGGCGCAGCTGCGACGGCAGCGATCGGGGCTGAAGCTGGCGGACGCGGTGATCCTTGCTTCCGCCCAGACCGCCGGCCGTATTCTCGTCACGCGCAACACCAAGGACTTCCCGGCGGCGATGCCTGGCGTCCGCATTCCCTACACCCTCTAAAGCGAGTCTGCTTCATGTGCGGAATCATCGGCATCGTCGGCAAGGAAGAGGTCTGCGGGCGGCTGCTCGATGGCCTTCGGCGACTCGAATATCGCGGCTATGACAGCGCCGGCATCGCGACGGTGCACGACGGCGCGATCGATCGTCGCCGCGCGCCGGGCAAGCTCGACAATCTCGCCAAGGTCCTCGCCGACGATCCGCTGCCGGGCGAGATCGGCATCGCGCATACCCGCTGGGCGACGCACGGCGCACCGACCGAGGACAATGCGCACCCGCACGCCACGAAGGAAGTCGCGCTCGTCCACAACGGCATCATCGAGAACTTCAAGGCGCTCCGCGACGAATTGATCGGGCGCGGCCGCAATTTCTCGTCGCAGACCGACAGCGAGGTTGTCGCGCATTTGATCTCGGAGCAGGTCGAGCAGGGTGCCGACCCGGTCGAAGCGGTGCGGACCAGCCTCAAGCGACTGCACGGTGCCTTCGCGCTCGCCATCCTGTTTCGTTCGGACCCCGACCTGCTGATCGGCGCGCGGCTCGGGTCGCCGCTGGTGGTGGGATATGGCGAGGACGGCGAGACTTATCTCGGCTCGGACGCGCTGGCGCTCGCGCCGCTCACCCAGAAGATCGCCTATCTCGAGGAGGGCGACTGGGTCGTCGTCACGCGCGAGGGCACACAGATCTACGATCGCGACGATCAGCCGGTCGAGCGGCCAATCACCATCTCCGGCGCGACCGGCGCGATGATCTCCAAGGGCAATCACCGCCACTTCATGCTCAAGGAAATCTACGAGCAGCCGATCGTCGTCGCGCAGACGCTGCGCTCCTACGTTCGCCGTCTGGACGGCGAGGTGTCCTTGCCGGTCGCGGACTTCGACCTGTCGGCGGTGCGGCGCGTGACGATCGTCGCCTGCGGCACCTCCTATTATGCCGGCATGGTCGCGAAATACTGGTTCGAGCAGTTCGCGCGCGTACCTGTCGATATCGATGTCGCGAGCGAGTTCCGCTACCGCGCGCCGATCATGGACGAGGGCGGGCTGATGATCGTCATCAGCCAATCGGGCGAGACCGCCGATACGCTCGCCGCGCTTCGCCATGCGCGCGAGAGCGGCCAGACGATCGCGGCGGTGGTCAACGTGCCGACTTCGACGATGGCGCGCGAGGCCGACCTGCTGCTCGCCACCCATGCCGGGCCGGAGATCGGCGTCGCCTCGACCAAGGCCTTCACCTGCCAGCTGGCCGTGCTCGCCGCCTTCGCCGCCAATCTTGCCCGCGCTAAGGGCCGGCTCGATCGCGACGAAGAGCGCACGCTCGTCCGTCACCTCTCCGAGGCGCCCGCGGCGCTCAACGGCGCGCTCGCCTATGACGAGGCGATCGAGGAGATGGCGGGCGCGATCGTCAACGCCCGCGATGTGCTCTATCTGGGAAGGGGGCCGGACTATCCGCTGGCGCTGGAAGGCGCGCTGAAGCTCAAGGAAATCAGCTACATCCACGCCGAGGGCTATGCCGCGGGCGAGATGAAGCATGGCCCGATCGCGCTGATCGACGAGAACGTCCCCGTGATCGTGCTCGCGCCCTCAGGGCCGCTGTTCGAGAAGACCGTGTCGAACATGCAGGAAGTTCAGGCGCGCGGCGGAAAGGTCGTGCTGATCTCGGACTATGACGGCATCGCACAGGCCGGCGAGGGCTGCCTCGCGACGATCACGATGCCGAAGGTTCACCCGCTCATCGCGCCGCTCGTCTATGCGATCCCTGTGCAGTTGCTCGCCTATCATGTCGCGGTGGCGAAAGGCACGGACGTCGACCAACCGCGCAATCTCGCGAAATCGGTGACGGTGGAATAGCGGGCTTCGCCCCCTTCGGCTCGTCCTGGGCGAAGTCGAAGCATGTGCGGCGGAAGGTGGCGCTTATGGCACGTCCTTCGACTGCGCTCAGGACGAACGGAGTAAGGGATGCGAGGTCGCGGAGAGGCGATCAGCTCTCGGCTTCGGGACCCGCCTTGTCCGGCCGTCCTTGCGAGTTCTTCTCGGCTTCGTCCTTCTCTTTCGCGCCGCCCTGGCTCGCGTCCTTGTGCGGCGCGCCGGCGCGGGCATCCCGGTTGACGCCGTGTAGATCCGAATGGGGCCCCGAGGGCGGCGGCTTGGCCATGGCGCGTCTCCTTGCGTGCCGCAAAGAACCGACGGACGCGCGACGGGTTTCGCTCAATCCATCATCGATAGGATCGTGTCGATGTCGGTCGCGCTGAACGAGGCATAATTGTCGGCGACGCCATAGGGGAGCAGCAGCTTGCGCCCCATGACGAGGCTTCCGCAGCTGTAGACCACGTTGGGGACGTAGCCGTCGCGATGGTCGGGCGCAGAGCGCAGCAGCGGACGTCGCGTGCGGCCGAGGAGCTTCGAGGGATCCTTCTTGTCGAGCAAGCAGGCGCTGATCGAATAATTGCGGACCATGCCGACGCCGTGGATCATCACCAGCCAGCCCTCGTCGATCTCGATGGGTGAGCCGCAATTGCCGATCTGCACAAACTCCCATGGATAGTGCGGCATCACGATCCGCTCGGCCTCGTCCCAGCAGTAGAGCTGATCGGAGCGCATCAGGAAGATGCTCTCGTTATCGAGCCGGCCGAGCATCGTGTAGCGCCCGTCGACGCGACGAGGGAACAGCGCCATGCCCTTGTTCTGCGCGAACTCGCCCTCGAGCGCCTGCATCCGGAACGTGCGGAAATCCTCGGTGCTGAGGATTTCCTGGCGAATCGCGCTGCCGCTGAACGCGGTGTAGGTGCCGACATAGTGGGTGGCGCCGTCATCCTCCTGGAACTGGACCAGGCGGAGGTCCTCGATGCCCTGGCGCTGGCTGGGCGCCATCGGGAAGAGCACCGCTTCGGAAATATCCTCGATATCCTCGAAGGTCAGGCACAGCGACGCCTCGTCGCCGCCCTTCTCCTTGAGGGGCTCGATCGTCGGCGGCTCGGCATAGGTGCTGGGCGCGTCGACGACGATATCGCCGTCGCCGTTCCATATGCCAGTACGGAAGGTGACCGAGGAGACATGCCCTTCGCCGATTCCGCGCAACGAGAGCAAGAAGCGGACCGAGCCTTCGGGCACGTTGGACTGGTCCCAATGCCGGACGATGCTGGGGTTGAACAGCGCCGCGGCCTCGAAGGAATATTCCTCGTTGAAGAAGGCACCGATCAGCAGCTTGCGACGGTCGTCGACCCGCGCGTCGGCCGGAACCGCGCCTTTCTGGACGAGATCGTCGAAGCTGCGCAGCAGGATTTTCTCCATGTTCCGGTGGCGTGCGCCGATCAGTTCGGTCATGCGGTAGATGCCGCGCTCGACGAGGTTATCGTCGTGCAACCCGAGCAGGCGCTCTACGATCACGTGCAGCCTCGGTTCGTACTCGCCGGAATAAGGTTCGGGATATTCCGGCAGGAACGGGCGGAGCACCGTACGTTTCGCATCGGGCGACAACACGAGATCGGAATGCGTCCAGATATCGGTGTCACCCAGTTTCTGGTCGGCTGCGGCCAAGCTGTCCGGTTTCTGATAGTCGGCGTCCGCCATCTGGCTGCTCCCTTGCCCCACGCAGTCGGCTGTAACGTGCGTTAACGCCGCAGCGCGGCAAAGGCGCCACCGGCAATCGCCACTTTCTTCGGCGTCTCTGCCTCCCTAGGGAGACGCCATGACGGTTTCGCGAGATCCGGCCGAGGGCGAGAAGCGTGCCGCCGCGGAGGCAGCGGTCGTCGAGGTGCGAGACGGCATGCTCGTCGGCATCGGCACGGGCACGACCGCCGCCTACGCGATCTCGGCGCTCGGCGCGCGGGTGCGCGGCGGGCTTTCGATCACGGCGATCGCGACATCCGAGGCGAGCGCGCAGGCAGCCGCTGCCGAAGGCATCAGGCTGCTCGACCCGGCCGATGTGGCGACGGTGGATCTCGCGATCGACGGGGTGGACGAGATCGATCCCTTGTTCCGCGCGATCAAGGGCGCCGGTGGCGCGATGCTGCGCGAAAAGATCGTCGCGAACGCAGCCGGTCGGATGATCGCGATCGCCGATGCTTCGAAGGCGGTCGCTCGGCTCGGCGCGAAGCCGGTGCCGCTCGAGGTGCTGCCGCTCGCACGCGCCTTTGTCGCGGCAGCGGTGCGCCCGCTCGGCGCCGATCCCGTGGTGCGGCGCAACGCTGATGGCGCGCCGGTGCGCACGGATCAAGGCAATATCATCCTCGATTGCCGCTTCGTGACGCTTGACGACTCCGTTGCGCTGGCGGCACGGCTTTCCGCGATTCCCGGACTGCTCGGGCATGGTCTCTTCCTGTCGGAGATCGACGCTCTCTATCTCGGCACCCCTGACGGGGTGGTCAGACGGGAACGGCAGGCTGATGTATGAAAGCTTCGCAACGGCGCATCCTTCGCGGCGCTGCATCGTTGCCGCACTGATCCAGAAAGGACCGTGATCCGCCATGACGGCCGTGCTCTCTCCCGACCGCAACCACGTCCGCGAGGACGGCTCGCCGGCCCGGCTCGCGATCGACACGATCCGCACTTTGGCGATGGATGCGGTGCAGAACGCCAATTCCGGTCATCCCGGCACGCCGATGGCGCTGGCGCCGCTCGCGCACACGCTCTGGACGCAATATCTCCGCTACGATCCCGACGCGCCGGACTGGCCGAACCGCGATCGCTTCGTGCTCTCCTGCGGGCACGCCTCGATGCTGCTCTACGCGGTGCTGCATCTCGCCGAGGTCAAGGAGATCGACGCTGACGGCAACAAGACCGGCAAGCCTGCGATCAGTCTCGACGACATCAAGAACTTCCGGCAGCTGAGCTCGAAGACGCCGGGGCATCCCGAATATCGCCACACGACCGGCGTCGAGACGACCACCGGCCCGCTCGGCCAGGGCTGCGGAAATTCGGTCGGCATGGCGATCGCGTCGCGCTGGCTGGGGGCGACCTTCAACCGCGACGGCTTCACGCTGTTCGACAACGACGTCTATGTCTTCTGCTCGGACGGCGACCTGATGGAGGGCGTCGCCAGCGAGGCGGCGTCGCTCGCCGGCCATCTCAAGCTTTCCAACCTCTGCTGGGTCTACGACGCGAACGAGATCACGATCGAGGGGGGTACCAGCCTCGCCTTCGACGAGGATGTCGGCAAACGCTTTGAAGCCTATGGCTGGAAGGTGATCCATGTCGACGATGCCGAGGATATCGCATCGTTCGCCGAGGCGCTGGACAGGTTCAAGGCGACCGACGACCGGCCGACCATGATCATCGTTCGCTCGGTGATCGGTATCGGCTTTCCGACCCGCGCCGGCACGCACAAGGCGCACAGCGACGCGCCGGGCGAGGACGAGATCCGCGGCGCCAAGGAAAGCTATGGCTGGCCCGAGGATGCGCAGTTCCGCGTGCCCGAGGAGGCGAAGCAGGAATTCTCAGGCGCGGTATCCGGCCGCGGCAAGCCGTTGCGCGAGGAATGGGAGAAGACGTTCGCGCGCTATCGCGAGACCTTTCCCGACCTCGCCAAGGCGCTCGACGCCATGCGCCAGGGCAAGCTGCCGGCAGGCTGGGACGCGGACCTGCCGACGTTCGACACCGACCCCAAGGGCATCGCCAGCCGCGAGGCGAGCGGCAAGGTGCTGAACGCGATCGCGCCCAAGGCGCCGTGGCTGGTCGGCGGATCGGCCGATCTCGCGCCTTCGAACAAGACCGACATCAAGGATGCGCCTTCGCTCGAAGCGAGCACGCCCGGCGGTCGCAACATGCATTTCGGCGTGCGCGAACATGCGATGGGCTCAATCGCCAACGGCATGGCGCTCACTTATCTGCGCTCCTACACGGGCACCTTCCTCGTCTTCCTCGACTATATGCGGCCACCGGTGCGGCTCGCGGCGCTGATGGAACTGCCGGTCATCTTCGTGTTTACGCACGACTCGATCGGCGTCGGTGAGGACGGGCCTACCCATCAGCCGATCGAGCAGCTCGCCATCTTGCGCGCGACACCGGGGCTCGACACCATCCGCCCGGGCGACGCCAATGAAACGACGGTCGCCTGGAAGGTCGCGCTCACGCATACGCACGAGCCGACCGCGCTCATCCTCTCCCGTCAGGCCATCCCGACGCTCGATCGCACCAAATATGCGCCCGCTTCGGGGCTCGAGAAGGGCGGTTACGTGCTCGGCGATTGCGAGGGCGAGCCGGAAGTGATCCTGATCGGCACCGGCTCTGAGCTGCCGATGGTCGTGCAGGCGCACGAGCAGCTGACGAGCGAGGGTGTGCGCAGCCGCGTCGTCTCGCTGCCCAGCTGGTATCTCTACGAGAAGCAGGACGAGGCCTATCGCGACAGCGTGCTGCCGCCGAACGTCCGTGCCCGCGTCGCGGTCGAGGCGGCGGGGTCGCTCGGCTGGGATCGCTATGTCGGCCCGGTCGGCGGAACGATCACGATGTCCACTTTCGGCGCCTCGGCGCCGGCGGCCAAGCTCGCCGCACAGTTCGGCTTCGGTGTCGAGCATGTCGTCAAGCTGGCGCGCGAGGTGATGGAAAAGGCGAAGAAGGAGAAGGCGCGGTGAGCACCGTCCTCGACCAGCCAACGACCAAGGCCAGCCTGCTCAAGCAGCTCCACGAGAGCGGGCAGGCGGTCTGGCTCGACTTCGTCGACCGCAGCTTCCTCAAGGAAGGCGGCCTCAAGAAGCTGGTCGAGGCAGACGGCGCCACCGGCGTCACCTCCAATCCATCGATCTTCGAGAAGGCGATGGGCCACGGCGATGCCTATGATGCCGGCTTCAAGGAGGTGCTCGGCAAGGGCGACGTGAGCGTCCAGTCGCTCTACGAGAGCCAGGCGATCGCCGACATCAAGGCCGCCGCGCACGATCTGCGGCCGGTCTACGATCGGCTCGACGGCAAGGACGGCTATGTGAGCCTCGAGGTCTCGCCCTATCTCGCCAACGGCACCAAGGACACGATCGAGGAAGCCCGCCGGCTGTGGCAGGAGGTCGGCGAACCCAATCTGATGGTCAAGGTGCCCGGCACCAAGGCCGGCACGCCAGCGATCCGCCAGCTGATCGAGGACGGCCTCAACATCAACGTCACCTTGCTGTTCTCGCAAGGCGCCTATCAGGCGGTCGCGCACGCCTATCTCGAAGGGCTGGAGGCGCGGCTTGCCAAGGGCGAGCCGATCGATCGCATCGCTAGCGTGGCGAGCTTCTTCGTCAGCCGCATCGACTCGCAGATCGACAAGAAGATCGACGAGCGCGTGAAGGCGGGCGACAAGGATACCGACCGGCTGAAGGCGCTGCGCGGCAAGGTCGCGATCGCCAACGCCAAGCTCGCCTATGCCTGGTATCAGGAGCTGATCGCCTCCGAGCGCTGGCGCAAGCTCGCCGCCAAGGGCGCGATGCCGCAGCGGCTGCTCTGGGCGTCGACCGGCACCAAGGATCCGAGCTATCCCGATACGCTCTATGTCGACACGTTGATCGGCCCGGACACGGTCAACACCATGCCGCCGAAGACGATGGACGCGTTTCGCGATCATGGCGTCGTTGCCGAGACGCTGACCGATGGCCTCGACGAGGCGCGCGAGGTGCTGGCTGAGGCCGATCGCCTCGGCCTCAATCTTGCCGGCATCACCGAGGCGCTGGTCGTCGATGGCGTCAAGCAGTTTGCCGACGCCGCCGATGCGTTGCTTGGCGCAGTCGCGGCAAAGCGGACCGAATTTCTCGGTAATCGGGTCAACGGGTTGGCAGCCACGCTTCCGGAAGCGTTGCAGAAGGCGGTCGACTATCGACTGAAGCAGGCGGCGGGCGATGCATGGCCGCGCCGCTTGTGGCACGGCGACCCGTCGCTCTGGACCGGCAAGGATGAAGGCAAATGGCTCGGCTGGCTCGCTGCCGGCAAGGGCGAGCAGGTCGACGAGCAGGCGCTGGCGGCGCTGCGGGAGGAAGCGACGAAGTTCAAGGACGCGGTGCTGCTCGGCATGGGCGGTTCGAGCCTCGGACCGGAAGTGCTCGGGCTGATCCTCGGCAGTGTGTCGGGCAGCCCGAAGCTGCACGTCCTCGACACCACCGATCCGGGCCAGATCGCCACGGTCGAGGCGCAGATCGATCCGAAGAACACGCTGTTCATCGTCTCGTCCAAATCGGGCTCGACGATGGAGCCGGAGCTTCTCCGCACCTATTTCTTCGAGAAGAGCGGGCGCCAGGGCAGCCACTTCGTCGCCGTCACCGATCCCGGCTCGAATCTCGAGGAGACCGCCGAGGCGGACGGCTTCGCGCACATCTTTCACGGCGATCCGGCGATCGGTGGACGCTATTCGGTGCTGTCGGTGTTCGGCATGGTGCCGGACGCGGCGATCGGACGCGACACCGGCGCATTCTTCAAGGCGATCGCACCGATGGTGGCGTCGTGCGGACCTGACGTCCCGCCTGGCCCCAATCCCGGCGTGAAGCTCGGCGCGATCATCGGCGAGGCGGCGGTAGCGGGGCGCGACAAGCTCACCATTCTCGCTTCGGGCAAGCTCGCGCCGCTCGGCGCTTGGCTCGAGCAGTTGCTCGCGGAATCGACCGGAAAGCAGGGCAAGGGCATCGTGCCCGTCGATCTCGAGCCGCTTGGCTCGGTCGAAAATTATGGCGCGGACCGGCTGTTCGTCCATTTCGCGCTGGAAGGCGAGACCGATGCCGCGATCGACGCCAAGCTCAAGACATTCGAGAAGGAAGGTCAGCCGGTCGTCCGGATCACGTTGGCGTCGCCCGAGCTGATCGGTCAGGAATTCTTCCGCTGGGAAATCGCAACGGCGATCGCCGGCGCGGTGATCGGCATCGACCCCTTCGATCAGCCCGACGTCGAGGATGCCAAGGTCGCGACGCGCAAGCTGGTCGACGCCTATGAGCAATCGGGCAAGCTAGAGCCGGAAACGGCGATCGCCGAAACCGACGATTTCGCCTTCTTCACCGCCAAGGGCGAGAGCCTTTCGGGTGATGCCGCGAGCCTGCTCAAGGCGCATTTCGCCTCCCTGAAGGCGGGCGAATATGCCGGCATCCTCGCCTATATCGAGCGCAACGAGGCGGATGCGGAGGCGATCACCGCGATGCGGAAGGCGGTGCGCGACGCCAAGGTGGTCGCGACCGTCGCCGGGTTCGGCCCCCGCTTCCTGCATTCGACCGGACAGGCGTACAAGGGCGGCCCGAACAGCGGCGTGTTTCTCACGATCACGCGCGATCCCGAGCACGACCTCCCGATTCCCGATCACAAGGCGAGCTTCGGCACCGTCCAGATAGCCCAGGCGCGCGGTGACGCCGACGTGCTCGCCGAACGCGGCCGGCGCGTGCTGCGCGTGCATCTCAAGAAGGGCGGCGGCGGAATCGAGGCGCTCAAGAACGCGGTGATCGCCGCCCTCTGATCAGTTCACCTAGCCAAGGAGCGAGCGGATGCGTCTTGCGATGATCGGTCTCGGCCGCATGGGTGCGAATATCGCGCGGCGGCTGATGCGCGGCGGTCATGAGGTTGTCGGCTTCGATCGCGACCAGAAGTTGGTCGAAGGCCTAGCGGGCGAGGGCGCCACCGGCGCGACCTCGCTCGAGGATGTCGCGGCGAAGCTTCAGAGCCCGCGCATCTTCTGGGTGATGCTGCCCGCCGGCGATCCCACGGAGAGCACGATCGAGGAGCTGCTCGGCCTCGCGGAGACCGGGGACGTCATCATCGACGGCGGCAACACCTTTTATAAAGACGATATTCGCCGCGCCAAGAAGTGCGCCGAGAAGCAGGTCGGCTATGTCGATGTCGGCACATCCGGTGGCGTGTGGGGGCTTGAGCGCGGCTATTGCATGATGATCGGCGGCGACAAGGCGGTCGTCGACCGGCTCGATCCGATCTTCGAAACGCTCGCGCCCGGCCTCGGCACGATCACGCGGACGAAGGAGCGCGAGGGCCAGAAGGACGAGGATCCGCGCGCCGAGAAGGGATATATTCACGCCGGTCCGCCGGGCGCGGGCCATTTCGTCAAGATGGTCCATAACGGCATCGAATATGGCCTGATGCAGGCCTATGCCGAGGGCTTCGACGTGCTCAAGGGCAAGGCTTCCGAGAAGTTTCCCGAGGATGAGCGCTTCGACATCAACCTCACCGACGTCGCCGAGGTGTGGCGGCGGGGCAGCGTCATCTCCTCATGGTTGCTCGATCTCACCGCGGCGGCGCTTGCCAAGGATCCCAAGCTCGATCGCTTCGAGGGCAAGGTCGCGGACTCGGGTGAGGGTCATTGGACGGTCGAGGCGGCAATGGAGGAGGCGGTGCCCGCCTATGTGCTCTCTGCGGCGCTGTTCGCACGCTATCGCAGCCGCGTCGACACCACGTTCGGCGACAAGATGCTCTCCGCCATGCGCTTCGGCTTCGGCGGCCATGTCGAAATGCCGCAATGAAGAAGGCTGCGGTCGCGCCGGCGGCGACGTTCGTCATCTTCGGAGCCATGGGCGATCTTGCTCGTCGACTGCTGATGCCGGCGATCGTCAATCTGCAGGCGGCCGGTCTGCTCGATGCCAAGACGGACTTCATCGGCGTCAGCCACGGCGAGGGCAGCGACGATGCGCTCCGCGATGCGCTTGGCAAATTCGTCGATGGGGCGGATTGGCGGAAGATCGCCAAGCGCATCCGCTACATGCAAGGCGAGTTCGAGGACGACGCGCTCTACAAGGAGCTCGCCGGCAAGATCGGCGGCAACGTTGTCTTCTATCTCGCGGTTGCACCGAATTTCTTCGGGCCGATCGTGGAGAGCATCGGCAAGGCGGGCCTGTTCGACGAGAAGGACGGCTTCCGGCGCGTCGTGATCGAGAAACCGTTCGGCACCGATCTCAAATCCGCGCAGGAGCTCAACAAGCGGATCCTGGCCTGCGCCGGCGAGGATCAAGTCTACCGGATCGATCATTTCCTCGGCAAGGAGACGGTCCAGAACATCCTCGTCACGCGCTTCGGCAACGCACTGACCGAGGCGGTGTGGAACAATCGCTACGTCGACCATGTCCAGATCACCGCCGCCGAAACGGTATCCGTCGGCACGCGCGGCAGCTTCTACGATGCGACCGGCGCGCTGCGCGACATGGTCCCCAACCACCTCTTCCAGCTGCTCTCGCTTGTCGGGATGGAACCGCCGGCGAGCTTCGATGCCGAGGCGGTGCGCAGCGAGAAGGCCAAGGTCGTTGCCGCCGTTCGCCCGGTCGAACCGGATGAAGCGGTGCGCGGGCGCTACGTCGCGGGCAAGGCAGGCGACGAGAAGGTGCCCGACTATCTCAAGACGCAAGACGTCTCGCCCAAGAGCCGCACCGAGACCTATGTCGCGATGAAGGTGGCGGTCGAGACATGGCGCTGGCACGGCGTGCCCTTCTATCTGCGCACCGGCAAGGCGCTCGCCGCACGGGACACCGAGATCGTGATCCGCTTTCGCGACGCGCCGCTGATGCTGTTCCACGGTACGCCGACCGACGCGCTGCCGCCGAACCAGCTCGTGCTTCAGCTGCAGCCCAACGAGGGCATTGCGCTAGCGCTAGCCGTCAAGCAGCCGGGTCCGCTGGTCGAGGCGGTGCCGGCCGAGCTGCATTTCGATTACTCCGAGCGCTTCAAGCTCGGCCACCGCACGGGCTACGAGACATTGCTCTACGACGTGCTGATCGGCGACCAGACGCTGTTCCAGCGCGCCGACCAGATCGAGGGCGGCTGGCGCGCGGTTCAGCCGCTGCTCGACGCCTGGAAGAAGGGCCAGCCCGAGGCGTACAAGGCTGGCAGCGACGGGCCCGAGGCGGCCGACGCGCTGATCGCGCGCGACGGGCGAACCTGGCATCCGATCGGATGACGTCGCTCCGCTTGCTGGTCTCGGATATCGACGGCACGTTCGTCCGCAGCGACAAGAGCGTGTCCGATGTCGTCTCCGATGCCGCGCGGCGGCTCGAGGCTGCCGGCGTGCCGATCGCGCTGATCAGCTCGCGGCCACCCAGCGGCATGCAGTGGATCGTCGAGAAGCTGGCGCTGACGGCGGCGTTCGGCGCCTTCAACGGCGGCACGATCGTGAACCCTGACGGCACGCATGTTGCCGTCGCCCGGCTTGCGCCCGCGGTGGCGGAGCGCGCGCTGACACTGGTCGACAAGCCGGGCGTCATCAAATGGCTGTTTCACGACGGCCGCTGGCACGCCGAGCGCGAGGACCCGGAGCATTCCCGGCGCGAGCGCAAGGCGGCAAACCAAGAGCCGATCATCGGCGGCGATTTCTCGAAGCTGCTCGACGCGGTCGACAAGATCGTCGCGGTCTCGGACGATCACGCCATGCTCGCTGGCCTTGAGGGCGAGGTCGCCGAGGCGCTCGGCGATCGCGCGACGGTGATCCGCAGCCAGCCTTATTATCTCGACATCACGGCCCGCGCGGCCAACAAGGGTGACGGCATCGCCGCGCTTGCCAAGGCGGCTGGCGTCGCTCTCGACGACGTCGTCGCGATCGGCGATCAGCGCAACGACATGGCCATGTTCGCACGCGCTGGTCTCTCGATCGCGATGGCGCAAGGCCCGGACGAAGTGCGCGCCGCTGCGACGAAGGTGACCGCGTCCAACGATGAGGACGGCGTCGCGAAGGCGATCGACGAAATTCTGTTGCCGATGCTGGGGGGCAAACCATGAAAAAGCTGATCGCGTTCGATCTCGACGGCACGCTTGCCGAAAGCAAGCAGGCGATCGGCAACGAGATGGCGTTCCTGCTCAAAAGCCTGCTCGACGTCGCGATGGTCTCGGTGATCTCGGGCGGCGACTGGCCGCAGTTCGAGAAGCAGGTCGTGGAGCAGCTGCCGCATGGGTCGCGGCTCGATCGGCTCTACATCATGCCGACCACGGGATCGAAGCTCTACCAATTTCAGGCCGGGAGCTGGAGGCAGATCTATGCCGAGAACTTCTCCCCGGAGGAGCATCAGCGCATCCTCGATTCGCTGACCAAGGCGGTGAAGGCCTGCGGCTTCGATCACGAGCAGACCTGGGGCGAGCAGATCGAGGATCGCGGCAGCCAGATCACCTTCTCCGCGCTCGGCCAGGAGGCGCCGCTCGACGCCAAGAAGGCGTGGGACCCCGATATCTCGAAGCGCAAGCAGCTACAGAAGGAGCTCGAGAACGATCTCTCCGATCTTTCGGTCAAGGTCGGCGGCTCGACCTCGATCGACATCACGCGCAAGGGCGTCGACAAGGCCTATGCGGTGAAGCGGCTGTGCGAATATGCGACTGTGAAGCCCGAGGAAATATTGTTCATGGGCGACGCCATCTATCCCGGCGGGAATGACGATCCGGTCCGCGCCGCGGGGATCGATAGCGTGCCGGTGCGCGACGTGCAGGAGACTTGCAGCGTCGTCCGCGGCGTGATCGACTGCCTCAAGCCGTGAGCCGTCGTGCGCTCCCGATCATGACCTGAGCCGAAGCCGGCTATCCTCGCTGCCGTTCCGCGCGTAGCGAGCAATCCGGCGTCGGATTCCGTTCGGATTGGCAAAGTGCACGGCATGTTCCGTGGCAGCGTCCGCGGCGATAAGCCGGGCAACGGGGGAGGCATGGCGGAAAGGATCCTTCTCGCGATCGATCAGGGGACGACCTCGACGCGATGCATGGCCTTTGGAGATGACGGCCGTCCGCGCCATGTCGAGGGCCGCGAACTGGCGCAGCATTATCCGCAGCCCGGCTGGGTTGAGCATGATCCCGAGGACATCTGGCGCGACACGGTGGCGGTGCTCGAGCAGGTGGCCGAAGCCGCGGGCGGCGCGCCCGCCGCGATCGGCCTCGCCAACCAGCGCGAGACGGTCGTGCTCTGGGATCGCGCGACCGGCACGCCGCTCTACAAGGCGATCGTCTGGCAGGATCGCCGCACCGCGCCGCTCTGCGCGCGGCTGAAGGCGGACCGCTGCGAGGCGATGGTTCGCGCGCGCACGGGATTGCTGCTCGATCCCTATTTCTCCGGCACCAAGCTGGCATGGCTGCTCGATCATGTCGCGGACGCTCGCGAACGCGCTGCCCGCGGCGGCCTCGCCTTCGGCACGATCGACAGCTTCCTGCTGTGGCGGCTGACCGGCGGCCGCGTTCACGCCACGGATGCGACCAACGCCTCCCGCACGCTGCTCTTCAACATCCACAGCGGCGATTGGGACGACGATCTGCTGACGCTGCTGAACATACCACGCGCGCTGCTGCCCGAGATACGCGACACGAGCGGGATTTTCGGCGAGACGCGGCTTGGCGGCCGGCCGGTGCCGATCGGCGGCATGGCTGGCGACCAGCAGGCGGCGCTCGTCGGCCAGGCCTGTTTCCGTCCGGGCGAGGCGAAATCGACCTATGGGACCGGCTGCTTCCTGCTGCTCAACACCGGCGACGAGCCTGTCGCTTCGAGCAACGGCATGCTGACGACCGTCGCTTACCGTCTTGGCGGCAAGACGACCTATGCGCTCGAGGGCGCGATCTTCGTCGCGGGCGCCGCGGTCAAGTGGCTGCGCGACGGCTTGGGGATCATCAAGCACGCGGCCGAGACCGAATCCCTTGCCGCAGATCTCGCCGATAATGGCGGCGTCTACATGGTACCCGCCTTCGTCGGCCTGGGTGCGCCGCACTGGCAGCCGGACGCCCGTGCCGCGATCAGCGGCCTGACCTTCGACGCGGGTCGCGCGCACATCGCGCGCGCCGCGCTCGAGTCCGTCGCCTACCAGACCGCCGACCTGCTCGACGCGATGAGGGAAA
>Ga0213875_10000324_pt1 | contig 45302 bp, 45 predicted proteins | sample BarmaccomBMRX_R8_FD_160105 | JGI IMG/M metagenome (GOLD analysis project Ga0213875, IMG submission 160105) | Root-associated microbial communities from Barbacenia macrantha in rupestrian grasslands, the National Park of Serra do Cipo, Brazil - RX_R8 | ecosystem: Host-associated > Plants > Roots...
AGGGTTAGCCAGTGCTGCACAACTCCCGCCGTGCCGTATCGCTCATGGCCGGGCTCCTCACGGTGGTTGCTGGGTTGGTCGTGGTCGGGCCTGCCCTCGGACGCGCGTCGCGCGCCGGCGACCCCGACGACGCCCACGTGGCCAACCCCAAGCAGATGGTCGCGACGGTCACCTCCAACCATCAGGTGCAGGTCACCGCGGTGCGCGACGGCGCGGCGCCCCTGGCGGTGCACGCCGACGCTCGCAGCGGCGGCAGCGGTGGCAGCGGTGGCAGCGGCGGCAGCGGTCTCGGCGGCGGGGGATCCAGTAACGGCGGCGGATCCAAGAAGCATCACAAGGCGACCCGGCCCAGCAAGAACAGCAGCGGACGCAGCAAGAACAGCAGCGGGCGCAGCAAGATCAGCAGCGATCCGACCCAGAGCGGCGATGCGGTCCTCGCGCCGGTCGCTCAGGACGGCGGCTCCCAGCACCTCGGCGAACGCACGCTGCGGATGGGGATGCAGGGCCACGACGTCCGCGTCCTGCAGAGCTATCTGACGATCGCCGGCTATGCCACGTCGATCGACGGCCAGTTCGGCAAGACGACGCAGTTCAACGTGGTCTCGTTCGAGTCCTCGCACGAGCTCCCGGCCACCGGCGTCGTCACCTACGCGCAGACCCGCGTCCTGCGCCAGATCGTCGCCGACGACCTCGCCGGCGGCACGGTCAGCAAGGCGACGATCAACGCCGACGGCACCGCGACCGCGCCCGCCGGGGCGCCTCCGGCCGTCCAGGCGGTGATCGCGGCGGCCAACCAGATCATCGACAAGCCGTACGTCTACGGCGGCGGCCACGCCCAGTTCGACGACGTCGGCTACGACTGCTCGGGCTCGGTCAGCTTCGCGCTGCACGGCGGCGGCCTGCTCTCCGCGCCCGAGGACTCGTCGGAGCTCATGAACTACGGCAGCCCCGGCCCCGGCCAGTGGATCACGATCTACGCCAACCCGAGCCACACCTGGATCGTCGTTGCCGGGATCGCGTTCGACACCGCCCACTACGGCCCGGTCACCCCGGCGGGAACCGGCCCGCGGTGGTTCGCGGACCCGACCGCCAACCTCGCCGACGGCCAGCAGTACACCGTGCGCCATCCCACTGGTCTGTAGCGGTCGGCCCCGTCGGTACGGTCGCACCGGGAGTGCTCGAGCGTCCCAACGGGGCCGACCGCTGGCCCCCGCGGCAGCGCGGAGTGACGTAGGATCCCTCCCGGCATGTCCGCGCTGTCCGACCTGTACACGGTTCCCCAGGAGCATCTGGACTTTCGCGAGGCGATCCGGGAGATCGCCACCGAGCGGATCGCCCCGCGGGCCGCGCAGATCGACGAGGAGGCGGCATACCCGCACGACCTGCGCCGGCTGCTCGCCGAGCACGACATCCTCGGCCTGCCGTTCGAGACCGAGCACGGCGGCACCGGCACCGGCACGCTGATGCTCAACGTGGCGGTCGAGGAGATCGCCAAGGCGTGCGCCTCCACGGCGCTGATCCTCATGATCCAGGAGCTCGGGACGCTGCCGATCAAGCTGTTCGGCTCCGAGGAGCTTCGGGACCGCTTCCTGCCGCGCTGCGCCACCGGCGAGTGGACGCCGGCGTTCGCGCTGTCCGAGCCCGAGGCCGGCTCGGACCCGGGGGGGATGAGGACGCGGGCGGTCAAGGACGGCGACGAGTGGGTGATCGACGGGACCAAGAACTGGATCACCAACCTCGGGATCGCCGACTTCTATATCTGCTTCGCGGTCACCGATCGCGACGCGGGACATTCGCGGGGGATCACCGCGTTCGTCGTCGAGGCCGACCGGCCGGGGTTCAGCGTCGGCAAGCTCGAGCACAAGCTCGGGATCCGCGGCTCGCCCACCGGCCAGCCGATCTTCGACGGGGTCCGGATCCCCGAGGCCAACGTGATCGGACAGGTCGGCCACGGGTTCAGGGTCGCGATGGGGACGCTTGACCGGTCTCGACTCGGGGTGGCCGCTCAGGCGCTCGGCATCGCCCAGGGGGCGACCGACTACGCGGCCGCGTACGCGCGCGAGCGGCGCCAGTTCGGCGAGCCGATCAACTCCTTCCAGGCGATCCAGTTCAAGCTCGCCGACATGGAGACCCAGTGCGCCGCGGGTCGCGAGCTGCTCTACCAGGCGTGCGCCAAGGTCGACCGCTCAGATGCGGCCCGCTCGGCATCCAGCCTCGCTGATAATGGGCCGCCTCTGAGTCATCCAGCTGACCCCGACGTCGGCAAGTACTCGGCGATGGCCAAGCTCTTCTGCTCCGATGTGGCGATGAAGGTCACCGTCGAGGCCGTCCAGGTCCTGGGCGGATACGGCTACGTCAAGGAATACCCGGTCGAGCGGATGCTCCGCGACGCCAAGATCACCCAGATCTACGAGGGCACGAACGAGATCCAGCGCCTCGTCATCGCCCGGACGATGAGGTAGGGCGGTGTCGGCGCCGCCCTCGCCCTCCCCGGCCCGACGCGTGCTCCTGTCGGTGGGCGCGGCGGTGACCGTCGCGCTCGGCGCGGCGAGCGTCATCGCGGGCTTCAGCGACTCGCCGCCGCTGCGGCTGGCGCAGGGGATCGCGGTCTTCGGGGCGGGCGCGGTCATCATCGGCGGAGTGGTGCTGGCGGCGACCGCGCTGCTCGGCGGCGATCGCGACCGCTGGCTGGCACCGGGCGCCGACCGGGACTTCGAGGCGATCGTGCAGCGCGCCGAGCGTCTCGCCACGACCGCCGGGCCGGCGGCCGGCCTCGATCAAGCGCTCGACGACGACGAGGACGAGGCGGCGCAGGCGCGCTTCCGCGGCCTCGTACGCTCGGCGATCGACGAGCTGCCGCTCGAGTTCCATCGCGCGCTCGAGCACGTGGCGATCGTCGTCGCCGACGGCGGCGACGACGTCGGCGGCGGGCAGCGCGCCTACGGGCTCTACCAGGGCGACACGATCGCCCGCGACTTCTTCTCCGATCGCATCGTCATCTTCCGCGACACGCTCGAGCGGGACTTCGGCGACGATCCGCGCCAGCTCAAGGCGCAGGTGACCCGCACGGTGCGCCACGAGCTCGCCCACCACCTCGGCTGGGGCGAGCGAGGCGTGCGCGGACTCGGCCTCTAGCGGCCGTCCTTGCTCGCGCGCCCGGCCACCGCGAGCGCGAACAGGCCGTCGGCGTCGGTGTGCCACTGCTCGAGCGCGAGGCCGGCGGCGGCCAGGTCGGCCCCGACCCGCGGGCGCGTGAACTTGGCGCTGATCTCGGTGCGCAGCTCCTCGCCGGCGGCGAACTCGACGCGCAGGTCGAGCCCGGCGATCAGCACCGAGCACGGGCGCACCGCGCGCAGGCGCATCTCGATCCACTCGTGGCGACGGTCGTAGAAGGCGACGTGGTCGAAGGCCTCGGGCTCGAAGTCGGCGTCGAGCTCGCGGTTGAGGACGTGCAGGAGGTTGCGGTTGAACGCGGCGGTCACTCCCTGCGAGTCGTTGTAGGCGGCCTCGATCACGCGCGGGTCCTTGACCAGGTCGGTGCCGAGCAGGAGATGGTCGCCGGGCGCGAGCAGGCCCGCGATCTTGCGCAGGATCGAGCGGCGCGTGCCCGGCGGGAAGTTGCCGATCGTGCCGCCGAGCAGGGCCACCAGCCGCGGGGCGTCGTCGCGGCGTCCGACGTGCTCGAGGTGGCGCTCGAAGTCGCCGACGACGCCGTGGACGCCCAGGCCCGGATACGCGTCCGCGAGCGTGGTGGCCGCGACCGCGACGACGCTCTCGGAGACGTCGAGGGGGACGTAGCGGCGCAGGGTGCCGGCCTCGTGCATCGCGTCGAGCAGCAGCCGGGCCTTGTCGGCGGCGCCGGCGCCGAGCTCGACGAGCTCGGCGGCGGCGGTGTCGGCGACGACCGCCGTGGCGCGGTCGCGCAGGATCGCCAGCTCGGTTCGCGTGGGGTAGTACTCGGGCAGCCCGCAGATCAGCTCGAACAGCTCGGAGCCCCGCGCGTCGTAGAGGTGCTTGGGCGAGAGCTCCTTGAACGGCTTGGTGAGGCCGTCGAGGACGTCGTTGGCCAGCGAGCGCGACTGCTCGTCCGAGAGCCAGGACTCGACGGTCGGAGGCGGCGAGCTCACAGCGACCGCGCGATCCGCAGGCCGGAGAAGATCTGGCGCCGCTCGGGCAGGTCCCAGTTGCGAAATGTCGCGGTGGCCACGCGCGGCCGGGTGGCCCACGAGCCGCCGCGCAGCACGCGGTACCTCGAGCCGAAGAACACCTCGGAATACTCCCGGTAGGGGTACGCGCGGAACCCCGGATAGCCGTCGAACTCGGTGGACGTCCACTCCCAGGCGTCGCCGATCATGCCCAGGCATCCGAACGGCGAGGCGCCAGCCGCATGGGCGCCGACGGGGTCAGGGCCGCGGCGCAGCTGATCGAGGTTTGCGTGCGCGTCGGTCAGCGGGCCATCCCCCCACGGATGGCGCCGGGCCCGGTCTGACTCCTGATCCCAGGTCGCCGCCTTCTCCCACTCGACCTCGGTGGGAAGCCGAGCTTTGTGCGCGCGGGCGAAGGCGTCGGCCTCGAACCAGGAGACGTGGACGACCGGGCGGTCCGGGTGCAGCGGCTCGAGTCCCGCGAGTCGCCATTCGGACCGAAGGTCGGCCGTCCAGCCCTGCGGTCTGGTGATGTCGTAGTCCTCCTTCCAGGCCCAGCCCTCCCGGGACCACCACTCGCGCCGCTCGTACCCACCTCCCTCTACGAACGTCAGGTAGCTCGCGTTCGTGATCGGGGTGCGACCGATCAGATAGGCGCGCACGTCGGTGCGATGCCGCGGGCGCTCGTTGTCGTAGGCAAAGCCCGTGGCGGCGGCGCCGATCGTGCACGGGCCGGTGGGGATCTCGACGAGCTCCAGGCCGCCCCGCCCGGGATCGGCGAGGGCCGCGCACCCGTCCTGCGCCGGCTCGGAGAGGCCGTCGAGGTGGGCGAGCTGCATCGTCTGCAGCATCGTCTCGTTGTGCTGGTGCTCGTGGCGGACGATCAGCTCGGCGACCGACCCGTCCTGCACGCCGCGGCGGTCGATGACCTCGATCGCGCGCTCGCGCACGTGCTCGAGGTACGCGCGCGCGGCATCGGGGCGCAGGTAGGGCAGATCGCCGCGGGCGGCCCGGGGCGTCTCGAACGCGTCGTAGACATCGGCCAGGTCCTCGCGCAGCATCGGCTCGCCCCCGTGGCGGTGCACGATCCACAGATCCTCGAACGCCGCGATGTGGCCGAGGTCCCAGACGAGGGGGCTCATCAGCGTCGAGTGAACGCGCTCGAGGTCGCCCTCGTCGATCCGGTCGACGAGCGCCAGCGTGCGCCCCCGCGCCTCCTGGAGCGCGGCGATGGCGACGTCGTCGTCGGACATGTCCAGGCCGGTGGCAGCATCCGGCTGCGACCTGGCTGACGGCGGACCGTCCATCTGCTGCATTCTGGCCTCCGGGTCACATCGCCAAACCTAAGTTCGCGTGCGATAGCGCAGGAACAGCGAATCGGCGCGTTCGAGCAGGCCGGCGAGCTCGAAGGCGGCGAGATCGGGCAGCTCGGGGCCCGAGGTCAGCGCCGGCGCATCGCCGCCGCCGGTCATGTGCGGCGTCAGCGTCAGGAACAGCTCGTCGAGCCGTCGCTCGAGGACGAGCCTGCCCAGCACGCGCGGACCGCCCTCGCAGAGCACGGTCGCAATGCCCAGGCGCGCGCGCAGGTCCGCGAGCGCGGCCGCGAAGCTCAGCTGCGCCGCGTCCATCCGCACGACGTCGACCTGCGCCGCGACGCCGGGGGCGTCGACCTCGGCGCCGGAGTAGACGACGATCCGCGCCTCGGGCTCGGCGAACATCGGCGCCTGCCACGGTACCCGGCCGCTGCGCGTCAGCGTGGCGGTCAGCGGCTCCGGGCTCAGGCCTCGCCGGGCCCGGCGCTCGCGCGACGGCGCGTCGCGGATGAGCCGGCCGAAGTGCTCGACCTGCAGCGTGCCGGTTCCCACCAGCACGCAGTCGACCTCGCGGCGCAGCGTGTGGAACATCGCCAGGTCGCCCTCGTCGCCGAGGGCCGAGGAGCGGCCCTGGAACGAGGCCCGCCCGTCGATGCTCGCGACGAAGTTCGCGACCACGTACGGGCGCTCGCCGGGCGCGCGCTCGGCGAGTGCCAGCCCGCGCACGAGATCGACGATCTCGACGTCCGCGGGCTCGGGGAGCAGCTGGCGAAAACGCATCGTCCGGTCAGTTCCCGCCCCCGGCGGGGTGCGAAACGGCTACGCTGCCGTCGGTTTGAGCCCCAGTCCCGTCAAGCCCGATCGCAATCTCGCCCTCGAGCTCGTGCGCGTGACCGAGGCCGCCGCGCTGGCCGCGGCCCGCGAGGTCGGCCGCGGCGACAAGGAGGGCGCCGACCGGGCCGCGGTCGACGCCATGCGCACCGTGCTCGACTCGGTGTCGATGGACGGCGTGGTCGTCATCGGGGAGGGGGAGAAGGACGAGGCGCCGATGCTCTTCAACGGCGAGCAGATCGGCGACGGCACCCCGCCGCAGGTCGACGTCGCGGTCGACCCGCTCGAGGGAACGCGGCTGACCGCGCTCGGCATGCCCAACGCGGTGGCGGTCATCGCCCTCTCCGAGCGCGGGACGATGTTCGATCCCGGCCCGTGCGTCTACATGGAGAAGATCGCCGGGGGCCCCGAGATCGCCGATCTGCTCGACCTCGACCGTCCGCTCTCCGAGACGCTGGGCCTGATCGCCGAGCGCAAGGCGACCGGCATCCGCGACGTCATGGTCGTCATGCTCGATCGCGAGCGCCACCACGACGCGATGGCCCAGGTGCGCGAGGCCGGGGCGCGCGTGCGGCTGATCACCGACGGCGACGTCGCCGGCGCGCTGCTCGCGGTCTCGCAGGACACCCCCGTCGATCTGCTGTGGGGGATCGGCGGCACCCCCGAGGGCGTCATCTCGGCGGCCGCGATCAAGTGCATCGGCGGCCAGCTGCTCGGCCGCCTGTACCCGCGCGACGAGGACGAGCGCCGGGCGTCGCTCGACGCCGGCTACGACCTCGAGCGGGTGCTGACCTGCGACGACCTCGTCGCCGGCGATGACGCGTTCTTCTCCGCCACCGGCGTGACCGACGGCGACGTGCTCCAGGGGGTTCGCTACCAGGGCGATCGCGGGGCGAGCACCGAGTCGCTGGTCATGCGATCGCGCTCGGGCACGGTCCGGCGCGTCTCCGCCCGCCACGATCGCACGAAGATGCGCAGCCTCGGGATCACGATCGCGGGCTGACCGGGCGCAGCGGCTGCGCCGGTTGCCCCGACAGCTCGCCGACCTTTGACTCGGCCAGGTGCAGCGTCGCCAGCGAACGCAGGAACGCGTGCGTCACCAGCACGTGAATCGCCGCCTGGGTCATCTCGTAGACCGGCACGCTGAAGCCGACGGCGATCGAGGGATAGAAGTTGGCCACCTCGACCTCGATGTGCACCTGGGAGTCGCCGGCCCCCGCGGGCGCGCTGCGGCGCACGTCGAGCGCCAGGTAGCCCGAGCCGCGGCCGGCCTTGGCGACGAGCCGGCCGTCGCGGATCTGCCAGGTGACCGTGCCCCGATCGCGGGTCATCGTGTAGCGGGGCTTGTCGAAGCGCAGCAGCGTCAGTGGGCGGCCGAGGAGGACCACCGAGCGGCTGTCCTCGTCGTAGACGACCCGGATGAGCCCGAGCGTCGCCCGGCCCAGGAATGCCCAGTAGGTGCGGGCGAGGTTCTCGAGGTTGGCCGGCGTCCACAGAGCCTCGAGGTCGCGGCGCGGCAGCGTGATCTGGGCGCGCTGCAGCGAGCGCACCGCCCCGTCGCGCTGGACGACCGTCGAGCGACGCGGGGAGACGATGACCGCGCGCGCCGGGCGCCGGCGCCGGCGCCGCGCGATCGCGGCCGAGGCCGAGGCCGCGCCTGCGAGCAGCAGCCGGCTCGCGCGCGCGGCCCTCACCGGGCGAGCGCCTCGAGCGCCACGGCGTCGCCCTCGTCGATCCGGCCCTCGCCGCGCGGGATCATCGCCAGCGCGTCGGCGCCGAGCAGCGAGGTCAGGATGTGCGAGCCCTGCGGACCGTTGGGAAACGCCGTCAGCCCCGACTCCCCGAGCTCGAGGCGGACGCGGATCGCCTGGGTCCGGATCGGATTGCGCCGGACCGAGGCGCCGAGCCGGGCCGCGGGGTGAGGGGGACGGGGCGCCGGGCCGCCGAGCAGCGCCGCGAGCGCCGGGGCGACGAACAGCGAGAAGGTGACGACCGCCGAGACCGGGTTGCCCGGCAGCCCGAACACGAGCGCGCCGCCGGGCGCCACGCCGAACCACGTCGGCTTGCCCGGCTGCAGCGCCACGCTCCAGAAGACCTCTTCGACGCCCAGCGCCGCGAGCGCCGGCTTGACGTGATCGTGGGGCCCGACCGACACCCCGCCGGAGAGGATGACCACGTCGGATCGCTGGAGCGCCCCCTCGATGCCCTCGAGGGTCGCCCGGCGCTCGTCGGGCAGCCGGAGGGCCGGCTCGGCGACGGCGCCCGCGCTCGCCACGAGGCCGGTCAGCATCGGGGCGTTGGAGTTGTGGATCTCGCCGGGGCCCAGCGGCTCGCCGGGGGCGCGCAGCTCGTCGCCGGTGCACAGCACGCTCACCGAGGGCCGGCACGACACGCACACCCGGCCGAGCCCGGCGGTCACCACCGCGCCGAGATCGGCGGCGGTGAGCCGGATCCCGCCCGTCAGCTGGACCGAGCCCGCGCGCATGTCCTCGCCGGCCTGGCGGATGTGGTCGCCGACGAGCGACTCGCGGCCGGTCCGGATCGCGTCGCCCTCGGCGGTGACGTTCTCCTGCGCGATGACCGCGCCCGCCCCCTCGGGCACCGCGGCTCCGGTCGAGACGCGGATCGCCTCGCCGGCCCCGAGCGCGCGGGTCGCCGGGGCTCCGGCCCGGGCCTCGTCGACGACTCGCAGCGCACGCCCGGCGTCGCCGGGCTCGATCGCGTAGCCGTCCATCGCCGAGGAGTGAAACGGCGGCACGTCGCCCGCCGCCCGAACGTCCTCGGCGAGGACCCGCCCGAGCGCGGCCTCGATGGCGACGAGCTCTGCGCCCAGCGGCCGGACCGCCGCGAGGACGGACTCACGGGCCTGGGCGATCGAGATCAGCGGGCGGGGCATCGCGGCGGGTTTGTCAGCATATTGCGGGCGGCTCGGGGCGGGCTGGCGGCGCGCGTGATAGAAGAATCGCCATGCCGCCGGCCGTCCCCCGTCGGCGTCGGGCCAGGCCGGTCGCCGACGCCCCTCTCGACGCGCTCCTGGCGGGGACGACCGAGCTGGCCAAGGGATGGCTGCTCGCGCTGCTCGAGACCGAGCCGCTGCGTGCCGCTCCCTCGATCCTCGCCGGCGGCCTGGTCTCGGACGGCCCGCGGCTGTGCGAGGCCGCCGTGCGCGCGCTGCGCAGCGACGCCGAGCTGGGTCGTCTGGCGTCCGGCGGCGACCTGGCGGATCTGGCCGCTCGCAGCGGCGCGCTCGCCGGCGCGACCGAGCCGGGGGCCGCGGTGCGGGCCGTCGACGCGCTCGGCGGCGTGCTGTGGGCGGCGCTGCGCGATCAGCCCTCGGGCCAGGATGCCGAGCTGATCGCCGACCTCTCCGAGCGGCTCGGGCTCGTGTGCGAGGTGCTGCGCGCGGCGGTGCTCGCGCCGCCCGTGGCGGCCCCGACGCCGCTGCCGGCAGCGGTGCCGGACGCGGCGCCCGTCGGCGAGCCTCCCGCGCCGGTGGCAGGGCCGTCGGCGCCCGTGGCCGAGCCCGCGCCGGTGGCACAGCCGTCGGCGCTCGTGGCCGAGCCCGCGCCGACGATCGCCCCGCCGCCGGCGGCTCCCCAGCCGGTGCGCCCCCCGAACGGCTCCGTCCTGTGGAGGGAGGCGCTCGACGAGGAGATCGGACACGGCCGGACGACGCCGCTGTCGCTGCTGCTCGTCGAGCTCGAGGATGCCAACCGGGTCACCGCCGCCGAGGACGAGGCCGACGCGCAGGCCACGTTCGACGAGTTCGCCCGCGCGGTCCGCGGAGTCGTGCGCAGCCACGACATCCTCGTCCGTGAGCTCGAGACCCGCGCCTGGATCATCGCCCGCAGCACCGCGCGCGCCGCGGCGTCGGCGCTCGGCGCTCGCGTCGCCGAGGCGGTCGGGGCACAGACGAGCTGGCGGGGCGCGCCCCTGTCGGCGAGCGTCGGCGTGGCGGTGCTCGGCGAGGACGGCACGACGGCGGCCGAGCTCGTGGAGGCGGCCGAGGAGGCGCGCTTCGCCGCCTCGGCGAGCGGCACCGACCTCTCGCGCTAGCGATGGGCCGCTAACCGGTCGGTAGCGAGACGGCGCCGATGATCGCCTTGCCCGTCACCTCCATGCCGAGCGCGCGCGCGATCGGCCGGGTGAGGTCCCAGTCGGCGCCGTTGGCGTAGGGACCGCGGTCGATCACCGGGACGACGAGCGTCCGGCCCTGGTAGTCGAGGGCGACCCGCATCCCGCAGGGCAGCGTCCGATTCGCGAGGCCCAGCGTCGTCGGGGTCAGCTTGACGCCGCACGCGGTCCGCGTGCCGTAGCTGCCGGGCCCGTACCAGGTCGCGATCGAGGGTCGGTAGACGGTGATCGTCATCGCCGGCGTCACGCTTGCCGCGTGCGCGCCCGAGGAGGTGGTCACGGCGCGGATCGCGAACCGGCCGATGTGGTTGGCGGGCCAGAAGGCCGAGAACGAGCCGTTGCCGGCGACGGTCGCGTGCGTCGTCGGGGTCCACTGCCAGCTGGTCTCGTGGCCCGAGCGCTCGATCTCGATCGTGTCGCCGGTTCTGCCCGCGGCGGTCCCGGTGAAGCTGATCCCGCGCGCCAGCATCGCCGAGGCGTAGGCCTGGAGGCTGATCCCGCTGCCGTTGGAGGTGACCGTCCCGGTGCCGCTCCCGGGCACGGGGGTGGGGCTCGGCGGACCGCCCTGGCCGGTGCCCCCGCCGCCGGGCGCGCCGACGCCGCCGGAGCCGCTTCCCGGCCCCGCGCCGGCCCCCGGCCCCGAGCCGGCGAGGGCCGCAGTCGGCAGCGCAAGCATCGCGCACAGCAGCACGAGCAGAACACGCGGGTGTTGACGTCGGATCTTCATCGGCAAATCGGCCTACGAGGTGAGCTGACGGGCTCGCGCCTGAGCGGCGCTACGGTCCTTTGCGGGACCGATTCGCCCCGACGGGTCACGTGGACCCGCGAGTGGTTCCCCCGCCGGCCTGCCCTGAGGTCAGGCCGCTCGGCTGACGGCGCGAGGGTACACGAGCGCGGGTCCGGGCGCGTCCCGGCCGCCGCCGAGGCGGTCCGCGCGCCGGTGCGGGCCGGCCCGGAGCACGCGCCGGGACGGTCGGCCACCCCGCGGTTGGACGAATCCGCCCATTTTCGGTGTGCGCGTAACTTCTGTGGCCCGTTGAGGGTTATGTATGACGTGTGAACGACGGCGCCGACAGCACGGCGCTCCACGCGCGCTCAGGCAGCTGCCCACCGATCGCTCGTCCGGCCCGTCGCCCCTCATCCGCCCGAAAGCAAGCGTCTATATTCGCTCAACAAGTGTGCGTAGCGGGAATAACCTCGGTATGAGCCGCGGCGCCAGCGCGCGGCGGCGACCGATGAATCGCACCGCCAACGACGGAAACGGAATCAGATGTCTGTAGCGGAACTGCAGGAACTCGAAGAGATCAAGGGGCTGGTCAACCGCGGCCAGCAGCTCGGCGTGCTGACGTTCTCCGAGATCGCCGGCGCCGTTTCCGAGCTCGACCTCGACGAGGCTGACGTCGAGGAGCTCCACGGGTTCCTCGAGCGAGCCGAGATCGAGCTCGTCGAGGAGGTCGACCCGGCCTTGGCCGCCACCGAGGTGGAGCGCGCGCCCGACAAGCGCGGCCGTCGCAAGGCCAAGACGACGATCGATCTCAAGCCGGACATGACGACCGACTCGCTGCAGCTGTTCCTCAAGGACATCGGCAAGGTGCGACTGCTCACCGCCCAGGAGGAGGTCGACCTGGCCAAGCGGATCGAGCGCGGCGACCTCGACGCCAAGCAGAAGATGGTCGAGTCCAACCTGCGCCTCGTCGTCTCGATCGCGAAGAACTACCGCAACCAGGGGCTGCCGTTTCTCGACCTCATCCAGGAGGGGACGCTCGGCCTCGTCCGCGCCGCCGAGAAGTTCGACTACCGCAAGGGCTTCAAGTTCTCGACCTACGCGACGTGGTGGATCCGTCAGGCGATCGCCCGCGCGCTCGCCGACAAGGCGCGCACGATCCGCATTCCCGTCCACGTCGTCGAGAAGCTGAACAAGATCGGCCGCGCCGAGCGCAAGCTCGTCACCGAGCTGGGTCGCGAGCCGACGGCCGAGGAGATCGCCGAGGTGACCGGCATCGAGCCCGAGGAGGTCGAGTCGATCAAGCGCTCGGCTCAGGCCCCGGTGTCGCTGGAGAAGCCGGTCGGCGACGAGGAGGAGTCCGAGTTCGGCCAGTTCATCGCCGACGAGCGCGCCGAGTCGCCCTACGAGCGGGCGGCCGAGATCCTCACCAAGGAGGCGCTGCGCGAGGCGCTCGAGAACCTCAGCTATCGCGAGCGTCGCGTGCTCGAGCTGCGCTACGGCCTCGGCGGCGAGCATCCGCGCACGCTCGACGAGGTCGGGCGGACGTTCAACGTCACCCGCGAGCGAATCCGCCAGATCGAGAATCAGTCGCTGAAGAAGCTGCAGTCGCTGGCCGAAGCGCAGAAGCTGCGCGACGTCGCCTAGCCCCCGCGCTCCGGCGCAGCCCCACCCGCCCGCCCCCAGGCACCCGGCCCCGCCGCCCGGCCGTGGCGGGGCCCCCGAATCCACCATCACCGAGTCACTTCAGTTGGTGAAGTCTCGCGCTAGACTCGATGGTATGGCGATGGACGGGACGTGTCCGGTGTGCAGGACCGCGGAGATCGTGTGCGGCAAGTGGACGCTGCTGGTCATCCGCGACCTCGCCGACGGCCGCTCGCGCTTCTGCGAGCTCGAGCGCTCGCTCGAGGGCATCAGCCCGCGCACCCTGTCGCTGCGCCTGCGGGCGCTGGAGGAGGAGGGCATCGTCCGGCGCCAGACCTATCCCGAGGTCCCGCCGCGCGTCGAGTACGTGCTCACCGCGAAGGGACGCGCGCTCGTGCCGCTGATCGAGTCGATGCGCGCCTACGGGCGCGAGTGGCTCGGCGGCGAGTGCGGCGAGCTCGCCGTGCCCGAGGACCGCGACGCGGTCGCGGGCGGCGCGCGCGAGCCCGCGGGCACCGCCCGCTGATCGAGGTCGCCGGGCGATGCGGATCGCCGTCGCCACCGACGAGCTGACCGGCATCGCCACCGCGCTGCCCGAGCTGCTGCGCGACCGCGGCCACGAGCCGCTGCTGCACGGTGCCTACGTCGCCGCCGAGACGCCCGAGTGGGCATGGGCCTCCGAGCGCGCCGCCCGCGACGTCGCCGAGGGATCGGCCGAGCGGGCGATCGTCGCCTGCTGGACCGGCACCGGCGCGTCGATCGCCGCCAATAAGGTGGCGGGCATCCGCGCCGCCCTCTGCGCCGACGCGGCGACCGCCGCCGGCGCCCGGCGCTTCAACGACGCCAACGTGCTCGCGCTCAGCCTGCGCACGACCTCGGAGGCCGAGCTGGCCGAGATCGTCGACGCGTGGCTGGCCACGCCGGCCAGCGATGAGGCCGACGACGAGCGCAACCTCGCCCATCTCGGTGAGATCGAGGGCGCTGCAAGCCCGGGTGCGGGCGGCAGGATCGCACGCTGAGAAGGCGAATCCCGCCGCGTGCGCAACGCGGCCCTGCACCGCCTGATGGAGACGTTCACCGTCGAGGCCTCGGGTCGGCTCGCCGCCGAGGCCGCCGCGGGCGCCGAGGTCCCGTTTGAGCTCGCCGAGGAGCAGAGCGCGAGCGCGGCCGGGCGGCGGACGCTCTACGTCTATCGGCCGCTGCTCGGCGAGTTCATTGGTTCGCACGCCGCGGCGCTGCGGGCGCTGCGCAGCTACGGGCCGGCCGTCGACGCCATCGCCGACACCGAGGGGACGCTGGAGTACTTGAGCGGGCGCGGGGAGGTCAAGATCCCGCCCGAGCCTCGGCGGCGGGCGGAGCGCGCGCTCGTCGCCTTCCTGCAGTCGACGTTCGCCCAGCGCGGCGAGTTCGGGTTCGAGCCCGCCCACTTCGAGGCCGCGTACGCCGAGCTCGAGCGGGCGCTGTACCAGCGCCGGGGCATGGCGACGGTCATCGCCCCGGTGCTCGGGATCGCGCTGCACGCCGACACGATCGAGCTGAGCTTCGGCGAGGGCCTGTCGCTGATCCGCGGCGAGGCGCTCTGCGACGCGCCCGTGCAGGCGGTCTGGGGCGATGGCGAGGAGCCGCAGGTGCTCGCGATGCTGACGATCGATGACGAGCGCTCGCAGCGCCCGGTCATCTCCGTCGCCCGCCCGCGGTTTCGCCGGATCATCAGCGCGCTGCGGCTGCTCGATCGCGGCGCCTACGCGCTGGGCCCGATCGGCTGGTCGCGCGCGGAGACCGGCGGCTGGCGCCCGGCCGCGCTCGGCGCCGGCGGCCGCGCGGGCGGCGCGCGCCGGTCGACCCTCATCGACGCGGCCAGGCACGAGGAGCTGCGGGCGCTGCACCGCCTCGTCTCGCGCCGTCCCCGGGGCGGGGGCGAGCTCGGCTGGGCGCTCGCGCGCTTCGAGATGGGCTGCGAGCGACGGGCGGCGTTCGAGGCCCTGACCGACTACCTGCTCGCGCTGCGCGCGCTGCTCGAGCCCGAGGGCCCGGCCTCGGGGCGACTGGCCCAGCGGCTGGCGATCATCTGCGCCGCCCCCGGCGAGCGCGCGCCGCTGGCGCGCCGGACGGCCCGCGCGGTGTCGCTCGAGCGCGCGATCATCACCGGCATGAGCGCCGAGCCGGCGCCCGCCGATGCCCACCCCGTGCTGGCGGGCGGCGGGAGGGGCGATCACGGCGCCGCGAGCATCACCGCGCTCGTCGACGAGCTCGCCGAGCATCTGCGCGCGATCCTTCGTGATGCGCTCTGCGGCCACCTCGACCCCGACCTGTGTCGCGTCGCCGACGATCTCCTCGCCGAGGTCGCCGAGGTCGCCGAGGCCGCCGAGGCTGGCGAGGCCGCCGAGGCCGGCGTGGGCGGCGAGGCCGAGGTGGGCTAACCTGAGTCACGGACCGCTCCCTACTCGGTCGCAAGACCGGGAGTGTTTTGCCCGCCAGGCTCAACACGTAAGTCCTGGGGCTCGTATGAAGTCAGGGGGAGCGCGATCCGCAGTGACGAGCGGGCTCTGAGTCCGCTCGTTCTGCGTCCAGGGGCCCGCGTGCGTCCACGCCCTAGTCTCACCCCGATGTACCACCTCGAGCTGCGCCAGTTCCCGCACGTCCAGCGGGTGTTCAATCTCGGGCGCGAGGAGCTCGAGACGCGCTTTCTGCGGCCCTGGGTGAGCGGTGCGCTGATCGAGCACGACGACCGCCGGTGGGCGCCCGAGCGGACCCGGCTGATCGTTCTCGAGGGTCCCGAGGTCGATCCGGCCGAGCTCGGCCTCGGCCGCGGCTGGGGCGCGATCACGAAGGCCGCGCGCGACGTCACCGACGAGGCCATCGCGCAGGCGCGGCGCGGCGCCGAGTCGCGTCCCGCGATCGAGGCGCTCAAGGACGTGCTGCAGGCCCGCGCCGCCGCGCCGATCGGCTTCGCCGACGCGATCGCGCTGGCCGCCGCCGCGCATCCGGACTGGCGCGCCTCCGAGCAGCTCTCGCTCGCCGAGGAGGCGGTCTGGGAGCTCCTGCACCAGGACCGCGTCGTCCTGCTCTCCGCAGGCGAGCCGGTGGCTGCCGCCGGCTGGCAGCCGGTGCTCCTGCGCTGGTCGACCTGGGCCTCAGGCCCCGGCGATCCGCGGCTCGCGCTGCGCGCGTCGGAGGCCCGCGACGTCGTCGCCGGCGGCGAATAGATGGCGCCGGACCCGCTCGAGGCCGGCGAGATCGTGGACGTCGTCGTCGAGCTGGGGCACGAGGTGCAGCGGCGCGCCATGCAGCTCGGCGGTCAGAGCCTCCAGGTTGCGCCGGTCGCGCAGCGCCAGCCGGTGGTGGTCGGCGAAGCTCGCCGCCACCCGGCGCGCGAGCTCTGAGTCGAGCCGGCCGTCCAGCGCGCGGCGCACGCTGCCCGGCTGCACCTCGGCGATGCCGTCGGCGTGATAGCGGTTGACGATCACGCCCGCGAACGGCAGCTCGCTCTCCTGCAGCGTGCGGCGAAACCAGATCGCCTCCTCGATCGCGGCCGCTTGGGCGCAGGTGACGAGCACGAACGCGCTCGTGGGGGCGCGCAGCAGCTCCTGCACCGCCCGGGCCCGCTGCGCGAAGTCCTCGGTCATTCCGCCGAGCAGCGAGAAGAACGTGCCCAGATCGGAGACGAGGTCGACGCCCGTGACGCGGCGCAGGGCGGCGAACAGCGGCGCGGCGCCCCGGCCGACGAGGCGCATGCCGAGTCCGGTGGGGCGCACGAGCGCGCGCAGCGCCCCGCCCTCGAGGAACGACGTCAGGCGGGCGGGAGCCTCGAGGAAGTCCAGCGCGTTGCGCGACGGCGGCGTGTCGAGCACGAGCAGGTCGAAGTCGGCCCGGGCGGCGAGCTCGTGCAGCTTGGCCACCGCGGTGAACTCCTGCGAGCCCGAGACGGCCGTGGAGAGCTGGCGATAGACGCGATTGGCCATGATCGCCGCGGCGCGCTGCGGATCGGGGGCAAGGCGCGCGATCAGCTCGTCGAAGGTGCGCTTGGGGTCGAGCATCATCGCCCACAGCTCGCCGGCGACCTCCGGACCGAGGTGCGCGGGGTCGATGCGGCGCGGCTCGTTCTCGAGCTCCTCGAGGCCGAGCGCGTTGGCCAGTCGCCGCGCGGGATCGATCGTGACCACCGCGACCCTGGCGCCGCGCATCGCCATCCCGAGCGCGATCGCCGCCGAGGTCGTCGTCTTGCCGACCCCGCCCGAGCCGCCGCAGACGCAGACGCGCTTGCCCTCGAGCAGCCCGCTCACGCTGGTCATGCGCTCCTCCGACCGGCTCGCGGACCGCATGACGCGTGCGTCATGCAGCTGCTCATCCGCCCACCGCGGCCGCCGCGCGTTCGGGCCGCGGCAGCTCGAGCGCGTCGGCAAGCAGCTCGAGCTCGGGCCGGCCGATCTGCGGGGTGAACAGGCACGGCAGCTGCGCCACCGGCTGACCGAGGCCGTCGCGCAGGCGGCGCACCTGCTCGGCCTGGCCGCGGGCGCGCGCCTGCTCGGACAGCGCCGCGTCCAGCGCGGCCGCGACGAGCGGCGAGCGCGCCCGATCGCGCGCCTGCGCCAGCGGCGCCCGGTCGCGCTCGGCGAACCGCTCCGGCAAGCGCGCGTTGACGATCACGGCGTCGAGTCCCATCCCGTCGCGCGCCAGCGCGTCGCGCAGCCACAGCGTCTCTGAGACCGGCATCTCCTCGGCGATGGCGACCGCAGCCACCGCGGTGAACTCGCGGTCGGCGATCGTGGCCGCGATCGTGCGGGCCTGGTGGGCGATCGGGCCCACGCGGGCGATCTCGGCGAACGTCTGCGGCGTGCGCAGCAGCCCGGCGCCGTGCCCGGTGGCCGGCGAGTCGACGATCACCAGGTCGTAGACGTCGGCCCCGCTCGTGCGGCGCTGCAGCTGGGCCAGCTCCCACACCTTGCCCATGCTCAACAGCTCGCGCATGCCGGGCGTGGCCATGGCCAGCGCCTGGAACAGCCGGCTGGAGCCGAGCGCCTGGCCAACCGAGCCGGTCTTGACGCGCAGGTACTCCTCCATCGCCAGCTCGGGGTCGATGGAGATCGTGAACAGGCCGTCGGCGAGCTGCACCTCCTCGAAGGTCGCGCCCGACTCGTGAAACGCGGCCCGCGCCCGCGATTGGCTCGCCAGCTCGGCGACGATCGTCCGCCGGCCGCGACGCACCGCGACGAGTCCGAGCGCGGTCGCCACCGTCGACTTGCCCACGCCGCCCTTGCCGGTGACGAAGATCAGGCGGTGGCGCAGAAGGTCCGACACAGCGACCAACATAGCCCCGCCACCGCCCCCGACGGCGCAGCGGGCGCGGGTCGCGCAGGAAATCCGCTCCGGCGTGCGAATACTCACCGCGTACGAGTCCCCCACGCATCGGAGCCACAGCCAGATGCCCAGCAAGGTGATCGCGCTCGCCAATCAGAAGGGCGGCGTCGCCAAGACCACGACGACCCTCAACCTCGCGGTGGCATTCGCCGAGGAGGGTCACCGCGTGCTCTGCTGCGACATGGATCCTCAGGGCAACCTCACGATGTCCCAGGGGATCGATCCCGACAACCTGGGCCAGTCGATGTACGACGTCCTCGTGCACAAGACCCCGATCCGTGAGGTCATCCGCCGGCGCGAGGTCGACGTCGCCTGCGCCTCGATCGACCTCGCCGGGGCCGAGATCGCGATGTCGACGATGATCGGGCGTGAGCGCTCGCTGCAGAAGGCGCTGGCCGAGGTCGCCGACGACTACGACTTCGTCTTCATCGACACCCCGCCGAGCCTCGGCCTGCTGACGATCAACGCGCTGACCGCCTCGCATAAGGTGATCGTCCCCGTCCAATGCGAGTATCTGTCCATGCGCGGCCTGATCCAGCTGCAGAACACGCTGTCGATGATCCGGGAGAACCTGAACCCGGACGTCGACATCGAGGGGATCCTGCCGACGCTCGTCGATCTGCGCACGCTGCACGCCAAGGAGGCCATCGAGCTGCTGGAGGAGAACTTCGGCGACCGGGTCTTCGCGTCTCGCATCCGCAGGACGGTTCGTTTCGCGGAGGCCCCCGTCAAGGGCATGTCAGTGCTCAAGTACGATCCCGACGGACTCGCCGCCCACGCCTATAGGCAGCTCGCCAAGGAGGTCCTTTCCCATGGCAACCGGTAAGCGCGCGAGCATGCGCGAAGGCCCGCTCGCCGACCTGTTCCGCAGGACCACCGAGGACGCGTCGCCGGCCTCGACCGTCGGCCCGGCCTCGGCTGCCGACCCGGCCTCGGCTGCCGACCCGGCCTCGGCTGCCGACCCGGCCTCGGGTGCCGACCCGGCCTCGGGTGCCGACCCGGCGTCCGCGCCCGAGCCGCCGGCCTCGACGCCCGCGGCCTCGGCGCCTCCGGCTCAGCCGGGGCCGCCTGCGCCCGCCGCCGCCCCGCCTCCGCCTCCGCCTCAGCCGGCGCCGCCTGAGCCTGCCGCCGCAGCGCCCGCCGCCCCCCCACCCGTCGCGGCGTCGGAGGCCACCCTGGCCTCGGCCCAGGAACGCCTGCACCGCGCGTTCTCGGTCGACATCCCCGACGACGTGCTCGAGCGCGCGCAAGCGACTCCCGCCGCGCCCGCCCGGCCTCCGACCGACGTCTACGCGCGCTCGGAGCGCGAGATCGACATCCCGCCGTTCGACGGCCAGATCGCCCAGCCGGTCCTGCGCGTCGTCGGCGTCGGCGGTGCCGGGGTCAACGCGGTCAACCGGATGGTCGAGGCCGACATCTCCGGGGTCGAGTTCCTCGCGATCAACACCGACCTGCAGTCGCTGCAGCTCTCCGCCGCCCAGGATACGCTGCACATCGGCGACGGGATCACCCGCGGCCTGGGCTCGGGGTCCGACCCCGATCTCGGTCGCCGCGCGGCGCGCGAGGAGTACGACCGGATCAAGGCGATGCTCCGCGGCTCGGACATGGTGTTCATCGCCGCCGGAGCCGGTGGCGGCACCGGAACCGGCGCGGCGCCCGTGGTCGCCCAGATCGCCCGCGAGCTCGGCGCGCTGACCGTCGGCATCATCACCCGGCCGTTCCAGTTCGAGGGCTCGCGCCGGCGCGAGCAGGCCGAGCTGGGGATCACCGCGCTCGGCGAGGAGGTCGACACCCTCATCGTCGTGCCGAACAACCGGCTGCTGTCGGTGCTCGACCGCGGCGTCTCGATGGTCGAGGCGTTCCGGGTCGCCGACGACGTCCTGCGCCAGGGCGTGCAGGGCGTCTCCGACCTCGTCACGTTGCCGGGGCTGATCAACCTCGACTTCGCCGACGTGCGCACGATCATGGCCGACGCGGGCACCGCGCTGCTGGGGATCGGCATGGGCACCGGCGAGCGACGCTCGATCGATGCCGCCGAGCAGGCGGTCGCCTCGCCGCTGCTGGAGACGAGCATGGAGGGCGCGCGCTCGATCCTGCTCTCGATCACCGGCGGACGCGACATCTCGCTGTGGGAGGTCAACGAGGCCGCCAAGGCGGTCGCCGAGGCCGCGCATCCCGAGGCGAACATCATCTTCGGCGCGATGGTCGACGACAAGCTCGAGGACCAGGTGTGGGTCACGGTGGTCGCCACTGGGTTCGGGGACCCGCGGCCGCGGCGCCGCGACGCCGAGCCGTTCGGCGCCGCCCGCGACGAGCCACCGGCGCGCCGCGAGCTGCGCGAGCCGGTCGGCGAGCCCCGGGTCACCCGCCGGTCGCGCCGGTCCGCGGTCGAGCTCGACGTGCCCGAGTTCATCCCCCGCCGCTGACGGCCGGATACCCGCGCCTGGCGGCGTCCTCGCTCGCTCGTGTGCTGGCGGACACGGCTCACTGCGTTCCGGGACGCGCTGGCTCTCCGACCGTCAGGGACTGGACCCGTGACAATTCCCTGGGTTGAGCTCCTCTGAGCACCAGCTCGGCGTCGTCGCCGCCGGGCATCCGGTCAGCGCCGAGGCGGGCGCCGATGCCCTGCGCGCGGGCGGCAACGCCGTCGACGCGGCGCTGGGGGCGATGCTCGCCTCGTTCGTCTGCGAGCCGCTGCTGACCGGCCTCGGCGCCGGGGGCTACATGCTCGTCGTCGCGCCCGGGCAGGCGCCCGCGCTGCTCGACTTCTTCGTGCAGGCCCCGGGTCGGGGGGCCGATCCCGCGGCGCGAGCGAACCTCATCCCGGTCAGCGTCTCGTTCGGCGACGCGATCCAGGAGTTCAACATCGGCTGCGCCTCGGTCGGCACCTACGGGATGCCGGTCGGCGTCTGTGAGGCGGCGCGACGATTCGGCCGCCTGCCGCTCGCCGATCTCGTGGCGCCCGCGGCGGCGCTGGCGCGCGACGGGGTCGAGCTCTCGCTCCAGCAGGCCCACATCGTCGACATCCTGCGACCCATCGTCACCTCGACGCCGGAGGCCGCCGCGCTGTTCGCGCCGTCGGGCCCGCTGCTGACCGCGGGTGACCGGATCCGCCAGCCCGAGCTCGCCGACGCGCTGCAGCGGCTCGGCGCCGAGGGGGCCCGGCCGTTCTACGAAGGCGACATCGGCGCGGCCATCGTCGGCTGGCTCGCGGACCGCGGCGGCATGGTCACCCGCGAGGACCTCGCCGCCTACACCGTCGTCGACCGCCCCCCGCTGCGCGCCGGGTACCGCGGCTACGAGGTGCTGACCAACCCGCCCCCGTCGGCCGGGGGCATCCTCATCGCGCGCGCCCTCTCCCTGCTCGACGCGGCCCCCGGGCCGCCCGGCGTCGCCGAGGTCGTCGACGTCATGGAGCGCACGCAGCGCGAGCGCACCGCCGCCTTCATCACCGGCCTTGACGATCCGGCGTTCGTCGAGCGCTTCCTCGGCAGCCCGCTCGGCTCGACCACCCACATCGCCGCGCTCGATCGCGACGGCTGGGCGTGCTCGGTCACCTGCTCGGCCGGCTCGGCCTCCGGGGTCATCGTCCCCGGCACCGGGGTCCACCTCAACAACATGATGGGCGAGCAGGACCTCAACCCCCTCGGCTTCCATCGCCACCCTCCGGGTCGACGGATGCCGAGCATGATGTCCCCGACGATCGTGCGCGAGGGCTCCGAGCCGGTGCTGGCGGTCGGCAGCGCGGGCTCGAACCGGATCCGCTCCTCGGTCCTGCAGGTGGTCATCCGCTCGCTCGACGATCGCCTCCCCGCGCAGGCGGCGATCGAGGCCCCCCGCGTCCACTGGGAGGACGGGGTCGTCTACGTCGAGCCGGGAATCGACGACGCGCCCCTGATCCGCGAGGGGCGCACCGTCAGCCGCTTCGCGGCTCGCAACCTCTTCTTCGGCGGTGCGCAGGCGGTCGCCCGCGAGCCCGGCGGCGGCTTCTCCGGCGGCGGCGACCCACGTCGCGGCGGCGCCGCGTCGGTGGTGAGGGCGCCGTGAGGCGCGTCCTGGCGGCGGCGCTCGCCGGCCTGATCCTCGCGCCCGCGGGGTGCGGCCTCAACGTCGAGGAGCCCGACCTGTTCGCCCTGACGCGCACCGGCCCGGGGCACGCGCTGTCGATGGTCGTCAACAGCGACGGCGCGATCCGCTGCGACGCCGGCGAGCAGAAGATGCTCTCGAGCGCGCAGGTGATCCAGGCCCGCGATCTCGCCGACGACCTCTACAACGACTCCAAGCGCACGCTGACGATTCCCCGGGCCCCGGGGACGGTCTACTACTACCGGATCCGCATGCAGCAGGGGACGATCTCGTTCCCCGACCTCGCGGCGCGCCGGCACAGGGAACTGTCGGAGGCGACCCTGTTCGCCGCCCAGGCCGCACAGCGGCCGTGCGGCCTGGGCGGATGAGCGCGAGATGAGCGCCGGCGCGCTCGCTGCGACCGCCCGAGGGGCCGACGGCTACCCTGGCGCGTCGTGCCGATCCTGGCCGCCACACACCTGATCACGACCTTCCAGGCGGTCGTGCTGGGCGTCCTGCAGGGCGCCACCGAGCTGTTCCCCGTGTCGAGCCTCGGGCACACGGTGCTGTTCCCGACCCTGTTTCGCTGGCACGACATCGTGGCCTGGCAGTCCGAGCCCGAGTCGCCGTGGCTGGCCTTCGTGGTCATGCTCCACGTGGGCAGCGCCATCGGGCTGCTGATCTACTTCTGGCGCGACTGGGTCGCGATCATTCGTGCGTTCTTCGCGACGCTCTCCAAGCGTCGGATCGAGACCTCGACCGAGCGGCTGGCGTGGCTGATCGTCGCCGCCACGATCCCGGTCGGGATCCTCGGCGTCCTGCTCGAGCACGCCGTCCGCGACGCGCTGGCCAAGCCGCTGGCGGCGGCGATCTTCCTCATGGTCAACGGCTGCGTGCTGCTGTCCGCCGAGCGCTTCCGCCGGCGCGCCGAGGTGCGCGAGCTCGCCGTGCGCGAGGGGGTGACGTCCGAGGGAGGCCGCCGTCTGGACACGCTCGAGTACCGCGAGGCGGGGATCATCGGCCTCGTCCAGTCGACCGCCCTGATCGCCGGGATCAGCCGCGACGGGGTGGTGATGACCGCCGGGCTGGCCCGCGGCCTGGACAACCGCGACGCGGCGCGCTTCGGCTTCCTGCTCGCCACCCCGCCGATCCTCGCCGCCGGGGTCCTCAAGCTCGGCGACCTGACCGGCCACCTCGGCGACGGCGGCGTGCGCGGGGCCGCCGTGATCGCCGCGGTCTGCGCGGCGATCACCGCCGTCATCACGGTGCGCTTCCTGACCCGCTACTTCGAGAAGCGCAACCTCGTCCCGTTTGGAATCTACTGCCTGGCCTTCGGCGCCTTCATGGTGGCGTTCACGCTCATCGCCGGCGCGCCCTGACCGCGGCGCCCGCGTTTGCGTGAACGGCGAGCCGACGCTGGTGGTCGGGGACGGCGACTAGAAGCGGACCTTGCCGTTGGACCGGGCGCGGGCCTGGGCGCGGTCGACGAAGTCCAGGCGCTTGGTGGCCGCCCGGAACAGGCGGGTGACGAGCGCGAGCCGGGCGTTCTCGGAGCGCAGGTCGAGCAGGCCCTGCTTGGCGTCGAGCCCGAAGTCGACGGTGGCCGCCATATCGTAGGCGCCCATCTGCTCGAGGTCCTCGGGGTCGCGGTCGGTGGCCCGCTTGACGAGGTCGGCGTACGCGGCCCGCGCCGTCGCGGCGACCTCCTCGTCGACCGGGTCGACCTCATCGCCGAGGAACTCGACGATCCCCGCCGGATAGGCGAGGTGGCCCTGGCGCTCGACGACGCGGAACGGGCGCGTGCCGCGGGTCAGCAGGTTCATGCGCCCGTCCTCCATGCGCTCGAGCACCTGCTCGATCGCGCACGCGCAACCGACGTCGCGCAGGCCGTCGTCGGACATCCAGACGATCCCGAACTCCGTCTCGGACTCCAGGCACTCGCCCATCATCGTCTTGTAGCGCTCCTCGAAGATGTGCAGCGGCACGAGCTCCCCGGGCAGCGCGACGAGCCCCAGCGGGAACAGCGGGAACTCGGGGATCACGTCGTCGGCCACGACCCCTCGGAGTCTACGGCCGGGGGCCGCTCAGCCGCGACGGCCGGTCAGCAGCAGGTTGTAGAAGATCGCCGGCGGTAGCCGGCTCTCGAGCAGCCGCTCGTCGACCCGCTGCAGCAGCAGATAGCCGTGGAACGCGTACCGGCGCCACAGCATCGGCACGTCGTCGGGATCGGCCGACGCCTCAAGCCCCCGGTTGAACCACCCGAACCAGTTGGCGGTCAGCTCCTCGCCGCGCACCCGCACGTCGGCGAGGCCGGCCGCGCGGGCGTGCCCGGCGAGCTCGGGTGCCGTGAACGCGTGGACGTCGACGAACGGCTCGAGGTCGTGGCCGCCGCCGCCCGCGCCGTCGCCGCCGCCGTTGACCCCAGACACCGGGCGGGCGCCGATGAGTCGCCGCCACAGCGGCGCGGCCGCCCCGGCGCCGCGTTTGGGGACCGCGGCGATCCGGTCCCCGAGCCGCGACGGCTCCCCGGCGAAGGCGATCCGCCCGCCGGGGCGCAGCACGCGCCGGAACTCCGACAGCGCCCGGGTGGGGTCGGGGAGGTGGTGCAGGACCGCGTGCCCGAGCACGAGGTCAAAGTTCCCGTCGGCGAACGGCAGCGTCTCGGCGTCGGCCACCGTCGTCTCGACGCTCAGCGCCAGCCGGCGTGCGTTGGCGTTGCACGCCGCGAGCATCCCGGGGGAGATGTCGGTGCAGACGGCCTCGCGCAGCACGCCGGCGCGGAGCAGGTTCAGCGTGAAGTAACCGGTGCCGGCGCCGACCTCCAGCGAGCGCGCGAACCCGCGGTGAAGGTCGGGCCCGAGCAGCTTGCGCATCTTGCCGATCACCTGCGCCTGGCCGACCTCGCCGAAGTCGATGCCCCACTTGACGTCGTAGCCGGCTGCCGCGACGTCGTGGTAGCGCGTGTTGACGTCGCGGATCGCCGCCGCGGTGCGCAGCCCCTCCATGCCGCGCCCACATTACCCTCCGACCGTGGCCGCCAGCGCGTACGTGCAGCGCGACCAGCCCCCGGGCGTGCCGCCGCTGAAGCTCACGGGCGAGCGCACGCTGCCCGACGTGCCCGCGGAGAACTACTGGTTCCGTCGTCACCTGGCGGTCTACGAGTGGATCGGCGCGCGCACGATCGGCGCCCGCACGCTCGATCTCGCCTGCGGCGAGGGCTACGGGTCCGAGGTGCTCGCCCGCGGCGCGTGCTCGGTCCTCGGCATCGACGGCAATCCCGAGGCCTTCGAGCACGCCCGGCACCGCTACGTGCGACAGAACCTGCGCTTCGAGCGGGGGCTGGTCGAGAGCGCCGGCGAGCCCGGGGCCTACGACGCGGTCGCCCTGTTGCAGACGATCGAGCACGTCCAGGACCCCGAGGCGGTCCTCGCCCACCTCCGCGCCCTGCTCGCCCCCGGCGGCGTCGCCTACGTCTCGACCCCGAACCTTCAGACGATCGCCCCGCCGGGCGCCGTCAAGTCCGACAACCCCTGGCACCTGCGCGAGTACCGCGCGCACGAGTTCCACGCCCTCTGCCGCACCGCGTTTCACCGTGTCCAGCTGCTCGGCCTCGTCCACGCGCGCAAGCTCGCACTCCACGATCTCGCGCTCGCCTGCGGCTGGGACCACGTGCACCGCCGCCTGCACCTGACCAAGGTGTTCTACGACACCTTCACCCCGGCGATCGCCGCCGGGGACTTCGCGCTGCGCGCCGGTGGGCTCGACGGGGCGCTCGACTTCCTCGCCGTCTGCCGGGCCTGATCGGCTTCGCCGGGTCTCGGATCCTGATCGGCCTGCGACGGCCGAGAAGTTCGCGAGGGGGTCAGCCGTTGGTTGACCAGGTGAGCACATGACCAACACGCCAACGACTTTCGACAACTACATGCGCTACGTCGAGCTCTGCGAGTGGCTCGCGGATCAGGACGTGCCCGCGCACGAGCCTTCTCCGACGGGTCAGGCCCTCGCCGACCGGCTCAACCGCGGAGCGCCGCTCGACGACTCTCCCGGGATCCCGGTGGCCTCGCTCGACGCGTACCGGACCGCTCGCCGAGCGGTCTAGCCCGAACCGGGTCTGCGGGCCCGGCCGCCCCGCCCGTCCCGGCGGGGCCCGCCGTCCCACCGGTACACATACGTGCACGATGCGCGGAGAGCTCGCGATCGTCCTGCACACCCACATGCCCTACGTCGAAGGCGGGATGTCCTGGCCCGACGGCGGCATCGCGGGCGACACCGACCGGCTGATGTCATACCTGCGCCACCCGGGGGGCTTCGGGACCTGGCCGTTCGGCGAAGAGTGGCTGTGGGAGGCGATCGCCACCTCCTATCTGCCGCTGCTCGACGTGCTCGACGCCGCGCCGCCCGGCGCGGTGACACTGTCGGTCACCCCGGTGCTCGCCGATCAGCTCGAGCATCCGGGGGCGATCGAGCGCTGCCTGCAGTTCCTGCGCATCGTGCGCCCCGAGTCGCACCGGCGCGACGTCGCGGCCACGCGCGACCCGGCGCTGATCGCCGAGCTGCAGCGGTCGGCCGCGGAGTACGCCGGCGCGGCGCGGCGGCTGGCCGCACGCGAGCGCGGCGGCGGGCTGCTCCGCGCGCTCGGCGTTCACGCGGCATGGACGTCGGCGGCGAGCCACGCCGTGCTGCCGCTGCTGTGCACCGAGCGCGGCGTCGCCCTGCAGGCGTGGACCGGGATCGCGTCGCACCGGCGCCGGTTCGGGTCCTGGGCGGGCGGGTTCTGGCTGCCCGAGTGCGCGCACGCGAGCTGGCTCGATCCGCTGCTCGCCGAGGCCGGCGTGCGTGGCGGCTGCGTCGAGCTGACTGCCCGGTTCGGGCGGGGGAACCCCCGTCACCTGCGCCCGCTGCGGTCCCGGTCCGGTCCGGTCCTGTGGCCGATCGACCGGGCCACGATCGACCTCGTGTGGGGTCGCGAGGGCTACCCCCGCCGCGGCGTCTACCGCGACTACCACCGCCACACGACGCACCGCCACCGCGCCTGGGCGATCGACGGACGGCCCTACGACCACGGCGCGGCGCTCGCCCAGGCCGAACGGGACGCCGCGGACTTCGTGGCCCGGGTCCGCGAGCGGGTCGCCGGCGGCGGGGTGTGCGTGTGCGCGCTCGACACCGAGCTGCTCGGCCACTGGTGGTACGAGGGCGTCGCCTGGCTGGCCGGGGTGCTGCGTGAAGCGCAGCGCCAGAGCCTGCCACTGACGACGCTCGACGACGCGGCCCATCGTCACGCGCCCGGTCCCGCCCCGGCGAGAGTCGAGGTGCAGACGACCAGCTGGGGCGAGGGGGAAGACCTCCGCACCTGGAGCGGTCCCGACGTCGCCGAGCTCGCCTGGCCGCTGCGCACCGCCGAGCTCGAACTCGCCGCGCGCCGCGAGGCCCCCGGTCCGCGCGCGCTCCGCGAGCTGCTCGGGCTCCAGGCCTCGGACTGGGCGTTCCTGGCGCATCGCCGGCTCGCCGGCGACTACCCGCGCGAGCGGATCCGCGGCCATCTCGCGGCGCTGCACGCGGCGCTGCAGGCGCCCGATCGCGTCGATCCGCGGCTGCGCGGGCTCGCCCCCGACCTCGCGGGCTGGGGGTGAGCGTCGCTTGACCGCCGGAGGATGCTCGGGCGCCCCGAGCCCGACAACCGGCTGCCCCCGGCTCAGCTCAGCGGGACGTCGTCGGGGCCTGCCGCGTCCGGCTCAGCCCAGCGGGACGTCGTCGGGGCCTGCCGCGTCCGGCTCAGCCCAGCGGGACGTCGTCGGGGCCTGCCGCGTCCGGCTCAGCCCCAGCGGAACGTCCTCGGGGCGTGGCGCATCCGGATCAGCTTCGCCGGGCTGCCCGCGACGACCGCATTGGACGGCACGTCGACGGTGACGACCGAGTTGGTGCCGACGACCGCGTTGTCGCCGACCGTCACCCCGCGCAGGATGCACGCCCCGTAGCCCATCCACACGTTGTGACCGATGCTGACGTCGCGCTTGTAGATCCCCTGCTCGCGGATCGGGCGCTCGACCTCGACCATCCCGTGGTCGAAGTCGAGCATCATCGCGCGGTCGGCGATGATGCACTCGCGGCCGACCGACACGTGCTGGTAGACCGAGATCGTGCACTCCTGGCCGAACACGGTCTTGGCGCCGATCGACAGCTCGCCTTCGTGGACGCGGAGCTTGGTGCCGTGGCCGATCCAGCACCAGCGGCCGAGGCGGACCCGCGCGTGGCGGCCGATCTCGAACGTGACGCCGGGGCCGACGAAGCAGGGGCCGTCGGTGATCAGCCGCCCGCGCCAGCGCAGCTTCAGCCAGCACCAGCGGATCGCCAGCATCAGATAGCCGCGGCTGAGCATGTGGTTGGCGACGACGAAGCGCAGGAAGGCGAGCGGTCCGCCCCGCAGCGGCGCCGGCGCGCCGCGGACCACGGGAGCCGCAGGGGTGCCGTCGACGACCAGCGGCGGTTCGGTCCCGGGTCCGGCCGCAGACACGACCCGAGATCGTAGGGAACCGGACCCACCTCGGGCGGACGAGCCCGGGCCTGGCATCATGGCGCAGATGAGTCGCGACGACCGGCCGCTCGCCCGACGCCTGCTCGACGGCGATCGCCGGGCGCTCGCGCGCGCGATCTCGCTCGTCGAGAGTGACGATCCCGAGGGCTGGGAGCTCGTGCGCGAGATCTATCCCCACACCGGCGGGGCCGCCGTCGTCGGCGTCACCGGGGCTCCGGGGGTCGGCAAGTCGACGCTGCTCTCCGAGCTGGTCAAGCTCGAGCGCTCGCGTGAGCGGTCGATCGCCGTCCTGTCGATCGATCCCTCCTCGCCGTTCACCAAGGGCGCGCTGCTCGGGGATCGCATCCGCCTCACCGACCACTTCCTCGACCCCGGCGTGTTCATCCGCTCGATGGCCAGCCGTGGCGCGCTCGGCGGGCTGAGCGAGGCCGCGCTGCAGGCGGCGCTGCTCATGGACGCCTCGGGCCGCGATCTCGTGCTGCTCGAGACGGTCGGCGTCGGTCAGGCCGAGGTCGACGTCATCGACCACGCCGACACGGTCGTCCTCGTGCTCATGCCGGGCTCCGGGGACTCGGTCCAGGCGCTGAAGGCGGGGGTGATGGAGATCCCCGACATCATCGTCGTCAACAAGGCCGAGCATCCCCTGACCGACACCATGGTCCGCGAGATCAAGGCCGTGCTGGCGCTCGGGCCCGACCGCGATTGGAAGGTGCCGATCCTGCGCACCGAGGCCGTCCGCGGCGAGGGCGTGGAGGAGCTTGCCGACAAGCTCTCCGAGCACCGCGCCTTCATCGAGGCCGAGGGCACGCTGTCGGAGCGCCGGCGACGCAACCTGCTCTCGGAGGTGCTCGCGATCGCCACCTTCCGCATGCGCCGCGAGCTCGAGGAGGCGCTGAGCGAGAGCGAGGAGGTCCAGGAGCTGCTCGACCGCGTTGTCGCCCGCGAGCTCGACCCCGCGTCGGCGGCGACGACGATCCTCGAGCGCGAGGTGAAGTCCTGATGGCCGCGAGCTAGACCGACCCGGCGGGCCGAGCTAGACCGAGCCGGCGAGGGCCAGCTCGACGAGCAGCCGCACCCCGAAGCCGGTCGCGCCCTTGTCGAGATAGGGGGCGCGTCCGCCGAGCCCGCCGTCGCCGACGCCGGCGATGTCGAGGTGCGCCCAGGGCACGTCGCCGGCGAAGTGGTGCAGCAGCTCCGCCGCGGTCACCGCGAGCGCCTCGCGCGGCATCGGGCGGTTGGTCAGCTGGGCGTCGCGGCCCTTGGTCATCTCGGCGTAGGCCGGATGCAGCGGCAGGCGCCAGAGCAGCTCGCCGGTCCGCCGGCCGCAGTCGATCGCCCGCTCGGCGAGCGCGTCGTCGTTGGCCATGAGCCCGGCGTGCACGCGGCCGAGAGCGGAGATGACCCCGCCGGTCAGCGTCGCGATGTCGACGATCGACGCGCACCCGAGCTGCTGCGCGTAGGTGATGCAGTCGGCGAGGACGAGACGACCCTCGGCGTCGGTGTTGTCGATCTCGATCGTCGTCCCGTCGAGCGCGGTGACGATGTCCCCGGGCCGCACCGAGCGGTCGCTCGGGAGGTTCTCGGTCGCCCCGACGAGGCCCAGGACGCGGACGGGCGCCGCGAGCGCGGCGAGCGCCGCCAGCGCCTCGATGACCGCGGCGCCGCCGGCCATGTCGAACTTCATCCCGACCTGAGAGGCCGCCGCCTTCAGTGACAGGCCGCCGCTGTCGAAGGTCACCGCCTTGCCGACGAGCGCCAGCCGTGAGCCGTCGTGCAGCGCGCCCGGCCCGGCGTAGTCGAGCACGATCAGCCGGGCCGGCTCGGCCGAGCCGCGCGCGACCGCGGCGAAGGCCCCCATGCCCGCGGCGTTGATCTGCTCCTCGTCAAGCACGGTCACGGTCAGCGACGAGCTGTCGGCGGCCGCCGCGCGCGCGTAGTCGGCAAGCGCGGTCGGGGTGAGATCGTTCGGCGGGCGGTTGCCGAGGTCGCGGGCGCGGTTCTGGGCGTGCGCGAGGGTCGCGGCGCGCGCGACGGCCACCCCGACGTCCTGCGGCCCGCTGATCGTCAGCGCGCTGAGCGGCGGCTCGCCATCGCCCGACCGAAACCGGGTGAAGCGATAGGCGCCGAGCACGGTGCCGCCGACGATCCCGTCGACGGTCTCCGCGCCGGCGCCGTCGGGCAGCGCCCAGCACAGCCGCCGCGCGCCCGTCTCCGCGGCGCGCCGGCCGACGAGCGCGGCGGCGATCCGCGCGCGCTCGCCGTCGAAGTCCGCTCGCGCGCCGAGGCCGACGACGATCGTCCGCCGACCGTCGACATGCGTTCCGGCGAGATGACGGAAGCTGCCCCTGGCCTCGCCCGAGCGCACGAGCGCGGTCAGCTCGGGCAGGACCCCCTCCGTGTCGTCGCCCTCGAACAGCCCGATCGCCACCGCCTCGGCGTCGGCGGCGAACGGAGGCTCGGTGGTCGCGGCGACGTCCACGGCGGTGGACACTAATGACCGCGTAGGATGAGCCTTACCTGCCAATGACTCGAGGAGAGAGAGCCCGATGCCCAAGACCGTGATCCTGTCCGCCGCGCGCACCCCGATCGGCAAGCTGGGCGGCGGCCTGTCGTCACTGGAGGCGACCGACCTCGGCGGCAAGGTCATCGAGGCGGCGCTCGAGCGCGCCGAGGTCGCTCCCGACGAGGTCCAGCACGTCGTGATGGGCGAGGTGCTGCAGGCGGGGGTGGGCATGATCCCGTCGCGCCAGGCCCAGATCAAGGGGGGCATCCCGAAGAACGTGTCCTCGGAGACCATCAACAAGGTGTGCGCCTCGGGCATCCGCGCCGCGGGCGTGATCGACGCCGCGATCCGCGCCGGTGACCTCGACGTCGCCGTCGGCGGCGGCATGGAGTCGATGTCCCAGGCGCCGTACATGCTCAAGCAGGCGCGGTTCGGCTATCGCATGGGCGACGGCAAGGCGCTCGACGCAATGGTCTCCGACGGCTTGACGAACCCCTTCAGCGGCAAGCAGATGGCCCAGGAGGCGACCGAGGTCGCCGACGAGTTCGAGATGACGCGCGCCGACATGGACCAGTGGGCGCTGCGCTCCCACGAGCGGGCGGTCAAGTCCACCGACGACGGCAAGCTGCCCGAGGAGATCGTCGCCGTCACCGTCGAGGGCCGCAAGGGCGACACGGTGGTCGAGGTCGACGAGGCGCCGCGGCGCGACGCGAGCCTCGACTCGCTGGCCAAGCTTCCGCCGCTGTACGGCGAGAACGGCTCGCACACCCCCGGCAACTCGCCCGGGGTCAACGACGGCGCCGGCGCGCTCGTGTTCGCCTCCGACAAGTGGGCCAAGGCCAACGGGAAGACCCCGCTGGCGACGATCGTCGCCCAGGCGGCGGTCGCCGACGACTTCGCCTACCTGGCGCGCACGCCCGGCAACGCCGCATTCAAGGCGCTCGAGAAGGCGGGCCTGCAGGTCTCGGACATCGACCTGTGGGAGATCAACGAGGCGTTCGCGTCGGTGACGCTCAACTCGATGCGGATGCTCGAGGTCGACGAGAACCGGGTCAACGTCAACGGGGGCGCGGTGGCGCTCGGACATCCGATCGGCGCCTCCGGCGCCCGGATCCTCGGCTCGCTCGTGCTCGAGCTGCGCCGACGCGGCGGAGGCCTGGGCTGCGCGGCGATCTGCTCGGGCGGCGGCCAGGGCGATGCCGTGATCGTCGAGGTACATGGCGGGTAGCCGACCCGCGGGCCCGTCGCCGGGAGGCGGGCCCGCTCCGGTCGCAGCTGCGTTCTTCGACCTCGACAAGACGCTCATGCAGGGCTCGTCGGCCTTCCAGGTCGCGCGAGCCGCGTACCGGGCCGGGCTGCTCAGCCGTCGTCAGCTGCTCGACGACGCGCTCGCCGACCTGCGCTTTCGCGTCCGCGGCGCGACCGACGCCGACTCGCTCGCGCTGCGCGAGCGGGTCGCCGGCTCGCTCGCCGGAGTGCGCCAGGTGGAGCTCGAACGACTCAGCGTCGACGTGCTCGCCGGGATCCTGCCGCGGGTGTACCCGGAGATGCTGGCGCTCGGCTACGCCCATCAGGACGCCGGGCGCCGCGTCTACATCGTCACCGCCGCCGCTCAGCCGCTCGCCGCCACGCTCGCGCGGGTGATGGGCTTCGACGGAGCGATCGGATCCGACCTCTCCGAGGTCATCGACGGGGTCTTCACCGGGCGCGCCACCGGCGTGTTCGTCTACCGCAGCGGCAAAGCGGGGGCGATCGAGGCGCTCGCGGCGCGCGAGGGCGTCGACCTGGCCGCGTCCTACGCCTACTCGGACTCCGAATCGGACCTGCCGATGCTCTGGCTCGTCGGGCATCCGGTGGCGGTCAACCCCGACGGCGCGCTCGCGCGCACCGCGCGCGAGCAGGGGTGGGAGATCGTGCGCCTCGACCGGCTCGGGCGCCGCCTGAAGGCGACCGCCGCGATGGCCGGCGCGGCGGCCGCCGGTGGGATGGCCTCGGCGGCGCTGGTCCGCCGTCGCCGCCCGGGGCTCTCCGCGGCCTGGCGCTGGCGACTCGCCGGGATGCCGTAGCCGCGCCGGCCCACGGGGAGTTAGACTCCCGGCGCCGTGTCCCCGTCGTCCGAGAAGAAGATCCGCGTCGTCGTCGCCAAGCCCGGCCTCGACGGGCATGACCGCGGAGCGAAGATCATCGCCCGCGCGCTGCGCGACGCCGGCATGGAGGTGATCTACACGGGGTTGCACCAGACGCCCGAGCAGATCGTCGAGACCGTCATCCAGGAGGACGCCGACGCCGTCGGGCTCTCGATCCTCTCGGGCGCGCACATGACGCTGGTGCCGCGGATCATGGAGCTCATGTCCGAGCAGGGGCTCGACGATGTCGTCGTCACCGTCGGCGGCACGATCCCCGATGACGACGTGAGCGAGCTGAAGAACCTCGGGGTGGCCGAGGTGTTCACCCCCGGGGCCCCGGCCCAGAAGGCGATCGACTTCATCCGCGGCGCGGTCCGCGCGTGAGCGTCGGGCGCTGGGAGCGGCACCGTCGGGCGCCGGAGTGGCAGCTGTCGTGCGCCGGGGGTGGCACTGCCGTGCGCCGGGGTGGCGCCGTCGCGCACCGGGGGTGGCACTGCCGTGCGCCGGGGGTGGCGCCGTCGTGCGCCGGGGTGGCGCCGTCGTGCACCGGGGGTGGCGCCGTCGTGCCCGAGGATGGCACCGTCGTGCGCTCGGCGGGCCGCGTCCCTGCCTGACTGACTGGTCAGTCAATGTCCATCGCCTGCAATAGACTCCCGCGCACCGTCGCTGCGGAGGGGGCGTGTCCCCGCGCGGGGAACCGATAGGAGGCCACCGTTGAAGATCTGCGTCCTGGTCAAAGAGGTCCCGGATGCCGCCGTGCAGAAACGCATCGATCCCTCGACGGGGCGCATGGATCGCTCCGGAGAGCGAAACCTCAACCCGTACGACACCCACGCGATCGAGGCCGCGATGCAGATCCGCGAGGGCGGGGAGGTCGAGGTGTCGGAGATCGTCGCGGTGACGATGGGCCCCGATACGGCCACCCGGGCGCTGCAGAAGGCCGTGTCGCTGGGCGCCGATCGCTCGCTGCACCTGTGTGACGACGCGCTCGCGGGCTCCGACGTCGCCGCCACCGGCTATGCCCTGGCCCGGGCGGTCGCCTCCGAGTCCCCGGACCTCGTCCTGCTCGGTCAGCAGTCCGACGACGGGGAGTGCTACACGATCGGCGCGGTCGTCGCCGACCATCTGCAGATGCCGTCGCTGACCCAGGTGATCAAGATGGACGTCGCCTCGGACACGTTGACCTGCGAGCGCCAGGCCGAGTACGGCTATGACACGGTCGAGGTGACGCTGCCCGCCGTCATCAGCGTCGGCGACGCGATCAACGAGCCGCGGTATCCCTCGCTGAAGGCGATCATGGGCGCGAAGAAGAAGCCGCTGCAGACGGTGGCCGCGGGCGACGTCGGGATCGACACCGCGCTCGTGGGCGCCGACGGCTCGCGCGTGCAGTGCGGCGACTTCCACGATCCGCCGGCCAAGGAGGCGGGGCAGATCATCGAGGACGAGGACACCGCGGAGACGGTCGAGAGGATCGTCGCCTGGCTCGACGAGAGGAAGCTGATCTGATGGTCCGCGGCCGCACACACGAAGGAGCCCACAATGGCTGACGTGCTCACCTACGTGCTCCACAACGAGGGCGCGTTCAACAAGAACTCGCTCGGCGCCGTCTCCGAGGCCGCCGCCCGCGCCGCCGAGGTCGGCGGCGAGGCACATGCGGTCGTCGTCGGCGGCGACGACCTGACCGACGAGCTGTGCCAGTCGCTCGGCGCCTACGGCGCGACCAAGGTGTTCCGTGCCCACGCCCCCGAGGGGCTTGCCCAGCCAGTCGTCGACGTCATGGCCAAGGTCATCGACGAGCACGGCCACGGGTACGCGCTGTTCGGCGGCGGACTGCTCGGCTTCGAGATCGGCGCCGGGCTGGCCGCCCGCACGCAGGCCGGGGTCACGATGGAGGTCACCGCGGTGCGCGCGCAGGACGGCAAGCTCGTCGCCGAGCGCCCGGTCCTGCAGGATTCCAAGATCTCGGTCTCGCACTACCAGGGCGACCTCGGGATCATCATCGGCCGGATCAACGCCTTCGAGGCCCACGAGCGCGACGGCGCGGCGGCCGAGGTCGTCGACGTCGAGGTGACGCTCTCGCCATGGTCGACGCAGGCCAGGATGGTGACGCGCGGCGAGCAGCGCGGCGCCGACGTCGACATCGAGGGCGCCGACATCCTCGTCGCCGGCGGGCGCGGCCTGGGCAAGGCCGAGGGCTTCGAGCTCGCCGAGTCGCTCGCCGGCGCGTTCGGCGCGAGCGCCGCCGTGGCCGCGACGCGCGCGGTCGTCGACGCCGGCTGGTACCCCTACGCCGCCCAGATCGGCCAGACCGGCAAGACCGTCGCGCCGAAGCTGTACTTCGCCGCCGGCATCTCCGGCGCGATCCAGCACAAGGTCGGGATGCAGGCCTCGGAGAACATCGTCGCGATCAACAAGGACGCCAACGCGCCGATCTTCGAGTTCTCCGATCTCGGCATCGTCGGCGACCTGAATCGGATCATGCCCAAGCTCACCGAGGCGATCAAAGCCAGGAAGGGCGGCTGAGGGTGGCGGCGCCCAACGGTCACGGGCCGCCCGCGCCGAGCGACTTCCCGCCGCCGGTCGATTCCGTCGGCGAGTTCATCAAGCGTGAGCTCGACGACGAGGAGGAGCGGATCGAGGTCGGGGTGGCGATCGTCGGCGGCGGCACCGCAGGCCTGGCCTGCGCCAACCGGCTGCTCCAGCTGCTCGCCGAGGACGAGGCGTTGCTCGAGCGCCTCGGCGAGGTCCCGGTCGCGGTCATCGAGAAGGCCAAGACGTGCGGCGGGCACACCCTGTCGGGCGCGGTTATGCGCCCCGGACCGCTCCAGAAGCTGTTCGGAGACCTCTCGCGCGAGGACTGGCGCCGCGAGCGGTTCGCCTTCGGCGAGGTGACCAAGGAGTCGATCTACGCGCTGCCCAACGCCAAGGCCAAGCTGCCGGTGCCGCTGGCGGCAGTGCCGAACTTCCGCAACCACGGCAACGAGGTCGTCTCGGTCTCGGCGCTCGCGCGCTACCAGGCCGCGCAGGCCGAGGAGGGCGGCGCCTACATCCTGACCGAGACCGCCGCCTCGCAGCTGATCGTCGTCGACGGACGCGTCGTCGGGGTGCGCTCCGGGGACAAGGGCCGCGGCAAGGACGGCGAGCCGCAGGGCAACTTCGAGCCCGGCACCGACATCCAGGCGCAGGTCACCGTCCTCGCCGAGGGCAGCTGGGGCCATCTCACGGGGACGGCGATCAAGGAGTTCGAGCTCGCCGACGGGCGCGAGCCGCAGGTCTGGGAGCTCGGCGTCAAGGAGGTGTGGAAGGTCGAAAAGCCCCTGGACCGCGTCATCCACACGCTCGGGCCGTGGCCGCTGAAGGCGGCCTCCAAGTACGGCCATGTCGGCGGCACGTGGCTGTACCCGATGAAGGACTTCAAGACCGGCGACGACCTCGTCTCGATCGGGCTCGTCGTCGACCTCGACTACGCCGACGCGACCACCTCGGCTCACGACCTGCTCCAGCAGTTCAAGCTCCACCCGCTCGTCAAGGGGATCCTCGGCGGCGGCGAGCGCGTCGCCTGGGGCGCCAAGGCGCTGCCCGGCGGCGGGTATTGGTCGATGCCCAAGCTCTCGATGCCCGGCGCCCTGCTCGTCGGCGACTCCGGCGGCATGGTCGACGCCGCGGCGCTCAAGGGCGTCCATCACTGCATCAGCTCGGGCATCCTCGCCGGCGAGGCGATCTACCGCTCGCTGCGCCACGGCGAGACGCTTGAGAGCTATGAGCGGGCGGTCGAGGAGTCGAGCATCGGCCGCGAGCTCTACCGGGTGCGCAACACCCGCCAGCCGCTGCAGAAGGGGTTCCTGCGGGGCGCGCCCCTGAGCGGTGCGGCGATCATGAGCCGCGGCCGGGTACCGCGCGGGCGGCTTGCCTGGCACGTCGACGACCAGGTGCCGCTGTTCGTCGGCGACACCGCCGACGGTTATCCCAAGCCTGACGGCACCTACACCTTCGACAAGCTCTCGAGCGTGTACATCAGCGGCAACGCCACCCGCGACGACGCGCCGAACCACATCCGCGTGCACCGCAACGTGCCGCGCGAGATCGCCGAGGCATGGCGCTGGATGTGCCCCGCCGGCGTCTACGAGATCCCCGAGGACGCCCCGCAGAGGGGGTTCGTCGACGTCACGGTCAACTACACCAACTGCGTCCAGTGCGGCGCGATCACCGCCAAGGGCGGTCGGCTGACCCCGCCCGAGGGCGGCGACGGGCCGCTGTACCAGCTGACCTAGCCAGGGCGGGGCTGCAACTTCCGGTCCCGTCGTTCGTTTATTGCCGTGTGATGAGGCGTGGCATGGTGATCGCGAGCCTGTGCTCGGCGCTCGCGTTGGCGGCGGTCGCGCAGGCCGGCACGCCGCCGCGCTCAGCGCTGCAGGGCTTCGCCTGCCACGCCGCGCTGCGCCCGGCGGACCGGTCGGTCGCGATCCGCGCGGTGATGCGTCCGCTGCCGGGGACGCAGAGCCTCCAGCTGAGATTCCAGCTGCTTGAGCAGCCGGCCGGTTCGTCGAGCTTCACCGAGGTCACCGGCGGCCGGGGTCTCGGCGTGTGGCTGACCCCGCAGAACCCGACGCTGGGCCAGCGGCCCGGCGACATCTGGGAGCTGACCAAGCCGGTGCTCGACCTCGCCGCGCCCGCCCGCTACCACTTTCGCGTCTCGTTTCGCTGGATCGGAGCGCACGACCGCGTCCTTAGCACCGAGGTCCGGACGAGTGCGGCGTGCCGCCAGCGTGAGCTGCGTCCCGACCTGCTCGTCGCGGGCGTGGCGGTCAGCGCGATCAGCGGCCGCCCCGGCGCGCAGCGCTACACGGCGACGATCGCCAACCGGGGACTGACCGCAGCCGGCCCCTTCCAGGTGCTGTTCACCCCGGGCGACGGCTCGGCGGCCCAGACCCGGACCCTGCGCCTCGGCGCCCGCGCGTCGCGGCGCGAGGTGTTCGTCGGCCCCGTCTGCAACCCGGCGAGTCCGCCGACGGTCGTCGCGGACTCCCTTGATCAGGTCGACGACTACGATCGCGACAACAACGCGCTGACGGTCACCTGCCCGGCCTGAACAGCGCCACCTCGCCGGGCTAGAATCGGTCTCATCATGAAGACCGAGATCCATCCCGAGTACACCGAGTCGCACGTCCGCTGCACGTGCGGGAACGAGTTCGTCACCCGCTCGACGCACGGCGACATCCACGTCGAGATCTGCTCGGCGTGCCACCCCTTTTACACCGGCCGCCAGAAGCTGGTCGACACCGGCGGGCGCGTCGAGCGCTTCCAGCGCCGCGTCGCCAAGGGCCGGCGCGCCGCGCGCCCCGCGAGCTAGCTCCGTCGCATGGCGAGCGGCGGGACCGACGGCCGGGTGACCGCCGCACGGCCGTCGGGCTCGCTGAGGGCCACGCGCGACGCGCCGCTGGGGGGGCAGGCGGTGCTCGAGGGCGTGATGATGCGCGGCATCGCCACCTGGGCGGTGGCCGTGCGCAGGCCTGTGGCCGAGGACGCCGAACCGAGCCGGGACCTCGGCGAGATCGCGGTCAGTCGCTCGGCGATCGCGGGCCCTGCCCGTCGTCGGCGGTGGGTGCGGCTGCCGGTCGTCCGAGGCGTCGCCGGGCTCGTGCAGTCGCTGCGGATCGGGATGCGCGCGCTTGCGATCTCCGCCAGCGCGCAGCTTCCACCCGACGAAGCCGGCGAGGCGGCGGAGATCGGAGACGGCGCCTGGGCGGGCACGGTGGTCGTCTCGCTGGTGTTCGCGATCGCGCTGTTCTTCGTCGCGCCGGTCGGCCTGACGAGCCTGATCAAGGACCAGCTCGGCTCCTCACTGCTGTTCTGGGTCGTCGAGGGGATCCTGCGCACGGCGATCTTCCTCGGCTACCTGACCCTGCTCTCGCGCGTCCGCGACCTACGGCGCGTGTTCGAGTACCACGGCGCCGAGCACAAGGTCATCTCCTGCTACGAGGCCGACGACGAGCTCACTCCCGAGCGCGCCGCTCGCTACTCCCGATTGCACCCTCGCTGCGGCACGAGCTTCCTGCTCGTCGTGATGGTCGTCGCGATCTTCGTGTTCGCGCCGGTCGGGCTGCCCGCCTGGTGGGTGCTCGTGCTGACCCGGATCGTCGGCATCCCGCTGATCGCCGGGCTGTCGTTCGAGGTCATCAAGTGGGCGGGGCGCAACCGTCGCCACCGGGTCGTGCAGTGGATCATGGCTCCGGGCATGGCGCTGCAGCGGCTGACCACGCGCGAGCCCGACCTCGACCAGCTTGCGGTCTCGATTGCGGCGCTGCAGGCGGTGCTCGAGGTCGAGCGGCCCAGCGAGCGGTCGGCCGACGACATGCTCGGGCTCGAGGTCGTCGCGTAGCCGGTTCCCGGGCCGGGTATCTCAGCGGTACCGGATTCATCGAAAGGAGAGCGGGCATGTCCGACGGCGACGTCGACAAGACCAAGGGCCGTTTCAAAAAGGCGGCGGGGGAGCTCACCGACGACGAGAGCCTGAAGAACGAGGGCCGGGTCGACAAGGCGAGCGGCAGGATCAAGGAGGGGATCGGCGACGCCGCCGATGTGGTCAAGGACGCGGTCAACCCGAGGGAGCGCGCGGAGCGCTGACCGACGCCGCCGAGGGGCGGGCCCGGCCGGCGCTCGGTCCTACACTCGGCGGGGATGATCGACGACCTCGTCAGCCAGGTTCAGACGCGGTTCGACGAGCTCGAGTCAGAGCTGTCGGACCCGGAGGTGATCGGCGACCGCGAGCGCTTCGCGGTCGCCAGCCGCGCCTACCGCGAGCTCGAACCGGCCGCCCGGCTGGCCGGGGAGTACCGGCGGGCGGCCGACGACGTCGCCGGAGCGCGCGAGCTGCTCGCCGAGGACGGCGAGGATCCAGAGCTGCGCGCGCTGCTCGACACCTCGCTGGCGCGCCTCGGATCCCTCGAGGAGGACATCCGGCTGGCGATGGTCGAGCGCGACCCCAACGACGACAAGAACGTGATCGTCGAGATCCGGCCCGGGGCCGGCGGCGACGAGGCGGCGCTGTGGGCCGCTGACCTGTACCGGATGCTGACCCGCTACGCCGAGCGCCGTGGTTTCAAGGTCGAGCCGCTCGCGATCGGCGACGGCGACTACACGTTCGAGATCAAGTCCCGCCCACCCTACGGCGCGTACTCGGTGTTCAAGTTCGAGGGCGGCACCCACCGCGTCCAGCGGGTTCCCGAGACCGAGTCCCAGGGGCGGATCCACACCTCGACGGCCACCGTCGCGGTGCTGCCCGAGGCCGAGGACGTCGATGTCCAGATCGACGACAACGACCTGCAGATCGACGTCTACCGCAGCTCGGGTCCGGGCGGCCAGTCGGTCAACACGACCGACTCGGCGGTGCGCATCACCCACAGGCCGAGCGGCGTCGTCGTCTCGATGCAGGATGAGAAGTCCCAACTGCAGAACCGCGAGCGTGCGATGAAGGTGCTGCGGGCGCGGCTCTACGAGCGCGCGCTCGCCGAGCAGCGGGCACAGACCGCCGCCAGCCGCCTCGCTCAGGTCGGGACGGGGGAGCGCGCCGAGAAGATCCGCACCTACAACTACGGCGAGCGGCGGGTCAAGGACCACCGCATCAACCTGCTCGTTCACAACCTCGACGGCATCCTGCTCGGCGAGCTGCACGAGCTGACAGACGCCCTGCAGGACGACGAGAAGCGGCGGCGCCTGGAAGCGCAGGCGGTTGGCTGAGCGGGTGGCCGCCGCGCCGCCGACGGTCGGGGCGGCGGTCCGGGCGGGCGCGGCGCAGCTCGCGGAGTGCTCGGCGACGCCGCGGCTGGACGCCGAGCTGCTGCTCGGCCGCGTGCTCGGCGTCGGGCGCGAGCGGTTGGTGATCGATCGCGCACGGCCGCTGGCCGCTCCGCAGGCCGTGCGGTTCGACGCCCTCGTCGAGCGTCGGGCCGCGCACGAGCCGGTCGCCTACATCCTCGGGCGGCGGGCCTTCCGGCGCCTGGAGCTGTCCGTCGACCGCCGGGTGCTCATCCCGCGCCCGGAGACCGAGCTGCTCGTCGAGGTCGGGCTCCAGTTCGCGGCGGGCAGCTCGGTGCTCGACGTGGGCACCGGCAGCGGCGCGGTCGCGCTCGCGCTCGCCGACGAGCGCCCCGATCTCGAGGTGCGCGGCGTCGACGTCAGCGTTGATGCGGTGGCCGTCGCGCGCGAGAACGCGGCAAGGCTCGGGCTCGACGTGAGCTTCAGGGTCGGCGATCTGGTCGAGGGGTGCGCGCCGGCGGACCACGTGCTTGCCAACCTGCCCTACGTCGCGGACCGCGCCCCGCTGCCCGCCGATGTGGTCGGCTGGGAGCCCGGCGGCGCCTTGTTCGCCGGCCCCGACGGGCTTGCCGTCATCCGCCGGCTGGTCGGGGCGGTGGCCGTCCGGAGGTGGCCGCGGCTCCTAGCGCTCGAGATCGGCAGCGAGCAGGGGGCCGCGGTGGCCCAGCTCGTGCGTCGGGCCGGGTTCGCGCAGGTCGAGGTACGGCGGGATCTCGCCGGTTCAGAGCGGGTGGTGGTGGGGCGGCGGTGAGCCTCGTCGGCGAGCATGCCGAGGCGTTCGAGCGCTGCATGCGCGTCGGCGGAGTCGCGGTGTTCGCGGCCGACACCGTCTACGGGCTCGCCTGCGACGCCGACGAGCGGGTGGCGGTCGAGCGCCTGTATCGCTTCAAGCGCCGGCGGCTCGACAAGCCCTCGGCGGTCATGCTCTTCGACGTCGCGCTCGCGCTCACGGCGCTGCCCGAGCTCGGCGAGGCCACCCGGGAGGGGCTGCGCCGCCTGCTGCCGGGCGGGGTGACGCTGCTGCTGCCCAATCCGGCGAAGCGGTTCCCGCTCGCCTGCGGCGACGATCCGACGACGCTCGGCCTCCGCGTCCCGGTCGTGCCGGCGCTGGCGGGGGTCCGGTGGCCGGTGCTGCAGTCAAGCGCCAACCGCGCCGGCGGCCCCGACGCCCGCGAGCTGTCCGAGGTGCCGGCGCCGATCCGCCGCGCCGCCGATCTCGTGCTCGACGGCGGCCGGCTGCCGGGGACCCCCTCGACGGTGATCGACCTGCGCGCCTACGAGGACTCCGGCGAATGGCGGATCGTGCGCGAGGGCGCGGTGTCCGCGGCGGTCGTGGATGCCGCGCTCGACGGCCGCTACCGCTTCGACCCCGCCGGCTACATGGACATGATCCGCGAGGACATCCCGGCCTACGACCGCTTTCAGGACGAGCTGACCGAGGTCTCGGGCGCCGACGTCGAGCGGGTGCTCGAGCTCGGCACCGGCACGGGGGAGACCGCCGCGCGGCTGCTTGACCGCCACCCGCGGGCCCGGCTCGTCGGCGTCGACGAGAACGCGGCGATGCTCGCCGCGGCGCGCGCGCGCCTGCCCGCCGACCGGACGTCGCTGCGGGTCGCACGGCTCCAGGACCCGCTCCCGCCCGGGCCGTTCGACCTCGTCGCCTCGGCGCTGTGCGTCCACCATCTCGACGGCGCCGAGAAGCGCTCGCTGTTCGCGCGGGTGCGCGACGCGCTCGGCCCCCGGGGCCGGTTCGTGCTCGCCGACGTCGTCGTCCCCGAGGACGCCACGACCGCGCGGATCGAGCTGACCCCCGGCTTCGACCGCCCCGATTCGGTCGCCGACCAGCTGCGCTGGCTGCGGGACGCCGGGTTTAGCCGCGCGCGCGTCAGCTGGTGCGACGCCGACCTCGCGGTTGTCGTGGCCGAGCTGGCATGACCGCCGGCGCCCGCCGCTAGCATCGAGCGCCGTGACCGCCGAGCTGCCGCCCGACCACTTCAACCGGCCGCTGGCCGAGGTCGACCCCGAGATCGCCGAGGTGCTGGCGCTCGAGCTCGACCGCCAGCAGCGCACGCTCGAGATGATCGCCTCGGAGAACTTCGCGCCCCAGGCGGTGCTCGACTGCCAGGGGTCGGTGCTGAACAACAAGTACGCCGAGGGCTATCCCGGCAGGCGCTACTACGGCGGCTGCGAGTACATCGACGTCGCCGAGCAGCTGGCGATCGACCGCGCGCTGGCGCTGTTCGGCGCCGAGCACGCCAACGTCCAGCCGCACGCCGGCGCCCAGGCCAACACCGCCGTCTACCACGCGCTGCTGACCCCCGGCGACACCCTGATGGGCCTCGAGCTGTCACACGGCGGCCACCTGTCGCACGGCATGAAGATCAATGTCTCGGGCCGGCTGTACGACATCGTCGCCTACCACGTCGACCGCGAGACATCGCTGATCGACATGGACGAGGTCGAGCGCCTCGCCCACGAGCACCGGCCGACGATGATCATCGCCGGCTGGTCGGCCTATCCCCGCCAGCTGGACTTCGAGCGCTTCCGGGCGATCGCCGACGCCGTCGGAGCCTACCTGCTCGTCGACATGGCCCACTTCGCCGGCCTCGTCGCCGCCGGCCGGCACCCCTCGCCGGTGCCGTTCGCCGACGTGGTCACGACCACGATCCACAAGACGATCGGCGGCGGTCGCGGCGGCATGATCCTCTGCCGCGAGCAATACGCCAAGAAGATCGACTCCGCGGTCTTCCCCGGCCAGCAGGGTGGGCCGCTCGAGCACCTCATCGCCGGCAAGGCGGTCGCGCTGCGGATCGCGGCCACCGAGGCCTTTCGCGAGCGCCAGCAGCGCACGATCGACGGTGCCCGCGCGGTCGCCGAGCAGCTGTTGGCGGTCGGTGGCGGCGTCTCGGTGCTGACCGGCGGCACCGACGTCCACCTCGCGCTCGTCGACCTGCGCGAGTCCCCGCTCGACGGCAAGGAGGCCGAGGACCGCCTGCACGCGATCGGGATCACCGTCAACCGCAACGCGGTGCCCTTCGACCCGCGCCCGCCGATGGTCACGAGCGGGCTGCGGATCGGCTCGCCGGCGCTGGCCACCCGCGGCCTCGCGGTCGAGGACTTCACCGAGGTCGGCCGGATCATCGCCCAGGCGCTGACCGCCGGCGACGCCTTCGAGGACCGTCGCGCCGAGCTCGCCGAGCGCACCGCCGCGATCGCCGAGCGCTTCCCGCTGTACGCGCACCTGGGCGCGGCCGCGGCCGCGGTCTGACCGAGGCCGTCGCCCGCGGGTCCCCGGGGCGCGGCTCGCCGGGGGGTGAAGGTCACCGGGGCCGTCGCCCGCGGGGGGGTGAAGATCCCCTGCTCAGCCCGGGTGCGGCTCGCCGGGGGGTGAAGGTCGCCTGCTCAGCGGCTCCACCGCTTGTGCCTCGGTCTCGACGTGTGCCTCTGCCTCGCCACTCGCGAATGGGCGGCCGCCCGTCCCAGCGCGACAAACCTGCACCGCCGCTTCGGGTTTGGCGCATCACCGACGCTGAGCGGCGCGGATCGGGCAAATCCGGACGTCCGGTCCGGATCTGTCGCATCGGGGGTGCGGAGGGGAGCGGCGACCGGGGGCTTGCCGAGCTCGCGGCCGCCCAGGAGGGGGTCGTCCACCGCTCCCAGCTGCTCGAGCTGGGAATCGGCGCCGGGTCGATCCGCCACCGCTTGCGCACCGGACGCCTCCATCTCACCTTTCCGGCGGTCTACGGCGTGGGTCACCCGCCGACGACCCGGCTGGCGCTGCGCGTCGCCGCGATCCTTCACGTCGGCGACGATTGCGTGCTCAGTCACGCGACCGCCGCCGCGATCTGGGGCCTGACCGCCGATCCCGCCGGCCCGATCGAGGTGACCGCCATCGGCCGGCACAAGCGCGACCGCCCCGACCTGTGCGTCTACCGGGTGGCCGCGCTGGACCGCCGCGACGTCCGCCTGCGCGACGGCCTGCCGGTCACCAGCCCCGCCCGGACGCTCATCGACCTCGCGGCCGCGCCCGCCGCCCCCGACCTCGCCGCCGCCCCCGACCTCGCCGCCGCCCCCGACCTCGCCGCCGCCCCCGACCTCGCCGCCGCCCCGGC
>Ga0213875_10000325_pt1 | contig 45288 bp, 47 predicted proteins | sample BarmaccomBMRX_R8_FD_160105 | JGI IMG/M metagenome (GOLD analysis project Ga0213875, IMG submission 160105) | Root-associated microbial communities from Barbacenia macrantha in rupestrian grasslands, the National Park of Serra do Cipo, Brazil - RX_R8 | ecosystem: Host-associated > Plants > Roots...
CCCTGAGCAATCAACCGAGCGAACTGCTCACGCTTTTCCGTCTGCGGCGCCGAACCCGGCCGACCCCTGCCAGCCATCGCAACTCCCGAATACCTCCGGTGTTGCGACGATCACTGGAATCCGCCGTTGCCGCGCCGGGGTCATTTTTCGCGTGCCGTCGACAGCGTTCGGACAGCGCGGATGGTGTGGGACGCGATGGACGATCGTGTCTGGTCAAGCGGGATATGTCGGGACCCGATCTGATGCGTGGGGCGGGCGCTGTTCTCCTCATAACCCAGCGACTCCCCAGAGCTTCGTCGTGAGCGGCAGCAGGTCAACACTGCAGCAGCGCCTGAGGGGGCAAGGTGCTGTGCCTAATACGTGCCTAAGCCGAAGGCTGGGGCGCATCGCTTGCCACCTCATCGCAGGTCGGAGGCGGTAGCGAGCTCGCGAAGCCAATCCTCTTAAAAGGGCCGCAGTGTGGGTTCGACTTCCACCGGGGGCACCCCTGGGTACTACCCACAACGACCCTTTGACCTGCAATTAAGAGGCCGCGGAGCCGTCGTGAGTTATCTGGTCGTGTCCAGCACAGTCCAGCGCTCAACGGTTGTCCGTGCCCTAATACATGCCCAAGTTCACCGCGAAGTTCGGCTACGTCCCGCGCAGCATGGCCTCGATCCGAGTCCGGCCTACGGCGTCCTGACCAGCGAGACACTTCGCCTAGATCTGGAGCAGGACCGCAACGCTGTGCCCTGCCCACTCAGCAACCTGGGTGGGCGGTACCCCGCGTTAAGCCACGTGGACACTGCGGCGTGGCGGAGATCGTAGGGTCGGCGTGCGAGCGGTGACGCGTACTCCTCCGCGGTGAGCGCGGCTTGGCGAGCTTTGCGCCGGATTGCCCGGAACAGTCGACTGGCGGCGGTAGCGTTCGCCCAGCAAGATGTCGGTCTGAGACAGCGCGGCGGTCTCAGGCAAGTTCAGCGCTCAACGGCTATCTGGGCCCGCAGCAATGGCCTCGATGCGGTTCCGAGCTACGACATCGCTGGCCAGCGAGACACTTCGATGACGAGCGCATCAGACTCCATCGAACCTTGTTGCGCGCGCCTCACACCCACGCGGTCACTGGGTGTGAGGCGCCTGCACGAGCGGCGATCATGGGCCCGTTATCACATTAAGAACGAAGTTAGCATCAGTTTGATCAGGTACGTTGACCGGGCACTTGGACGGTGCCATAGCCCCGGGCATTAGGGTAGATTCATGTACCACCCACGATTGCCCCTGGGACAGTTTCACCTCTAGTGAAGAGAGCGCCGTAGTCGAACAAGCCTTGAATTGTGATCTGTCCGCGGTCGAGGACGAAAGTGGCTGTGCACAAGACATCGCCGGCAGCGGTAGCGTTTCCGCTGAACGTGGTGCACTGGCCTGCGGTATGCCCGACTTTTGTTCCTCCGGCCTGATCAAACAGATCGCCGGCGTAGAAGAATTCATCTCCCGGACCTGTCCCTGGAGTACCAAGATCCAAAGCGGCCTGCTGTGTGTCATGCTCGAAGAAGCGGAGCGTCGTGACAGCACCAGCGTTCCGGTCAGATGTCGCCTGTTGACCGCCCGCTCCCATCATGAGAATCGAAAGAGCAACAAAAGCAACGATGCCAGCTCGTTTCGCCCACGGCATCCCTTTGTGTACAGATGCGCGGATGACATTGGTTAGCCACCTCCGGAAGTCGAACCATCGTAGAGTCGATCAGATGTCAAGCACGATCGGTCACCAATCATGGCGGTCTTGTCCCCGTCCATACACGAAGAGACGCGAATCAGCCATGGTGATACTTTGCGCGCTGACGATGGGACAAACCCGCAAGTGCTCAAGGAACATAAAACGGACGTCTGCGCTAGCAACTAGCGGCGCCGAACGCACAGCATGAGACGCTTGTCCGGGTAACGGGTGCAGGCATGCCTGTCCAGTCGGCATAGCGATTGGCCACCGCATCGACACGGTGAAGCTCCCCGACTCAAGCCACAATTGCGTTGGTCTACCGCTGCGGGAAGCAGCCGCGGCTGTTGTGGCCCTGATCTAACAGAGTCGCCGCCGGGCTGCGGGCCTGCAACGCTGAGGCTTAATGAGGCAGAGCCTCAGAATGTTCTTGGCTGGCCACAGGGTCACCGGTACGGCGCAGATGCACCCGCGCTCCATCGAGCCTGATCTGCTCGTTGTTGCAGGTCATTAAGTCCAAGTGTGCCGGCTCGGACGTTGTCCTCGACGTCATCGATTGACTCAGCGTCCATCGGTGGGACTGTGTGAGACGAATGTGTAGGAACGCGGCAGAGACGCTGAGGGGCTGTGCCCGATAGGTGCCCAAGTCGGATGCGCGCCATTTTTTCATAGGCCAAACTGTCTGGCCTTCAGCAGTAGCGTGGGGGCACGCTGCGGACGGCGCGGCGCGGTGATACACCTGACGTTGATCTTTGCTGCTGCAAAGCGGGGGCAACGATCGTTGTTGTCACCATAGTTAACAAAAGTCTTATCTCTTGGTCACTATGAGTGTTGATCAGATTATTTTGCGTAGCGACATTACTCCGACCGTGTGGTCACACTTGGCATTTATCCTCGCTAAGGGTAACGATCTTTTGGTATAGGTAGCGTAGAGTCTTCTCTTTGCTCCTGCGAATTAGATTCTGGGGACAGCTATGCAGCGACGTCGAATGATCGTTTCGGCTGGGTCGATCGCGGTGAGTGATTATGCCATCACGGCTTGCATCATTCCCTGGTCGGTGGGTTTGGCAGTCGGACTGCCATGCCGCGGGTGATGTAAGCGGCTGCGGTGACTGATCCGTTGGTTCGGGTGGCCGGACCGCGTATATGGGCGGGCACTCTCAGTGCCGGAATCACAGCAGTCCTCGTGGTGCTCATGGCTTCGGGGAACGCTTCTTCCGTCTCCGGAGCTCAGATCGATTTGGTGATGTGGTGGTATGTAGCTCGGGCGTCGGGTCTTATAGCATGGGCTTTGCTTGGCGTTACGGTGCTGGGTGGCTTATTGTTGACCACTCGGTTCATGCGGGGACGTAGTCACACATGGATCCGGGAGGCTCACGAGTTCGGCGGGGTGCTCGCCGTGGCCTTCACAGTGATTCACCTGGTTTCCGTGTTCGCCGACGATCAGCTGCGAATCGGCTTGCGAGAATTGTTCGTTCCGTTTACCAGGCAGGGCAATCTGGTGGCCCAGGGCTGCGGGGTACTGGCCTTTTATCTGCTCGCCGCGGTAGTGGTGACGTCATGGGCACGGGCTCAGCTGCCCTGGCGGTGGTGGCGCCGCCTTCACCTCCTGGCATTTCCTTTATTTGGTCTTGCCTGTGCCCATTCTATATTGGCCGGAAGTGACACCACGCGGCCCATTCTGCATTGGGCATGCCTTGTGGTAGGGGAGGTAATCCTCATTCTGGCGGTCCTTCGGCTGCTCCCCACGTACCGTGCCGGCTCATCCACAATTGCACAGACCGATCTGCCGACAACGACAACACCGCTGTCAATTCCACAGCCTCGTACAACGGGCTCCTCTGCCGCTCCGACGCAAACTGGGATGCGGCTGCTGATCAGTCAAACAACGTGGGAGGCGGATAACGTCCTGTCTTTACGCCTGCGTTCCCCTGACGGCGCGCTGCTCCCAGCCTGGGAACCCGGTGCCCACATTGAATTGGCGTTGCCCTCGGGTCGACGGCGGCGTTACTCACTGTGCGGTGACCCAGGCGATGCTCGTTCTTACCGGATTGCGGTCTTGCAGGTACCAGTGGGCCGCGGTGGGTCGGTGGAGATTCATAACGACACTCGAGCCGGCCAGCTGATCACCGTAGAAGGACCGTGGAACTACTTTCCTCTGGTTCCCAGCCCAGCGTATCTGTTCATTGTCGGCGGAATTGGGATCACCGCCGTGCTGGCGATGGCGGCCCGGGTTGCGTCAACGGATAGTGAGTGGAAGCTGGTGTATATCGGGCGATCTCGGGCCAGCATGGGATTCCTTAACGAAGTATGCGCGTTGGGCTCTGATCGGGTCGATGTCATACCCAGCGATGAGCGCGGTCGACCTGACGTGGATGCGATCATTGCTGCCGCATCCCCAGGAACTGCGGTCTACTGCTGCGGTCCCGACCGCCTGATGCGTGCCGTAGAGGAGGGAATCTCCCGTCGATCAGACCTGACCCTCCACATCGAGCGCTTCACCGGGATCGCCGCCAGCGGTGGCGATCCGTTTCACGTAGAATTGCGCCGAACCGGACAAATCATCGAAGTGCCCGCCGACCAGACCGTTTTACAAGCCATTCGTGCCGTTGTCCCCGCCATCTCAGCGGGCTGCGAGCAGGGTATTTGCGGGAGCTGCCGAACCGTGGTCCTCGCCGGCGAACCCGACCACCGCGACGACTTACTCAGCGACTCCGAGCGCGACGCCGGTGCGATGCTGCTCTGCGTTTCTCGCTCCCACAGCGATTGGCTGGTCCTCGACCTGTAAGCAGGAACCGACCGACCGCACCGGGCAGGGATCAGCCCGCCGCAGTGGACGTCGCCAGGATCCGCTCGGCACCCGCATACACGTTCATCGTGGTGCCACGCAGGAAACCGACCAGCGTCAGCCCGGATTCGGCAGCCAGCTCGACAGCCAGTGATGAGGGCGCGGAGACGGCCGCCAGCATGGGAACGCCGGCCATGACTGCCTTCTGGGCGAGTTCGAAGGATGCCCGGCCAGACACCATCAGCAGGCAGCCACGGGCCGGGATGCGGTCGTTGAGCAGTGCCCAGCCGAGCACCTTGTCCACGGCGTTGTGCCTGCCCACGTCTTCCCGCGCAACCAGCAAGCGGCCTTCGGCAGTGAACAGCCCGGCTGCGTGTAGACCTCCGGTGGAGTCGAACAACCGCTGGCTGGCCCGCAGCATTTCAGGAAGCGCGAACAGAGTCTGCAGCGAGATCCGGAACGGATCGTCTGCCGGGGAGAACCGGCTGCGCAGGCGCACCGCATCTAGCGAGGCCTTGCCGCACACGCCGCAGGACGAGGTGGTGTAGAAGTTGCGGTCCACACTGCTGGGTGGAGTTGCGACGCCGGGAGAAAGCGCCACGTCCAGCACGTTGTAGGTGTTGCGCCCGCGTTCATCGACGGAATCGCAGTACCGCGCGGTGGCGACGTCACTCACTGAGTTGATCACGCCTTCGGTGAGCAGGAAACCATGCGCCAGCTCGATATCGTGGCCGGGCGTACGCATGGTGACCGCGAGTGCGCGGCCGCCCACCCGCAATTCCATCGGTTCCTCGACGGCCAGCCGGTCGGGCCGCCTGCTGGTGTGGTCAGCGCTCAGCCGCAACACGGAATGGCGCACCATCAGCCGCCCCATTGACAACCGCCGTCCACGCCTAAGAGGGATACAGTCAATTTCATTCGTTTGCAGTCTGGCACAGCTGGCGGCAGGCTGCTGGGGGCAAGGTCTGCGACGTGTGCGAGCTACAGCTGCGGACGTCGCATGGAAAAACCGTCAATGTCAACCCCCACCGCTAAGCCATGCATCACTGATAGTCATCTGGGTATCGACGCCTCGATTGAGGTTCCCGCAGGTCGGGAACCCGTGCATCGACGCGCGGTTTGGTAGCGCGGTCGATGGGTATCTCTGCGTACATGACCGAAACCAAGCCACTGGCTGTGGTGACCGGTGCTTCGAGTGGTATCGGCTTCGAACTGGCCAGAGTCTTCGCCGACAACGGCTTTGATATCTTGATCAATGCCGAGAACGGGCGGTTGGGAGCTGCCGCTGACCAACTTCGCGCAGCCGGTGCTCGCGTCGAGCCAGTACAGGCTGACCTCAGTACCTATGACGGGGTGGAGCAGCTCTACGCGGCGATTGTCTCGACTGGGCGTCCGGTGAGCGCTGCGGCGCTGAATGCCGGTGTCGGCCGCGGTGGTGCGTTTATTGACACCGGCCTCGCAGATGACATCAAAATCATCGATTTCAACGTGACATCGACCGTGCACTTGGCGAAGCGATTGCTCAAAGATATGGTCGCGCGCAATGACGGAAAACTGCTCATCGTCTCTTCTATTGCGGCCACCATGCCGGGTTCCTTCCAGGCGGTGTATAATGCCTCGAAGTCGTTCTTGCAGTCGTTCGCCGAAGCGCTGCAAAACGAGCTCAAGGACGCTGATGTTACGATCACATCGCTAATGCCGGGCCCGACCGATACCGATTTCTTTCACCGTGCCGGCATGGATGGTACGAGAGTTGGCGAAGCCCAGAAGGATGATCCGGCGCAGGTCGCCAAACAAGGCTTTGATGCTCTCATGAATGGTGAAGGGAAGGTCATTGCTGGGTCGGCGAAGACAAAGGCGCAAGGCATCGCCAGCAAGGTTCTCCCCGACCGCCTCAAGGCTGCCGCCCACCGCCGGATGGCGGAGCCGGGGTCGGGGAAGTAGTTGGTAGATAGATTCAACCATCAAGAAGGAGGTTGCCATGGACGAGCGCGATAAAGACACTGCACAGGAAAAGATTGACGAGGCAAGGGGTGGGTCGTTTCCCGCAGGAGTGCCCGAGGACGCGGATGTAGGAACTGGACGCGAAAAGGGAAAGGGACTGCCGCCGGGGTCGGTTGGCGAGGGCCAGGACACCCCACAGACACCCGCCACCTGACCCGATATGTTGCACGGGAATTGGCTGCCACCTTCCGTTTAAAATCATGATCGCTGTTTGGGTTGAGGTGGCGGTATGGATTGTCGCGCTACACCCAAACAGCGATCATGGGGTGTCCACCAAAAAGCCTATGCGGGCGGTCCGTTGGAGGCTGCTATGCGTGGCGCTCAGGTAGGGTCGGTTGCTGTCCGGGTGTCGTGGCCGTCTACCATGGACGTTTCCCCGTCCTGCCCTCCCGGTTTCTCGGCGCCAACTTCGTCAGATTGCGTAATGCCGTCCTGCTCCATGAGCAAGATAGCGCCCGCGGCGGAGCCATCGGCTCCGCCAAGCGGGCTGCCTGCTATCCGTACCTTGATTGCTCGTCCGCGCCCGGCAGTGATAACGCGGTGCCGGGTCGCCGTTGAGCGCGAACAGCACGCCATGGCAGTTCGGGCAGGAAATGCCGAAGGTCGCGCTGACTGTATGTCGTCGGTGGTCATCGGCCCCAGCGCGGCAATCTCATTCTCTTCAGGTCGGGGTTGAGAGGGTTGTGCTCAATGGGTGCAGCCCTCTCACCGCCCAACTCGCCGAGCAAGCTGCCAATCTTTGCCGCCGGTAGGACGTGGGCACTTGGCGCATGTTCCAGCGCGCTGGCAGGCATCGATGGATGCAACGCTTCATCAGGATCCTGCACCACCGCCTGCCCACCTCGCTTCACAATCTCTGTCAGCCCGGCGGCGCTATCATCCCGGGCGCCCGATAGCACCACCCCGATCGCACCGGCACCAAAGGCCGTAGCGGTGGAGCGAAATAGCGGATCGATCGCCGGCCGGTGCCCGTTTTCGGTAGGCCTGACCGATAGCTCCAGCTGTCCGTGGCGAATTGACAGGTGGTGGTCGGCGGGTGCGACATAGATCATGCCCGGCTGCGCTGGGATGCCATGCTCAGCTGCCACCGCTGGCAGCTTCCCGGCACGACCCAAGATGCCCGGCAGGGCGCTGAGCGCCTGCCGGGGAATGTGCAAGATAACCAGGACGGTTGCGGGCAGCTTGGCCGGTAGGCCGGCGACGAGCGCTTGGAGCGCTTCCGCACCTCCAGCAGATGCGCCGATCGCGATGACCCCCCGCGCCCATTCGCTTTGGCGTTTCCGAGGGTTGATTCTCCGGCGCGGGTCAGACTGGCCCTGGTCACCCTTGAACTCACGTGGTGGAGGTATGGATTCCCCGCCCGCTCGATGGCTGCGGCCCGCTAGCCGCAGCCGCCAGCATCGTCCTGTTGCGCACTGAGCACCAGCAGAAACCCGGTTGCGTCAACCTACCTGGCGAAAAGCCTTTCGGCTAAGCGCATTACCTCACCTCAATTGCCCGGCAGGCATTTCGAGTTGGATCGTGGTTCACTGGATGGGCTATGCCTACACAGCCAAGCCCAGTAATACCAATGCAGCAGGAGGTTGTCGTCGAGGTTCCCGACGATCCCGACTGTGTGGTGTTGCAGTTTCGTGGCCGACTCTCGTTGCGCAGTAACACACGGATACGCGAATCGATCGCCAAGTCCCTAGGCGACACCGGTCGTGTCCTGATCGATTTATCGCACCTGCACTGCCCCCAAACGTCTTCCCTCAGCGTTTTCCCAGCGGCGTTGGCTGCGGCTGGCGGCTGGCCATCGGCACGGCTGGTTCTTTTCGGCGCCGATGCGACCCTGCGATCGGCGCTAGCCGCTGTGCGAATCACCGAAACGGTGCCGCTTGCCGCGGACTTCGCTTCGGCTCGTGCGTTGCTGGACCGACGACCATCGGTGGTGCGGCGGCACCGTGACCTACCCATGCATCCGAGCGCTGCGGCTGGCGGGAGGATTCTCGTGCGGGACGCCTGCACCGCCTGGTCACTGCCGCAAGACGTCAGCGAAACCGCCGAGCTGGTGGCGAATGAGCTGGTCGGCAATGCCGTCGAGCACGCCCAGACATCCAGTCGGGTTACTGTCACCTACACCGGCGCGGTGTTTCGCGTCGCGGTTCGAGATTACTGTCCAATATCAATCCGCCCGCGACCGATCGACATCGGAGCGCGTCGCGGCCGGGGCCTGCACCTGGTGGCCACGCTGGCGCAGACGTGGTGCGTGGATCGGCATCCAGATGGCAAAACGATCTGGGTCAACCTTGCAGTAGATCCACCCGAGTTAGGCGGACACGACCGCCGCATAGCCACCCAGACCGATCAGCCGTTGCCCGGCGACGGTGTCCGTCTTGGTGATCAGTGAGATCACCGCACCCGTTTCGGGATCGAAGTCCACGTCGGTCACGGTGCCGAGTTCGGTGCCCTGCTCGGACAGCAGGCGCTTACCGAGGATCTCCAGGGTGTTGTCCTCGGCGCGCTGTTCCAGGTCGTCGCGCGGCGGCCGGATCACCGCGTCGGTCGCCACCGTGACCGCATCGGGCCCGAAACCTTGCACGTCTTCCCACGCGAGCAGGGTGCCGTGGCCACTGACCTTGCCCAATCGCAGCAGCACCACCCTGGCCGGTCCAGGCCGCACCACGAACCCGTCCACCCTGGCTACCCGGGTTGCGGTGGCGGTGCTGACAACGGCGCGTTTGCGTGTCCGACTGAACAGCATCAGCTCGCTTCCTCCCGCAACCGGCTACGGAAGGCATCCACGGCTGCGCCGAATCCGGCCAGATCCTCAGACACGAATTCGGTCGCTGCCGCGGGCACGATCAGGTGCTCGCCGGAGACTGCCATCGTGTCCGGCAAGGGAATCAATACCCGTTGCCCCGCCGTGCCCAGTGTCTCGCTGGCCTGCACCTCGTACCCCACCACTTCCAAGCTGGTTCCTCCGTGCAGCACCACGTCCACAACGCGGCCAAGGTCGCGCCCGTTGTCCGTGAGCACCCGGTCCTGCAACACGTCTGCTTTGCGGGCTTGTTTGCGGGGTGCAAGTTCCTTGGCGGGGATGAACACTGTCTCATCGGCCACCATCACGGCGTCGCGGCCTACCCCGTGCACTCCTGCCCACGGCAACGCATCCTTGCGGGAGCGGCTGAATAATCCGGGATTCCGCAGCGTGAATCCCGCGATACGACCGCCAGCGTGTTCGAAGACCACATCCTTGATCTCGGCGACAAGCTCACCACCGAGGGTAACTACCGGGCGGCCGATCAGTTCGCTCGCCCGCAGCACGAGCGCGGGAGCTGGTGTGATCACCGCCGATCACGGCGGCCTGAACCGCCCAATCCGATCACGCCGCCCCGCCTTCGCCTGCGTTGCACCACGATGGCGAGTGTGATCAACACGAGTAAGGCGACGAGCGCGAGGATCACCCAGCCCCACCAGTCCATCGCCACCTCCGCGCTCGATGTGAGTCCGGGTGCCTTATCCCTGCACAGTAACGCGCACCGATCGGACCCGCTTGTTCTCTGTCGCCTAACGATCGTGCGTGCTTGTTGGCATGTCCTCTGACGGCGGTAAGGTCCGCGTCACTCGACCGGGAACCAGACCTGCCGCTGGCGCGTTGAATACGGTGACGGCCTGCACTGCCCATCAGGAGGGAAATGGTGCGCTCTACTAGTAACCCCGCATTCCGCAATCTCCCAGTCGGGGTTGGCGGTTATGCGGGTTTCGACTCGGCGCCCGCAGGTTATGGCGGCGCCCTACCGACCACGCGACCGATGACGGTCGACGATGTGGTCACCAAGACCAGCATCACGCTGGCGGTGTTGGTTGCGGCCGGCGCGGCCACCTACTTCAGTGGGCTGTGGGGGCTCACCCTGCCCGCTGCCCTGGTCGGTTTCGTGCTCGCTTTGGTGATCACGTTCAAGAAGGCGATCAGCCCACCTTTGATCCTTGCTTACGCCGCTGTCGAGGGCGTCTTTCTCGGCGGGATCAGCGGTGTCCTCGGTACCTATGTGGCAAACCGCTGGGGCGCCTCTATCGTGCCGGAAGCAGTGGCCGGCACTGTGCTGGTGTTCGCCGGAATGCTGGTGGTGTACAAAACCGGCGCGGTGAAAGTAACGCCCCGGTTCACCAAGTGGCTGACCGGCGCCTTGATCGGGGTTGTCGGCCTGATGCTGGTGAACCTCATCGCAGGTTTCTTCACCCAAGGTGTTGGCCTCGGTCTGCGCAGCGGAGGGGCACTGGCGATCATCTTCAGCCTGGTGTGTATCGGGATCGCCGCGTTCAGCTTTCTCCTCGACTTCGACGCCGCCGACCAGGCGATCCGGTCGGGCGCACCGGAGAAGACGGCGTGGTACATCGCGTTTGGCCTCACGGTCACCCTGGTCTGGCTGTACCTGGAGATCCTTCGCCTGTTGTCTTACTTTCAGAACGACTAGGCACCCTAGCCGCTGCATGGGCCCGGTCTCCCACAATGGGCGACCGGGCCCGTTTCGTTGGGTGCCCGTCAAGTACGGCCAACCACGACCTGTGGTGCTGCTGACCACTACCAACTGCGTGCTGGGGTGACCGCGCTAGCCGGGAACCTTGCACCGCGCACGCGGCTGGCCCGACGCTGATAGCGGTTATGGACCGTCAGACGGTGGGTTGGCGGTACTTGAAGAACCTCCATTGCGCAGGGCTGAGCAGATCGCGGGGAGGAGAACCGCGCAGGCAGCGGCGTAGCCGGCGGAAGACGGGTGGTAACGATCCCGGCTGAACAGAGTGTCGGGATGGGTGCGGAAGTCGTGAGCGAGCAGCTGCGCCAGCGGTACGGCCACACCGCCGGCTCGGCCTACTGCCTCACGCTGGAGGCGGGCCATCGTCAGGCTGGACGTGTGGGCGAGGGCGCGCAGCGGTTGCGGGATCGATCGGATCGTGCCCAGATCCGGGCAGGTGCCGACGATCACGAGGGTGCCGGCAGCACGCAGTCTGGCCACCGCGTCGCCGAGCAGCTTTGCCGACTCCCGAGGCGACGTTCGCCGTGTCACATCATTGGCGCCGATCATGATCATCGCTACCTGTGGTGGATCGAGCAGGACAGCGTCCACCTGGCCACCGAGCCGCCGGCTGGTGCAGCCACAGATCGCGAAGGTGTCCAGCTGGACGGGTTGATTGCGGTCTCGTGCCAATCCCCGAGCCAGCACCGGCCCGGGTAGCTGCTCGGGTAGGTCCGCGCCGAGGCCGGCCGCCAACGAGTCGCCCAGCATCGCCATCCGGATAACCCCGGTAAAAGTGGAAGTCGCCGTGGGGTACGGACCGCTGCCGTTCGGTAGGTAAACCCCATCGGCAAGGAACGGACGCCAGCCCGGGATCACGATGTTGCGGCGCGCCCACCGCCCCTGGTGACTCAGCACGCCGTAGGCGGCGCCGGCCGTTGCGCCGGTAGCGCCGACCACAACGGCGGTCGTGCGCAGCAGATGGTGCAGTGTGGAGGACCTCCTCGACGCCGCGCCGCGCTGAGTGACGTCCATACTTCTGATATACGCCTTGACGCTCGGCAACGCGCTGCGGGCCGGCGCTTGCAGCCTTACCCCGCCAGGAGAGCCTTGTGGACTACGCCGAGCACATCATCGAACTGGTCGGCAACACTCCACTAGTGCGGCTTAACGCCGTCGCCCGGGATGTCGCCCCCCTGGTCTTGGCGAAGGTGGAGTACCTCAACCCCGGGGGCAGCGTGAAGGACCGGATCGCGCTGCGGATGGTGGAAGCGGCGGAGCGATCAGGTCAATTGCGGCCGGGTGGCACGATCGTCGAGCCCACCTCGGGCAATACCGGCATTGGATTGGCGATGGTCGCCCAACGTAAGGGTTACCGGTGCCTGTTCGTCTGCCCGGACAAGGTAGGTCAAGACAAGCTCGACGTACTCAGGGCTTACGGGGCAAACGTCGTAGTGTGCCCCACCGCCGTTGCCGCGGATCATCCTGACTCGTATTACTCGGTGTCCGACCGGCTCGTCCGGGAGATCGACGGGGCATGGAAGCCCGATCAGTACTCAAACCCAGAGAACCCCGCCAGTCACTATCACAGCACTGGTCCCGAACTCTGGGCGCAGACTCAGGGCCGGATCACCCATTTCGTCGCCGGGATCGGCACCGGTGGGACCATTTCCGGGGTGGGGCGCTACCTCAAAGAGGTCAGCAATGGCCGGGTACAGGTTGTCGGTATCGACCCGGAGGGCTCGGTGTACTCCGGTGGCAGCGGCCGGCCTTACCTGGTGGAAGGTGTCGGAGAGGACTTCTGGCCCCGCACCTACGACGGCGCCGTCTGCGATGAGGTCATCCCGGTCTCCGACGGCGATTCGTTCACCATGACCCGCCGCCTGGCCCGGGAAGAGGGGCTGCTGCTCGGTGGATCGTGCGGTATGGCAGTGGTCGGCGCGCTGCGGCTCGCGGCCCGGGCCGACCCTGACTCGGTGATTGTCGTGTTGCTACCTGATGGCGGCCGCGGCTATCTGGGCAAGGTGTTTAACGACTCTTGGATGGCCTCGCACGGTTTCCTGCCTCCAGACTCATCCGGCGCGACCGTCTCGGAGGTGCTCATGGACAAAGACGGCGCGATCCCCAAGCTGGTGCACACGCATCCGAACGAGACGGTCGCCGAAGTTGTCATGATCATGCGCGAGTTCGGGGTGTCGCAGCTGCCGGTGGTTGCGGCCGAGCCGCCGGTGATGGCAGCCGAGGTCATCGGCGCGGTTAACGAACGCGCGCTGCTGCAGGCCCTGTTCGCTGGAGATGCCCAACTCGCCGACCGAATCGAGGGGCACATGGCGCAAGCATTGCCGACGATCGGCGGCGGCGAGTCGATTGGATCGCTTATGCGAGCCCTGGCTGACGCCGACGGCGCGATGGTGCTCATTGACGGAAAACCGGCAGGGGTGGTTACCCGCCAAGACGTGCTGGGCTTCCTGGCCGGGCGTTGAACACAGGGTGACCGGATCCGCTAGCGTGACCGCGCAGAACTGCGCCAGGGCGCCGAGTGAGGGGTTCGAACCGATGACGACTTCACAGCAGCGTTATCCGAAACCCTTCCCGGAGCCGGAGTCGCCTACCTGGCCCGACCGGCCCGCTGACCCGCAGCCGGCCGAGACCTCATCGGCCAGGCCTCCGGCGCCTCCGCCACCGCCGCCCAATCGCCCCCCTCAGTGGGAACCCCCGGGACAACTCTCAACACCACCGCGGTACCCGGTACCCCCACCGCAGTTCGGCCGAATCTCCCAACAACATGATCGATCGGTACGGCGCTCCGATTCGACTCCCTGCGGCCCCGGCAAGCTAGCCATTCCATCGCCGGCCTCACCCACAATCGGGCGCGCCGCGGCACTGCCCAGACCGCTGGCGAACTTCAGGTCAAGGACTGTCAGTTTTTGCATCGACTGCGTCGCGCCGGTGACCGTGTTGACGGTGCTGCTTTCTGTTGCTGCCCACACCAACGGCACAGGGTGGCGCCTGGTGATCAGTGCCTCGGCGTATCTGGGGCTGCTGGGCTTCGGCATCTGGAACTGCGGGTACTTGCAAGGCACCACCGGCCGCAGCCTCGGTCGCCGGTTGGCGGGCACCGAACTGATCTCAATTGAGACGGGTCAACCAGTGGGCTTCGGTTGGGCGGTTGCTCGCCAAATCTGGCACGTCGTGGACTTCGGCATCGGTTTCCTGTGGCCATTGCACGACGGCAAGCGGCAGACTTTCGCAGACAAGATCGTCGGAACCGTGGTGATCAACGTCGGCAAGCCGATGACTGGTCACGTCGGCGGGTTGACAGATCAGGCCAGCGGCGAGGTCGGTGGCACAGAGGATCGGAGGCTGGGGAAGTGACCGGATTCGCCACCCGCGCCATCCACGCCGGCCAGGATCCAGATCCGCACAGCGGGTCGGTGATCGTGCCGATCCACGCCACCTCGACTTTCGTTCAAGACGGCGTGGGTGAGCTCCGTAACGGATACGAGTACTCCCGCGGCGCCAACCCGACCCGCACCGCGTTGGAAACCTGCCTGGCCGCGCTGGAGGGTGGCCGTTTCGGGCGTGCCTTCGCATCCGGGATGGCCGCCACGGACGTGCTGCTTCGGGCGATCTGCCGGCCAGGTGATCACCTCGTCATTCCTGACGACGCCTATGGTGGCACTTTCCGCTTGATCGACAAGGTGCTGCGGAGCTGGGGGATCGAGTACACCGCTGTGTCGCAGTCCGATCTTCCTGCCGTACGGGCCGCGATGCGCCCGACCACCCGGGTGTTGTGGTGCGAGACGCCGAGCAACCCGCTACTGGCTATCGCGGATATCGCGGCCCTGGCTGGTATCGCCCACGAGTCTGGAGCCCGCCTGGTGGTGGACAACACCTTCGCCACCCCCTACCTGCAGGCGCCGCTGGGGCTGGGCGCCGATGTGGTGCTGCACTCGACCACCAAATACCTCGGGGGCCACTCGGATGTGATCGGTGGTGCGCTGATCACTGATGACGCCGAGGTGGACGAGCAGGTGGCCTTCCTGCAGAAAAGCGCCGGAGCGGTGCCCGGCCCCTTCGATGCGTGGCTCACCCTGCGCGGGATCAAGACGCTGGCGGTGCGCATGGAACGGCACTGCGACAACGCCGAGCGGGTGGTCGCGGCGCTGCAGACGCATCCGACGGTCGGTGATGTGCACTATCCCGGATCGGAGACACATCCCGGCCACGAGGTGGCTGCCAAGCAGATGCGCCGGTTCGGCGGGATGGTGTCGTTCACGGTGCGCGGTGGCGCTGAGGCGGCGCTGGCGGTGTGCGCCCGAGCTCAGTTGTTCACCTTGGCCGAATCACTGGGTGGCGTGGAGTCGCTCATCGAGCATCCGGGACGCATGACGCACGCCTCCACGGCGGGGACCCAGCTTGAGGTTCCCCCCGACCTGATCCGCCTTTCCGTGGGCATCGAGGATGCTGAAGACCTCATCGACGACCTGCGCACCGCGCTCGGCTAGCGCCTCGATATCAGCTGGTGGTCGGGACTAGTCGCCTGAGGGCGGTTTGGTGGGAGGTGCCAGGTGGTGGACTGGCTGGGGAGGTGCCACGGGGAGGTCAGCGGTGTTCAGGCACCCGCCCACGAGCTGGACACCACCTGGTGTCCGCACGTAGCTACCCGGTTCGGCGCACCCCGCTCGGTCAGCGGTGAGTACGGCAGCGACCGCGAGTAACGCAGCCACTCCCGCGGTGACCACGACCGGCAGCCAGCGGCGCTCCATCCAACCTCCTCGCGTACTTACCTGGACCTTACTCCGGCGCTACCTGGCGTGTGCAGCTGTCACACGGTGAACAATTGTCACATCGCACCGATCAGCTGGCAGGATCGCCGATTATGGAACTGGTCGGCATCGACAAGATCAGGATCGCCCGGGAGACCCTGCACGGTGTCGTCCGGCGCACGCCGCTGCGCCATTGCGAGGTGCTTGCACACCGCTGCGCCGTCCCGGTCCATCTTAAATGCGAAAATTTGCAGCGCACCGGTTCTTTCAAGATTCGCGGCGCCTATGTCCGGATTCATGCCCTCTCTGCGGATGAGCGGGCCCGTGGGGTGGTGGCGGCCAGCGCCGGCAACCATGGGCAAGGGGTGGCTCTGGCGGCGGCGATGCTGGGCACCGCCGCAACAGTGTATATGCCGGTGAGTGCGTCGCTTCCCAAGGTCGCGGCCACCCGGGGATACGGCGCGCAGGTTCACCTCGTCGGTGACGTAGTGGAGGAGTCCCTGGCTGGGGCCCGAGCCTTCGCGGAGGAAACCGGAGCGGTGTTCATCCACCCTTTCGATCACCCTGACGTACTGGCCGGTCAGGGCACGGTTGGCCTGGAGGTACTAGAGCAGCTACCCGACGTTGCCACCGTGCTAGTGCCCGCCGGTGGTGGTGGGCTTGTCGGGGGGATCGCCGCCGCGGTGAAGGGCGTCAAGCCCGAAGTCCAGGTGATCGGAGTGCAGGCTGAGGCAGCCGCCGTTTGGCCGGCATCGCTGGCCGCCGGGTCGCCGGTGCGGTTGCGCTGCGGGCACACCATGGCTGACGGAATCGCCGTGTCCGAAGTAGGCGCGGTCACCTTCGCCCACGTGTCCGCCCTGGTCGACCAGGTGATCACGGTGGGGGAGGAGGCGCTGTCCCAGGCGTTGCTGCTGTGTTTGGAGCGCACCAAGATGCTGGTCGAGCCAGCCGGCGCGGCAGCGGTGGCAGCGCTGCTGGAATCACCTGCACACTTCCCCAGCCCCGTGTGCGCCGTGCTGTCCGGCGGCAACGTCGACCCTCTACTGCTGATGCACATCATCCGGCGTGGGCTGACCGTGGACGGCCGGTTCCTGGCGCTGCGCGTGACCGTGCCCGACCGGCCCGGGGAGCTAGCCAGGTTACTGGCGCGAATAGGCGCCTCGGGCGCCAACGTGGTCGATGTGGCGCACACGCGCATCGCCGGCCGGCTCCCGGTCGGCGATGCGGTGGTCGCGTTGAGCTTGGAGACACGGGGCTCAGAACACTGCACAGCTCTGATCACCGACCTCGGTGCAGCGGGTTACCAGGTGGTCCAGTGAGATTAGTGCGGTGATGTCAGTGTCAGCCCGATGTCAGCCGATGCTGGCCCAGGTGCGTCAGCCGCGGAAGGGCTCCGCCTTGACGACGGCGACGGTCATCAAACCGCCGTTAGGCAGCTCGTAGTGGCGATCCTCGCCTTCATGTGCACCGATGATCGCCTTACCCAGAGGTGAGTTCGGCGAGTAGACCTCAAGGTCACCGTGGGCTACTTCCTCCAGCGAGCCGAGTAGGAATGTCTCGGTCTCGTCGTCATCCTGGAACCGCACCGTGACGACCATTCCAGGCGCCGCGACGCCCGACTCAGTCGGGGCACCACCAACTTTGGCGACCCGTAACAGCTCCTGCAGCTGGCGGATCCGTGCCTCGAGTTGCGCTTGCTCTTCGCGGGCGGCGTGGTAGCCGCCGTTCTCTTTGAGGTCGCCCTCCTCGCGGGCGTCGTTGATCTTCGCGGCAATGACTGGGCGGTTCGCAACCAGCTCGTCGAGTTCCTGCTTAAGCCGGTCGTAGGCTTCCTGGGTCAACCAGGTCACCTGGGTCTCGCTCACGGTCATCACTCCTCCTCAGATCCGACGTCCGCTGATGCGGGGCGGACCGAACCACACCGCTGACGCGACAGCCAGCGGCCGGAACGGAAAAACACGGCCCTGCCCCGGGGCCGTGCGTACCCTCCACGGTAACACGATGTGTCCGGTTCGGCCTCAGCCTAATGGGTGACGGATTTTGGAAAGTCCCTGCTCAGCAGGGCTATAAAAATCTCAGTAGTGCGGCTGGTGAACTAGGTAGGAATGAGGTAGGCGGGGACCTGGAAGGAGCACCCGTAGACATCAGCGACTACCGGGGGTCGGGACGTCTGCACCACAGTGGACAGCACAACCGGCCCCACCGTCGGCGGCACGTAAACCTCCTTACGCCCGGTCTCCTCGCCATCGCGCGAGCGGGCTCGCACGATGCACACTGCCGCCCGTCTCGGGTCGTCGCGGACTACGCTGAATCGCAGTTGCACGGCATTGCCTGGGAGCAAGGTGAAGCTCACCGTCTCGGCCTGGATCGGTGTCCTGCCCAGATTGCGGTAGCCGATCACGGCCACTGCCAGTCCGAGGAGGACCGCAACTACCAGCCCAAACGCTATGGTCCAGCGGTGGCTGGTGGCGGCGCGGCGCCCGTAGCGGCCTTCGGGAAGCTGGCCAGCGGTCACAGCGTTGTACCTCCTTGACGGCCACTTCCCGGATGCCAGCTACTCGACGGGCCACCGAGGCAACTGTCAGTTCGGGCGGTAACAATGGTTCACCAATGGAGCATTCCATCGCTGGGGTAGCCGGCGTGGAGAAGGGATGAGCAGTCATCCATGGTTGAACAGCTGCGAATGATGGCGGTGCATGCGCATCCCGATGACGAGTCGAGCAAGGGCGCGGCCACGATGGCTCGATACGTTGCTGAGGGCCACCAGGTGATGGTCGTCACCTGCACTGGCGGGGAACGAGGCAGCATCCTCAACCCCTCGTTCGAACCCGCTGACCTCGCGGAGCATCCGGCGCAGATGCGCGCAACCCGGCGCCAGGAGATGGCGCGTGCAGCGCAGATCCTGGGCGTGCAACACCACTGGTTGGGCTACATCGACTCCGGGTTGCCCGAAGGTGACCCGCCTCCGCCGCTGCCGGAAGGATGTTTTGCGGTGGTGCCGCTGGAGGGCCCCACCCGCGATCTGGTCCAGGTGATGCGCGAGTTCCGGCCACATGTGGTGGTGACCTACGACGAGAAGGGTGGCTATCCCCATCCTGACCACATCCGCTGCCACGAGGTATCGGTGGCCGCGTTCGAGGCCGCGGGTGACCCCGAGCGCTTCGGAGATGCGGGACCACCATGGCAGCCGCTGAAGCTTTATTACTCGCACGGTTTCAGCCGCAAGCGGATGCAGGTTTTTCACGACGCACTGCTCGCCGCCGGTCAGGAGTCGCCATTCGGCGAATGGTTGGACAAGTGGGATGCGTCGAAGCCGGACGTCCTGGAGCGGGTGACCACCCAAATCGAGTGCGCCGAGTACTTCCCGGTACGCGACGATGCGCTGCGAGCGCACGCAACTCAGATCGATCCGGCGAGCCGGTGGTTTGCGCTGCCGCATGCGATGCAGGCACAGCTGTGGCCAACGGAGGAATACGAGCTGGCCCGTTCGCTGGTGGATACCACGTTGCCAGAAGATGATCTGTTCTCCGGTGTTCGGGAGCGGGTGCTCGCGTGAACCTGTTGTTGCCAGCGGAATTTTCGGCGGTCACCGAGTTCTCGGTGGTGAGCGGAGTCGAGACGCTCGCCCAACCATCGACACCGGATCCTGGTGGCCAGGGTCAGGACTACGGAAAGGCTGCGCCGGAGGCATTGGTGGTGCTGCTGCTGTTTTTCGTCGCGGTGGCCCTGCTGGTGCGTTCGATGAACAAGCACTTGCGCCGGGTGCCGGAGTCCTTCGACAAGGATCCCGACGCTGATACCGGTGACCTTGGCGCTCGTGATGTTGGTATTCGTGAGGAGTAACGGTTCCGCCCCGCCAGCCGGCCAGGGAGGATAGCCATATGGGGAACCGGCTAGCGAACTCCACAAGCCCGTACCTGCTACAGCACGCCGATAATCCGGTCGACTGGTGGCCGTGGTGCAATGAGGCGTTTGCTGAGGCAGCTAAGCGTGATGTGCCCGTACTACTGTCGATCGGTTATGCCGCCTGCCACTGGTGCCATGTCATGGCACACGAGTCGTTTGAAAATGAGCAAATCGCTGCGGTCATGAACGCCAACTTCGTCAATATCAAGGTGGACCGGGAGGAACGTCCGGACGTCGACGCCATTTATATGGAGGCGACCCAGGCGATGACCGGCCACGGCGGATGGCCGATGACCTGCTTCCTGACACCCACCGGGGAGCCGTTTCACTGCGGCACGTATTTCCCACCTGCTCCCCGGCATGGCATGCCGGGCTTCCCTGAGCTGCTGGTGGCCGTGCGCCAGGCCTGGAACAGCCGCGGTGACCAGGTCCGCGAAGCCGCTAAGCGCATTGCCGAGCAGCTTTCCGAGCGGGCCGCGCCGCTGACTGAGTCTGCGGTGGACGAGGCGGTGGTAGCCAGTGCAGTCGACAAGCTGGTCGCGGAGTTCGACGAGCGACATGGCGGATTCGGTACCGCCCCGAAGTTCCCGCCGTCGATGCTGCTGGAGTTCCTCCTTCGCCACCACGAGCGCACTGGTTCGCAACCGGCGCTGTCGATGGTTGAGCGCACCTGCGAGGCGATGGCCCGAGGCGGGATCTACGACCAGCTCGCCGGTGGATTCGCGCGATACTCCGTCGACGCGGCCTGGGTAGTCCCGCATTTCGAGAAGATGCTCTACGACAATGCTTTGCTGCTGCGTGTCTACACGCACCTGGCTCGGTTGAGCGGATCGGCTACCGCGCGCCGGGTCGCTGAGCAAACGGCAGCGTTCCTGCTCAATGGCCTGCACACCGAGCAGGGTGGTTTCGCTGCCTCCCTGGATGCCGATACCGAGGGGCAGGAAGGCGCTACCTATGTGTGGACGCCGTCGCAGCTCGTCGACGTGCTCGGTAGCGCCGACGGTGAGTGGGCCGCAAGGCTGCTGGCGGTGACGAAGGTCGGCACGTTCGAGCACGGCACCTCGGTGTTGCAGCTGCCCAACGACCCCGATGACGCCGATCGCTGGGACCGGGTACGCGCCGCCCTGCTGGAGGCGCGAACCACCCGACCACAACCCGGCCGGGACGACAAGGTGGTCACCGAGTGGAACGGGATGGCGATCACCGCCCTGGCTGAGGCTGGCGGCGTGTTCGGCCGTCCAGACTGGATCGCCGCCGCGGCTGCCGCGGCGGAGTTGATCCTGGGCACCCACCTGGTCGACGGCCGGCTGCGACGCAGCTCTCGCAACGGCGTGGTCGGCGCTGCCGCCGGGGTGCTCGCCGACCACGCCTGGCTAGTCGAGGCGCTGCTCGCACTGCATCAAGTCACTGGCGTGGACCGCTGGTACGATGCCGCGCTCCCGGTGCTGGAGCTGGCCCGGGAGCACTTCGCCGACCCCGACCACGCCGGAGCCTGGTTCGATACCGCACGCGATGCCGAGGTGCTGTTTCGTCGTCCCGCCACACCGGTCGACAACGCCACCCCGGCGGGCGCATCGGCAATTGCCGGTGCCTTGCTGACTGCTTCGGCGCTAAGCGGCTTGCAGGAGTACCGCTCAGAGGCCGAGGCCTCGGTGGCGCGAGCCGGCATGGTGCCGGCCAAGGCACCGCAGGCTGCCGGCCATTGGTTGACCATTGCCGAGGCGCTGGCCCAGGGACCGATTCAGGTGGCCGTGGTCGGTCCGGCCGGAGACGCAGCCCGCGCGGAGCTGGAAGCTCAGGCCCGCTGGGCGGCACCCGGTGCAGCAGTCGTGCTAGCCGGCGAACCGGGAGCGCAGCAGCCGATGCTCGCCGACCGAGATCTGATCTCAGGTGTACCCGCTGCCTACGTCTGCCGCGGGTTCGTCTGTGACCGGCCGGTGACCTCTGCCGACGACCTGAAAGCACAACTTCGCCCGTCCCGCTGACCCCTTTTCCTCAACACCCCGACTTGGAGACATGTCGGGGTGGGCGGCGTCCCTCTGTACAGCTGGGATTCCTCGACACTGCAACGTAGTAATGATGTAATTCTAGTGAGCGTGTAGGTCGAGCGAGAGGATATGCGCCATGGTGGGACGGGGACGGCCGCATGGGATGCGATCCGGCGGCCAAGGGCATGGGAGAGGTGGCTGGCAACAGGCCGATCTCCCGGCAGCCGACGATGCCAAGGCCTGGTTCACGGGACGGTTGCCGGATGGCTGGTTTTCCGGCGAGCCGGACATCAGTGTGGACCGCGAAGAGATCATCGTGGTCGGGAAGCTACCCGCGCTGGACGGGGAGTTCACCGACGACGCCGAGCGTGCCGCCGCTGAGGCCGGCCGGATCAGCCGGTTCCGGGAGGCCACCCGCGACGAGCGGATCGAGATTGCCCGCCAGGCCGAGCACCGGTACCGCCGCAAGGTGGCCTGGGGTGCGCGATTGGGCGGCACCGAGGAGATGTTCACCACCCTGTCGGTGCCGGTGATGACCCGGCTTCGGCAGCCCGAGCGCCTGGTGCTCGACACCCTGGTTGATGCGGGCGTGGCGCGGTCCCGTTCGGAGGCACTGGCCTGGGCGGTGCGATTGGTGGGCAAGCACGCCCAGCAGTGGCTGGGTGAGCTCAAGCAAGCCATGGCCACTGTCGACGACCTGCGAGCCCGTGGCCCCGAGCTCTAGTCTGGGTCGTTATGAGCCAGCGGCAGTGGATAGCGGTCGACGAGTACTTCACCGGTGCTCTGATTGATACTGATACTGATGGTGACACGGACACCGACAACGCGTTGCATGCTGCTCTTGCGGCCAGTGATGCGGCCGGCCTGCCAGCGATCGCAGTGTCGCCCGCGCAGGGCAAGTTGTTGAATCTGCTCGCCTCTCTGATCAATGCGCGCCACATTCTGGAGATCGGCACGCTGGCGGGATACAGCGCCATCTGGCTGGCCCGGGCGTTGCCACCGGACGGCCGCTTGATCACGTTGGAAAGCGAGTTACGGCATGCCGAGGTGGCACGCACCAACATCGCCAAAGCCGGTCTCGCCGACCTGGTGGAGGTCAGGCTCGGTCCGGCCTTGGATACCTTGCCGCAACTGGAGCAAGAGCGCAGCAGCGGCCGGGCCCAGCCCTTCGATCTGGTGTTCATCGACGCAGACAAGGAGCACAACGCCGACTACTTCGCCGCAGGGGTCCGCCTTACCCGGCCTGGAGGTCTGATCATCGTGGATAACGTGGTGCGAGGAGGTGCCGTGCTCGACGCCGGCAGCGACAATTCCACAGTGCAGGGCACCCGCCGGTTGATCGACACCATCTCCGCTGACCCCTCGGTGAGCGCAACGGCCATCCAGACGGTGGGCGTCAAGGGCTACGACGGTTTCGTGATGGCGTTGGTCAAGGCTCCCTGACCCGCACTCAGCGGGCTTAGCAGCGGTGATGCAACGCATGGCTACCTCGGTGAGGCTGCTGAATGCGGGTCCGGCGCCGGGCGTAGCCTTCCGGCCTTGTGAGGCTGCAAGACCTCGTCTATGCGCTGTACGAGCGGCGGCTCGCTCGCCAGCTTGGGATCGGAAACCTTCCCCGTCATGTCGCGGTCATCATGGATGGCAACCGGCGCTGGGCCAAGGAGGCAGGGTTCGCCGACGTCAGTGACGGCCACCGAGTCGGTGCCGCGAAACTGGTCGAGCTGCTGGGCTGGTGCGGGGAAACCGGCGTCGAGATCGCGACGTTCTGGTTGCTGTCTCCGGACAACTTGCGCAACCGGCCACCAGACGAGCTGGCGCCGCTGCTGGAGATCATCGCCGATGTCGTGGACAAGCTATGCGCCCCGGACACGAGCTGGCGGGTGCGGGTGGTCGGAGCGCTGGATTTGTTGCCATCGGAGATGGCGCAGCGGCTGACCAGTGCTGCGGCTCGGACCCGGGACCGACCGGGCCTGACGGTCAACGTCGCGGTCGGTTATGGCGGGCGCCAGGAGATCGCCGACGCGTTGCGCAAGTTGCTGCTCAAACACGCTGAGGCTGGGACCACCATGGAAGAACTCGCCGAAGTGCTCGACGTTGAGCACATTGCCGAGCACCTGTACACGTCGGGGCAACCCGATCCGGATCTGGTTATCCGTACCTCGGGCGAGCAGCGGCTATCGGGTTTCCTGCTGTGGCAGTCGGCGCACTCGGAATTCTGGTTCTGCGATGCTTACTGGCCGGCCTTCCGCAAGGTCGACTTCCTTCGCGCGCTGCGCGACTACACCGCCCGGCACCGGCGGTTCGGGTCATGAAGCCCCTCCAGGTGCGAGGCGAGTCAACGTGGTAGCGCCGCCGGCGGGGGATACTCCCCACCCATGGACGTGGTTCGGGAGTACTTGCTGCTTGGTTTGCGGTTCGATCGCCTCGTTGAGGGTTTCGTCGATTCCTACACCGGCGATCCGGCACTGCGCCGGCAAGTGGACAACGAACCGGTACCCGGTTCCGCGGCGCTGGCCCGGCGGGCAGGCGAGCTGCGCGCCGAGTTGTCTTCCTCTGACCTGTCCGAACCACGGGCGCAGTTCCTGTCGGCCCACCTGACCGCACTGGAGTGCAGCGGGCGGGTGCTGGCCGGGCAGCATGTCGGGTTCGTTGACGAGGTGGCGGCGTACTTTGATGTCGCCATCGGGCCGGGTGATCCCGACACTTACCGCCAGGCGCATAGCCAGATCGACCAGTTACTGCCGGGTGGCGATCCGCTGACTGATCGATTGGCCAGCTACCGCAACCGCGACGAAATCCCGCCGGAGCGGCTGGAGGCCGCCGTGCAGGCACTGTCCAGTGCCTTGCGCGACCGGGTGCGGACCGCTTACGGGTTGCCCCCGGAGGAGACCGTGCACTACGAGGTTGTCACCGACAAGCCGTGGAGCGGGTTCAACTATTACCTTGGTGACTTCCACTCCCGGGTAGCGATCAATGCCGATCTCGGGCATCGGATGGGGCAACTACCGCACCTGGTCGCGCACGAGTCATATCCAGGGCACCACACCGAGCATTGCCGCAAGGAGGCCGGCCTGGTGCGCCGGCAGCTTCAGGCCGAGCACACCATCTTCCTGGTCAATACGCCACAATGCCTGATGGCCGAGGGGCTGGCCGACCTGGGGTTACCGGCCAGCGTCGGCACCGGGTGGGGGCTCTGGGCCGAGGAAATCCTGCGCGATCTGGGACTGCGCATGGATGGCGAGCTCGCCGAGCGGCTTGAGGCGGCGTCGGCGGGCCTGCTCGGCGTCCGCCAGGATGCCGCGCTGATGTTGCACGATCGGGGCGCCGACCAGGCGGAAGTGCAGACCTACCTGCAGCGCTGGCTCCTGGTGCCCGAGCCCCGCGCCCGGCAAATGGTGCGCTTCCTGTCCGACCCGCTGTGGCGGGCGTACACGACCACCTATGTCGAGGGATACCGGCTGCTGCATGCTTGGTTGGACGCTCGCCCAGCGGGGCAGTCACTGAGCCGGCGGTACCTACGGTTGCTCGACGAGCCGCTGATTCCCTCGACGCTGCGTGCTGAGAGAGTCGACGGTTCGTGACCGGCGTAACAGTCTACTAACAGTCTTACGCGGTGAGGAGCCTTTTCCCAGCCCGTTCTGGGCGGTAGCGTGCGGTGGCAGTGGGACGTGCTCGACGCGTTTCACTACGGGAGGCCCTGGTCGTGGCTGATGTCGATCGGGCGGGCAAACCGCTCACGGCAAGCACGGGAGGGTCGGCACCCGGCCCTCGTGGTCGGTTCCGCTAGGCGCTCCAGAGCGCTGCGGAGGCGATCAACCAGAGGCCGGCCGGCCCACCGATACGCGGGCGCGGGTGCCGCGCACGCCAGGGAGCTGCCGTGATTGCCTCTCGCTCGCCACACTCCACTGCCCCCGGTATCCGCACCTATGTGCTGGACACGTCGGTCCTGCTGTCTGACCCGTGGGCGCTCAGCCGATTCGACGAACACGAAGTGGTGCTGCCACTAGTGGTCATTGGGGAACTGGAAGGCAAGCGGCATCACTCTGAACTCGGCTGGTTCGCCCGCGAAGCGCTGCGGCTATTGGATGATCTACGCCGGACGTACGGACGGTTGGACGCGCCGGTTTCGATCGGTGATCTGGGTGGCACGCTGCGCGTCGAGCTCAACCACTGCGATCCGTCCGTGCTGCCCTCTGGGTTCCGCACCGACAGCAACGACTCCCGCATCCTGGCCTGCGCGTTGAACCTGGTTGCCGACGGTCGCAAGGTCACGCTGGTTACCAAGGACATGCCGCTGCGAGTCAAGGCGGGCGCGGTGGGATTGGCCGCTGAGGAGTACCGCGCGCAAGACGTGGTGCCGTCGGGATGGACCGGCATGACCGATGTCGATGTTGACCCTTCGGTGCTTGATGAGATCTACAAGGAGGGCATTGCCGATCTCAGTGACCATCTGGAAGCCGCTGGATTGCCCTGCAACACCGGGGTGCGGCTGCTTGCGGGGACGGCGACCGCATTGGGCCGGATCACCCCCGACAAGCGGGTCCGGCTGGTCCGCGGGGACCGTGAGGCGTTCGGCTTGCGTGGCCGCTCGGCTGAGCAGCGCATCGCGCTGGATCTGCTATTGGACCCCGACGTCGGCATCGTCTCCCTTGGTGGCCGGGCGGGAACCGGCAAGTCGGCGCTCGCGCTGTGCGCGGGCCTGGAAGCCGTGATGGAGCGCGGCGCACACCGCCGGGTCATCGTCTTCCGGCCGCTGTATGCCGTCGGCGGCCAGGAGCTGGGGTACCTGCCCGGTAGCGAGAACGAGAAGATGCAGCCCTGGGCGCAGGCGGTGTTCGACACGTTAGGCGCGATCGCCTCGCCCAACGTGATCGACGAAGTGCTCGATCGCGGGATGCTCGAGGTCATGCCGCTGACCCACATCCGGGGGCGGTCCCTGCACGATGCCTTCGTCATCGTCGACGAGGCGCAGTCCCTGGAGCGCAACGTGCTGCTCACGGTGCTGTCCCGGCTAGGCACGGGGTCGCGAGTCGTGCTCACCCACGACGTTGCGCAACGGGACAACCTCCGGGTTGGCCGGCATGACGGGATAGCCGCAGTGATCGAGAAGCTGAAGGGGCACCCGTTGTTCGCACACGTCACCCTTACCCGCTCGGAGCGCTCGCCGATCGCAGCACTGGTCACCGAGATGCTGGAGGGTTACGCGCACTGACCGGGTTGGCTGCTCTTGAAGAGCTACCAACCCCGGGGAGGGCTGCCTTGAACAGCAGCCAACGTGACGGTCCTGGTCGGTGCGGACGGCACCGGCCTGGACGGCACCAGGGCCACCTCCCGAAGGGGATCGGAGAAGACGTCGAGTACCTCGAGCACTTGCTGGAAGCATCGCGCCGCCTTTTCATAACACCGTTGCAGCCGATGCGCGGCGCGATTCCGGCGGACTGCGCAGGCATCGGTATGGCGGTCGACTAAGTCAGCCAGATGGGCCAGCGAGTGCTCCAGGTCTACCAGGGCCTTATCGAAACGACCCTCATCACCATGACCGATGATGCGTTCGGCGACCAGCGGCGTAACTGCACGGCCGCGTGGGGCCCCGCAGGTGGCAAGGATCTGTTCGAAGCCGGTGAGCGCCTCTTCGAGGCGGCGCTGTAGCCGGTACAGCGCACCTGCACTGTGCTGTGGCATGGTGTCCTGCCCGCTGATCACCGCACGCCGAGCACAGGCCAGTATCAGCTCGCAAGCCGCCCGCCAGTCGTCGTAGTGTCCCCGAATGAGGAAGATCCTGCCCAGCCGCACGCCCAGGGCCCACCCGAGCTGATCAGACCCGATTGCGTAGGCCTGCTCGACGGCGCCGATCAGGGCCATGCGTTCCCCGGTAAACCAGCCGACCGCATCAACGGTCACCGAGGCAACCACTGACTCGGCAGGACGCCAGCAAGTCCCGGGGTCACCAGCCCGGGTGAAGGCAGAACTGGTTATGGTCCGGCCTGCTTCGTCGGCCAGTGCCAGCCATCCTGCGAACACGCGATCCAGCGCCGCGAACCGACTGGCGGGCGGCTCCTGGGCGGCAACTACTTCACGGGCGTAAACCCGCAGCAGGTCATGGAAGCGGTAACGCAATCGTCCCGACGCATCCCGCCCCGCCACCTCAAGAAGGTGCTGGTCAACCAGCGTGTCCATGAGATCCTCAGCCTGGACCTGCGGCACATCCAGCAAGGCTGCGGTGACCCAGGGGGCAAAGTCTCGGCTCTCGAGCAGTCCGAGCAGGCGGAAGGCGCGTCGGGCCATCACGTCGAGAGTGTCGTAGCTGCGCGCCAGGCTGGCGCGTACCTCCAGATCTCCCAGCTGCAGCCGGTTCAGGCGAGTGGCCTCGTCGGTCAGATCAGCCTCGAGCCGGGACAGCGGCCAGTGCGGCCGGGCACCCAGCCGAGCGCCAGCGACGCGGATGGCCAGGGGCAGGAAGCCGCAGAGCCGAACAATCTCCCGCGCCGCCCCCGGCTCTGCGGCTACCCGTTGAGGGCCGGCGACTCGGGCGAGTAGCTCGGCGGCCTGATCGGGTGCGAAAATGTCTAGATCGATCAGCTGGGCACCGCCCAGGCCGGATAGCCGCGCCCGGCTGGTGACCAGTACTGCGCAGCCAGCGGTGCCCGGCAGCAGCGCTCGCACCTGGGCTTCACAGGCCGCATCGTCGAGCAGGATGAGCAGCCGGCGATCGGCCAGGCGGCTGCGGTACAGCGCGGCGCGCTCCTCTGCGTCGTCAGGGATTGCTGCACGGTCCACTCCGAGCGCGCGCAGGAAGCGAGCCAGCACGTCGGACGCCGCCAGTGGATTGGCCTGCATCCCCCGGAGGTTCACAAACAGCTGGCCGTCGGGGTAGTGGGCACGTAACCGGTGTGCGGCGTGCACGGCCAGGGTGGTCTTACCGATGCCTGCTTTACCGGAGATGGTGATAAGCGGCATGGCTGATCGAATGGTCGCGGCGGCCAGATGAGTGATCATGGCGAGCTGTGTGGTGCGCCCGGTGAAATCGGTGATGTCCGCGGGGAGCTGAGCTGGCGCGATGGAGGGTGTCAGCGGTGCCTCCAGCAGCGGGTCACCGTTGAGGATGGCGCGCTCCAGCCGTTGTAGCTCGTTGCTGGGTTCCAACCCGAGCTGCTCGACCAAGGCGCCCCGGGTGCGCTGGTAGACCTCCAGCGCCTCGGCTTGGCGACCCGCTTGGTACAGCGCGGTCATCAGCAATCCTTGGAGCTGTTCCCGCATCGGATGCCGCGCCGCCAACTCGGCGAGTTCGCCGACGATCGCGCCGGCGTTACCGCAGGCTAGTTCGGCGGTGTACAGCTGGGCTAGACCGGCTATCCGGCGCTCGGCTAACCGGTCAGCCTCGGCACGCAGCAGCGGCAGGTCGATGAGATCGCTGAAGGCGTCCCCGCGCCACAGCCGTAGCGCACTGCGCAGCAGCTGCACCGCGCGAGCCGGCTGGGCGGCGTCAGCACTGTCCGCAAGCGCGGACTCGAATCGTTCGGCGTCAAGTTCGCCGGGATGAACTTGCAGCGTGTAGCCGCCGTTCTCGTACTGGATCCGGGCCGGGTCGCCCAATGCCCGGCGCAGCCGATGCACATGGAGCTGCAACTTCTTGGCCGCGCGAGGGTCGCGCTGTCCCGCCCACAACGCGTCAACCAGAACGTCCACGCCCACCGGCGTGTTCGGGCGAGTGAGCAGGACGCCGAGTACCATCCGGGGCATCGGAGCGGAAAGCTGGACTGGCGCCTCGCCGAGTCGCACCCGCAGCGGGCCGAGCACATCGAACTCCACTGAAGTCACCCCCGCTCAGCTGTCGCCTAGCTGGTCAGTACCGAGTGTAGCCACATGATGTCAGTTGGTAACCAAGCTTTCCCCCAATCGGGACGAACGGCAGCATCACTCCCGCTATCGGTTCCGGGCAGTCACGCGGCGAGACTGGTGATGCAATCGTGGGTGACAGCCGGCAACCGGGCAGAAAGTGGACGGAAAGCGGCGAGACCTAGCGTGGGCGGCGCAACGTATCCCAGGAGACAGGTAGCGCGGGGGACCTGGGATGGCCAATGACGACGATCGGGAGAGGGGACTTTCTGATGTCTTGGACCTCCGCACGGATGGCCGGTCCGGTACTTGCCGCCGCCACCGCGACGCTTGCCATGACGGTGCCGGCTAGCGCATCAGTATCAGCATCAATAGCAAAGGACGCGCCTGGGCCCGGATCCTCCACAATGGTGTCGTGCGGGTTGAGTTACCCGGCGAAGGACAATCAGTGGGTCAATTTCCCGGCCAACACGGTGACTTTGCGTAGCGGCCCCAGCGATTCCTGCATCGGGACCGGGCAGGGTATGCATGACCAGCGTGCCCAATACATGTGTTACACCCCGGGAGACGGTGGCACGTGGACCTTCTTGCGCAATACCGCTACTGGAAACCAGGGCTGGGTACGTGACGATCTGCTGCCTGGTTACGGCAGCAAGGAGCCTTGTGAGAACAACCCCCCACCAGCGTTCACCCGGTCGTGAATGGCTTAGTGGCGTTCCGGCTGGGCCATGTTGAGAACGTCGAGAGCGGCGTCTAGTTGGTCGGGGCTAAGTGTTCCGGTGTTGAGGTGGCCGCGGGCGCGGACCACGTCAGAAATGGTGCGCTTTTCGAGCAGCGCCTGTTTGGCGATGGAAGCGGCCTCCTCGTATCCGACGTAGCTGTTGAGCGCGGTGATAATCGCAGGTGACGATTCGGCGTACTCGCGGCAGCGGGCGGTGTCGGCCTGAGCACCCTCGACGACCTTGTCAGCGAGCAACCGCGCGGCTGCGGCAAGCAACCGGGCCGACTCCAAGAGATTGCGGGCCATCACCGGCATCATCACGTTGATCTCAAAATTGCCCTGGGATCCGGCGAATGCCACGCACGCGTCATTACCGATCACTTGCGCGACCACCATCATCGCGGCCTCGCAGATCACCGGATTCACCTTGCCGGGCATGATCGACGACCCGGGCTGCAGGTCGGGTAGCCGCAGCTCGGCCAGACCGGTGCGGGGGCCCGAACCCAGCCATCGCAGATCATTGGCGATCTTGAACACTGACACGGCGACAGTGCGCAGCGCACCCGAGCACTCGACCAAACCGTCTCGCGCGGCCTGCGCCTCGATATGATCGCGCGCCTCGGTGAGGACATCCAGGCCGGTAGCGTGGCGTAGCTGTTCGACGACGGCGGCGCCGAACCCCGGCGGTGCGTTCAACCCGGTGCCCACCGCGGTCCCCCCGATCGGCAGTTCCGCCAACCGGGGTAGGCAGCTACCCAGCCGCTCAACACCGTAGCGGGCTTGGCTGGCCCAGCCACCTGCCTCCTGACCGAGCGTGACGGGGACCGCGTCCATCAGGTGGGTGCGACCCGCCTTGACCACCTCGGCCCAGTCAAGTGCCCGGCGGGCCAGCGCCGAAGCGAGATGCACCAGCGCCGGCATCACGTCGTGTGCGACAGCCTCGGTAGCGGCCAGGTGGATCGTGGTCGGGAACACGTCGTTGGACGACTGCGAGGCGTTGACGTGGTCATTGGGGTGCACGTCAACGCCGGTCGCCCGGCTGGCCAGCGTGGCGATCACCTCATTGGCGTTCATGTTGGAGCTGGTGCCCGAGCCGGTCTGGAACACGTCGACGGGGAACTGCGCGTCGTGCTCACCGGCTGCCACCTCATCGGCTGCAGCGGCGATCGCCTCAGCGAGCTTCTCCTCGAGCACGCCGAGTTGCCCATTTACCCGCGCACAGGCCGACTTGACCAGACCCAACGCCCGGATTTGCGCTCGTTCCAGGCTTCGCCCCGAGATCGGGAAGTTCTGCACGGCGCGTTGAGTCTGGGCGCGGTACAAGGCCTCGGCTGGCACCTGCACCTCGCCCATGGTGTCGCGTTCGGTCCGGTAATCCCGGCTGGCCATATCCTGTCGCCTCCATAAACCCCCGCAGTCTGGATGCAGACCGCTGTTTTTGGGGCCTCCAAAACAGCAGTCTGCATCCAGACTGGTCAGGTGCGGGGGATTTGGTCGAAGTCCACCGCGGCGTACTGACGTAGCTTGGTCAGCCGGTGCTCGCTGTCGATCATCCGCACGGTGCCCGACTTGGAGCGCATCACGATGGAATGGGTGCGGCATCCACCGGCGTGGTACGTCACCCCACGCAGCAACTCTCCGTCGGTGATGCCGGTGGCGCAGAAGAATACGTTTTCTCCGCAGACCAGATCCTCGGTGGTGAGGATCCGGTCCAGATCATGCCCGGCGTCCAGCGCGGCTTGCCGCTCGGCGTCGTCCCGGGGCCACAACCGGCCTTGGATCGCACCGCCCATGCAGCGCAACGCGGCCGCGCTGATGATGCCTTCCGGGGTGCCGCCGATGCCAATAAGCAGGTCCACACCGGTGTCCGGCCGGGCGGCGGCGATCGCCCCCGCGACGTCACCATCGGTGATGAACGTGATGCGGCAACCGGCTTCGCGGATCTGGCGGACCAGGTCGTTGTGCCGTGGCCGGTCCAGGATGCAGACCGTGATGTCGGAGAGATCCATTCGCTTGGCTCTGGCGACGCGCTTGAGGTTTTCGGTCACCGGTGCGGACAGATCGATAGCGTCGGCCGCTTCTGGTCCAGTGGCAATTTTCTCCATGTAGAAGACCGCAGAAGGATCGAACATCGTGCCTCGCTCCGATACTGCAAGCACAGCGAGCGCATTTGGCATGCCCTTGCTCATCAGCGTCGTGCCGTCGATCGGATCGACAGCGACATCGCATTCCGGGCCCTGCCCGTTGCCGACCTCTTCTCCGTTGAACAGCATCGGTGCTTCGTCTTTTTCGCCCTCACCGATCACCACGACACCGCGCATCGAGACAGAGCCAACCAGCTTGCGCATCGCGTCCACAGCGGCTTGATCACCGCCGTTCTTATCACCACGACCCACCCACCGGCCGGCGGCCATCGCGGCGGCTTCAGTCACCCGCACCAGTTCCAGGGCGAGGTTGCGGTCGGGTTCCTCCTGCTGTGGGTGCTGGCGTGGAGCCGGCAAAGTACTCATAAACCCTCCAGAATGCGCGCCGCACCGATAATCACCACTATTTTGGAAGCCCTTGCCATCCTCCCAGACTTGTTACTTTGCGGACGGATGGGCATCAGCTTGCTGTTCCCGAGCGGCGATCACCGACTCGATCCGCTGCCGCGCGCCCGTGAGGTGGCGCTGGCAAGTCTCGGCAAGCTGTTCTCCGCGCTCCCACAACGTCAGGGATTCCTCAAGGCTTAACCCACCGGCTTCCAGCCGGCGCACCACTTCGGCTAGCTCGTCGCGGGCAGCTTCGTAACCCAGCGTCGCTGGATCGGCCGGGGAGCTGCCGGCCCTGGTGGTGCCGTTGCGGTCATCGCTCACTGGTCACCACCGCGCCCAGGGCCCCATCGCATAACCGGATGCGCAGTTCGGTGCCTGCTGGCGCCTCGGTCACCGACCGCAGCACGGGCGCCAGCCCGGCTGCGCCCGTGCCAGCCCCCCTACCATCGCTGACCCGCTGCACGACTGCGTACCCGCGAGCCAGCGTGGCTGCTGGTCCCAACGCCGCCAAGCGTGCTGCCGTGTGCGTCAGTCCCTCCTGAGCAGTTCGTATCCCACCGAGTAACGCCCGGTCGGAGCGGCTGCGCAGGTCGGCCACCATCCGGCCGTGCTCGGTCAGCGGGCGCAGGGGATTGGCCAACACCGGGCGACTGCACAGCGCGTCGAGCAGCCGGCGCTCTCGATCGACCCAACCATGTAGCGCCCGCCGGCAGCGGTTACGTAATTGCTGGAGGGCGGCGGTCTCCTCGGCCACGTCTGGTACCACGCACTTGCCGGCGTCAGTGGGGGTGGAGCAGCGCTTGTCCGCGACGTGGTCGACCAGCGGGGTGTCCGGCTCGTGTCCGATCGCCGAGACCACCGGGGTGACACAGCGTGAGACTGCGCGGCACAGCGCCTCGTCAGAAAATGGCAACAGATCCTCCACGCTGCCGCCGCCCCGGGCCAGCACGATCACCTCTACTGCAGGATCCGCGTCCAGCGTGCCGAGAGCGTCGATGATCTGGCTCACCGCCAACGGCCCTTGCACGGCCACGTTGCACACCCGGAAACGAACCGCGGGCCAGCGGGCGGTGGCGTTGCTCAGCACGTCACGCTCGGCTGCACTGCCCCGCCCAGTGACCAACCCGACGCAACCGGGCAGCAGGGGCAGCGCACGCTTGCGCCGCGGATCGAACAGGCCTTCGGCGTCCAGGACGCGGCGAATCCGCTCGATGCGGGCCAATAACTCGCCGATCCCGACGGCGCGGATCTCATCCACCCGCAGGCTCAACGTGCTGCGACCCAGGTGCAATGACGGTTTGCCGTGCACCACTACCCGGCAACCGTCCACCAGCGGCGGTTGCCGATCCCGCACCAGCGCAGTCGCGCAAGTGAGCGTCACCGACACATCGGCCACCGGGTCGCGCAGGGTGATAAACGCGGTGCCCGTGCCCGATTTGGCGCTGATTTGGGTGATCTGCCCCTCGACCCAGACCGCGCCCAACCGGTCGATCCAGGCCGCGATCTTGCGCGCGACAGTGCGGACGGGCCACGGCGCCTCCGGCGTCGTGGCGGCTTGAGTGTGGGTTTCAGTCACTGTGACCGAACTGTGGAGATCCGGTTGGACAGCAGCGTGATGAACGCCGGCCGGTCCTGGTGAGTCCGCTCATAGTCCAGCAGCGCCTCAAGCTGGGGCAGGGACAACTCGCGCAATGTGGTCCGCAACTCGGCCACCGACATCTCGCCGTATCCGGGCAACGGTTCCGACGGCTCGCTGGTCGGGGCGGGCCGGGTGCCATTGGCATTGCCGTGCGAAGGCGTCAGGGCTTGCGCGACGTCGCCTTCGTCCACTTCGCCGCCCTCGGTGTCGGGCTGGTTGCCGGACCGGGCACTGGGACTAACCGGCACGTCCTTCGTGGACCAGCCCGTGCCAGCCTGAGGCCGGCCCTGGGGTCCGGATTCAGGGCTGGATTGTGGCGCCTCGTCCTCATCGAATCTGGCCCACGGTGGGGTGTCCTCAACCGGGCGAAGTAACGAAAACACCTGGTCACCCTTGATCGCCAGCTCAGTGACCCGTTGCTGTACCCGCATGCCGGCCTGGACGGCACGGCTGACGGCAGTAACGGGGAGATCCGCGAGCTGATCGGGCAGCTCGCGAGCCTGCTCCAGGGCGGTGACCACCAAACCGGCGGCGATGCGCAAGGGCAAGGGTACGTCGCTCATGGTGGTCAAGCCTGCCCCAGCTAACCGCATTATGCCTACTCGGGCCCGCAAGGCCGGCGCATCACGGGCCATTGCCGCGGGGCTGGCGAGGCTCACCCGTAGGGTAGCGATATGACCAAGCGCGTGCTGCTTGCCAGGCCCCGCGGTTACTGTGCCGGTGTTGACCGAGCGGTGGCGACGGTGGAAAAGGCGCTTGAGGCGCACGGAGCCCCGGTGTACGTGCGTAAGCAAATCGTGCACAACAGGCATGTGGTGGACACCCTGGAAAGCCGCGGCGTGGTCTTCGTCGACGACACCGACGAAGTGCCTGCAGGCGCCATCGTGGTCTTCTCTGCCCACGGGGTCTCCCCGGCGGTGCACGAGCAGGCTGCGGCGCGCGGGCTACGCACAATTGACGCCACCTGCCCGCTGGTCACCAAGGTGCATCAGGAGGTCAAGCGATTCGCCCGGGACGGCTACGACATCTTGCTGATCGGTCACCAAGGCCACGAGGAGGTCGAGGGCACTGCGGGGGAAGCGCCCCAGCATGTCCAGCTCGTCGACGGGCCGGAGGCGGTGGATTCGGTTGCCGTGCGTGATCCTTCGCGAGTGGTGTGGCTGTCTCAAACGACCCTGTCAGTCGACGAGACTCTGCATACGGTGGCCCGCCTGCGGCAACGCTTCCCGGAACTGGCTGACCCGCCCAGTGACGACATCTGCTATGCCACCCAGAACCGCCAGGTAGCGGTGAAAGCGATGGCCGCCGAGTGCGATCTGGTGCTTGTCGTCGGGTCGCGGAATTCGTCGAACTCGGTGCGGCTGGTCGAGGTGGCGCTGGATGCGGGCGCGCGCAGCGCGCACCTGGTGGACTACCCGCAGGAAATCGATCCACGCTGGCTGGACGGGGTGCAAACGGTCGGCCTCAGCAGCGGCGCCTCGGTGCCCGAGCTGCTGGTCCAGCAGATTCTCGACTACCTGGCCGGCCGTGGGTTCGCCGAGGTCCAGGAAATTGTCACGGCGGAGGAGAAACTGGTGTTCTCGTTGCCTCGGGAACTCAAGCGCTCATTCGGTGGTGTGTCGAGCGCTCGGCCGTCGCTGGATGCACAGCCGCAACAACCCGATGGCGAGCGTGAAACCGGTGGTAATCGCCATGGTGGGAAATCCATTGATCAAAGGGGTGCCAACGGCGAGCGCGGTGGCGACTAACCCCCCGCCAGTGGGAGTTGATCCGGTTGCCAACACGACGCCCGGCACTGCCACCGCCAGGATCAGTGGAGGCGCAACCATCGGCGCGAACAATCCCCGGCGTTGCACCACCACCACTGCAAAGAGGCAACCCAGGAAATAGCACACCTGGAATACGATGCTCAGCCGGTTGATCCGCTCCAGGTCAGCGAAAACACCGGTCGCCGCGAGGGCGAGGGTGCATAACACCGCGGCCCACCAGGGCATCCCCGGACCATCCGGCACCAGCGCGTAGTCATCCCACGACCCACGCGCACCGGCGCTGCGGGTTCGGGTTGCCGTCACTCGTTCACCGTAGACCGTTGCGGATCGTCGCCCGGTGCCTGGTGCAACGTATCGATGACCCACGCCCAGCTCTCCTCAGAGTTCGGCTCACCGTCGGCGTTCGTCTCAGCCGGTGCGCACTGGGCGGCCTCCAGTGCCACCAGTGAGTCCGTTGCCGACGCCACCAATTCCACCGCTTGCACCGTGCGTGGGCTGCGCTCTACCTGCTCGGGCGTGTCGAGCTGCTCGGTGACCACGGCGAACTCGCTGAACCGGCGCGCAGTGACCAGTACCCGCGACTCCAGCGAGCTGACTGTGCGGTTGTAAGCGTCAACCGCGCCACCGAGTTGCTTGCCCAGTTTGGCCACATGACCACCCATCGTGGCCAGCCGGGCGTGTAGCTCCCGGCCCAGCTCGTGCACTCGCGCGGCGTTGCTGGCCAGCGCTTCCTGCCGCCAGGTGTATGCCACCGTGCGCAGCAGCGCAATGAGCGTGGTCGGGGTTGAGATCACGATGTGGCGCTCGAAGGCGTACTCGAGCAGGGCGGGATCGACCTGCAACGCGGCCTCAAGGAACGGATCGCCGGGCACGAACAGCACTACGAACTCCGGCGTGGTGTCGAAGCGCTGCCAGTACGACTTGTGCGCCAGCCCATCAACGTGCGCCCGCAAGTGGCGGGCATGCGCGGACAACCGGTCGGCCCGGCGGTCTGCGTCGGTGGCCTCCACCGCCTCCAGGTAGGCGCCGAAGGGCACCTTGGCGTCGAGCACGATGTGCTTGCCGCCCGCGAGATGGACCACCAGATCCGGGCGCACGACGGCGTCGTCGTCGCCGCTGCCGTCGGTGGCGCTGACCTGCCGGGAGAAGTCGCAGTGTTCGACCATGCCGGCCAGCTCCACGATCCGCTCCAGCTGGAGTTCCCCCCACCGGCCGCGGACCTGCGGCGCCCGTAGCGCGGTAACTAGCTGGCGGGTCTCGAGCTGTAATTGCTCGGACGTGCGATGCATCGCGCCGACCTGCTCACGTAGCCCGGCGTAGGCGGCCTCCCGCTCTTTTTCCACGGTGCGCAGCTGACCGTCGAGCCGGTGCAGGCTCTGCGTGATCGGACCCAGCAACGCCTCGATGGCCTGCTGGCGTTGGGTGGCATCCCCGTCTGATTTAGCCGAGAGTGCCGCGGTCACCTTGGCCAGCCGCGCTTCGGCGAGCTGGACGAACGCCTCGTTGTTGCGTGACAGCGCCTCGGCTGACAGCGCCTGAAAGCTATCCCGCAGCTCCGTTTCCCGCTGGGTGAGCAGCCGTTCCCGGCCAGCCGCAGCGGTCCGCTCGGCCTCGAGCGCGGCGCGGACACCGGACAGTTCAGCCTGCGCCGCCGCAGCTTTTGTGCTGGCCTCCTCCGCACGCCGGTGGTATTGCTCGGCCCGGGTTGTCTCAGCATCCCTGGCTGCGCGCGCACTGTCGGTGTCCCGGCGGGCGGCGGCCAACTCGGCCTCGACCGCGACCCGGGCCGCGTCCGCTGCCCGACCAGCCTCCGCGACTGCCGCCCGCCGGCATGCCCCAGCGACTATCCAGCTGACCACGCTGCCGACCACAAGGCCAACCACTATGGCGATCAACGCAACGTAGTCCACGCGTCACACCCTGCAACACCACACCGACAATCTCGCCGAGGCGCGCCGCCTCGCCGGCATCGTGAGCGCTCAGCGGGGCCAAGACTTAGCGGGCCGAGCTGGCGCACGGTCACCGCGTGAGTGATGGTGCCATCCGCCGGGGCCGGCCGAGGGCGCCTAGACTTGAGGGCTCGTGAGCCTGACCCTCGGGATCGTCGGGTTGCCCAATGTGGGCAAGTCGACCTTATTCAACGCGCTGACCAGGAACGACGTTCTTGCCGCGAACTACGCGTTCGCCACCATCGAACCCAACGTTGGTGTGGTGCCGCTGCCTGATGAGCGGTTGACGGTGCTCGCTGAGATGTTCGGCAGTGCCAGGGTGGTGCCGGCGACCGTGTCGTTCGTCGACATCGCCGGAATCGTTTCCGGTGCTTCGGAAGGCGCAGGATTGGGCAACAAGTTCCTCGCCCACATCCGCGAAGCCAATGCCATCTGCCAGGTCGTGCGGGTCTTCGACGATCCAGACGTGCTGCACGTTGAGGGCCGGGTCGATCCAGCCGACGACATCGCCACCGTCGAGACCGAACTGGTACTGGCAGATCTGCAGACCCTGGACCGTGCGCTGACCCGGTTGGAGAAAGAGGCTCGTACCAACCCTAGGCAACGTCGTGCCGCGCTGATCGCTGCTCAGGCCGCCAGGCAGGTGCTCGACAGTGGACGCACCTTGTTCGCGGCCCGTGCGGAGCTGGACCTCACCCCGCTAGCCGAACTCAGCTTGCTGACCAGTAAACCATTCTTGTATGTCTTCAACGCAGACGAGGGCGTGCTCACCGACCCGGAACGGCAGGCCGAATTGTGCAAGCTGGTCGATCCGGCCGATGCGGTGTTCTTGGACGCCAAGGTCGAGGCTGAGCTGCTCGAACTGGACCCCGCATCGGCTCGCGAGTTGTTGGACTCGATCGGCCAGCCCGAACCAGGCCTGCACGCCCTGGCCCGTGCCGGGTTCCACACCTTGGGACTGCAGAGCTTCCTCACCGCCGGGCCGAAGGAGGCGCGAGCATGGACGATCCGGGCCGGTGCTACGGCCGTCGAAGCTGCCGGAGTAATTCACAGCGATTTCCAGCGGGGCTTTATCAAGGCTGAAATCGTGTCCTATGACGATCTCGTCGCCGCCGGTTCGATGGCCGCCGCTCGGGCCGCAGGCAAGATCCGGATGGAGGGTAGGGACTACATTATGGCCGATGGGGACATAGTCGAGTTCCGTACTGGACTAACCTCTAGCTCCAACAAGTAGCTGGGTACTGGAAAGCGGCAAGTTCGGGCTGTCAGTGCTCATCAAGCTGCGCAACCGGGGGACAGCGCGACATCCTGATCTGCTGCTGTGACGGGTTGTCCGGGCTCCCGGATGCGATCACGTACGGATGGCAGGTGCCCGGTGCGCAGCCGCAACTCCTCGTCAGAGGTAGTAATGCTCCGCCTGTGATCGAGCGCCGGTCGGACATGCTCATACGAGCAGCCTGCTGCACGGTAAGGGCTGACACGGCCACTGTGGAGTGGGCAGGGCGGGGGATCTGGGTGGGCGTGGTGGGCTCAACGGGCTAGCTGTGGGGGTTCAAGTCCGAGGGGGACTTGCGAACTAACCACCCGCCTCGCGCTCGATGACGCGGCATGATTGTGCACCCACCGTGATGGCTGTAGGGACTACTGAGCTGGGACTCCGGCCGCCGCTACAAAGTATGTCATCATTTGTATGACAATGTAGTCGTGGCCGGCTTGTGGTGGGACGAGGAAGATGCCGACTACATCCGTCGTCGCTCGTCGGTGTTGATCCGACGGATTTTGACCCGCGCGGTACGGGAGGGTACGGAACCAGTTCTCACCGTGGAGCAGGTGGAAGAGATAGCACGACGAGTCGTGCGCGAGTCGGCCTAACGATTGGTCGAGTATTCTTTCATACCGATTCAGACCTTTGGGTTGGTCTAGTTGTGTCTCGACCTGATCTTACGTCCCACGGCCCGGCCACAGCATGATGTTGCTCGCCGGGTTTCAACAACCAGATTCACTGATCTAAACAAATTTTGCGATCAAGATCCTGCGGTTAACAGGTGCGGGCAGACGCCTGGTCACATCGGGTGACGTGGGTATGTGGCGTTCGCTGGGTGGTGTTGGAGTGCAGCGTGGTGTTGCTGGTTTGCGGTCACAACTGCGGTCGACGCCCTTGCCGCTTACTGCCTACGGGTTAGCGACTCAGGACAGTAGCAGTCGACAAGCACTAGACAGCAAATGCCCTAAGCGGCGACGAGTCGGTGGGTCACGGCAAAAGCATCGACGAGGATGAGGACGGCAGAGGGTTGCCACCACCTACCGGTCCACATTCGTTGAATTCGCAAGCGGATCGAAAGTGATACTGACAGCCAACTCGCAGTCGAACGGTCTGTCAAGCTGCGGCATCCTTCGGGTTCCGACGCGCTTCGTAGCCACCTGTGTGACAAAGACTCGGAAGCTTCGTGTCCACCGACGCAATTCGGGGAGTGGGTAATGTCTCGCCGCCCGCGACGGTGGCTGGGCGCCTTGGTCAGAGTTAGAGACTGTCCAGCAGAGGCTGATACTGTCCGAAGTTAGTCAGTATTCTTTGCGTCACGAGTTAGCTTAATCCAATTACTGTCCGAGTTCGGTCGGCGCCGAATCGCTATGGGCTGAAAGCTATCCCTGATCGACTTGACAGTAGTAATCGTCGCACTACGATCGACCACGCAGGTGGCATCCGGATGGCATTCGCTCGTTTTCTCTCCGAGAGGAGGAAATCGCGTCCGCGCTGAATTGATGACCCATCCGCGGAGTTTTCTGGTTGGTTAGCACCATCGGCAGTTGGTTATACCAACCAAGCCGACTGCTTCGGTCACAATAAGTGATCCCCAAGTGGGAGACAGACCTCAAAGAAGCTCCACCCGCTACGGGATCGTGCTTCGAGAAAGGAGAAAGAATGATGTCTGACGCATTGAGTTTCTCCGAGATCGACGGCCAGCAGGCGGAGCTGCTGCCCGACCGTGCCGTCATGCAGACAAGTTTGCTTGACTCCATCTTCAGCTTGGTTAACAGCATCTTTGGGCTCGTCGGCCTCCCTGTCACCATCGGCTCCACCACCACCAGCACAACCACCACCGGCACCGGCACCGGCTAAGGCGGCGACAAAAGCCGCAGAAGTCAACGTGCGGGATTGGTCGATCACGCGGTTGCTCAGTGGTTGGTGCAACCAACGAAACGGCACTGGCGTGGCGGTTGGCAGCCTCCGGCGCGCGGTAATCGAGCGACCGGTCGCTGAGTTGAGCGGTGCCGTAAAGGGCGATCTCCATGATTGTGCCCTGCGCGAGGGTTGAGCGGGGTGGCTGGCCCGGCGTTGGCCACCCCGGTCACCACATTGCGTATTCCGCTGTGGAAAATCTGGCAATCGCCGAGTCAGGGGAGGCGTCATCGATACCGAGTATGTGGCGGTCGAGCCTGAGTTAGCGGATGCAGTCGCGGGTGTGGTACCGCGGTTGACGCCGGGTGTTGAACTGATCGGAGAATATCAGGGATCGGGTTTTCAGCAGCCCCGATTTCTTGTGCGTCGGGCTGACGGCCAGGTTATTCAGTTGTCGCGGTTGTTGTATCTGTTGACGACCGCGGTGGACGGTCAGCGGGATCTGGTGCAGGTGGCGGCCACAGTCAGCGAACAGTTCGGTCGGGTGGTGTTGGCCCCGCAGGTGTTGTATCTGATCGACAACCGGCTGCGGCCAGTGGGGCTGGTGGTAGCCGATCCGCAGGCCGGCACCGAGGCACCAGCGAAGATCAAAAAGACGTCCGATCCGTTGCTGGCATTGAAGTTCCGGGTAGCAGTGATACCCAAGCGGGCGGTCTGGCGGATCGGCGGAGTGTTCGTCCCACTGTTCTGGCCGCCGGTGATCTTAGCCGCAGTGACCGGATTCATCGGTCTTGACGGGCTGCTACTCGCCCGGGGTGCTCTAGGGCAGACGGCGCCCAGCACGCTGGCGTTGGTGTACCAGCCGACGTCGACGCTGTGGGTGCTGGCGATGATTCTGGCTTCTGCGGCGTTTCACGAATGCGGCCATGTCACCGCTTGCCGCTATGGTGGCGCTACCCCCGGCGTCATGGGTTTCGGTGTGTATCTGGTGTGGCCGACGTTCTATAGCATCGTCACCGACTCCTACCGACTCAATCGGATCGGGCGGCTGCGCACCGATCTTGGAGGCGTGTATTTCAACGCGGTGTCCATCGCTGGGATGAGCCTGGTCTATCTGGGCACAAAAGCCCCTTGGCTCCTGGTCGCGATCGTGGCGCTGCATATCGAGACCGCGATGCAGTTTTTGCCCATCGTTCGTATGGACGGCTACTACATCCTCAGCGACCTGGTCGGCGTGCCCGATTTGTTCAGCCGGATGGGGCCGGTACTGAAAAGCATGATCCCCGGACAATCGGCCCATCCCCGGGTGACCGAACTTAAACCCTGGGTCCGTCGAACAATCACCCTCTGGGTCGCGATCGTGGTACCTACCTTGCTCTACTGGACGATCAGACTCGTGATCGGCGTACCTCGGGTATTACCGGTGGCATACACCAAACTGCTCGAATTAAGCCACGCAACCAGCGCAGCGGCAGCAGCCGGAAACATCCCCAAGACCACCGTGGACATAGTCCAAGTCGTCTTGTTATTACTACCCTGGACCGGGCTGCTACTGCTACTGGGCAGACTAGCGCAAAGACCAGCGCGGCTAATACTGGCTCACTGGAGTACGGCCCAATCACAGGCTAAACGACCCTTATCACCAACCCGATCCTGACATATCGCTTATGGTCCGTTCCTAGCTCATCGCCACGCCGTCGGCGGGTCGTATCAAAGCCCGCGTTCGGCACGACAGGTCAAGCGAGGTCCACCATGGCTTCGGACATGGACTCGGCTGACCAGGATGTCCCGGGGGGCACGGATCTGATCGCCGATGAGGTTGACAAGCTTGGGATCGAGGCGCAGGAGCCAGACGGTGTCAGCGACTCCGACCCGCAGCACCTCGTCTGGAATCGACAGCAGTCCCCGGCGTCGCGCCACCACCACCACAACGCCGAACATGGCGGCTCGGCAGACGCGGTCAGTGTCTATTTCCGGCGGATCGGCCGGGTCGCGTTGCTCAGCGCCCAGCACGAGGTGGAGTTGGCCCAGCGCATCGAGGCCGGGTTGTATGCCGCTGAGTTGCTGCGTCGGGCCCAGCAGTCCACCCACAACGTGTCCCCGCAGCGGTGTCGGGATCTGCGCTGGATTGTCCGCGAGGGCCAGCAGGCCAAAACCCACCTGGTGGAGGCCAACCTGCGCCTGGTGGTGGCGATCGCCAAACGCTATACCGGTCTGGGCCTTCCCTTGTCCGACCTCATTCAGGAAGGCAATCTCGGCCTCATCCACGCGGTGGAAAAGTTCGACTACGCCAAGGGCTACAAGTTGTCCACTTACGCTACGTGGTGGATCCGCCAAGCCATCGCTCGGGCGCTGGCCGAGCAGGTCCGCACCATCCACATCCCCGTGCACGTCATCGAGGTGATCAACAAACTGGGTCGCGTCCAGCGCGAGTTGCTCCAAGATCTCGGGCGCGAGCCCACCCCTGACGAACTCGCCAAGGAAATGGACCTCCCCCCAGACAAGGTGGTCGAACTCCAGCACTACGCCCAGGAACCTCTCTCCCTGGATCAGATCATCGGCAACGAAGATGACCTCACACTCGGCGACCTGATCGAAGACCCCCACGCCACGGCGGCCATCGACACCGTCACGTATATACAGCTGCAAGATCAATTGAAGTCTGTGCTGGCCACGTTGTCCGAGCTCGAAGCCAGCGTCGTGCGGCTGCGCTTTGGGCTCACCGACGGCCATCCCCACAGCCTGGAGGAAATCAGCCAAATCCACGCCGTCACCCGCGAACACATCCGACAAATCCATATCAAGACCATGGCCAAGCTACGCCGCCACTTCCGATCCCAACTTCTCCGAGACTACCTCGACTGATCAACAGCCACGCAGAAAATGTTTCCCGCTCGAAGACGACAAGGACCCATAGCGTAGGGGTAGTGGCAAGCGCACTTGCCGTGGGCTTAAAGCTACCGGCGTTAAGCCATGCCATTGGCTACCAGTTTAGTGACCAAGGCTCGATCATGCTACCACCGATGATCTCAGCTTCCCATCACTGGTCAGCTGTCGCGAACTTGACATTGCGAGGAAGCGTATTAACGCCACCGTCATAACAGCTGAATTGTTCCTAGCCGCCGGTTTGAGCATCCAGCGGCTAGGCGACCAGACATGCAGCGGACATGTGTAAGACGTTGCGCAGCCGGGTATGTCTTACTCGTCCGCGCGACGGTTAAAAAAGGACGAACACAGCGGGTGTGAGAGATGCCTACTCCCAGCGAAACCATCATTTCCCCCTCACGAACAGCCCGCACCCGCGTGCGCGAAACACAGATAACGCCGCTGGATATCAGCGTGCGCGCCGACACCTCCCACGCCTGGCAATCGCGGATCGCCTTGCGGCAATGGCTGCATACCACACGAGTGGCTCCCGCACTCGCCGACAACCTGGCATTAGCTGGCTATGAAGCGTTGGCCAACGTGGTCGAACATGCCTACCCACCCGATCACCCGCATCCGACGATGCGACTCCAGGCTCAAATGTCTGTCCCCATGCTGCGGATCACCATCACCGACCACGGTCGATGGCGCTCACCCACCCAGAATGCAGATGACCGCAGCCTCGGCCTGGCGATCATGCGTGCGGTGACGACTTTCCCCCACGTGATACGCCACACCCACGGCACCACGGTGGTTCTGTTCGCCGGGCTCGCTATCCGGCGCTCCCGCGGCCGCATCATGCTGCCACCAGCATACGCAAGTAGATGTTCGACAGATTCGGTATCGCGGCAAGAGAAGCATTATTAGCAAGAAGGGGGCTGTTGCTTCCTTCGAGGGCAAGATCAGGCAGGCTTGGTCGATGGGTCATCGTGCTCGTCAGCTGCCTGCACCGAGGTCCAGCTTCGCGGGGTTTCATTTCCCTCCGAATGTGACACTCACAGATCACGATCGCGGTTCGTTGGTACTTGCGCTCCGGGTTGATGCCCCTATGGATGTCAAGTGGCTGAAGGCTGCTGTGTGTGCTCAGGGATGGGCTTGATGAGCTGGTAGATCTCGCGTGCGACGGAGCGTTTTAGGCAGCGGATCGCTTCAC
>Ga0213875_10000326_pt1 | contig 45254 bp, 41 predicted proteins | sample BarmaccomBMRX_R8_FD_160105 | JGI IMG/M metagenome (GOLD analysis project Ga0213875, IMG submission 160105) | Root-associated microbial communities from Barbacenia macrantha in rupestrian grasslands, the National Park of Serra do Cipo, Brazil - RX_R8 | ecosystem: Host-associated > Plants > Roots...
TGGAGTTGGGGTTGGGGTGGGGGTTGGTGTCGGTGAGGGGGTGGCTGTTGGTTCTGGGGTGGGGCTGGGGGTCGGTTCTGCGTTGACCACGTAGGTCAGCGTGGGCGAGGTGGATCCGGCGAATGCTACGGGATCGGTGGGGGTGAAGGTCGCGGTCAGGCTGTGGCTGCCGGGGTCCAAGGTGGTTGTCGTGCTGGCGGTGCCGTCCGGTGCCACGGGGATGGGGTTACCCAGGGGGCTAGTGCCGTCGGTGAACACCACGGTGCCCGCGGCGCCCGGGGTGATGGTGGCCTCGAGGGTCTCCTGCGTTCCAGCGGCGGCAGGAGAGACCGGGGTGACCTCCAGTGCTGTGCTGGTAGTAGCAAGGGGATTGAGGCCTACGAGGACTGGGTCGTGGTCGCTGGTGCGGAAGCGGTCCGGGGCGTACAGCGACATGATCTGGCCGGGGCTCTTGAAGTTGGTGTTGTAGTCCAGCACCTCTGGTTCATCGGCGTTGTGGTGTGCATCGCCCGCCCCGGTTATCTGGCTGAGGAACGAGCTGGACGCCAGCTGGTAATCGAGGTATCCCGACTGGGCGTCGAAGACGTAGGAGTAGGCGTCCGGCCCCCCGTAAGTTTTGACGAGGTTGGTGTAGCCGGCGCCCTCGAGGGCCGCGATGGGGTCTTCACCGGCGTAGGCGTTGAGGTCACCGACGATCAGCACATCGGGATCGCCAACGGCGGGAACCACGGTGTCGTGCAGCCACGTGGCCAGCTCACTGGCCTGCGCGGTGCGCCGCGCGTTCCAGCAGCTTTGCCCGTCCCCTTGGTCGGCATCCGGGCCGGAGGCCGGGCAGGAGCTCTTGGACTTGAAGTGGTTGGCCACCACGGTAAACCGGGCGCCAGTGGGCGTCTGGAAAGTCTGCGCCACCGGGCGCCGCTCGAACTGGTCGGGCTTTTGGTCGACAAACGTGTCGCCCGCGACCGGCTGCACCGAGGCCGTCTTGTAGAGCAGCCCGACCTTGATCGCGTCGCTGCCCGCCACGTCGGTGACCCCGGTAGCAGCATCCGGGTTGACAAACGCCCAGGTACCCGCCCCGTCCTGCGCATTGAGCGCATCGATCAGCGCTTGGATGGCGCTAGACGGGCCGTAGCCGTCGTTTTCCATCTCCATCACGCCGACTACGTCGGCGTTGAGGAAGCGCAGGGAGGCGACCTCCTTGGCCAACTGCCGCTGGTATTCAGTGTCGTTCTCGGCGCCACGGCAGTCGGTGACCGCCCCTAGCGTGCCCAGATGGCAGTTGGTGAAGGTGTTGAAGAAGTTGAGCAGGTTGGCGCTGGCCACATGAATCCGGCCGGCACCGGTCACAGGGGGTGCCGTCGGGCGCTCGTTGGTCGGGTCGAAGACCGCGGCACCGCCGAGGGCGCCGACTGGGCGCAGCCGGTAGGCGTTGCCGCTGGCCGCGTTGCCGGCCCAGGTGTAGCTGAGCACGCCGACCGGGTCGGTGACGGTGTCGCCGATGCGCAGTGTGTTACTCGCCGACAGCGGCTGGCCGCCCCGGCCGAAGACGATCGGATCGGGGTTTTGCCCGTTGTTGTCATCATCGATGATCAACTGGTTCAGGTCGTTGGCGTGCTGGGCCGCTTGGACGGCCGCCTGGTCGGTGGCACGGATCAGCGCTGTCGGTTGGCGTAGCCGTCCCCCTGAGGACACCACCACCTGACCGAACCGGCCGAGCTGGAAGCTCTCGGTAACCGTAAGGGTCTGGTGGAGCCGGACGAGCATTCCCTCGTAGGGCTCCAGATCCGCTGGATCAGTGCGGGGCAGGGTCACATCCGTTGGCGTCACGGTTGCTTGCCGCCCGCACGACTCGACACCCCCGGACGGTGGAGTGATCTCGGTCTGGCCCTGGAACTCCGACACCACACCGGTTACCTGGACCACGTCGCCATTGCTGACCAGGTTGGCGCCGTTGTCGAAAACGAAGACGCCATCGGAGGTAGCCGGGTTTCCGTCACCACTGTCTTGCAGGTAAAAGCCGCGCAGCGCGGGTGTCGCGCCCTCGTAGTCCCCGACGACCGTGCCCCGCACCGAGACCGTCTGCCCGGCCACCGGGCTGATGTCCGTGGAGCCTTCGACTGACCCGATCGTCACCACATCGGAACTGCACGCAGGTGGCGCGCCGACACTGACCGGGAACATCACCGATTTGCGGATCGGCAACGGTAGGTCCTTGGCGATCGTGCCGTCGCCGTAGAAAACGGTGTCGCCGGAGTCGGTCATCAGTTGCACGGTCGAGTTGTTGGTCAGCGGATTGGGCACCTCCACGATCGATTCCGCTTTGCCCGCCGCATTAAGGGCATCCAGGGATCCGTCGCGCAGCAGTGGCTGGTGCGCGGGGTTGCCGTCCCAGGAATACAACCGGAACTCACCCGATGCGCCGGTGCCCGCGTCGGAGGGGCCAGCGATGATCAGGTACTGATTGGCCGCGTTACGGCGGATCTCCCGGATTCCCCGGCCGCCCAAGTCCCACCGCAGGGGGGTGCCGAACGTCGCCGTCGCCCCCGTGGTGGGGTTGGCCGTGACCAGCGCGGCGATGTTGGTTACCGGGACAACGATGGCCCGGCCGTCTGCGGGCAACGGTCCGCGGAAGCCGACGAGCAGGGTCGTGCCGTCGGGTGCGAACTCGGCGCCCTCGATGTTGAAACCGGTGGGCCCGGTCCCGTCTCCTTCGGGCGCGCGGGTGGCCGCGTCGGCCAGCCCGAGCGCGTTGCCGTTGGCTTGGTCCCAGGCGATCAGATCGTCACGCAGGTGCTGGTAGCTGCCACCCAGGCTCAGCGTCGCGCCGGTTCCGGTGCCGCTGACCGTCGTGGTGAACAATTCCTGGCGGTTGAGCCGGGTCTTGGGGTCGGAGTTCTGGCCGTGCGAACCCAGCCAGTAGATCGTGTTGCCGATGCGCGCTGATGCCTCGATGTCGATCTCGCGGGGTGGGTTCGCTGTCGCGCAGGGCCAGGCCGGCAGCGCGCAGGTCCAAAGACTGCGCCGGATAGCGGGAGTGCGTGCGGTCATATACACGCAACACGTTGGTCTCGTCGTCACCGACGACCATCGCGCCATCACCGAGATCGACGGCCGTGCTGGCATCGCTGGCGCCGTAGTGGTTATGCGTACCTGCCGGGAGGGAGGCCGATACCGCGACTGGGAACGTGGTGCTCGCGCTGAGCTCGCCGTCCGAGACGGTCACGGTGAGGGTCGCGTGGCCGACCCCGACCGGGTTGATCGTCAGCGTGCGGGTGCTCCCGGTGCCGGTGGCGCCGCCGGTGGCCACCGCGCTGTTGCTGCTGGTGACGGTGACGGTCAGGCCGCTTGCCGGGGTCTCCGCGTCCCCCACGGTGACCGTGCGCACATCAGGCGGGTTGTCCGGATCCCCGAGAGTCAGGGCTAGGTCTGGTACTGGGTTCGGAGAGATTGTCGGTGGCGTGTTTGTCGAAGGTGTCGACGTGGGGGTTGGGAACGGCGTGGGTGTTGGCGTGGCAGTGGGTGTGGGTGTGGGTGTGGGTGTGACAGTGGGTGTGGGCGTGGCTGTCGGAGCTGTGGGCGCGAACGCGACACCACGAAACGCGGTGTTGGCTCCCGCGGTGGTCAGCTGGGTGGCCGTGGCGCTGATGGGAGCATTGAACGCGGCTGAGTCGTCCACCTTGACCAGCGCGCTTGTGTTACTTGTCGTGGCAAATAGCGTCACTCCCGAGCCGTTCACTGTTCCGGTGAGTCCCCGCACTCCATCACCGGGTCGGAAGGAGCTGCGAGCAGTCCACGTGGTGCCATCGAAGGAGAACTTCAGGATCCCACCATTCGGGCTGGCTGAGTCGTCGGCGATGTAGAGCGTGTCGATGCCGGCCACGCTGGGATCACGGTCTAAGGCCACGAACGCATACGGGCTGGGCGCCCCGGTGACCAACGCTGGGGTCTGGCCACCGTTGGTCGGCAGGCCGGAGCCGACGCTGTACACCCCGGTCGTCCCGCTTCCGGTCGAGATGTAGAGCTGACCGCCAAAGATCGACACTGTGCGGATGTTCGTCGGTGCTGCGCTGTTGATTTGCGTCGAGGCTCCCGCGCTGCCGAGAGAGGCCAACCTGACCCCACCGTTGGCACCGACCACCCAGAACCGGCTCCCATCGTCGGTGACGGCGCCGCGGACGTTGTTCGCGCTGAAAGCGTCAGTGATGGCGGTGGAGGTGTCGACGCCGCCGTTGCCGTCCACCCGTGCCACCACCCGGCTGGCGGTCGAGGTCGATGTTGACGCGATGCTTGCCGTGCCAAGGGCGGCGTCGTATCCGCCGAGCGTCAGGTACCGGCCGTCGGCAGACAGGGCAAGGGCTCCCTCGGAGGTCGCCGATCCGCTCATCGTGAACCGCCGGTTGCTACCCGAAGATGAGGTCGGCAGGGCGACCGACTGTACGAGCGCGCCGGAGGGCGTGTACTCGTCGAGAAACACCGCGGTGGCCGCGCTACTGAGCGAGCCGGTACCGCTGCCGACGCGGGCCACGACCAGGTCCCCCGGAGCAAACGCAGCCGCAAGGGCAGGGGTCGCGCCGAGCAGCGCCATTCCTGAAACCGTCAGCGAGGTGATGAGAACGCCTACCAGCAAGCGGAAAAAACGCAAGCGCATGAGATCTCCAGCCCTCGGGCATATGGCACCGGGAACGCTAGATTCGGAAACGGCCGCCGCAGAGGGCGTTCAATCAACGTTTGGCCAGCGGTCGTCCCTGGCACCGACCTGCAGCCACCTGTGCACCTAGGCGAAGAGCCGTGCGTGAAACAGCAGTCTGGATGCAGACTGCTGTTTTCAAGCCCCTTTTAAGCGCAGTCTGCATCCAGACTGCGGATGGGAGCGATCACAGTAAGGTACCCGGAATGGGAGTGATCGATCGGCTGGAGCGGCGTGTGGGGCAGGCGCTGCTTGGCGCCGCGTTCATCAAGCTCGGGTTCGACGCCGCTATCGGCCCAGGCGCGCGGGTTGACAAGACGGCGGCGCTCGGCCTGCCCAACGCCGAACTGGCCGTGCGCGCCAATGGCGCGGCGATGGTGGCCGGCGGCGCGGCGTTGACCCTCGACAAGCTCCCCCGGTTGGCCGCTCTCGGGCTCATCGCCTCGATGATCCCGACCACCCTGGCCAGCCACGCCTACTGGCACTTCGACGGCGGCGAACGCAAGGCCCAGGAGATCCAGTTCCTGAAGAACACCGCACTGGTCGGCGGACTGCTATTGGTGCTGACGAGCCGACGCTGACGGCCGCGTTAATGATGGGGTTCCTCCTGTCGTTGCGATCGTGACGACGGCCGCGACCGCGCTCACCGGCAGGACAGGAAGCGTCGCTGGCAGGGCGGCGAGTAGCGCACCACCGGCGGCGCCGGCTGCGAGCGCGACGAGGACAGCTACCTTCAGACGAGTGTGCCGGAGTGACTGCCTGCGACTGGCCAGGGAGGCGACCGCGCTGGTGAGCGTGCCCGTCAGATAGGTGGTGGATAGCGTTGTGCCGACGTGGCGCATGGCCGCGGTCTGCAGTCCCATCGCGAGCGCGGCAACGGCCAGCAAGCCCCATTGCCAGGCGCCGAGTGGATGGCTGCCAGTCAGTTCCCAACCCATCGTGAGCCCGCCAGTGCGAGCAGTTCGACGGCAAGCGTCGCCGTCACCGGCGCCGGCCATAACCCACGCCGGGAACGCCAACGATCGTTGAAAGCCGTCCCGCCGTCTTCACGGCGAGCGGCTCATGTGGCTACCCGCTAGCAGGAATTTGGACTCCGGCGGCATCACTGCGTCGCCAGATTGGTTGACAAGTGATGGCTTCCAGCCGAACTACCCGGTAGCCGGCACCAGGCAAGCAGGTCAGCAATACCGCCGGGACGTGGGCTGGCGGTGATGTGTCGCGGGTGCGCCGGAGGGACGCTGACTTGATGGATGCGCAAGCAAAGATGACTATCGGTTCGCGGGGGATCGCGGTGCTGCGTGACCCGGTCCGTCACCCCAACCGGGTGGAGGTATGGATCCCGTACCGGGAACAGTTGGACGCGCTCGGTGCCCTGCCCGGCAGCGTCCACCTGTCGGTGTGGGACGGACATAGCCCCGCACCGGGCGACCCAGCGCAGGTGGAGATCTGGGTGCCGCCGTTTTTGTCCGGGCCAGATGTCGTTGCCCAGCTGCCGAAGCTGACCGGGCTTCGGTTGCTCCAGCTCATGTCCGCCGGTGCCGAGGCATGGGTCGACCACATGCCGGCGGCGGTGACGCTGTGCGATGCCAGGGGTGTGCACACAGCGTCGACGTCGGAGTGGGTGATCACCGCAATCCTGGCGTCAGTGCGCGAGTTCCCGCGGTTCACCCTGGCGCAGGCCGCCCACCGTTGGAACCACACCAACACGGACACGCTCGCCGGCAAGCGGATGCTGATCGTTGGTGCCGGCGACATCGGCGAGGCGGTCTGCCGCCGGTTGGAGCCGTTCGGCGTCACCCTTATCCGGGTCGCTCGCCGGCGCAGGGACGGGGTATATCCAGTGACGGACTTGCCGTGGCTGCTGCCGGATGCCGATGTCGTGGTGCTGCTGGTGCCGCTCACCGCTGCGACGCGGGGCATGGTGGACAGCCGGTTCCTTGGCCGGATGCGTGACGGGGCGCTGCTGGTCAACGCTGCCCGGGGTCCGATCGTGGACACCGCGGCGCTGCTGGCCGAGCTGCAGTCCTTGCGGCTGCGGGCAGCGCTTGACGTCACCGACCCCGAGCCACTGCCGGGAGACCACCCCCTGTGGAACGCGCCTGGGCTCCTGCTCACGCCGCATGTCGCCGGTTCGGTGCATGGCGTGCTCGCACCGACCTACCAGCTTGTCGGCGACCAGCTCCGGCGGTATGCGGCCGGCGAGCCCCTCCAGAACGTGGTCACTGAGGGTTACTGATCGTCTGGTGACGGGGTGACGGGCGATCGCCGATCTCTGTGCATCGAACGCGGCGCTGCTGATCCCTATCGCAATCCATGGCGGCTCGCACATGCTGGAGAGGGAGTCGCGGGGAGACCACGGGAGGCATCGATGACCGGTCGTATTGGCGACGAGATCATGATTATTCCTCGGGCGTCGCACGAGCCCGCGCGCGAGGGTGAGATCCGGGAAGTCCGCAACGATCCCGGTGGCGTTGTTTACCGGGTGCACTGGTCAGACACCCGTCAGGAGAGTCTGCTAGCGCACGGGCCCGATGTCGTCATCAAGCATCGGCGCCGGGGTGGTCCCCAGCAGGCCACCGCGGAGCAGACCCGGTGGCTGTCCCGGCTACGGCATCCACTGGAGCGGCGTCACACTGGTGACGTGGAGCCACGCCACCAGGCGGCGTACGAGCGGCTTGGCGAGCGGGTGGAGGAAATCATCGCCGGGCTGGGATTGATCAAGGACGACTTCAGTATCAGCGCCGGTCGCATCTATCACTTCCCGCGAGTGATCGCGGTGCATCCCGGGCCACCTCTGGCCGTGGACATCCACATCCTGCCGGGCCAGTCACCCGAGAACTATTCCGCCCACGCAACCGCGATCGCCTACGACCTGGGTATGGCCGAGGTGCACGTTGTCCCGCTGGGGCCTACTGAGATCCGATTGGAGCTGCTACCCCACGATCCGCATGCCGGGCAGTCGACGGGAGGGTCAGCACGGAAGTAAACAGCCAGCGCGGATCCATCCCGCGGCGGTAGCGGTGGAGTATCCCGCCATGACCCAGGCGCCCAGTATTACCGGGTGCACCCCGGCCTCAGCGGCATCGTCTCGGAGCAGGTGCGCTGTCACAGCCAGTTCGACGTCGGCACACGCGTAGCCGATTCGGTGGCGGCCGCCGGTGGCGGATCCCTTGACGGCATCGGAAAACAGCCACAGTCCATGGGCGCCAAGCAGCTCTGCGGCCGTGTCCGGTGCTGGCTGGCTGGCCGGCACCCCAGAGTTAATCCAGTCCATGACCGCCCCGCGCCCGTCGCCGGCATGGAAATCGCACAGTTCCAGGATCCAGACGTTGCCCATCAAGCGCCGCCAAAACGCAGTGAATACCCGCGGCGGCACCACGTGCGGTGACGTTTCGGAGGAGCAGCCAGCCAGCTCATCCACGGCGTGGGTCAGGGTGGGATAGGTGCTGAACACTCCCGGCAGGCCAGTGATGCGCATGGGAACCGCAGCCGCCCGCGTGATCAGGCCGGCGAGATGCAACTGCATCCCTTTGAGCTGGGTGAGTTGACGGGCACGCAACAGGCAGTTCAACCCGCCGGAGTCCACAAAGCGCACCGATACCAGGTCCACGATCAGATGCTCCGGTGCGGCAAGGAGCTGTTGGTGGACGCATTGCTCCAGCAGTGGCGCGGTGCGTGAGTCGAGTTCCCCTTCTACCACCACCGCGCAGATTCCTACCGCCGGATAGTGCCGCACGCTCAGTTTCCACGGCGGCGGCTGGGTGTCGTCCAGCGGATCTGCTTGCCAGCGAGTCGGATCAGAGGTATTGGTCACCGGCTGGGTCCTTCCGGTTGCTTCCCACCGACAAAGCACGGGCTGCGCGGCGGGCCACAGTAGTCACCCGGAGCGGCTGATAGAACATCTCCACCGGGCCACACGAGCAGACGACTGTATTCCCAACTAATCCTGGTTTTACCCGTCGTCGTGCCACGGCCGGGACGAAAAGAAGAGGCATAACCGACGGTTTCCCGGTCCAGCAACGGAGCCGACAGTTCGGTTATCGTTTACTTTTCGTTAATCTTGGGGCTGTTGCCCGGTGATGTCTAGGCCACCAACGATCTACAGACATGGCGCGCTCCGAGTACTACCACGATGTCGCTGCACCCGTGGCGCAGGAACTGCTCCCCGCTGCGTTCGCCGTCGTGCGGAACAGCTCCGGGCGCATCCTCCTCGTCCGCCGCGCCGACGACGGGTACTGGGAATTGCCGGGTGGTCGGATCGAAGTCGGTGAGTCCGCTTCTACGGCAGTAACCAGGGAAGTTTGTGAGGAAGCTGGCGTGGCCATCAGGGTCACCGGGATCGTCGGGGTGTACAGCGACCCTGCTCACGTGCTGGTCTACCACCAAGAAAAGGCCATTTACCAACAGTTCGCGGTCTGCTTCCACGCGGTGAGTACGACCAGCGACGCCCAACCCGATGACCAGGAGACCACTGCCGCGGCGTGGTTCGAGCCAGAGCAGGCAGCCCAGCTGAGCATGCACCCAGCCATGCGGCAACGCTTGACCGACGCACTCACCGAGCCCCACCAGACGCACTTCGACTAGCGCATCCCCGCGCCGCCGGGAAGGGCACGCCTGATCGCTTTCCGGTAGCCAGGCAGTGTCAGCCAAGATCTTCTTCACCGAGGCGGTGCACCCGGACCAGATTGGTGGAGCCCACGGTGGCCGGGGGCGATCCGGCCACGATCACCACAAGATCGCCCGGCTCGTAACGCCCGATGGACAGCACCGCTTGGTCTACCAGGCGGACCATCGCGTCGGTGGTGTCCACGCTAGGTACCAGAAATGTCTCCGTGCCCCAGCTCAGCGCCAGCTGGTTGCGCACTGCCGGTTCGGGGGTGAAGGCCAGCAGCGGCAAGCGGGGATGCAGCCGGGCCAGCCGGCGGGCGGTGTCGCCAGACTGGGTAAAAGCCACCAGGGCCTTGGCCTCCAGCCGCTCACCGATGTCCCGGGCGGCGTACGCGAGCACGCCACGCTTGGTTCGCGGCACATGGTTGAGCGGAGGCACGCTGGCAAAACTGGATTCGACAGCTTCGACGATGCGGCTCATGGTCTTCACCGACTCGCTCGGGTAACGGCCCACGCTGGTCTCTCCGGACAGCATCAGGGCATCAGCACCATCGAGTACCGCGTTGGCCACGTCGGAAGCCTCCGCTCGGGTAGGCCGAGCGTTGCCGATCATGGAATCGAGCATCTGAGTGGCCACAATGATCGGTTTAGCGTTTTCTCTAGCGATCTGAACAGCTCGCTTCTGCACCAGCGGCACATTCTCCAGCGGCAGCTCCACCCCCAGATCGCCGCGGGCCACCATCACCCCGTCGAAGGCCAGCACTACTGCCTCGAGGTTGTCCACCGCCTCCGGCTTTTCCAATTTGGCGATCACCGGCAGCCGCCCACCCGGCACCTGATCCATCGTGCGGTGCACCAATTCAATATCAGCCGGGGAACGTACGAACGACAGCGCGACCATATCCACCCGCAGCTGTAATGCGAACTCCAGATCGGCGATGTCTTTAGCCGACAGCGCAGGCACCGAAACGTTCATTCCCGGCAGAGACAGCCCCTTGTGGTCGCTGACCGGGCCACCCTCGACCACGTCACACACCACATCGCGGTCCTCGATCTTGCGTACCAGCAGCGCGACTTTGCCGTCATCGACGAGCATGACGTCGCCTGCGCGGGCATCGGCGGCCAGCCCGGCGTACGTGGTCGAGACCCGGTCATGAGTGCCGGGGACGTCGTCGACGGTCACCCGCACCACGTCACCACTGCGCCAGTCCACGCGCCCAGCCGCAAACCGTCCCAACCGGATCTTCGGACCCTGCAAGTCCGCCAGGACCCCGACTGCCCGGCCGCAATCGTCGCTGGCCTGCCGGACCATCGAGTACACCCGTGCGTGCTCATCGTGGGTGCCATGGCTGAAATTCAGGCGGGCCACATCCATCCCTGCCACGACCAGAGCCCGGATCTTCTCGAGGGTCGCGGTAGCCGGACCAATCGTGCATACGATCTTCGCGCGTCGAGCCACGACGCACAGATTAGCTACGGCGTTTTACGCCGACGTGTCGACCACATAGCGTCTGGCCGTCGTCCAGCGCTCGGCGTGCCGAGACCATCTGCGGCTGTCCCTTGCTCCTGGCCGACATCGATGGGGAGATAGTTCCGGGCAGAGTTGATCGACCTTGATTTGATCCCGTGTGCCACCGCTGCGATGAGAGGGATCGGATGATGGTTCCAGATGGGTCGGCTGTGGCACGACGGACATTTCTGCGGGCGGCCGGTGCCGTAGCGGGGGGCATGCTGACATGTGGTGGGTGCGGGAAGTCCTGGAGGACCGGGTTGAAAACAGCATCTGCAGCCCCGAACGCTGCGGAAAACTTTCTGGCCTTGGAGGAGAAAATTCGGTCGGGGATGGCTGCCCATGCCATCCCCGGGGTGGCGGTGGGTATATGGGATCGGGGGGTGGAGTACGTCCGAGGATTCGGTGTGCTGGATGTTGACCATCCTGTTGCGGTCGATGGGGACACCCTGTTCCGGATCGGATCCACCACGAAGACGTTCACCGGAACCGCGGTGATGCGGTTGATGGAGCTGGGCAAGCTTCGTCTTGACGCTCCGGTGCGGACTTACTTGCCCGAGTTCACTACCGCTGATCCCACGGTGGGGCCGCGGGTGCGGGTGCGTCAGTTGTTGAACCACTCGGCGGGTTGGCTGGGTGACTACTTGCAGGACTTTGGGGACGGCGAGGACGCGCTATCCCGGTACGTGCAAGGCATGAGCGATCTTGAGCAGCTCACACCGGTGGGAGAGGTGTTTGCCTACAACAATGCCGCTGTGGTGGCGGCGGGTCGGCTTATCGAAGTGGTGACTGGCGTTCCGTACGAGCATGCGATGCGCCAGCTGGTCATCGATCCGCTCGGTCTGGAGCACAGCCGGTTTTTCCTCACCGACTTCAACACCGACGTCACCGGCGCGCGGGTGGCTACCTCGCATAATGTGGTTGCTGGCAGACCCGTGGCCAATCCGGCGCTGTTTGCGCTGCCGCGAAGCCTTAATCCGGCTGGCGGGCTGATCTCCAGTGTGCGGGACCAGCTGCGCTACGCCCGGTTTCACCTAGGCAACGGCGCGGCTCTTGGTGGTCAGCAGCTGCTCAGCGCGGGATCCGTGGTCGCCATGCGGTCCGATCCCGGGCCCGGGGGGACGATCATCGTGGAACTGGACGGTGTGGGCGTCAGCTGGCTGTTGCGCCCCAGCGCTCAAGGAGTGCGGATCGTGCAGCATGGCGGTAGCTGGCCGGGCCAGTACTCGGGGTTGCTGCTGGTGCCCGAACGCGACTTTGCCCTGTGCGTGTTCACCAACTCCGATGGTGGCCCCAAACTGATCAATGAGTTGGTCGCCGATGATTGGGCGCTCCAGCGCTTTGCGGGCGTCAACAACTTGCCCGCAGTGCAGCACGCCCTGAGTCCGGGTGAGCTGGCTCCCTACGAAGGCCGCTACACCGCGACGGTCGTCGACACCACCGGCACGCAAGAGACCAGCGAGGTGCGACTCAGTGGCGAGGGTGGACAGCTTGCGATGACGCTGACCGAGCAAAATGAGATCAAGCGATTTCGCCTTGCTTTCTACCGCCCCGACTACGTGCTCGGCTTTGACACCAATGATCAGCCCACTCACACGCGGCTGGACTTTCTGCGCGGTTCACGTGGAGACGTAGAATGGCTGCGTCGCGGCGGACGACTTTACCGGCATCACCACTAAGCCAGCTACCGTCGATTGGCGCTGAAAAATTACCGCTGTGCCGCGCGGAGATGCACAGTGGTGCCGTGGGCGGTGCGTTGCAGATCGGTGTGGTTGGTCAATGCGCGCATGACGGTCAGGCCGCGGCCGCGGTAGCTGGCTTCGGTGGACGGAGTGCGCCAGCGACCGTGGTCGGTGATCGTGATCAGCAGGTCGTCGTGGCGCAGGCGCGCCATCAGCCGCATGACCGGGTGGGGATGGTCGGGCGGGTAAGCGTGTTCGACGACGTTGGCCAAGGCTTCATAGACGGCCAAAATGAGGTCATCACGCAAGGACTTGTCCACCCCGGCGGTGCGCAGCCAGTGCTGCAGAGCAATCCGCAGCTGCCGGGCATGGTGGGCGTCGGCGTCAGCAACGAGATCGAGCGGAGCCATGGGGTGGTTGACAGTAGGTGTCTGGTCCTCTTGCGAGGGGGAAGCCATGGTTGCGGTGGGGGATAACATGTCTCACACCCTCTCCATCTCCTTACCGGCGGCGTGTGAAAAAGACATACCCAATCGGGCAGCAGCCCACACATGTTCGTTGCCTCAGTTGCTGTTCCGAAGCGGGTCACCTGTTTGATCAGCCAGCTCGCCGTGGCCGGCTTCGAGCCGTTTTTCGGCGAAGTAGACCGCGATGTGGTTGTTGTTGTACTGCGGAATCTCGAGGTAGCCGGTCTTTTCGAACAGCACGCGGCTGTGTACCTGCGCTGGGCCCGCATCGAGCCGGACGCGTTGGTAGCCGAGCTTGCGCCCGGCCTCCTCCAGCGCCGCCAGCAGCGCGCGGCCGACTCCGCGGGAGCGTGCCTGAGGGACCACATACATGCGCTTGATCTCGCATATTCCCTCCTGTAGGCGGCGCAGGCCGCCGATCGCGATGGGGCGCTTGTCCTCGTACCCCACGAGGAATATGCCCTCGGGCGGCACCATCTCCTCTGGGGACGTCACCGAGCCCGGGCGCACGATCCGGCCCGGGTATTGCGAGTTGAACAGATCGTTAAGCTCGCGCAGCAGCTCGCGGCCGGGCGATTCGTCGGACCTGCTCGCGCGGAATTCGAGCACCATGTCGTTATCCTGCCGCCCGCTGGGCCCTGCCCTGCTGCATGTCGAGGGCTTGCGACTCCGGGTCGAGCTGCGCGGGGTTAGCGAGTGATACCGGTGTGTCCCAACGAGTAGCGTCCGGGTTGGGGCCAAACGATCAGTCCATGCGGGCCGCTAGCCACCGGGATCTTCCGGATCAGCGCGCCATTGACGGTGGACAGTACGTAGACGGCGTTGTCGTAGCGGCCAGACAGCCACAACTGGGTGCCATCGGCGGTGAGATTGCCCATGTCGGGGCTGCCGCCGCCGGGGATGTGCCACTTGGTGACCGGCTCGGCGGTGTCAGCATCGAGCACACTGACGCTGCCTTCTCCCCGGTTGGAAACGAACAGCCGCTCGGCGTCGCGGGACAGGTAGAGCCCATGCGCGCAGCGGCCGGTCGGGATGAATCGCTGTACTGCCGTCGCGGCACGGTCAAGCACCCATACCCCGCCAGCGTCGCAGTCGGCCACGTAATAAGCCGAGCCGTCCGGAGCAAGCTTGACGTCTTGCGGGCCCATGTGGGTATGCCGGGCCGGTAGCGGAATGATCCGCAGCAGCTGATGGGAGGCGACATCCACTACGGCGACCGCTCCAGCGAATTCGCAGCTGAACACGGCGGTGCGACCGTCAGCAGAGAAGTCGGCATGATTGATGCCGGCACAGGCCGGGGCCGGCGTGACGTCGCGCTGGGCCCAGGTATGCGGGTCGTACCAGACCAGCTCGCGGCGAGCCTCGGCCACCGAGATCGCGTACTTCCCGTCCGGGCTGAAGTACATGTTGTATGGGTCGATCACCGGGATCTGCTGGCCGGGTAGCCCAGTTCTCGGGTCGAAAGCCAACAGGTGATTGTCCCGGGAATCGGTGACGTAGAGCGTCCGCATGTCGTAAGAAGACACGACATGCTGCGGCTGCCGCCCCGCCGGGTAGCGACCTACCACGGTGAACGTGGCCGGATCGATCACCCATACCTGGCCGGAGTTGGTATGGGGCACGTAGACCAGTGGCCGGTCCTCCCGCACGACGGGGGACAGCATCCCTGCGCCCGCGGCGGCGTAGACGTTGTGTGGATCAACAACGACCGGCATGTCTGGCAGCACGTGCACGGCGGATCCGGGCGGTGCACCACGCGGTTGCTCTGGGATGCCAGGTCGATGCACCGGCGTGCCGGAGCGCGGGGTGGGGTTGAGCCCGCCCAGGGCCGCCAGCACCGCGAGCATGAGTAGCGCGAGCAGCAGCAAAGGTTTACGTCGTGGCATGGCTCAGCCCAGTGCGTCCGAGCTGGTCATCCGGGGCTGCCGTCGCGATATTCCAAGCATTCCCACCGCGCCTCACTCGGGGATTGTGCATCACACAGCATGCCGCAGACCTGACATCTCAAGCTCAACTCGTGGAATGACGTTTCGCTTCTTCCGACTCCGGCCGGCGATCAATGTTCACTCGATCGAGTATTCTCGGATTTGCTCCTGGAGCCCCGTCTTTGTCAGGCCTCCACGCGACAATCGGGGCATGCCCATTGCGCTGCGCGAGCCCACACAAACGATATCCAGGGGTCTTGACATTGCGCACGAAATGCTACACGCCCTTGACGATGAGGGCATTACCCAGGCATTGCGGAACATCGAGGCACTATCTCACAAGACGTATTCGGTGATGCTGGAGCTGGTCACAGAGCACATTACCGCCACGTTGGGTTCCGACGAGCCTAAAACACGCGGGCACGGGCTCGATCGCCGATCAGGGCGGCGATGCGGGCGGCGTCGGCGTCACCACGCGGCGCACGGGCAAAGGGGGAGCACCAAAGTAAGTGTGCCGAACGTTTCGGGCCACGCCGAAGAAAACCGGCGGCAGACTGGCGTCATGAACGTGACGGGACAGGACAACGGATCGGCAACCAATGCTTCGCGAGCCGAGATCGAGGCGGTGATGCACGCCTGGGAACAGGCCTTGGCCGCTCACGATCTAGAGGGTCTACTGGCCTGCTATGCGCCCGAAGCGACGTTGGAAAGCCCGGTGGTGGCCCACATCACCGGCGGCCCGGGCATCTGCCGGGGGCACGACGAGCTACGACCGTTTCTGGCTGAGGTCGTGGCTCGCACTCCTGAGCTGCGCACCTATCACCGGGCGGGGTTCTTCACCGACGGAAGGCGAGCGACCTGGGAGTACCCACGCGCCACCCCGGATGGCGAGCAGATGGACTTCGTCGAGGTCATGGAGATCGAAGACGGGCTCATCCAGGCCCACCGGGTCTACTGGGGCTGGCGAGGTGTCGATGTGCTGATCAACGACCAGTATCACCGAGACGAAAGGCCGTGCCGGTGAACGACCGGTCCACAGGATCCGGGATTGTCGATACGGATGAGGCGGCTATGGCCGCTTCGGTGTGTACCTCGATAACGAGGACTGCCGGCTGATCGCGCTGCGGCGCGGCAACCGGTGACGGTGCCGAATCTGGGCAGGTTCCTGGTCAGCTCGTGATCTCGAGGTATTCCGGCAGGTCGATGGGCCGGCGTGGATTGGTTGCGCTAGACCCGGACGGGCATGAGCAGTGACAGCGAGCGGGGCGAGCGGACGACTACGGGTGTGACCGGCCCGTCGAGGGAGAGCATGAGTTGATCCTCACCACCGGCATCGATGGCTTCGAGCAGGAATTCCCGGTTGACGCCGACGCCGAGACCCACACCGTCGTCCTGCGAGGCCACGGTGAGGTGGCCGTCCTCGGTCATGGCAAGCACAACGACTTCAAAGATGACCCCGTCGGTATCCCTGTGCATGGTCTGTCGCGCTGGTGCGGCCAGCGCCGAACGCAGCTGGCGGGTGATCGGGAAGGCAGCGGGCGTGTTCGGGTCGGGCAGGAGCCGGCGGTATTCGGGGTAGGTATCACCGATCAGCTCGCCCTCGACGTTGCGCACTGCTCCTGCGTAGGCGGTCACCATTTCCGCAGTGAACGTAAGGTGCACAGAGTGGTCTCCCAGGGCGGCGAGAGTGTCAGCGAGCTGCGCGGGCACCACGGCGGAGCGCTCCGGTCCGTCGAGGACTTCCACGGGGACGCTGGCCACCGCGAGCCGGTAGCGGTCAGTTGCCACGAGGGTCACGGCCTCGGCCGTGATGTCGAACAGCACGCCGCGCAGCGGGGGAACCTCGGCATCACTTCCGGTCGCGAACCGGACAGCATGTAGCGCGGTGGCGAGGTTCATACCGGCAACGGTCAAGGTGGTCGCGGTGGTTGGAACCATGGATAACTCCTGGCTATCGAGAAGATCCTGAATCGTGGAGAGCTCACGTCGGGCCTTGGTCAGCCCTTGCTCAAGGGTGGCCAGGTGAGCGCACAACAGATCCTGGACGCGGTCGGGATCATGCCGATGGGCTAGAACCTGGCGGACGTCAGCCAGCGGCATGCTTATCCGGCGCAGCCGCGCGACAAGCCGCGCAACCTTGACCTGCTCAGCCACATACAGCCGGTAACCGGTGCGCACATCCACAGCTGCCGGGCTGAGTACGGCGGCAGTGTCGTAGAACCGCAACGCGCTGACCGTGAGCCCGCTGGCCCGAGCCAGCTGCCCGATGCCGAGCAAATCTTCCATGAGGATGGAGCATGGTGCCTCAAGCTGGTCGAGGGTCAAGCGACGCCGCGCTGACGATCACCCTTGCCGCTGACAGCTCAACATCGACTCCTCAAGCGATACCGGCGACGTGCGCTCTGACCGTGTCGGGCATTTGTGCTGGTCCTGAGGTGACTCGAAGGCGCGGATTTCGGGTACGGGGTGGAAGTCCTGCGCTCCACCGGCGTGGCCGCAGGTAGCGGATCACAGGCATGGCTTTAGGGATTGGGCGGAGTCTGAGTATGACCCGGTAATGCGATGCGCTGCGGGTGAAGCGGCGCAGGACCCCATCGACGGATGCGGTGACGCATCGCACACCTGCGTGATCACGATAGCTGCTCCATGAAGAGTGTAGGCAGGTAAGGAGAAGCCATGGACACTGATCACGACCATCTACTTGGTGACCACTGCCGTGCTGCCCGTCGTGTTGCCAGTCGGTAACGCCACCACCCGCACTTCACCGTTGGGTCGGCGGTGAAAGAACGTGCGGTAGTCATCCTCACCGCGGGAGACGTGGGCGAGTGCAACGTGGAGATGTGCGCACTTCGTTGCTGTTGTTGCTTGCCGAACAGTCCATGCACGGCTACCGGCTCATGCCGGCCATTACGGAGCAAACCTCCGGTACTTGGCAACTCAGCCCAGGCGCGATCTATCTGACTTTGAACCAACTCGACGAGGAATGCCTCATCGACCCGCAGATCCTCGCCGAACCCCCGGGGCCTGTTTGGCAGTGACCGAACACGACCGCGGTATCGACGCCCAGCCCGTCTCCCGCGCCTGTCCAGAGGATGGTGGTCTCATCTCACGCCGCAGCGTCCTGGCCAATCACCTCGCGCGCGTTGTCAACCAGCTTTTCTGCCAGGCCCCACGGCAGCTGCCTTCCCGCCTGAATCCCAAGATCACGGTCAGCGTTGTCTTCACCGTGGCAATGTTCATGACCATCATGGACAGCACCATCATCAACGTGGCGCTGCCCACGCTGGCCAGCGAGTTTCATGTCAAGCCCGACCATATTGACAGCGTCGTCGTCGGCTTTTTGGTCAGCCTGGCGGTGGTCATCCCCGCATCCGGATGGCTCGGTGACCGGTTCGGGACCAAACTTGTCTTCCTGATCGCGCTCGTACTGTTCACCGGAGCATTAGCCCTGTGTGGAACAGCGCAAAACCTGGCGCAGCTGGTGACCTACCGCATCCTGCAGGGCACCGGTGGGGGGATGCTCACGCCGGTCGGGATGGCGATGCTGTTTCGCACATTCCCACCGGCTGACCGGGCACGCGCATCACGGAGCCTGGTTGTACCCACCGCCCTGGCGCCTGCTGCCGGCCCAGTGATCGGCGGCCTGCTCGTCACCGACGTGTCGTGGCGCTGGGCGTTTTACGTCAACGTCCCCATCGGGCTGGCGGCATTGATCTTCGGTTCGCTATTCCTGCCGAACCAGCGCCAACCCACGCCGGGTGCCCTGGACGTCCCCGGATTTGTTCTCTCCGGGCTGGGCTTCGCCGCGTTGATGTACACGCTGTCCGAGGGGTCCAGTCGGGGCTGGACTTCACCGATGATCATCGGCTTCGGCGTGGCCGGCCTTGCGCTGCTCGCGCTGTTCATCAGCATCGAGATGCGATCACCAACCCCCCTGGTAGACCTCAGACTCTTTGGTGACAGCTTGTTCCGCTCGATGACCGTGGTCATCTTCCTGGGCACGGCGGCGTTTTTGGGCACGCTGTATCTCGTCGCGTTGTTTTTCCAGTCTGGCCTTGGCCTGTCCGCGCTCGGTTCCGGGCTCAGCACCTTCCCGGAAGCCCTTGGCGTCATGGCCGGCACGCAGCTCGCCATGCGTATCTACCCCAAGCTCGGCCCCCGGCGACTCGTCATCGGTGGCCTGGCCGGCGTCGCCACCAGCATCAGCCTCATGACGCTGGTCGGCTTCTCCACCAACCTATGGTGGGTCCGGGCGATCATGCTGCTATTGGGTGTAGCGATGGCACACGTGTTCGCTCCCTCGCAGGCCGCCGCCTTCGCCACCATCACCTCAGCGGCAACGGGACGTGCCTCCACCCTGTTCAACGCCTCACGCCAACTCGGCAGTGCAGTCGGAATCGCCACGCTCACCACGGTCATCGCCAGTATCGGGACCACCCACCAGATCGCGGGCCACCTCACCCCGCAGCTTTCGGCATACCACTGGGCGTTTGTCACCGCAGCGGCCGTCGCGTTGCTCGCAGCAGCCCTGGCCTTCACCATCGACGACAAAGCCGCCGCGCCCACCATGCGCGCCCGGACCGGCCAGCAGCACCTCGCGCAGGCCGCAGCGGGGCCGACCCACACCACCGTCAGCTGACGGGTGTGATCCGTCCCAGCGCGCTATGACCTGATCGGCCCGGTTATCGGTCGGAGGAGCTTGGACTGTTGTTGTGCTGGGCCATGCCAGTCATCCCCCGAGGCAACCCGACGCCGAACGATGATGATTGGCGGAGAATGCCGCGTTGACGAATTGGCCGGGGACGCCGGGGGTGGGGTGCTGTTGATCACGATGGGTCGATATAGCCGTTGCCCCCGCCGGCTTCTCCGCCGCCACCGAAGTAGCCCCCGCCACTGGCCGCGCCGCGCACGATCCGCGCGCTCAATCAGCGATTATGCTGGCCACCTCTGTGCGCCTCGAAGTCTGCTTGCAAGTGTCGGTCAGCGGCGGCAACCTGCTCTCTGGGCATCAAGTAAGGGGGCAGTATGCGGCGACTCGGGTTCTTAATTGTGTTGTCCGTGCTGGTCGTTGGCTGTAGCTCAGCTCCCGCCAACACGCCCATGACAGGCGCCGCCGTCGCTGGCGACTCTCCCTTCGATGCGCCGCCGGCTGGGATTACCGTCAAGGACGCCTATACCCCGGTGTTGGTGCAGGTGAACAACCCGCCAACAGTTCCGGTCGCCGGGACCGATGGCAGGTTCCACGTTGCCTACAACTTGTTGTTGCAGAACGCTTCTCAAGTCCCGGCGACCATCCGCAAGCTCGACGTCGTCGATGCCACCAACACCAGCAAGGTCCTTGCCACGTTCAGTGACAAGCAACTGGTGGACCCCGCGTGCAGTTTCGGTGACTGCAACCGTTTGCGCGCCCTTCCTGCCACGTCGATAGCAGACATGGTGATCCCGGCCCAGCAGGCGCGGGTGTTGTTCGTGGACTACTCCTTCGGCTCTCTTGGCGAGGCGCCGAAGTACGTGATGCATCACCTGTTCTTCGACGGGGCAGTCAGCCCGGTGACGACGACCCCGGGTCCGGTGGACTACACCGTGACGCCCTACCGCATCTCAGCCAGCGGTCCGATCACCATCGGTCCACCCCTGAAGGGCAACAACTGGGTCGCGCTCAATGGGTGCTGTGAACCAGGCTGGCCCCATCGAAGCTCGCCAGTGGCGATGGACGGCAACCTCGTCGGCAGCCAGTTGTTCGCCATCGACTGGAAACAGACCAACAACCAAGGTGCCTTCTACACCGGGGACAAGACCAAAAACGAGAGCTATGTGGACTACGGATCGGAGGTCCTTGCCGTCGCCGACGGCACGGTGACCAGCATCCTGGATGGGCAGGACGCCAACGCTCCAGGGGTGCTACCGGCCAACGATCCGGTGCTCGGGCCGAAATTGACCGTGGAGAACGTAGAGGGCAATCACATTGTGCTCGATATCGGCAACGGCGCTTATGCCTTCTACGCGCATCTGCTCAAGGGCAGCCTGCGGGTCAAGCTAGGTGACAAGGTCACCAAGGGCCAGGTGGTCGCCAAGCTGGGCAACACCGGCAACGCGAACGCATCACACCTGCATCTCCAGATCATGAACGGTCCGTCGGCCATCGCCAGCCCCAGCATCCCGTATGTGATCGACTCCTTTGATTATCAGGGCCAGATCTCTCCCCAAAGGTTCTACGAGGCCGATAACTACCTCACCGGAAACTTCTTCGGGCCTGACCTTCACCGAACACCCCAGGCCCGCACCAACCAGCTGCCCATGGCGTGGGCGATCATCAACTTCCGATGAAGCCCGGATGTCCCGTCGGCCCAGCGCGACCGCCAGGGACTGGTGGTCATGCAATGACGCCGACCAGCTCCCACCGACCTGGCCCTGACCGCAGGCAATCCAACAAGAATCCTTGCTAGTTGTACCACCGAGGCTGCCCCGTGCAGCCTGGGTAACCATGGCGCGGTCAGCGGTTTGAGAGTGCGATCTTGCTGCTTCGGCCGCCTTTTCGACGGTCATGGCATGCTCCTCGGCATCGGCAGACAGTGCTGACGGTGTGGCGCCAGAACACGCTCTGCGGTCGCCAGCACACGGCAATCATTCCGGTCAATCGCCGCCAGCGCCGTTACCGGACAAGAGCAGCCCAGCAACATACAGATACACGAGGCGCTGGGCATTTCCTTGACCACCGGCTGGGCGCGGAGTTACCAAACCCGCCTTCTGGCGGTTTGATGGGCGCCATGGACGATTCCGACCACAACACCCGGTCCAGCCTGCCCGCTGTGGTTGTCACGCGCCCAGTGATAAGGACGCGTCAGGTGGCGCAGCGACTCACTCGATGGCACTCCGGCGGCCTTCCCGAACGGCTGCGCCGCGGTAGCCAGCACCCCGCGGTGATCGGTTCCCTGGCCACCGCCGCCGGCCTGCTACTCCACGCCGGCTTGCGGTGGGCTTTGACCTCGCAGGGCCAGTCCACCGCGATTGGAGGATCCGGGCTCATCCCGACGCCCTCGACGATGAAACCCGGCGAATTGGTAGTGCAATTCAGCCGTACCGTCGTGGTTGAGACCTGGACTGTACGCAGCCGGCGGACCTAAGGGCAGCTGGAAGTCATCGAGTCCCCGGGGAGGGCGGCGTGGGGATGACGGCCTCCAGCAGTGTAGGCCAGGCAGACTCCCCGATCCGTGCCAGCAAGGTGGCCTTTCCGGCCGGTCCGGGACGGAAGACAGCGGTCTCGCCGGGACCCAGGTCATGCAGGACCGCGGGCTGCGGCGCGGGGACGTCCAGAACGCTCGATACCAACACGACATTGGTGTCGGTGGGTGGTGCTTCGGACAACAGCTGCAGTGTGGCGCGCTGTTGGGCCGCTGGACCCCCGCGATTTACCCAAGTGCTGGAGGAATCTAACCGATCATCGGTGGCCATCGGGGCGATGCGTAACAAGCGCCCCGTGGTCTCGGTGCGGCACAGTCGAGCGGTGCGCACCGCGGCAATCGGCAGGTGCAACGCACGCATCGCTGCACCAATCTGCTTGGCGTGCTGGCGGCCACTGGCGGTCAGCTCGCTCTGGGCGGCACAGTCATGAGTAGCTGCTTGCTCCGGGGTGACTGTTCCAGACCGGTCGTCGCGCTCGGTATGACGCATCCACAGCACTAACCCGCCAGTACGCAGCGCTTGCACCAGCGCGGCACCTCGCAGCGATCCGGTGATCTCTGTGGTATTGATGGTTGGCTCTGCCGGCGGCGCGGGCTCCAGAGTGACCTGCGGCGACGTCGACTCTGCCGGTGCTGTGGTGGCTGGGACGGCTCGCGATGCGGCTGGAGGTCCGCCGCCGCACGCGCTGACCACGCCGTTGGTGGTCACCAGCAGCCCGATCGCAACCCGACGAACAGGGTGACCACGGCGTCGCATCAACCCACCTTGCCCGAGCCGGCCATGGTCAATGCAACTGCCCCCGCTCTGCGGTCGGGTCGTGATGGTGACGGTGCGCTATTGACGTTTCATCGACAGACCGAAGACCGGGGCGGCCGTGATGCCATTCCAATGCCGCCACGAACATGGCACGGCGGGTGGGGCTGGTGAATGCGTGGAAGACCAGAAAATCGTGGCCGTGGGTATGCACTACATCCTGGCCGCCCGGATTCTGGTACGCACCGTCGAGCGTGTGCTGGTTGAGCAGCTGGCCCGGGTATTTGACGAACTGATCGCACAGCGCATCGGCGGTCGCGTAATTGACGAAATAGCGGCCGCTGTTGTAGGCGTTGCCTGAGTAGAACAGCACGTAGGTGTGGCGATGGCGGATCATCGCCGGTGCCTCCACGATGTGATCTTCGTCGGGCCGGTCCGCCTGGATCAATGCCCGCCGATCCCCGATCGTTTCGGTACCGTCGGTGGCCAGCCGTTGCAGCCAGACGGTGCCGTTGCCCTCGCGGCTGGAGCTGTAGACCAGGTAGCGCACGCCGTCGGTGTCGGTGAACGGCTTGGGGTCGACGGCATTGACATCCCCGGGCCGGCACACCAGCGGTTGCCGTCCGATCGAACGGAACGGACCTTCGGGATCCCATGCCCGGGCCACCCCGATGCAGTGGGTGCGCTGGCTGGCCGAGCGGGCGGTGAAATACAGCAGGTAGCCACCATGACCGGTGGTGGTCACCGCCGGAGCCCACACACTGCCCTCATCAGTGCCCGCCTGGTCCACCCAAACCGGCAACGTCGGCATGGCGTCGTGGGCCTTGCCCCATCCGCCGGTGAGGCTGCTCGAGCTACGCACCGGCACATGAAGGAGCTTGGTCCCGTAGTGGCTGTCCGTGGAGTAGGCGTAGTAGCGATGGCCGACCGGCAGCACCGTGGGGTCAGCAAAATCATGCGGAATCGACGGCCGGATCGGCGGCAGCCCTGCCCCTGTGGTGGTGACGACCACCGCGGCGACCGCCGGCACGGTCATCAGCGGGGTCCTCCACCTGCGACCCGTCAACCAAGGCATCGCGACGAAACTAGCCCGCGCGCTACAGCCTGCACTGCGTGGGCCCCTGCAGCGGGTAGCTCAGCAATTACGCGGGGTTTAAGTCCTCAGCGAGTGGGGTAACTGTCAGCAACCACACAGTCACGGCTTAGCTGTATCAGACCATGAGGAAAGGAAGGGAGCTGGCAACGGTGCTATGACTCCGACAGCCTGACAGGAGAGGACAGGACGGGCCGCGCTCCCACACCTGGACTCAGTCAGATTGCCGGGTGCCCGTGCCGATAAACGAGCAGCTCACCTGACATTGTTTGATTTTGTCGGCACTGTGTGGGCAACCGCATGGCGACTTAACTAGAGATGAATAATCAAGGTAGCGGCGACTGCGGTCAAAGAAACTTGACGAAAGGGTTTGAGCCGGTATCTGACGGGTATTTCTCTGGCATCGGCGGACGACAGCTCATCCCGTGCAACGAGACGGAGGAGGAATCGTCATGACGCTCATTTCGAGCGGTGTGAGTAAACGGCCTGCTAATCGGCGCGACGGACTATCAAGCCATCGTCATTCCTGGTGGACACCGCGCTGGCTGCAGCGACGGCGAGAAGCTGATGAGCTCGCGAGATGGGCGAGCGAGGTGATGTGGCAGTGGAATGACACGATGGACAATACTACTCTGGCACATCATACCGTTACCGCTAGCAGGCTGCCCATTATGGTGGCGCCGCAGCTGGAATCGGTAGATCCGGGACCGCCGGTGACGTTACTGGTCCGCATGCTCCCCGGCCAGGTCATCGATGACTTTGAAGCCGAAGCGCACCGCATTGCGGCAGGTATGGACGTACCCGCGGTACGAGTCGCCCCGTGTGGCCACGGATTTATCGAAGTGACATTGCTTGTTAACGAGCTAGTGAGGGCAGCCATGCCTGTGCCGGCATAATCTCGCATCGGCGCCCATCATAGGCAGGCTACCTCCTCCACAGACCCTTATGACTTCCTGAGCCGTCGCACTGACGTTCCATTCCAGCTACCCGGCCGGACGACACTCCTACCCCACCGCAACGTCCGGATCGGGAACCGCCCGGCCAGACGGCTGCCCCCCTCCCACCACCGTCTGGCCGGGCTCAAAATTCTGTCGGGCTTCTTTGACCTGGATGCCGGCACGGCGGCGCGCAGTGGATTCGTGTCGCGACGGAGCTACTCCGCCACCAGGTGAGCGCCGTGCCGGCATCCTGCCCATTGGCGTAACCCCAGGGAAGCACCAACACAGTCAGTCGATTGGCGCCGATTCATCCTCGCCTGCTTGCGGTAGGGCGAGTTGCTCGGACAGCCGATCGGGGCACCCCAGGTCCGTCAGCGGCCTGCGAGGCTAGCGCGGGTGGGCCACCCGCCCCGAAAACAATGCTTCCGCGCGCTGTTGCGCAGAGCGGGTGGCCACACCAGGACCGTCAGCCGGCAAGCCGCTGGCGAAGCAATTGCTTGCCCATTTCTGCACCCTTGCGGCTTTCGGTCTGCGCCTTCTTGAACAGATCAGCCAACTCGGAGTCGCCGTCTCGCTCGGCGTCTTGGATGTAGATCTCCATACGCAACACGTTGCTCAGGCACGCCTCGGTGAACCAGATCAGGTTGTAATCCTTGTCCTTGGTTCCGGTCACCTGACCGGTTTCGGTGGTGGACACGGTTCCCTCCCTACGGCATTGGCGATGGGCAGGTGGCGTACCCCGGAACCCGACGCGCTAGTCATGGGCAGGGCACTGGTCTCGCACCGACTGCACGGGACCCAGCGGTCCGCGCCGCGGGTGTGAAGTAGGTGACATTATTGATCAGTTTATGCGGCTGTCACTGCGCTGCGCAGTACCGTCGTCACACCGCGTGTTGCCGGAGGAAGCAGTGATCATGAGCGTCGTCATGGTGCACAGGCTGGGGTATCAACTTGGCCCGCCGCATGTTTGGATCGTGAGATGAGTGGGTAATGCAGGGGATCTAGCCGACGCGAACGGGCTGGAGTTGTTAAGAAATGTTCAGTGTCCGGGTGGACCGACTACCTGGGGGGCAGGTCGTTATTGCTGTGGCCGGAGAAATCGATTCCGACACGGCGCCGAAACTGAGCGCGAGCCTGCACCGCGAACTTGAGCACACACCGCCTGCGCTCGTCCTCGATTTGACGGGGGTGAGCTTCCTCGGCGTGGCTGGGGTACACGTGCTCGACTGCGCCCTGGCCCGGGCGGAGACCCTGTCGGTGACCGTCAACCTGATCAGTCAGGACAACTCCGCCGTTCAGTCGGCGCTGCGTGCGGCAGCCAAGACGGGGATGTTCCCGGCCCTTCGCGCTGTGGAGATGGCCAGCACACCATCCAATTAACGCCGATCGAGTTGGCGGTCGGCTCACTGATGTGCCAGTTCACCGTAGTTGATCTCAATGCATAGCGTGCCGCATGTCGCCACGATTTTCTTTTCTCGCCAAAAAGTAAAATGAACATGAATAATTAAGCAACGGATATTTGTGTTCGCGAGTCCGATCCTTGACATGCTAGGACGGCGGCGAGCCGGCCTACTGTCTGTGTTGTTTCGCGCCCTCTGAGTAACGCCACCGTGCTCCGTGGGTGATCTAGCCGACTTACCTATATCGTACAGTTGTGAGTAGGCATTTCCCCGTCCCCCTCGTCGGTCTCCACGTTTCCGATCACGGTCCCGACGCTCGGGTCGTCACCGTGACCGGTGAGGTGGATGCGCTGACTGCTCCGACGCTGGCCTCCTGTGTATCTGCTCAACTCGCCGTTGCCAAGGTGGTTGTGGTGGATCTCAATGGATTGAAATTTCTGTCATCTGCGGGGCTGCGGGTGTTATTCGAGGTAAATGAACTCGCTATCGAGCGGGACTGCCGCTTGTGGTTTGTCTGCAGCTGCCCGGTCGCGAACATGGCACTGGAAACAACAGGATTGCGTCAACACTTATCCTTTGCTGAGGACGTAGCGAGTGCTTTGGGCAACGAACTTTAACTGGTCGGTCAGCGCTCGTGTGGCTACGAAAACCCAGGAATTCGCAATGCTACGCGGTAGAGCGATGTCTTAGCCGTGATGTACAACGTCTTACGGTCGGCGCCACCGAACGTGCAGTTGGAGGGCACCTCGGGCACGGGGATAGTGCCCCATAGCGCGCCGCTCGGCCGGTACACCTTCACCCCGCCGTCAGTGGCCACGTACACATTCCCGGCACCGTCGACTGCGATCCCGTCGCCCCCGCCGCCGGTGGACGGCACGAAGATCGTCGATGCACCTAGTGAACCGTCAGGCCGGACCGGGAACGTACGCACCAGGCCGTCGGCGGTGTCGTCCACATACAGCGTCTTCTCGTCCGGCGACAGTGCCACGCCGTTGGGGCGGTTGAACTCCCTGGACTCGAGGTGCAGCGTGCCCGCCGGATCCACCCGGAACACACCCTGGAAGTCGAGCTCGCGCGCTTGCCCGGGGGGCAGGCCGTAAGGCGGATCGGTGAAGTAGATGGTGCCGTCGCTGCGGGTGATGTTGTCGTTGGGCGAGTTGAGGCGCTTTCCCTGCCAACGGTCGGCCACCGTCACGACGGTTCCCTCAGCTAGGGTGCGCGACACCCGCCGGTTGTCACCCTCACTGGCGATGAGCCGGCCCTGCGGGTCGAGCCCCAGCCCGTTGCTTCTGCCGGTCGGTCTCCGGAAGACGGTGATGGTGGCGGGTGGCTGGAGCTGGTTGATCGTGTCGGCGGGGACGTCAGAAAAAAGCAGCACGCCGCGCGACGCAAGCCACACCGGACCTTCGGTGAAGGTGAACCCGCCGCTGACTTTCTCCACCTCGCCCCGCGCGACGAGCGGGTTGAGTTCGGCATCGGCCGGCTGGCTTGCCTGGTGGGGTTGCTGGTCGGGCGCCGTGCAAGCGCTACACCAAGCTGCTACCGCAACGGCTGTCACGATGGCGAGGCCGGCTACGGCGGCGCGGACAACGCGTGCTGGGATCCGCATGGTCACGCGTTGGTGATGGCTTGCGGAAAGTTGAACAGCCGGTCAGGGTCGTGGCGCTGCGCGACCTGGCGTAGCCGGGTGTGATTGTCGCCGTAGTAGGCCTGCGCCCAGTTCGGCATGCCGGGGTCGATGTAGTTGACGTATCCACCATCGCCGAGCACGGCCGTCAGCTGGTCGCGCATGCTCGCCACCGATCTGGTCGCGGTGGCCCGCTGCACCGGCGATGTCCGGACGTAAATCTGCATAATTCCCAGTGCTGCCCGGTGCGGGAATGCTGTGTCGGCCGGTCCTACCGCGCCGATCGCGCCACCCAGCCCGTCGATGATGACGTACACGGTGCGGTGGTCGAACACCGAGACGATCTGTGCTGGGTCCGCGGCGGGTGCCGGGAGCAGCCGCGATGACGCCACGAACGCTTCCCGATTCCAGGACCGGCCACTGGCCTGGTCGTGACACTCGGCAGCCGACATGGTTGAGCAGCCCGCGAAGTAGCGCATCGCGTTGAGGTAGCTGTACTCGGTCACGGTGCGGGCCGCCGGCTGGCTACCGGTCTGGCGGATCAGCCCAGCGAGCAACGGATTCACCCCGCTGGCCGATCCGACGAAGCATCCGATGACCGTGCAGCTCGACGGGCTGCCGCCGCTGATGTGGCAGTTCGCGGACAGGTCGTCGGGCATGCTGGTCAGCCATCGTTGCCAGTTGCCGAGGACCTCGGGCACCGAGCCTGGCGGGAAATCCAGCTGGAACGCGGTGAGTTGCGGCGCCGCCACGGTGTTGAAGGTGAATGACGTGACGATGCCGAAGTTGCCGCCACCCCCACCACGCAACGCCCAGAACAGGTCTGGCTGCTCCGACGCGGACACCGTGCGGGCTATGCCATCCGCAGTGACCACCCGCGCCGACACGAGACGATCACAGGTCAGCCCGTACTTGCGGGACAGCACACCGATCCCGCCGCCGAGGGTGAAGCCGGCAATGCCGACCGAAGGGCAGGTGCCGCCCGGCAAGCATCGCCCCGCGCCGGCAAGCGCTGTGTAGATATCGATCAGCCGCGCGCCGGCGCCGATGTCGACCGTGCCATCGGCGTTGAGGCGTACGTCAGACAGCCCGGTCAGGTCGACCACGAGGCCGTGATCTGGTGTCGAGTAGCCGGCGTAACTGTGCCCACCGCTGCGCGCCGCGATGGGCGCGTTCGCTGCCGCCGCGGCCGACACGCAGGCCTGGACATCCTCGATACGCCGGCACTGCGCGATAGCGGCCGGTGCCCGGTCGTCGAACAGCGGGTTGAACGACCGGCGCGCCAGCTGGTAGCCGGGGTGATCCGGGGTGACCAACGGGCCCGACAGCTTGCCGGCCAGCCCGGGAAATGGGAATGGCTTCGGTGGCGCTTCGCTGCACCCGGTCAGCGCGGCCGCTGCCGCACCCAGGCCGGTGGCGTGCAGGAAGGCCCGCCGGTTGATCGGCACGGTGCGGCAACCTACCAGCGCTCCTCCCCGCCGCAGTCTGCATCCAGACTGCGATTCTGGCGCGACGCGCCGGGCGATGATCACCGGCTGTTGTGCTCGCCGCGCTTATCCTGCCCGCGCGAATTGCCTGCCGGCCCCTCCATCTCGCAGGCAGCCGCCAGACGAGGTGGCCGGTCAGAGCCCGGCGCCGGGGAGGGTGTCATGGTGCGGATCACGGAGTTGCCGCGGGTAGCCGAGCTGGGGCAGGTCACTGCGCTTCTGGCCGGGGTGATCGCCGCGCTGGCCGCAGCCGTTCCCCCCGCGGCTGCCGCCACGACGGCCGCCACGTCACCCGCTGATGGCGCGGCGCGCGCGCAGGCGCCGCCGATGGCACGTATGGTCGACTACGTTGCCCTGGGCGATTCCTACTCGTCTGGGGTCGGTACCGGCGTTTACGACCCGGCAAGTGGCAACTGTGCCCGCAGCCCGCTGTCCTACCCACCGCTGTGGGCGAGCGAACATCACCCGGCCACCTTCCGGTTCGTCGCGTGCTCCGGAGCCACCACCGGCGATGTGCGCGGCAGCCAGATCACCGCGCTGGATTCCAGTACCGACCTGGTGACGGTCACTATCGGCGGTAATGACGCCGGATTCGGGCCTGTGCTGCGGACGTGCACGGTCGCGTCAAGTGACAACGTGTGCATCGCTGCAGTGGACGCGGCGGAGTACTTCGCCCGTTCGGAGCTTCCGGGTCGCTTGGCCCGTACTTACGCTGCGATCCGGGCCGCCGCCCCGAGGGCCAGGGTGATCGTGCTGGGCTACCCGAGATTATTCGACCTCGCGCCGGGCTGCGCTGACCCGTTGGCGCCGAACCTGGCCCGGAGGACGAAGCTCAACGAAGGCGCCGATGTGATCGACAACGTCATCTACAAGGCCGTGGTCCAGCAGCCCGGCTTCGAGTTCGTCGATGTCCGGGGCCGGTTTGACGGCCATGGTGTGTGCTCGGCTGAGCCGTGGATCAACGGTCCGAGCACGCCCGCGGCCGTCGGCCCTTATCATCCCACCCAGCAGGGTTACCGGGACGGCTACCTGACTGCGCTGGACGCAACCTCAGCCGGCGACGTGGCAGCAGCTTGAGCCACTGCTAGAGGGTTGCCTGGCGGAGTCCCAGGGCCGGTGATGCCAGCGTCTGCGGGCGTAGCGGTACCTGACCAAGGTGTGGCCGCCCTATCGTCATCAGTACAGGCCACCGGGCAGCAGCGCGTACCCGGACTGCACCGGCAGCAAACAGGGTAACCCGCTGCCAGACGCAGCTGGTAAGGGAGATTTGCATGGCTATCGCGACGATCAACCCGGCGACCGGCGAGCAGGTGCGCTCATTCGAGCCCCTCACCGATGAGGAACTGGATCGCAAGTTGGCCCGCGCCGCCGAGGTGTTTGGCGAGTACCGGCAGACGGCATTCGCGCAACGTGCGGCAATGCTGCGCCGCGCCGCGCAGATCCTCGAGAACGAGGTGGATGAGCTGGCTCGGCTGGCCACCCTGGAGATGGGCAAGACTCTTGCTGCGTCGGTCGCCGAGGTGCACAAATGCTCCGCTGGGTGCCGCTACTTCGCCGATCATGCGGAGGCGATGCTCGCCGACGAGCCCTGGCCAGTCGAGGGTGCGCGAGTTTTCACCCGGTACGAGCCGCTCGGCCCGGTGCTGGGGATCATGCCGTGGAACTTCCCGTACTGGCAGGTTTTCCGGTTCGCCGCACCTGCGTTGATGGCCGGCAATGTGGGGCTGCTCAAGCATGCCTCGAACGTGCCGCAGGTGGCGCTGGCGATCGAGGATGTGCTGCTCCGTGCCGGGTGCGCCGAAGGCGTGTTCCAGACGCTGCTCGTGCCGGCTTCGGCCGTCGAAGGCATTGTCGGCGACGATCGGATCCGCGCGGTGACTTTGACCGGCAGTGAGGCCGCGGGCCGGCAGGTGGCAGCAGCCGCCGGGCGCAACATCAAGCCCAGCGTTCTAGAACTGGGCGGCAGCGACCCGTTCATCGTCATGCCATCGGCCGATCTTGCCGATGCCGTGGACAACGCGGTCGCCTCAAGGACGCTCAACAACGGCCAGTCCTGCATCAACGCCAAGCGCTTTATCGTCCACGAGGACATCGCCGAGGAGTTCACTCGCCGCATGGTTGAGAAGATGGAGGAACTCACCGTGGGGGATCCCACCGATCCTGACACCGACCTAGGACCGCTGTCCTCGGCCGATGCTGTGAAGATCATCGATCAGCAGGTCCGTGACACGGTCGCGGCCGGCGCGCGCCTGCTGACCGGCGGCAAGCCCCTCGATCGGCCGGGCTTTTACTACCCGCCAACCGTGCTCACCGATATCCCGGACGGTTCTCCCGGCGCCTGTGAGGAGTTTTTCGGGCCCGTCGCGCTGCTCTGGCGTATGTCCAGCATTGACGAGGCCATCCGCATCGCCAACGACTCTGCGTTCGGTCTCGGCGGCAGCGCGTGGACCCGGGATCCGGACGAGCAGCAGCGGTTCGTCACCGAGGTGCAGACGGGCATGATCTACCTGAACAAGATCACCGAATCGACGCCGGCGGTGCCCTTCGGCGGGATCAGGAACTCCGGCTATGGCCGTGAACTCGGCCACTTCGGGCCCCGTTCGTTCGTCAACGCCAAAACCGTCTGGATTGCCGGCGAGCCGCAAGCCGGCGGTCCCGTCGAGTAGGACACGCCGTACATCGTTGCCGGCGTACCGATACCGTGTGGGCGCCGGCGGTCGGGCACGGTGGGAGACACGCGGGGCCGACACGCCCGCCGGGAGGTTCGTGGCCGCGTTGAGTGGGGTAGCTGTACGCGGCGCGGGGGTCGAGGCAGTAGGAAGCGGGGGCGGTCAGCAGTGGTGCTGGACCTGTTGTTGCTTGGATTGGTGTGGTTGGTGGGCCTGACGGCGGTGCACTGCGTGATGCCGGGGCCGCTGCGCAAACGTGGTGAGCCTGTGCGCGTTGCTGTGGTGACCGCAGCTCGCCTACGACCGCGAACGCCATTGCGGGGCGCCTTCCGAGCAGCACCGCAGTGATGAGGTGGCCGGGCGCCGAGCGCCCGGCCACACCGGCGCACCTCCCGTAACTTCGGGAATCGCGGTTCCCTGGTCTTGCCGTGCCCGCTGTGGGGAAACTTCGATCAGCGCTTAGCTGAATTGGTTGGGGAACTGCTTCATGATGCCGTTCGACAGCGTGTCGGCCATTGCCAGGATGTGGTCGCGGTAGGCGTTCCAGACACCGACGCTGTCCGCGTAGCGATGGGTCAGTTCGTCGGAGCCCATCTCGACCACCTGGTCCAGGTGCATCTTCATCATGTTCTGCGTTGCGTCAAGCGGCCAGTTCCCCGGGTTGGCGTTGTGGAGGAACTCGGCGATCTGGTTGCCGTTGGCGTAGAACGCGGCTTTGGCCTGGTCCACTTCCCCTGGGTTGCCGGACTTGGCCGCCTTGAGCACCCCGGCGGCAGCCATGATGTGTTGCTGGAGCAGGGCGGTGAGCTTGTTGCCCGCATCGGCGCCGTAGTAGGGCTTGATGGCGTTGCCGATGTCCGTTTGGTTGGCGAGCAGGCGATCCTGTGTTACCTGCAGGTCCGGGGAGTTGTCCGCGAAGCTGACGATAGTCAGGCGAGTCCAGGTGCCGTGGTCTTGCCACAGCGTGCGCATGTTGTCATGCAATGCGCTCGCCTTGGTGTTCGGAGACTGCGTGGTCGTGGCGTTGGATCCGGATTGTCCGGAGCTGCACGCGGCTGCGGCGAGAGCTACCGCGGCGACGCCGGCTGCCAGCCGCGAGCCGATAGAACGCGAGGTAGTACTCATGACGACCCCTCTATATATCTATAACGAATCCTATATGTTAATACAAGACTGGGATCTGGGCCAACACTGGAAGGCGACCAACGGTGGGATGCTGGCTCGGGCGGCAGGGTCGACGGTGAGTTGATGGCTGCCGCGGTTGCTCTGTCTGATCGTTCTACCCCTGGCCGCAGCGCCGTTACCTGTCGTGCCTGCGTGGTTGAGGTGGCGAGCCACCGCCCGCAGATCTCCTTTGGTCCACGCCGACCTGCCCTACGGCGTTCGGTGTTCATGGCCGGCCGCTGTCACGGTGAGTTCCCGTTCGACGCTCGCTTTGTCTTAAAGACTCTCTTTCTAAAACTAGTGGCTATTGACGAAATCTGGGTATGGGCCTAGTGTCTCCGAGTAAAGGATTCGTCCCCATGAAGAGATTCCCCATGGCTGTGCATTTGCTATCCGCGCTGCACTCCTACGTCGAGCAAGGGCTCCCGACCCGTCCGTAGGTACCTGACCGCCGCCAGGGTCGATGGCCATCTAAACAGCATGACACCTTGCCGCAGGTATGGAGGTGGCGGCATGGATTTCCGAGATTGCTTTCCCAGTTTTCCACTACTGCCGGGTCAGCCCGACCGGCTCCTGGCTGAACTGCATGAGGTGCAAACGACGCTGGCGATAGTCGAATACTACCTCAACTGCTGGAATGCGTATCTTCCCGCGGAAGATACTCCACCTCGTGGGCGCCACTTTTACGCGGCTCATGAAACTTTGCGCGAGGCTCGCGACATCATCGACGGCATAGTGGAGAAGTTACGCATCCAGGTCGCCGGGATAACATTAGATCATGACGAGAAGCAGCTGGACGAGTAATACCTTCCGCCACCTATTCCATGATCACCAAGGTGGTCCCTGCGGCAAACTTCATGGTCTGCGATGCGTCCGTCAAGCTCAGGGCGCTCGGCTGCCGCTGGCCAGCACGCCGAGGTCCCGACCCTGCCACCCAGGAAACACCATCTCGAATACCAGAAGCGGCTGTCGACCTCGATAGCCCAGAGGTGACCTTAAGTCCCTCACGGCATGATCACCTGCCACTTTTGCGCGTTTCTCGCCGCGCAGGGCACCCCGACGACCACCGATGATGGTGAACGATCGCTGCCGGTCTCCGCGCACGCTGTCCGCGCGACAAGTCAAGCTTGTGTACTGACACCAACACCTCATTATTCGGATGCTTTATGCGGTATCGGGTTCTGCGCGCAAAGGCGTATGGCGTTCGAGTAGGCAATGAAGCGCTCTATTAGCTAGCGTGACGAGAGTGCTGATCCTCGTTCGCCACGGTCAGGTGACGGCCAACGCTCACGGGCTGCTGCTTGGCCGATCTGACCCATCGCTGAACGAGACCGGGCGCCGCCAAGCATGCGCTCTCGCCGCGGTCCTTCCGCGCCCGGCCCGGCTCGTGTCGAGTCCGCTGTTGCGGGCTCGGCAGACCGCCGTCGAACTGGCCAACGCAGGGTCAGGCAGCCAGTCCGTCGAGATCGACCCGCGCTGGATCGAGATGGACTACGGCGATATCGAGGGGCACCCGCCAGCGGTACTGCCTGAAGAGACCTGGCGAACGTGGTGGCGGGACCCGCACTTTGTGCCCGCTGGGGGCGAATCGGTGGCCGAGGTGGGGGCACGCGTGCGGGAAGCCTGCGCGGAATTGGCCGAAGAGGCTGCCCACGCGGATGTGATCGTCGTCAGCCATGTCTCCCCGATCAAGGCCGCGCTGGCGTGGGCGCTCGGGGTGGGCGATGAGGTGGCCTGGCGCATGTACCTCCTCGACGCTGCGGTCTGCCGGGTCGACACCAGCGGCCCGCACCCGCTGCTGCTGGCCTTCAATGAGGTCCACACCGTCGCCGAGGTGGTGCCTGGCGGCTAGAGAGTCACCACCGCAGGCGGTCACCGCTGACCACGTCACGGAGCATGCCGAACAGCCGGCTGGCGGATTGCTCCCAGGTCGGCAGGGTCGCCGCCCGCCGCCGAGCTGCCTGGCCCAAGCACCGCCGGTAGGGCTCGTCGTCGATCAGGCGCCGTAGCGCGGCGGTGAGCCCCTCGACGTCACCCGGCCGCAGGATCAGTCCCTCCCGCTCATGAGTCGCCAAGTGTGGCAGGTTCCCGGCCCGCCAGCCGACGACCGGCAAGCCCGCCGCCATGGCCTCGCCGTACGCCGTGCCGTAGGGCTCCCGGATGCTCGGCAGCACGAACACGTCGGCGCTGTGGTAGAGCGTGCAGACCTGTGCCCGGTCCAGCGGGCCGTGTACCACGACTCGCTCGGCCAGTTCGAGCGCAGCGAGCCGGGCGTGGACCCGCGCGGCGTATCGGCGGTCGACGTCATGACGGCCGGCCAGGTGCAAGGTTGCGGCGTCCGCGGGGAGAGCCGCGACAGCGGTGAGCAGGTCAAGTAGTCCCTTGCGCGGCACCCAGTTGCCCACGTACAGCAACGCGGCTCGCCGCCCGCGGCGCAGGTCATCGACCACGGGTGGCGGCGGCCCGGTGTCCCGGCCGGGCGGCACCACCACCGCGCGAGCGCGCAGCTCAGCTGGCAACGCGGGAGCCAGCGCGGCGCTGGCCAGCACCAGCGCTGCGGCCCGGCGGTAGACGAGCCGATCAAGACCGGCCTGCAGCCAGGTGCGTGCTGAGCTGTGATCGATCCCGCCAGGAGGTTGGTGCAGGATGGCGACCAGGGGAATCGGCGGTCGGCGCAGCACGAAAAGCGGGGCGAGAAAGGCTGCCGCGATGCTGTCCAGGATCAGGACGTCGGCGAGCGAGCTGGCTCGCCGGAGCACCACGCCGGCGCGGGCGGCCGGCAACGGGAACGGCAGCGCGGGAAACGACACGAACCGCAGCCGGACGTTGTGTGCGGCGGCCGCCTCCGCCATCCGCCTGTGATAGAGGTAGCCGCCGGTCAGCTGGCCGGGGTCACCGAGTGTGATCAGGGAGACAGACAGCATGCGGATCATCCAGGTTGCTCCGACCTCATTCGGTCGGGAGGGGCTGTTTGGCGGTGGTGAGAGGTACCCACTCGAGCTTGCCCGCGCACTCGCACGCGAAGTCACCTGCGAGTTGGTGACCTTCGGAAGGTCCTCCCAGCTGGTGGTGGAGCCGGGCGGGCTTCGGGTGCGGATCCTGCGCACGCTGGCTCACCTGCGGAGCCACCCCGCCCATCCGGTCGCGTGGGGCCTGCCTGCTGCACTGCATGGGGCCAGCGTCGTGCATACGCATCATTTGCGCAGCGCACCGAGCCGTTTGGCCGCCGTCACCGCATGCATCGCCAGGCAGCGGCTGGTGGTAACCGATCACGGGTTGGGGGGCGGTGGCTGGGCAGGGCTGCTGCCCCGCCTGTTCGACCACTTCCTGACCGTGTCGCGGCATTCGGCGCAGACGCTGCGCGCGCCACCCGCGAGGACAACCGTGATCTACGGAGGTGCCGACCCCCGCCGCTTCTTTCCCGACCCTACCGAGCAGCGCAGTGGGGTGCTTTTTGTCGGCCGGTTGACCCCGCACAAGGGCGTGGACCGGCTGATCCGGGCACTGCCGGCTGGCGCCGAACTGACCTGTGTGGGAACCGGTGGCCACGATCCCCGGCCCCCGGAAAGTGGCTACGGGCAGCTGCTGCGCCGGCTGGCATCCGGAAGGGAGGTCACCTTCGCGGGTGAGGTCGCCGAGCACGAGCTGCCGGTGCTGTACCGCCGCGCCCAGGTGGTCGTGCTGCCGTCCGTGCATCGGACCTGTTACGGCCGCGAAGTGAAGATTTCGGAGTTGCTCGGCCTCACCGTGCTCGAGGCCATGGCCAGCGGCACGCCGGTGGTATGCAGCCGGCTTGGCGGGCTGCCCGAGGTGGTCCAGGACGGTACGACCGGGTTTCTGAGCACCCCCGGCGATGTCGACGAGCTGCATGACCGGATCGCCACGCTGCTTACCGACGCACGGCTGGCCGCCCGGATGGGCAACCGTGCCCGCGAGCTGGCGCTCGACCGCTACACCTGGCAGGCATGTGCAGCCCGCTGCCTGGCGGTCTACAACACCCTGTTGCGTGCCTGATCGCACGACCTCCGCATCACCCCACCGCAGTCTGGATGCAGACTGCTGTTTTTGAGGCACTTTTAACAGCAGTCTGCATCCAGACTGCGAGAGGCGGGGTAGGCGAAGGCGGCGTGCAGCAGGCCGGGTTCGGCGCGGGCTAGGGCGGCGTAGGCGGCTGCGGGGTCGTCGAAAGCGAACACGTGGGTGGCGAGGACGTGCAGCGGCAGCTCCTTAAGCAACCGGGCCACGGTGGCCCGGCGCCGGTCACGGGTCCAGTTCGCAGCGAGCCGAGCGGGAATCGTGCTCACCTGAGTGCTGCGGATGGTCAGGCGCCGCCGGTGGAACTCAGCGCCCAACGGCAACGTGACCGGTCGCACCCCGTACCAGGACGCGACAAGCGCGGTGCCCTCATGAGCGAGCAACGGCAGGGCAGAACCTAGCGCGGCTGGGTCTCCGCTGACCTCGATGACCAGCGGGACTCCGGCGCCGCCGGTCTCCGCCATCACGCGGCGCTCAAGGTCGTCGGAAACTACCGTGGTGATCCCGAACGCCGCCGCCGCTTCCCGCCGCCACGGTTTGGGCTCCGCGGCAAGGATCCGGGCCCCCGCCCGCAGCAGCAGTGCCGAGGTCAGGATGCCTACCGCGCCGAGACCGATGACGACAACCGGTTGCTCCAGCACCTCGCCGGCATCAAGGGTGATCTGCAAAGAGGTCTCCACCAGCGGGAAGAATGTGCCCAGCCGCGGATCCACTGAGCCCAGCGCAACGGAGTCCCCAGCATCGACCACGAACCGGTCCTGATGCGGGTGGAATGCAAAGACGATGTCCCCCGCGTCGATGGACGCCCGGGAACGCTCGACCCGCCCGACACAGCTGTAGCCGTAATGAAACGGGTAGGTGAACCGGTCTGCCAGCGCGGAGATCGATGAGTCGAGCGGAAGCTGCGGGTCGATGTCACCGCGGTATGCAAGCAGTTCAGTCCCCGCGCTGATCCCGGAGTACAGGGTGCGCACCAGCAGCTGCCCTTCGTGTGGTTCGGGCACCTCCCGCTCCCGTAGCTCAACTTCCTGAGGAGCGATGAACGTCACGGCTCGTGCCTGCACGCCCGCCTCCAATCATCTGCCACGTCCGTCATTACCCGGTGTCAAGTTCCGCCACGCTCAGCGGCAGGCGCGGGTCGGCGCACAGGATCAGATCCTGGACGCCGTACTCGCTGAGCAGTGCCACCCCACTGAGCCGACCGGGCTCCAACCGCACCAACCGGCCTGGCTGCGGGACATAACAGCGGTAGCCGAACTCATGGCACAGCCCGGTCAGCAGCCGGCGCAACTGCGCCGTACCCGGGAGAACCTCGATCACCACGGTAGGCCGGTAAGCCCGCAGATGCTCCTCAGCGGCGGCGAGCAGCGCGTACTCCTGTCCCTCGACGTCGATCTTGAGTAGGTCGACCCCGGCGAGCAACGTTCGCACGTCGACCGTAGGAACCTCGATTGCTGCCCGAACAGGACCAGCCATGGGCGCTGGCAATTCACTATCGCCTGCCAGGAAAGCCACGGTCGGCGCCTGTAGTTGATCCCACGGGATCAGCAGCCGCGCGGTGCCAGTCGCCGGGCCGGCGACCGCGGCGCCCGCGACAAGTGTCACCGAGGTGACGGCGTTGAGGCCGAGGTTGACCCGGCACAGCGATACCGAGGTCGGGTGCGGCTCAACCGCGGTGTAATGCACGCCAGGCGCAGCCCGCATCCCTTGCACCACGAAATACCCGACGTTGGTGCCCAATTCCAGGATCGCCGAGGAGCGCCGGCAGAAGTAGCGCCACCAGGGCAGCAGCTCCGGCTCCCAACCTTGCTCGCCGAACCAGTAAAGCTGCGAAAGGACGAGCGAATCGGCCGCGGTGAACGAGACGGTCGGATTGTCTACCAGCTGGAATGTCCGCACCGCGGGAGGTATGCCGCCATGCCGCAGCGCGGTCAGCAGCGCACGGCGAAGGCGACCGAGCGGGGTGGCCGCGGGCGCTGGCAGCGCGGTCCGCAACAGTTCTGCTACCGGGCTGGGCAGCCGGCGTACCACTGCGCGCATCAGCCGCTGCCCGATTTCCGCCAGCCGCCACGGCATCATGATGCCCACCTGCCCAGGCCAGCGCGCCATCCCCCGCGGCCCGAATTAAAGCATTGAAGCAGGCGCGATTGCGGCAGCACCATTTTACCTCTAAGAACATGATACGCTCACGTTAGAGTGTGCACGTTCTTTCCCCGGCGGGAGTGGAGCCCGAATGGACTCACGGGAAGCCCAGATTTCGGCCGTTGCTGCGCTTGAGGAGCCAACCCGTCGCCGGTTGTACAACTACGTGCTGCGCCAGCCTGGACCGGTGAGCCGCGACGAAGCTGCCGCGGCGTTGGGGCTGCCCCGCTCCACCGCTGGGTTTCATCTCGACCGGCTCGTAGATCAGGGCCTACTCGATAACGGCTACCAGCGTTTGACCGGCCGCAGCGGGCCCGGAGCAGGCCGGCCGGCCAAGCTGTACCGGCGCTCGTCTCGTCAGGTGGCCGTGTCGTTACCTCCACGCTGCTACGAGCTGGCCGTACGGTTGCTTTCCAACGCGCTGAAACACGCGGAACGTTCCGGGCAATCACCGCGGGCAATCCTCAACCAGCACGCCTACGAGACAGGTAAGGAACTCGGCGAAACGGCGCGTAGCGCTGCCAGCAACCACAACAGCCTCAACACTGCATTACGGGTACTCGAGGACAATGGCTTCCAACCGCGCATCGAAGATAATGACGTCGTCCTCGGTAACTGCCCCTTTCACACTCTGGCGCAGGATCACCAGGAACTCATCTGTGGGATGAACCTTCGCCTGCTCAATGGTGTCCTCGACGGCCTGGCCCCTACCAAGCTGACCGCTCTGCCGCAGCCCACTTCAAGCCAGTGCTGCGTCCGCCTTGCCCGCGCTGCTCGCGGATGAAGCACTCCCCATGCGAACGTCGTCATGGATTCAAAAGTCCTCGGTGCGGGCATGGGTCTATCCGAAGCTGCGACGGCGGGTTGCGGGCGGTCCGGGAGAGGAGGAGGCCTGGGTGGACGGCGTGCGTGAATTGGCCCGGCTGGTGCTGCCGACGCAATTCGGTGAGTTCCAGGCCAGAGCTTTTGAAGTGTCCTCCGGGCTGGTCTACCTCGCGCTGATCAAGGGTGACGTGGGCGGTGGGGGAACCGTGCTGACCCGGTTGCATTCCGAATGCCTGACCGGTGACGCCCTTGGTTCCCTGCGGTGCGACTGCGGGGTACAGCTGCGCCTCGCGCTGCGCCGGATCGCGACCGAAGGCCGCGGGTTGCTGCTATACGCCACCGGGCACGAGGGACGTGGCGTGGGGCTGGTCAACAAGCTGCTGGCCTATGTGGAGCAAGACCGTGGCGCCGACACGTTGGATGCCAACCGGCGGCTGGGGCTACCCGTCGACGCCCGCAACTATGACGATGCTGCCGCCGTGCTGCACGCTGTCTGCGTCGGCTCGGTGCGGCTGCTCACGAACAACCCGGCAAAAGTGAAGGGCCTGCGCGCAGCAGGGATCGCCGTCGAGCGGATAGAGCCGCTGCAGACCGCGGCGCATCACCGCAATCTCAGCTATCTGCGCACCAAGCAACGACGGTTTGGCCACGTCGAGCCTCTCGGCCACCTGCCAGATGCTGCGCCGTCGACACCGCCGGACGTCACCGGCCTGCTCGGCAAGCTAGAGCCGCCAGCCGGCCGGCCCTATGTGGTGCTGACCTACGCGCTGACCTTGGACGGGCGGATTGCCACCGCCGTTGGTGACTCAATGCGGTTCAGCGGCCAGGAACAGCGCTGTGTGTCGCATGCGCTACGGGCGGCCTGCGATGCGGTGATGGTCGGTGTGGGCACCGTGCTGCGAGATGATCCACAGCTGATCGTCGGCCTGGTGCCTGGTATCTCACCGTTGCGAATCGTGCTCGACTCCACACTGCGCATGCCGTCAACAGCGCGGATGCTCGACGGAGGTCCAGTGACCGTTGTGCTGACCACCGACCGGGCTGCCGAGAGCGATCGTGAGCGGCTGCAGGCGCTGGGTGCCGGGATCCGAGTGGTCCCGGCGAGCCCCGCCGGGGTAGACCTTCCCGCAGCTCTGGGGGTGCTGCGGGAAATTGGTGTGCGAACCCTGCTGGTGGAGGGTGGTGCCAGGGTGATCACTTCACTGCTCGGTGATCGGCTGGTCGACCGTCTCATCGTCGGCACCTCCGCGAAGATCGTCGGTGCCGGTGCCGAGGCGGTGGGTGACCTGGGGATTGCCCGGTTGACGCAGGACATCTCGCTGCACAACAGGTGCATGCACGTCACTGCAGACGACGTCATCACGGCCTGGGACGTCGCCTGACATCCGGCGGCCGCCTCATTCCCAGTGCACCTCGCGGCCCAGGTACTCCTGCAGTCGGGTATTGTGCGGACGGTAGAAGTCCGCCAGCAAGCAACGCGTGGCCGGATCAATGTTGGCCGGCTTTGCGTGATTGAAATGTCGCGTCAGGATATCGACGTAGTCATGGGCGTGCAGTCCCAGGTAATCCTCGAGCGCAAGCATGATCTGCTGGGCTGTGTGGGGCCGGCTGAGATCCTCGGTGAATAGTACTTTCACGCAGTCCGCGCCATACGTGGTGATCCATCCCGGTAATAGCTCGACATATATCCCCGGACCTAGGCACTCGGTGCGTTTACCTCGTTCGTGGGCCGCTATTTCAGCTCGTATGTCCGTTGCGAAATCACCGATCTCCATGTCGAGGTCGTGCCCGGCGGCTCGGAAACGTTGATACATGCGATGGTGCGAGTAAGCCCGCTCTACCGGATTGCGGAGCAAGACGATAAGCCTGGTGTCGGGCAGGTACCGGTGCAGCATCGACGGTGCGACGTCGTAAAACGTGTTGGCGCTCGCCTCGCCTGTGATGTAGTGGACATCTGGCTGCCGCTCGACGACGATGGTCGTCGGCTTGGACGTGCCGGCCTCGTCTGCGGCCTCCCACATGAACGTAAGCGGGCCGCGGTAGTCAGAAGTCGGGAAGAGCGAGAAGTACTCGTCGATATGGTTGGCGATGTAATCAGCGGAATGCTGCCCGAAAAAGTTCGGTTCCTTTTTGGCGCACGGCAGTACTTGCGGGTTGGCAAGAAGGTACCGGTAAAGCGACGACGTGCCACACTTGTTGGCGCCGATGATGAAGAAACTCGGCCGCATATGTTGGGTCTGCACTGCCATCGCACCATAGTGGCACGATGATGACGTCTCCGCTGTCGGTCAGAGAAGCTCCGAGGCGGCAGCCAGCACCGCATCCACGGTAATGCCATCCATACACGGAGGATTCAGTGGAATCCCGCAGGGTGGATCGAAGATGCAGTCGCAGGGGCTGCACGGAAGGGATACCCGGATGAGCCGGTGCTTTTCGGACGAGGACCACGGCCGCCACTGCTCAACAGGCAGCGGCCCGTAGAGCCCGACCACCGGGGTCCCGACCATGGCGGCCAGGTGCAGTGGACCGCTGTCGATGCCGATGACCAGCGATGCCCGCCGGTACAACGCAGCTAGCGCCCCTACGGAAAGCCGCCCAGGCAGGCCGTAACACGAGGCTTCGCTGGCGCCCACGATCGCGTGCACCAGCAGGTCTTCTCCGGGGCCACCCGGCACCAGGGGCGTGAGTCCATAGCGGCGCCGGATCTCGATCCCGAGCCGCCCCCACCGCTGCGGGGCCCAGTTTTTCAGCGGCCATCCCGAACCGGGCTGGAACACCACTGGCCTTCGCCCCGCGGAGGGCACTTCGGCCAGGATGCCGTGGACGAGGGCCTCTTCGTCTTCGGCGGGCACGAACGGTACCGGTGCTCGGCTAAGGACGGCTGCATTCAGTGCGTGCTGACCGGCGACGCCGATACCAAGGCATCGAGCTGCCTTTTCCATGAGCCGCAGTGTCTGGACGGCAGCATGGTGTTTCTCGTGAAGTTGGATGCTATGGGTCAGGAAACGCTCCATCCCAGGCACCGCATAACCGATCCGGATAGGAATCTCCGCCAGGTCCACTAAACTGCCGGACCACGGGTCGTCCGGACGGGCTAAGACGGCGATGTCGAAGCGATCCCGCATGGCCTGTGCATGGGTGTGGGCTATCTCATCCCAATCCTGTGTGGGAAACACCGTGCCTAGTGCCGGGAAGGGCACGGTCAAGGTTTCGTCGACATCAGGACAACGGCGAGTCGTATCCGCGATCGAGGTGGACACCAGGAGAGCCAGCGAGGTTCCAGGAAGGGCGGCCCGCAATGCTGCCGCTGCCGGTAGCGTCAACAGAACGTCACCAAGGTGATCAGGACGTGCGACCAGGATGCGTGCCGGCACGTCACCTGACCTCGTATCCATACGCTCGCACGACATCCTCATCGACGGTCTGACGAACCAGATCGAGCACCGATCCACACAGTTCGCCCATGCGCGCATCGGCGTGCTGGTTTTTCCGGTCAAAGAGTGCCGACTCCAGTAGCTGGGAGCGGCTCTGCCCGTCAATCCCGGCGCGCAAGTACCTTTGCGGGCTGGTGTATCTGCGGTGACGCCGCTGCAGACCCCATCGCTCGCGGCTGCGCTCTAGAGTTCCCTCGTACGCCGTATGCAAATCCTCGAGCCGGAAGAGTATGGAACAGCGCTCGTTCGACAAAAGCTCTAGGTAGCTACGGTAGAGCAGGTTCCACTGCTGTACCGCAGCGATGATTTCGTCGTCACCGAGGTCGGAGAGTTCGCCAAGCGGTGGATCGTCGTACCAGTGCGCGAAACGCAGGTAACTGACCAGCCAGGTATACACATTTCTTACGCTGATCGCGTATCTCATCGTGCCGGAATCGACGGCAGCCCGGACCGTTCGCAGCTCTGCTGGAGTAATTCGCGTAGATATGTCGAGCGCACGGCCGGGAACTTCCCAATTTTCGCCATGCCAGGTAAAGGGTGTGTCGGCGGTGGCATGCTTCCATCGTCCGATGTTGACGAGGACCCGGACGTTGGTGAAGTTCTCTTCGAGGGCAAATTTGACGAGATTGGTACCGGTGCGCATTGCCCCTTGCTGCTTCACCAGAACGATCTCGCTAGGACCCTCACCGGCAACCTTCGATCTCACCTCGACAGCATCTGGCCGCGTAGGCTTCGGCGTGTGGCCGTTGCCGGAGACGGTGCTTTCGGAACCACCCATGAGACATCTCGTCTTGCTGACTTCTCGGACGTCCATGTCGCCGTGGTGGGCGACCTCATCGCCGATCACTATATCTACGCCGAACCTAGGCGCCTGTCCCGTGAAGCCCCGGTCATCGTGCTACGCCATATCGGTGAGCGGATCGGTGCAGGCGGGGCGGCCAATGTGGCGCGCAACCTGCGCGCGCTGCACAGTCGCGTGCGCATCCTCGGGATCGTCGGCGGTGACGAGCAGGGCGGCGAGCTGCTGCGACTTCTCGACGAGGAGTCAGTTGACACAAGTGGTGTCCACATTTGCGATGGCTACCAGACGCCGACCAAAACTCGAGTGCTCGCGGCCGAGGCGCGCCGCAACCCCCAGCAAGTATTGCGGATCGATCGCGAGCCAGATCGACCGATCGAAACACCGGTCCGCGAAGCCATCGCCGGTCAGCTTGTCTCGATGGGCAATGTGGTGGACGCAGTGATCATCTCAGATTACGAATACGGTCTTTGCGATGTCGAGGTCGGCATCGCCGCCAGCGAGCTTTCCCGCGCCGGCAAGGTAGTCGTGCTCGATCCCCGATGCGAGGTGAAACACTTCAGTGGTCTCACCGCATTGACGCCCAACGTCGACGAGCTGGCGCGCTTCACCAACACCTCGCCTGATCGGCTTGGCGATCGGCGAGCGCTGGCAAACGCAGCGAAAGTGCTCCTGGACAGCACCGGCTGCCGATTCGTCCTGGTCACGCGCGGAAATCTCGGAATGGCCCTGTTCGGTGAGGAATTACCGGGCGACGGGATCGTCGTCGACGCCTGGGGGACGAACACGGTCACCGACGTGTGTGGCGCCGGCGATACCGCAGCAGC
>Ga0213875_10000327_pt1 | contig 45240 bp, 48 predicted proteins | sample BarmaccomBMRX_R8_FD_160105 | JGI IMG/M metagenome (GOLD analysis project Ga0213875, IMG submission 160105) | Root-associated microbial communities from Barbacenia macrantha in rupestrian grasslands, the National Park of Serra do Cipo, Brazil - RX_R8 | ecosystem: Host-associated > Plants > Roots...
TGCGGCACCAGCGAGGCAACGCCGCTGTTCGCCGGGGTGGTGGCGCTGGCCGGCCAGGTGGCCGGGCACTCCCTCGGCGTGATCAACCCGCTGATCTACCAGCTGGAAGCGCAGCACGCCCGCGGCATCGTCGATGTCACCGCGGGCAACAACACGGTCTCCTACACCCAGGGTCACGCCCTGCACACGGTGACCGGGTTCAAGGCCAGGCCCGGCTACGACCTGGCCTCGGGGGTCGGCACGGTCGACGCACAGTACTTCGTGCCCGAGCTGGCCGCTCTCGGAAAATATTGGTAAAGCAAACAAATTTCGCGTCATGACACCTTGATCGCAGTTCATTACTGAGTGCTAGTGTCGTGCCGCAACCGTACATAACTGTTGGGGGAGAGGCATGCCCAAGGCACGGAGAGTCTCGGCGGCGGTAGGCGCGTTCGCCTTGACCGCCGCCGTAGCCGGCGTGTCCGCCGGAACGGCGGTCGCGTCGACCAGTTCGGCCAGCACGACTCAGGCCAGCCACACCAGCCAGGCTTTGAGTTCGCTCGTGCCCGGGCTGCTGCACGCGAAGCACGTGACCAGCCAGCCGCCGACCACCGCGGTCTGCGAAGCGTCGTTCTCGATCGCCTGTTACGAGCCCAGCCAGATCCAGGCCGCCTACAACCTGGACCCGCTGTACCAGCGGGGCGTGACCGGGCGCGGCCAGACGATCGCGATCGTCGACTCGTTCGGGTCACCGACGATCAAGGCCGACCTGGCCACGTTCGACAAGACGTTCAGCCTGCCGGCGCCCCCCTCCTTCAACGTGATCCAGCCCGCGGGCAAGGTGCCGCCGTACGACCCCAACAACGCGGACATGGTCGGCTGGGCCGGTGAGACCACGCTGGACGTGGAGTACGCGCACACGATCGCCCCCGGCGCCAACATCCTGCTGGTCGAGACCCCGGTCTCGGAGACCGAGGGCACGGTTGGCTTCCCGCAGATCGTCACGGCCGAGAACTACGTGATCGACCACCACCTGGCCAACGTGATCAGCCAGAGCTTCAGCGCCACCGAGCAGACGTTCGGCCACTACAAGACGCTGGCCCCGCTGCGCGCCGCCTTCGAGAACGCGGCGGCCCACCACGTGACGGTGACGTCCGCCACCGGTGACTCCGGCGCGGCCAACACCGAGAACGACGGCTCCACCTATTACCTGTACCCGACCAGCGAATGGCCGCCGACCGACCCGCTGGTCACCGCGGTCGGCGGCACCCAGCTGCACCTGAACGCGGCCGGCCAGCGCACCTCGCCCGACACGGTCTGGAACGACACCTACAGCGTCGCCACCAACCAGTTCATCTTCGGTGACAACGGCCCCAACCCGCTGGCCGGCGGGGGCGGCAAGTCGATCTTCTTCGCCCGCCCGTCCTACCAGGACGGCGTGAAGAACGTGACCGGCGCCACCCGCGGCGTGCCCGACATCTCGATGAGCGGGGCCTGCAACGGCGCGGTTGACGTCTACCAGAGCTTCGGCGGCCAGCCCGCCGGCTGGTACCCGACCTGCGGCACCAGCGAGGCCACCCCGCTGTTCTCGGCCGTGGTGACCCTGGCCGACCAGGTGGCCGGCCACGGGCTCGGCGTGGTCAACCCGGCCCTGTACGCGCTGTCGGCCGCCCACGCGCCCGGCATCGTGGACGTGACCTCCGGCAACAACACCGTCTCGTTCACTCAGAACGGGAAGCTGTACACGGTCAAGGGCTACCGCGCGGGCAAGGGCTACGACCTCGCCTCCGGGGTGGGCACGGTCAACGGCGCCTACTTCGTGCCCGAGCTGGCCGCCGCCGCCAGCCGCTGGTAACCAACTGCGCGACCCAGGAAGGGCCCGCCCCCGACGGGGCGGGCCCTTCTGTTTAAGGTGGTCGGGTGCCACTGATCCAGACCCCGGTCGCTGACCTCGAGTACCTGGAGGACGGCGACCCGGCCGGGTCCCCGGTGGTGCTGGTGCACGGTTTCCCCGACATTCCCGCCACCTGGGAGCAGGTCGTGCCCCGGCTGCCCCCCGGACTGCGCATCGTCCGCCCGTACCTGCGCGGTTACGGCGGCAGCCGGGTCCGCCCGGAGGCCTGGGACGAGGCGGGCGGGGCCCAGGTCGCTGCGCTCGCCACCGACCTGCTCGAGCTGCTGGACGGGCTCGGGCTGGACCGGGTGGTGCTGGCCGGCCACGACTGGGGCGCCCGCACCGTGCACGCGGCCGCGGTGCTGGCCCCCGAGCGGGTAACGGCCCTGGTCACGATGGCCACCGCCTACGGCCCGCTGCACCACCTGAACGCGGCCGAGCGGTTCACCGAGGCCGAACGGGCCTGGTACCGGTACTGGCTGTGCACCGACGCGGGAGCCGAGCGGTTCGCCATGCACCCGGCCGCGTTCATCCGCCGCTGCTGGGCCGACTGGTCACCGTCGCTCGTGCTGCCGGAGACCGACCTGCGGGCGGTGCTCCGCGCCACCACCGAGAACGCCCAGTTCATCGAGGCGGTCGTGCACTATTACCGGCACGGCACCGGCGCCGCCCCTGGCCGCCCGCGCTACGCCGCCGCCCAGGCCCGGCTCGACCAGTGGCCCCGCATCGAGGTCCCCGCCACCTTCCTGTACGGCCTCGACGACGGCTGCGAGATCGCGGCCGCCAGCCGCGGCAACGCCGACATGTTCGCCGCCGCCTACGACCGCGTCGAACTCCCCGGCACCGGCCACTTCATCCCCCGCGAACGCCCGGACGCGGTCGCCGACGCCATCAGCCGCTACCTGCCGGGCCCCTCAGTCGACTAGCCGCAGCGCCACCCGGCGCTCGCCGCCGTGCTGCTGCACCAGCGCGAACCACACCGGCATCAGGCCGTTCACGGTGCCGGTGGCGTCCGCGTCGCCCACGTAGGCGGGCTCCAGGCCGACCGCGGTGATCAGCTCCTCGGCGGCCTCGCGCGCGGCCGGATCGGCGGCGAAGAACAACGTGGTGCCGGGCCGGGGGTCGGCGAAGTTCTCCCAGCCGTAGATGTTGAACGCCCGCACGTACTGCACCCGCGGCCCGCACGTCCTGATCGCTTCCTGGCTGTCGGTGTGGCTCGCCCCCATCCGATTGGCCGCGTCCACCACCACCTTGCCATCCAGCGCCGTCCCATGCTCGGCCACCACCGAGGTCACCGCTTGGCCGGGTATCGCCAGCACCACCACGTCGGCGTCGGCCACGGCCGCACCGATGCTCCGCAGCGGCGCCCCGCCCGGCCCTTCCTGCGGTGCACCCGCGCCGTCCCCGCCGGCCTGGCGCGAGCCGTACGTCACCTCGTGCCCGGCCGCCTGCCACTTGGCCCCCAGCGTCCCGCCGATGTTCCCGGTCCCGATCACTGCGATCTTCATGTCAGGCCTCCCGCTGCTTCGTTGCCGCGCCGTCCAGGCGCTCGATCAGCCCGGCCTTGACGCCAGGCCACTCGTCGGTCAGCACACTGAACACCACCAGGTCCCGGAACGTTCCGTCCTCGCGTTTGCTGTGGCGCCGGAGCACCCCCTCGCGCTGGGCGCCGAGCTTGGCGATGGCCGCTTGCGACCGCCCGTTCAGCCGGTCGGTCTGGATCTTGACCCGGCCGTACCCGAGGTCCTCGAAGCAGTGCCCGAGCAGCAGCAGCTTGGCCTCGGCGTTGACCGGGGTACCCCACCAGCGCGACCCGTACAGGGTGGCCCCGACGTGGGTGCTCTCGTTGTGCACGTCCGCTTCCAGCAGCGAGGAGGTACCGACCAGGGTGCCGGCCGGGCCCAGCTCGCTGTCGCCCGCCAGCCGGATCGCGTAGGCGGTGCGCCCGCCGCCCCGGCCGTCGGCCTCACCCTGCCCGCGCAGGAACATCCGGCGGCCCAGGTCGCGGCCGTCGTCCAGCGATTCCGGCCGGTGGTGCATGACGTAGCCCTGCCGGTAGACCTCGGGGTCGGCCAGCACCGGGTAGAGCTCGTCGAGGTCGTCTTCGGTCAGCGGTTCGAGCCGCAGCCAGCGGCCGGTCAGCGGCCGGCCGTCCGGCACCAGGGGAGTGGGCATGGGTTGACGCTACCGGTGCGCCCGGGAGTGAATAACAAGGTGGCCGGCAGCGGCGCCTGCGCCCCGGAAGCGAGCGGGAGACCCCGATGACAGAGCAGCTTGAGCAGTTCCGGATGCTGATCGAGGGGAAGGCGGTCGACGCCATCTCCGGGCGCACGTTCGAATCGGAGAACCCGTTCACCGGTCAGCCGTGGGCACTGATCCCCGACGGCGGCCCCGAGGACGTCGACGCCGCCGTGCAGGCCGCCCGGGGCGCCCTCGACGGCGAGTGGGGGACGATGACCGGGTTCGGCCGGGCCCGCCTGATGCGGCTGCTGGGCGACCTGATCACGGTCAACGCCGACCGGCTGGCCCGGCTCGAGGTGAACGACTCGGGCAAGCTCTACCGGGAGATGATCGGCCAGCTCAACGGGCTGGGCGGCTGGTACCAGTACTACGCCGGCCTGGCCGACAAGCTCGAAGGCCGCCAGATCCCGTCGCCCAATCCCAACTACCTGGTCTACACCCGGCGCGAGCCGGTCGGGGTGGTGGCCGCGATCACCCCCTGGAACTCCCCGCTGCTGCTGATGACCTGGAAGCTGGCTCCCGCCCTGGCGGCCGGCTGCACGGTGGTGATCAAGCCGTCCGAGCACGCGCCCGCCTCCACCCTCGGCTTCGCCGAGCTGATCGAGCAGGCCGGCTTCCCGCCCGGCGTGGTCAACGTGGTGACCGGGTCGTCCCGCGAGACCGGGGCGGCGCTGGCCGGCCACCCGGGGGTGGACAAGGTGGCGTTCACCGGCTCGACCGCCACCGGCCGGGCGGTCGCCCACGCCGCCGCCGAGAACCTCAACCCGGTCACCCTCGAGCTGGGCGGCAAATCCCCCCAGGTGGTGTTCGCCGACGCCGACCTCGCGGCCGCCGCCAACGGCGTGGTGGCCGGGGTGTTCGCCGCCACCGGGCAGACCTGCATGGCCGGCTCCCGGCTGGTGGTGCACGCCGACGTGCACGACGAACTGGTCCGGCTGGTGGCCGAGCGGGCGTCCCGGATCAAGCTCGGCGACCCCAACGACCCGGAGACCGAGATGGGCCCGGTCGCCAACGGCCCCCAGTACCGCAAGGTGCTGGGTTACCTCGAAACGGCCAAGGCCGAGGGCGCCACCGTCGCCTACGGCGGGGTGGCCGACTCCGGCCTGGGCGGCTACTTCGTGCAGCCCACGGTGCTGACCGGGGTCGGCCCGGCCTCGACCGTGGTCCGCGAGGAGGTGTTCGGGCCGGTGCTGTCGGCCTACACGTTCACCACCGAGGACGAGGCGGTCAAGCTGGCCAACGACACCCCCTACGGGCTGGCCGGCTCGGTCTGGACCAACGACGTGCGCCGGGCCCACCGGGTCGCGGCCCGGATCAAGGCGGGCACCGTCTGGATCAACGCCTACCGGGTGGTCGCCCCCAGCGTCCCGTTCGGCGGCTACAAGTCCTCCGGCCTCGGCCGCGAGAACGGCGTCGACGCGGTCAACGCCTACACCGAGAACAAGTCGGTCTGGGTCGAGCTCAGCGGCCAGACCCGCGACCCCTTCACCCTGGGGTGAGGTTGGCGATACAGCTCCGCAGGCCGGCCACCAGCTGATCACGCTGGGCCGGGCTCAGCCCGGCCAGCATCCGTTCCTCGACCGCGTCCACCGCCTGCTGGCCGCCGCCCAGCGCCTGGCGGCCGTCTCCGGTCAGCTCGGCCTGCCGGATCCGCCCGTGCTCCGGGTGCGGATGCCGGCTGACCCAGCCCCGGTGCTCCAGCTCCCGCAGCACCTGGTTCATGGTCTGCGGGGTGACGAACGTGCGCCGGGCCAGGTCGGCGTTGGACAGCCCCGGCTGCTCGGCCAGCGCGGTCAGCACCGCGTATTCGGGCAGCGTGGCCCCGTGCTCGCGCAGCGCCGCCGTCATCGCCGCGTTGAGCGCGTCCTGCGCCCGCTTCAGCAGCCACCCCGGCCGCTCGGTGCTGTCGGTCACGCTGTCCTCCCTTACTTGAGCGGTCATTCAGGCCACCCACGCCAACCCCTGGTTGACAATATCAGTCTGCCTGATATGTTGTAAGCCTACCTGATATTCATTTTAAAAGGGGAGACACGCCATGGCTGTCACCGGACCGGACTTCGTCGCGCTCCAGGTACGGGACCTGGAGACCTCCGCCCGTTTCTACACCGAACGGCTCGGGCTGACCCGGGCGTCGGCTTCGCCGCCCGGAGCAGTGGTGTTCACCACCGAGCCGATACCGTTCGCCATCCGCGAGCCCGTAGTGGACCTGGACGCCACCAGCCGGCCCGGCTGGGGGGTTGCCCTGTGGCTCAAGGCCGAAGATGTCGACCAACTGCACGACGACCTGGTCAAACACGAGGTACCTATCGTCACCGCGCCGTTTGACGGCCCCTTCGGCCGGACGTTCGCCTTCGCCGACCCGGACGGCTACGTCGTCACCCTGCACGGCTGAGGACCCGGTCGTGACCGCGTTCCGGCTGACCGCCCAGGGGCCGTTCTCCCTGGCCGCCAGCACCCGGTTCCTGGAGGGCTTCACCCCGGCCGGGTACACCGCGACCGCGGACGAGCCGCTGGAGCTGGCGTTCCCGGTCGAGGGGAGCTGGACCACGGCCGGGATCCGGGTCGACGGGACCCCGGGCGGTGTGACCGGCGAGATTCTCTGGCCGGCCGATCCTTCCCCGGAGCTGACCGCGGCGATCCGGGCCCAGGTGCAGCGGATCTTGTCCCTGGACGTGGACGGGTCCGGCTTCGCGGCGGTGGGGGAGCGGGACCCGGTGGTGGCCGGCCTGCAGCGCCGCTACCCCGGTCTGCGCCCGGTCGGTTTCTGGTCCCCCTACGAGGCGGCGGCCTGGGCCATCATCGGCCAGCGCCTCCGCATTCGCCAGGCCTCCGCGATCAAGGCCCGGCTGGCCGAACGGCTCGGGCAGGCGGTCTCGTTCGGCGATCACACCGTGCCGGCGTTCCCGGCCCCGGACCGGCTGGCCACCCTGGCTGAATTTCCCGGGCTGTCCGGCCGCAAGCCCGAGTGGCTCCGGTCGCTGGCCCGGGCCGCCCTGGACGGCCGGCTCGACGCCGCGCACCTGCGGGCCCAGCCGTACGACGAGGCGCTGGCCGGGCTGACCGCGCTGCCCGGTATCGGCCCGTTCGCCGCCGAGCTGACCCTGCTGCGCGGCGCCGGTGAGCCCGACCGCATTCCCCGCAACGAGACCCGGCTGGCCCGCGCGGTGACTCTGGCCTACGGGCTGCCCGCGCCACCGTCAGCTTCTGACCTGGAAAAACTCAGCCAGAACTGGGCGCCCTACCGGACCTGGGTCACGCTCCTGCTGCGCGCCCAGCTGGAGGACGAAACCGGCGAGATCCGCGGGAATACCTGACCCGTCGGCGTGCTGTACGAGGGAACGAAGAACCACTGCTCTGAGGTCCCCGAATGTACGACGGTTACTGTTTCCGGTGCGGCGCCTACACCACGATCAACCAGGTGACGAAGATGTGCCGCCCCTGCTTCAACCACTGGTGCGCCATCCCTCGACGACGCCCCAGCTGACCCATACAGCGCCCCCTCGGGGGTCAAGCCCCCCAGACCCCCCAACGCTTCGCCAAGCAAAGGCGGATGGTGATCCTCGCCATCCGCCTTTTGCTGTCACCGGTAGGCGATAACGTCAGTGGTTTGAGTCCGGGGGAGGAGAACGTGACCGACGACGGCCTGGTCCAGCAGGGGCTCGATGATCTGGCGGGCGAGGCAGCCGTGCTGCGGGTCTACCGGCAGGCGTTCGCGGTGCTGGCCCGCGAGGCCGAGAAGATGATCCTGTCCCCGCAGCTGCTGGACGTGGACGAGGCGATCTTGTCCGCGTTCGCCGCCTCCGGCAGCGACGGGCTGACCGAGGAACAGGTCCGCAACGCCTGCCGGGCGTTCCCGGAGCCGACCGTCAGCCGCCGGTTCGAGGTGCTCAAGGGCTACGGCGCCGTCACCAAGGTGTTCGAGCGGCCCAACGAGCGCTACTACCGGGCCGCCTTCGCGCCCTACATCATGCTGCTGTTCCTGCGCCGCATCGCCGAGCGCGGCGGCCAGTCCGAGCTTCACCAGCTGCTGTCGCTGGAGCACGAGAGCGTGTCGGCCGCCACCGCCACCGACGCCGACGGCCGCGCCTCGGTCGAACGGCTCACCCAGGTGTTCCGGCTCATCGCCAACGAGCTGTCGATCATGTCGCTCGGCGCCGACGTCGTCCAGCTGCGGGAGAACGCCCAGCTCCTGTGGGGCAACGAGGCGCTCATCAGGCGGGCCGAGAAGGTGCACGCGACCGTGCTGGAGCGCTGGCCGTCGCTCGACCGCGAGTGCCAGTGGCTGCGGGCCGGGCTGGCCGCCTACCGGGACGCGATCGACGCCGCTGCCGCCCGCCTGATCGAGCGGGCCGGTACGACCCGGGCGCTGGGTCTGCTGCCGGCCGAGGAGTGGCGCACGTTCGCCCGCACCGCCGACACCGAGCGGCTCGGCGCGGTGCTGGACGGGTTCGTGTTCGACGCCCCCGCCCCCTGGTTCGACCCTCAGGTGATGACCGAGGCGGTCGAGACCGGCGGCCGCCCCGACACCGCCCGGATGCCGCCCCCGCGCCCGGTCGGCGACGCTGATCCGACCGAGACCAGCCCCGCCACCGACCAGGACACGATCCGCGCCACCGTCGAAGACCTGCTCGCCACCCGAGACTTCGTGGAGGTCAACGAGGTGCTGCGGATGGCTCCCGACTGGGCGGCCGCCCGCCGCCTGCTCGCCCAGCTGACCGCCGCCCACCACGACCCGGCCCTGCCCTACGCCCTGACCTGGGCCGAGGGTCTGGACGTGGCCGAGGCCGCCAGCCCCGCCTGGGTCACCCCCGGCCGCCTCACCCGCACCGAGACCCAGCCATGACCGGCCCCGACGAGACCGCGCTGGCCTGGGCGCGGGCCCGGGCCGGCGGCCCGCTCCGGGTCCCGGTCGGTACCCCCGCCCCGGCCGGCATGCTGCGCCTGCCGGAACCGTCCGGCGACGGCGCCTGGCTGGTGCCGCAGGTGCCGGAGACCGCCGACGCCCGCGTGCTGGCCGAGATGGGCCTGGCCGGCCCGCTGCTGGAACAGCCCAACGACACCGCCCGGCTGCTGGCCGCGGTGCTGCGCTGCTGCTGGCCGGACCCGCTGGCCCCGATCTGGCCGGGCGTGACCGCCGGGTCGGCGCCCGTGCTGGCCGTGTTCGGCGAGCTGACCGGCCCCCGCGATGAGATGGCGCACCGGCGCTCGGCGGTCGCCGCCCTGCGCCGCCTGGACCAGGCCGGCTGGCTGCTGTGGGACGAGACGGCCGACACCATCCGGCTCGGGCCCCGGGTCGCGCTCTGGAGCGGCAGCGACCTGAGCACCCTCCGCCAGCTCTGGCGCACCATGCCCGGCCCGCAGCCGGCCCCGCCGGCCCCGGAGGCCGCCCCATGACCTCGATCTTCGAACCGGTCCTGGCCGACCTGGGGGAGCGGCAGCGGGACGAGATCCTGGCCGCGTTCGCCGCCGTCGAGCACAGCCCCGAACCGGTGCCGGAAGCGGTCGCGGCCGGCCTGCGAGACGCAACGTTGCGTCGCAGCGTGGCCGAGATGCTCCACCTGATCGGCCGGACCCTGGTCCGGGCCGGCCCCGGCCAGTGGACGTCCGGCTACCGCGACGACGTGGCCGAACGGCTGACCGCCGACGGTGGCAACCCGCTGCCGCTGGCCGACCGGGCGGTGCTCACGCTGGTGCTGATCCACTCGGTGGCGATCCCGCGCACCGAGGGCACGCTGTCCGGCGACTCCTGGGTGGACGGCACCCCGACCCCGATCGAGGAACTGCAGCGCCGCACCCAGCTGCCCCGCGGCGAGCTGCGGCAGAGCCTCGGCCGGCTGCGGGCGGCCGGCCTGGTCCGGGTGGTGCCGGCCCGGCTGCGGCCCGGGACCGTCCCGCAGAACACCGCCTACCTGCCCGGGCCGCAGTTCCACCGGCTGACCGAGACCGCCCGGCGCCGCCTGCAGGAGGAGCTGATCCTGGCGGCCGGGCCGGACACCCCGCTGGCGGCCGCGATCCGCCGCCGCCGGGCCCCCGCCGCTGAGAAGGAGACATCGTGACCGAGGACGCCCCCCGCTTCAGCGGCGACGGGCCCGCGACCAGCCCCGGCGACAGCACCGACGTGGTGGGCGGCCGGGTGCTGACCGGCATCCAGCTGATCAACATCTCCCGGCTGTCCGCGCACCCGGTCCCGATGGTCTCCGGCGGCCTGGTCACCGTGGCCGGGCAGGGCCCCAAGGACTCCAACGGGGCCGGCAAGTCCTCGTTCATCGCCGGCATCAGCCTGCTGTCCGGCGACGAGCAGTGGCGCTGGAGCAGCGGCGCCCCGGACGCGGCCGAGCTGCTGTTCACCGCCGAGATCGCCGCCGCCGACGGGCGCTGGGGCAACGCCGACCACGGCTACGTGATCGGCGTGTTCACCGAGCACGGGGCGGCCACCCCGGAGGCGCTGGCGACCTCGGCCCTGACCGTGTGGCTGCGGATCAACCGCAAGGCCCCCTACATCGACCTGCGCTGGGCCGGCGAGCTGTACGTGCCCGCCGCCGCCAGCGACGCCGACCGGGTGGCGGCCGCCGACGGGATGTGGGCCGAGCTGCCCCGCCGCAACGGCCGTCACGACATCCACGCCAACCGGCTGGGCGAGGTCCTCTACGGGCGGCACGTGCGCTGCGTGTCGTTCCTGTCCACCTCGGTGCGGGCCAGCGCCACCGCCAACCTGCTGGCCCAGCCGCTGAACGAGCTCAGCCCGGCCCGGATCTTCGACGCGATCGCCGCTCTGACCGGCGTCGACCGGGAGATGGAACAGGAACGGGCGTCCCGCACCACCGAGCACGCCCGGCGCGAGGAGGAACAGCGGGCCCGGGCCGACCTGGAGCAGTGGGAGGGCGAGACCCGCATCATCGAGGCCGGCATCGCCCAGCGGGCCGGGGCCCGGGCTGCGATCGAGCGGGCCGGTGCCCTCTGGCAGGGCCGCTGCGCCCGGCTGGTGGTCGACGGCGAGCACGAGCTGGCCAGCCTCGGCAGCGAGATCAGCCGCCTGGCGGCCGAGTGGGAGGAACGGGCGGCCGAGGCCGGCCGGCTGCGCGAGCAGCTCCGCGACCTGCAGAACGACGAGGCGTTCCAGAGCTACTGCACCGCCGCCGAACGTAAGTGGAAGGAGATGTCGGAGCGCGACCGGGCCCTCGAGGTCGAGGAACGGACCACCGTCCGCGACGTCGAGGACAAGACCCGCCAGCGCACCGCTCTGCTTGAAGAGGCCCGGGCGGCCGACGGCCGCGACCCGGCCCAGGCCGCTGCCGAGGAGAACGCCGCCAACACCAGGCTGGAGGAGGCGCTGCAGGCCTGCGGCGCCCGCCAGCACGAGCTGACCGACGCCGCGGGTGCCCTGGCCGGCGCCGAGCAGGGCGACGACCTGGCCGCCGGCCAGCTGCAGCGGCTGCGCGCGGCCGGCCTGCGGGCGGTCCCGCTGCTGGACAGCGTGGTGCTCGAGCCCGACCAGCGGCCCGCCTGGGAGCCACGCCTGCACCCCTACCGCGAAGCGGTGGTGGTCCCCGCCGCCGACGCCGCCCAGGCCCGCGACCTGCTGGCCGGCCTGCCGGGCTCGACCCTGGTCCTGGCCGACCCCGCCGCCTCCCAAAAATCACGCGCCTCAAAAACCACCAAAACCTCCTCTACCACAGCCCCGCCAGCCCCGCCAGCGAGCGGCCTGCCCGCCAGCAGCGTCGAGGACCTGCCGGTCGCCGGCTTCCTGGCCAGTCTGGCCGAGCGGGCGGGCGACCCGGCCGAGGCGACCGACACCGCCGCCCGGGTCTGGGTCGCGGGCGGGTTCGCCAGCCCGCTGACCGGCCACGCGGCCCGGGTCGAAAAGGCCCGCGACCGCGTCAACTCCGCCACCGCCCGCCTGCGCGAGGCCGAGGAATCCGTCCAGCACGCCCGCAGCCAGCTCACGGTCGCCCGCGCCCGGGTTACCGCTGCCGGTGCCGCCCAGCGGGCCGAAGCCCTGTGGGAGGACATCGGCGGCCTGCGCGAGAGCCTCGGCGACCTGGCCGCCCAGCGAGCCGAGCTGGAGCCGGCCGTGCGCGCCGCCCGCCAGCAGCACGCCGAGATGCTGGCCGCCGTGCAGACCCGCACCCAGCAGGCCGAGCGGTTGCGGGCCGACGCCGACCGGCTCGAGGACCGGCAGCAGCGCAACGCCACCGCCCGGGCCGACCTCACCACCCGGCAGGCCGCGATCGACCTGCCGGCCCGGCTGACCGCGTTCGGCGGCCGCGCCGACGAGGCCCGCGCCCACCTGCTGGCGCTGCCCGGCGACGAGGGCCGCTGGAGCGAGCAGGAGTGGACCTCGACCTGCTGCGCCGAGCTCGACGACGTACTGACCCGCTGCTTCCCGCGCGGCACGCCCGAGGACGAGATCCCCCGCGAGATCGCCGGGCTGCGGTCCGACGTGCGCTGGAGCCGCGGTCTGGCCGGTCAGGGCGAGGCGTTCCCGGTGCTGCACCGGTCGCTGCGCACCTACCTGGCCCAGACCGAGCAGGAGGACGAGTACCAGCGGCAGCGGATCACCCGCCAGCGGGCCGAGCGCAGTGCCGACCTGGAGGCGGCCCGCAAGGGCCTGCGCGAGGCCGCCCAGGCGGCCGCCGCCCACCGCGCCTCGGTCGCCGAGGGCATCAAGGCCAAGCTCAAGAAGGTCGCGACCCAGTTCGACCGGCTCGACCAGGAGTACGGCGGCTACGGGGCGACGCTCGACTTCCCCGAGCCGGAGCCGCCCGCCGAGCCCGACAAGCCGTGGCGCTGGACCGTCACCCCCAAGTGGCGGCGGGCCGAGGGCCAGCGGATGTCGCCGTACAACCTGCGCGGCAACACCGCCCAGATGGACGAGAAGGCGGTCAAGCTGGTCTGCGCGGCCGCGCTGGCGGGCGGCACCGACCGGCCGCTGCTGCTGGTCCTCGACGAGCTCGGCCGCAACCTCGGCAAGCAGCACCGCACCGAGGCGGTGGCGCTGTTCGAGCGGATCGGCCGGGACCGCAACATCACCGTGATCGGGGCGCTCCAGGACGACATGGAGCGCTACGCGATCGACGCCTCAGGGCTGTACGTGAAGCTGCGCCGCAGCTCCGACGCCAGCCCCTACAACTCGGCCCCGATCGTCACCGGCCACGACGACAACCAGGCGCGGCTGGCCCTGCTGCGCGACTGGCTGGCGGGCCACTACCCGCCGCTGCTGTCGGCCGGCTCCGGCGAGGACCCCTCGGACCCCTCCGGCTCCTCGGAGTCGTCGCTGGGCGCGCCGACCAGCAGCGGGGTCATGGTGTAGAGCTTGTCCAGGCCGAGCTGCTGGGCGTCGGCCGACACCACGCTCTCCTGCTTCTGTGCCTTCTCGGCGGTCTGCTTGGCCAGCTCGGAGGCCAGCGCGCCGAGCTGGCGCACGCCGGCCCCGTCGACCAGGATGTGGCTGGCCGACAGCACGGTGACGCCCCGCACCTCGCGGTCGCCCTGCTCGGGGTCGGCCAGCACCGCGCCCACCCGGGCCTCCAGGAACGGGTTGGTGGGGTGGCGGCCGAGGATGTTGCGCTCGTTCTCCAGCCACTCGTGGAACTTCAGCACCTGGCCTTCGAGCGGCAGCGCCTTCACGTCGTCCAGGGTCAGCCCGAACTTCTTGCCCTTGGCGAACGACCGGTCGTAGGCGGTCAGCGCGGCCGACCAGAGCGCCTGCGGGATCACCGGGTCCCGCTCTGCTTCCGGGCTGGACAGCTCCGACAGCAGGCGTTTGCAGCACTCCATGACGAACTGCAGGTCCTGAATGGTGGCGATCTGGTCGGCCAGCACCTGTGCCGAAGGCAGCTCCAGTCCCACGGTCAGTGTCTGCTCACCCGGGTGCTGCGCGTCCTGAGCCTGTTCGTCCGTCATAGACACCCACCCTGGCCCGTTGGCCGCCCCGCCCAGGTCTCAATTCGAGCCAATTCCGGGCCGTCCGGCATGACCCGCACAGAGGCTCGCCGGCTGCCTGAGGGTTGCTTCTGAGCCCACCCAGCGTCGCCTCTGCCCGCGCCCGGCCGCCGGGAAATCCTCCGCCGACCTGCATCTTCGCGAGAAAAGGATGAGAACTGGCGCGGCTAACTTCGCATCTGCCAGGCCGGAAGGACCGGCCGGCCGCACCACATATTTAAAGGGGTATTACATGAGCTTCCGCCCGCCCGTCCCGCAGCCTCGCAAGAAGCCGGCCCCCAAGAAGGCGCAGCAGCCGCAGCTGACCAGGAAGACGACCCCGAAGAAGCCCTGCCAGTAACGCCGCGCCCCTGACCCGACCGAGAAGCCCCGGCCCCTGATGGGCTGGGGCTTCTCGGCGCCCGTTCACTTGGCCCTGGCCTTGATCCCGCTGAGGAAAATGTCGACGCCGGCCAGAAACTGGTGCCGGTCGTCGTGATCGCGAAGCTCGGCTGCTGCTTCGCGGACGATGTGGCCAGCGTCCTGTTCCGTCCAGGCGGTCGCCAATGCGTCCAGGTAGCGCCGGCGCTCGGCCTGGTTGCGTGCTCGGCGCGCCCCGGCCGCGAACTGGGCCGCCGACCCGAAGATGTAGTTCGCCAAGGCGCCTCCGGCGTCCGCCGTCGCTGAACCCCTGACCCCGAGCTCCCACAGTTGCACGCCGATGCACTTCCAGATCCGCAGCACGGCCGGCTGGAGGGGTTCACGAGCGAGCTGGGAGCCGACCCACGGGTGGGCGTCGATCGCGTCGAAGATGCCGAGCGAGAGGCTGCGGAGCGCCGAATCAGGGTCGCCATCGCCGGCCGCTCGATCGGTTACGGCCCGGATGACCTCGTCCGCGGCCGCGGCCAAGAGGTCATCCATACCCGCGACGCGATAGTAGATCGCGCCCCGGCCGGTCGAGAGATGGCTGGTCAAGGCCCGGACGGTAAGCGCCTGCTCGCCGCTGCGGTCCAGGATCTCGATCGCGGCCTCGACGATCCGCTCCCGCGACAACGCGTCTGCCCGCCGCGGCCGGTGCGTTGCCGGGGTCGTCATGGAGCCATTTTGACATGTTTGGACCATCGGTCCAAACTGATCCCGTGATTGGACCACCGGTCCATAGTTCAGGAGGCATTCCATGACGGCTTCGGTCACCATCGTCGGCGCCGGCCTGGGCGGGCTGACCCTGGCCCGCGTGCTGCAGCTGCACCACGTCCCCGTCACCGTCTACGAGGCGGAGGCATCGGCCACGACCCGGACCCAGGGTGGCCAGCTCGACCTGCACGAGCACAACGGGCAGCTGGCCATCCAGCTGGCCGGCCTGGAAAAGGAGTACCGGTCCATCCTTCACCACGGTGGTGCCGCGCAGCGGGTGGCCGACCGGCACGCGGTGATTCTCGGCGAAGTGCCCGACGACGGATCGATGGCGAAGCCGGAGGCGCTGCGCGGCGACATCCGCCGGGTCCTGCTCGACTCGCTGCCCGCGGGCACGGTGCAGTGGGGGAAGAAGGTGGCCGCTGCGACCGTGGCCGGCGACGGCAGGCACGAACTCACGTTCGCCGACGGTTCGGCCGTCGCCACCGAACTGCTGGTCGGCGCGGACGGCACCTGGTCCAGGGTCCGGCCGCTGGTCTCGGGCCAGGAGCCGGCCTACGCGGGGATGACCTATATCGACACCTACCTGCAGGACGTAGACCGCCGGCACCCCGCATCGGCCGCCGTGGTCGGAGACGGCGCGCTGTACGCCCTGGAGCCCGGGAAGGGCTTCCTCGCCCACCGCGAGGCCGGCCACGTCATCCACTCCTACGTCGTCGTGCCCCGGCCGGCCGAATGGTTCGACCGCATCGGCTTCACCGACGCCGACGCCACCCGGGCCGTCATCGCCGCCGAGTTCGACGGCTGGGCACCCGAGCTCACCGCGCTCATCGCCCACAGCGACACCGCGCCGGTCCTGCGCAGCATTTACCAGCTTCCCACCGGGCACCGGTGGCCCCGGGTTCCCGGGGTGACCCTCATCGGCGACGCCGGACACGTCACCGTTCCCGGTGGTGAAGGCGCCAACCTCGCCATGCTCGACGGCGCCGAACTCGCCCAGGCGATCGCCGCCCACCCCGGCGACACCGAAGCGGCGCTCGCCGCCTACGAGACGGTGATGTTCCCGCGAAGTCACGCCGAAGCGATCGCGGCCCGCGAGACCGTCGAGCTCATCTTCGGCGCCGGCGCCCCCCACGCGCTCGCGGACCTTTTCAACGGTTGACGGCCGCCCTGGCACAATAAGGGGATGCTGCCCGAGCGGTTTGCGGCCCGCGTCATCCTGCTCGACCCGGACTGCCGGGTACTGCTCATGCGCTACGACGACGAGCCGCCTAACGGCAGCCACTGGGCCACCCCCGGCGGCGGGCTCAACGAGGGCGAGGACTTCCGGGCTGGCGCCCTGCGCGAGCTGGCCGAGGAGACCGGCTGGACCGACATCCCGCTGCTCGACGAGGTGACCCGGCGGGAGCTGACGATGGAGTACGGCGGCCGCCTGGTCCGCCAGCGCGAACGGCTCTACCTGGCCCGGACCAGCCCGCCCGAGCGGGAGATCCGCGGCGTCGAGGCCATGCACGCCAGCGACCACATCGCCGCCTGGCGCTGGTGGCCGCTGGCGGAGCTGGACACCACCACCGAGAAGGTGTGGCCCCGCGGCCTGGCCGGCCTGGTCCGCGAGGCGCTGGCCGCCTCCGCCTGACCGCTACTCGCCGAGCGGGCCGCCCGAGATCTCGCTCACGATGTCGAGCTGGCCCACGTGCCGGGCGTACTCCTGCAGCAGGTGGAACAGCACCCGCTCGAGCGTCGGCGGCTTGTTGCCGTCGCCCCACCGTTCCCCGGGCTGGCCGACGTCCTCCAGGTCGTGACGGCCGACCAGCGCCCGGGTCCGCTCGCCCTGGGCCAGCAGGGCCGCGCTCAGGTCGCCCAGCGACTCATCGGGGCCGACGTGCCAGCGCCCGTCCTGCCGCTCACCCCACACGTCGGCGATGTCGCGGCCCTCGAAACCCCACTCCAGCCAGCGCATCTCCGTGTACCGGAGGTGTTTGAGCAGCTCGATCGGGGCCCACCCGGACATCAGCCGGCTCTCGTACAGCTCGGTCGGCGGCAGCCCGCGCAGCTTGCCGATCGCCCGGTCGCGGAAGAAGTCCAGGTAACGCAGGAACACCTCGGCCCGCGACGCGGCCAGGTCGGTCGGCTCCGGGAACGGGGTGCTCACCCGCCCAGGCTACGCCGAGCCGCCCCCGGCCGCCCCAGGCCGCCTCAGGCTGCGTCCGGCCGCGGCGTCCGGGTCCGGTTGGAGTGCCCGGCGTTCCCGCGCCGGGGTCCGCGATGACCGGCGCCGCCGGCCTCACCGGCCCGCGGCCGCCGCGACCCCTGGCCGCGCTGCCCATTTCCGCGCGGCCCGCGCCCCGGCCGCCCCGAGCCAGAGCCCGACCCGCCGGACCCAGACCCGCCCCGGGCCGAAGCCGGGGGAGCGGGCGGCGCAGGCGGCACCGGCGTACCGGTCGTCGCGATCTCCTCGACCAGCTGGTGACGGGCGTCCACGTAGTGACGGCTGGCGGTCACGTCGGCCGCCCGGTGCATGAGCTGCAGCTCGCGCAGCTGGCTCTCGTCGGCCAGCGTCACCACCAGGCCGGAGGCCCCGGCCCGGGCGGTCCGCCCGGACCGGTGCAGGTAGTCCTTGTGGTCGTTGGGCGGGTCGAAGTGCACGACCAGCTCGACGTCGTCCACGTGGATGCCGCGGGCGGCCACGTCGGTGGCGACCAGCACCCGCGGGTGGCCGAGGGCGAACGCGTCCAGCGCCCGCTGCCGCTGCTTCTGGGTGCGGTTGCCGTGGATGGCCTCGGCCGCCACCCCGGCCCGGGTCAGCTGCCGGGCCAGCCGGTCAGCCCCGTGCTTGGTGCGGACGAAGAACAGCGTCCGGGCCGGGCGGCTGGCCAGCCTGATCGCGACCGCCAGCTTCTCCTCGTGGCTGGGGAGTACCAGCACCCGGTGCTCGGCCAGCGTGGCCGTCTCCTGCCGGGGCGCGACCGCGTGCAGGGCCGGCTCGCTCAGGTACTTGGTCACCAGCTGGCCGACGCGGCGGTCGAGGGTGGCCGAGAACAGCATCCGCTGCCCGCCCGCCGGGGTCGCGTCCAGGATCCGGGTCACCGCGGGCAGGAACCCGAGGTCGGCCATGTGGTCGGCCTCGTCCAGCACGGTGATCTCGATCTCGTCGAGCGTGCAGGCGTGCTGGTCGAGCAGGTCGATGAGGCGGCCGGGGGTGGCCACCACCAGGTCGACGCCGTCCCGCAGGCGGCTGATCTGCCGGGTGTAGGTGACGCCGCCGTAGACGGTCATCACCGTCACCCCGATGGCCCGGCCGAGCGGCCCGAGCACGTCCGCCACCTGCTGGGCCAGCTCGCGGGTGGGCACCAGCACCAGCGCGCGGGGCGCCTTCGGCCGGCGCCGCCCGCTCCCCTCGTGGTCGCCCGCCAGCCGGGTCAGCAGCGGCAGGCCGAACGCCAGCGTCTTGCCCGAGCCGGTCTGGGCGCGGCCGAGCACGTCCCGGCCGGCCAGCGCGTCCGGCAGCGCCCGGCGCTGGATCGCGAACGGGGCCTCGATCTCGCGGGCCGCCAGCTCAGCGATCAGCCGCTCGGGCAGGCCCAGGGCGGCGAAGTCCTGGGTGGCGGGCTCGGGCAGCGCGGCCGCGTCGGACAGCGCCTGGTCAAGCTCGGCGTACGGTTCGGGCTGGGCCGGGCGGACCGGCCGCGGGGTACGCGGACGGCGGGGGCCGTTGCGGCGGCCCGGTTGGCCGCCGCCCCGGCGGCCGCCAGCCTCGGACCCGCCTCGGCGACCCTCCTGCCCGCGCCCGGCGGGCGACGGGGAGGGCTGGTGGGCAGGCGCGCGCCGGCGGCGTGCATTGTCAGGCATGCATGAACTCCATCGCTGATTCGGGGGCCGCGTCATGTCAGAGACGTCGACGACTGGGGCGAACCGGAGGTTCGCCCATCAGCGGACTGCTCACACAAGCGACCGGCGGGCACGAGTCCCGCGGACAGGCAGCATCAGTGCCGCCTCGATCAGCAACGCTAGCAGCCGCCGCCGTGTTCCCCGGCCGCAACCCCGGCGGCCGGAAAATAATCCTGACCGGGTGTCGATCTGACCCCGCCCCGTTCGACGCATGGGCAAGGAAGCCGGACCACGAGGCCGGACCACGTGGCCGAGCCACACCATCACAAGGAGCGCAGCATGAAGTTTCTCGGATACACCCTGGGCGACCCGAACGCGCCGATGGCCCCGCCCACCCAGGAAGAGTTCGCCCAGATGGGCGAGCTCATCGAGGAGGCCACCAAGGCGGGCGTGATTCTGGCCACCGGCGGGGTCGGCCCGCTCAACGACGGGGTCAAGGTGCAGTACGACGGCACCGACTTCACCGTCCTCGATGGCCCGTTCACCGAGGCCAAGGAGCTGATCGGCGGCTGGGCGCTGCTGGAGTGCCGGGATCGGGCCGAGGCGGTCGAGTGGACCAAGCGGTTCCTGGCCCTGGCCGGGCCGGGCGAGACCACCATCCGCACCGTCCTCGGCTGACCCGCCCCGCGCACGACGGGGGCCACCCCGGCCAGCCGGGTTGCTCGGGCGCTGGCCGGGGTGGTGTCATCGGGGCGTGCCCGCTGCCCGTCCCCGCCCCGATCACCACGCCGTTGACACCGTGGTCCGGATGGAATGGGCCCGGGTGGTGGCCACCCTGGCCCGCTATACCGGCGACGTCGGCCTGGCCGAGGAGCTGGCCCAGGACGCCGTGGTCGCGGCGCTGGAACAGTGGCCCCGGGACGGGGTGCCGGCCCGGCCCGGCGCCTGGCTGACCACGGTGGCCAAGCGCCGGGCGATCGACTTGTTCCGGCGCAACCGCGAACTCGAGCAGCGCTACGCCCAGCTCGGCCGCGAGCTGGAGACGGCCGGCCCGCCCACCGGGCCCGATCCCGAGCTGGCGGCCGGCGACGAGATCGACGACGACATGCTGCGGCTGATCTTCACCGCCTGCCACCCGGTGCTGGCGGTACCCGCCCGGGTGGCGCTGACGCTGCGGCTGCTGGGCGGGCTGACCACGGCCGAGATCGCCCGCGCCTACCTGGTGCCGGAGCCGACCATCGCCCAGCGCGTCGTCCGCGCCAAAAAGACCCTGGCCGAGGCCCGGGTGCCGTTCGCGACCCCGGACCGCCGCCAGCGCCCGGCCCGGCTGTCGTCGGTGCTGGAGGCGCTCTACCTGATCTTCAACGAGGGCTACTCGGCCACCGCGGGCACCGACTGGACCCGGCCCGACCTGTGTCACGAAGCGCTCCGGCTGGGCCGGTTGCTGGCTCAGCTGGCCCCGGCCGAGGCCGAGGTGCACGGCCTGGTGGCGCTGATGGAGATCCAGTCCTCGCGGCTGGCCGCCCGCACCGGCCCCGGCGGCCGGCCGGTGCTGCTGCTCGACCAGGACCGCAACCGCTGGGACCGGCTGCTGATCAGCCGCGGCCTGGCCGCCCTGGCCCGCGCCGACCAGCTCACCGCCGCCGCCGGCCCCGCTGAAGCCGGCCCCGCCGAGGCGACCCCCGGCCCCTACGCCCTGCAGGCCGCCATCGCCGCCTGCCACGCCCGCGCGTTCCACGCCGACGACACCGACTGGGTCCAGATCACCGACCTCTACACCACCCTCGCCCAGGTCATGCCCTCCCCGGTGGTGGAGCTGAACCGGGCGGTGGCGCTGTCGATGGCGGCCGGCCCGCAGGCCGGGCTGGACCTGGCCGACCAGCTCGCGTCCGAACCGTCGCTGCGCGACTATCACCTGCTGGCCAGCGTGCGCGGCGACCTGCTGATGAAGCTGAACCGGCCCGCCGAGGCCCAGGCCGCGTTCGAGCGCGCCGCCGAACTGACCCGCAACGGCCCCGAACGTGACCTGGTCCTCCGCCGCGCCCGCGAAGCCGCCCAGGCCACCCGGGCCTGAGCTGCCTACCGCCTCAGGCTCGGTCGTTGATGATCAGCCGCGATGGCCGGTCGGGGGTGTGCCAGATCCGGTTGCTGGCCTGCACGCCCTCGGTCTCGGTGTACATGTCCCCGCCGGTGCCCAGGTTGACGTCGAACTTGGGGAACGCCGACGACGCGACCTCGACCCGGACCCGGTGCCCGGCCTCCAGCCGGACGCAGGTGTCCCACATGACCACCCGCACCTCGTAGACCTCGCCCGGCGTCACCGGCTCGGCTTTTTCAGGCCCGTGCCGGAAACGCAGCCGGATCAGGCCGTCGCACAGCCGCTGCGCGAATCCGCTCGGGTGCACGTCGATCAGTTTGGCGGTGATGTCGGTGTCGGCCGCCGAGGTGGCCACGTGCGCCACCAGCGTGACCGGCCCGATCAGCTCGAGCCCGCTGGTCAGCGGTTCGGTGCTGTAGACGAGCACGTCGCCGCGGCCCTCGACCCCCAGGTAGTCGTCGGGGCCGCCGATCTGGCCGCTGCCCTCGCCGGTGATGAACGGCACCGGCCGGTCCGGGTCGTGCCCCCACTCGTCCGGCGGCTGTTCCTCGGTGACCGGCCCGGTCTGCAGCCGCCCGTCCCCGAACCGGCTGTTGGCCCGCCCGTCGCTGGCCAGGTGGAACACGTGGGTGGCAGCGCTCGCGGGCGGCCAGGCGGTCTCGTCCCGCCACTCGCCGGCCCCCATCACGAAGATCCGCACCGGATCGGGGACCCTTTCAGGTTTTTCCCCGCGCACATGCTCATCCAGGAACGCCAGCACGTAGGCGTCCAGGTCGATCAGCGCGTCCGGCCCGAAGTCGATGTCGCCGAGCTGACGGGTGGTGTTGACCGCGTGCCCCCACGGCCCCATCAGCAGCCGCTGGCCCGCCCGCCCGGCCGCCGTCAGCGCCGCGAAGTTGGCCGGGGTCCCGATCTCCTCGTCGTCGTACCAGCCGGAGATGTGCAGCACCGGGACGTCGACCTCACCGATCCGGTGCTGGTAGCGCAGCGGCTCCCACCACTCGTCGAGGGTGGTGTGCCGGACCTCCTCGCGCCAGTTGGCCGAGACGAACCCGGCCGCCTCGTCCATCGTCAGCAGCGGCCGGTGCGCGTACACCTTCATCCAGTCGGTGTCGGCGGTGTACTGGACGGCCCGGCCGTCGGTCATCCGGAACCAGTGGATGTGCATCAGGTCGGGCACCCCGGTCGGCCACTCCACGAACGGATCGCTGGGGGTGACCAGGCACACCATCGCCGCCAGCGCGGGCGGCTGGTGCAGCGCGGTCAGCCACTGGATCCGGCCCGGGTAGCTGCCGCCGAAGGTGGCCACCGCCCCGTCGCACCAGTCCTGGGCCGCGATCCAGCCGATGACGTCGGCCCCGTCCGGCCCGTCGTTGCGGTACGGCTCGAACCGGCCGTCGGAGTCGCCGCGGCCGCGCACGTCCATGGTGACGAACGCGTAGCCGGCCTTGGCGAAGTACTCGGCCCGCTTGGCCTGCCGTTCGCCGCCCCGCCCGTAGGGGGTGCGCATCAGCACGGCGGGCGCGGGCGGCTGGGCGGGCCGCACCACGTCGGCCGCCAGCGTCACTCCGTCCCGCAGCGGAACCCGGACGTTGAATCGGCGAGTGATCCCAGCTTCAGCCATGGCTCCCGATGCTACTCAGCCAGGTTGGTGAGCCAAGCTATATAAATGACCACCTCCGCCGGGCCCGCCGACGAGGCCGCTCCGCCCGGGAGCCGCCAGTCGGGGGCGCTGCCCGGGGCGCTGGCCGGCCTGCTGGCGGCGGCCGCCGCGATCGGCGTCGCCCAGTTCGCGGCCGGTCTGGGAGTTCCCCAGAGCTCGCCGGTGATCGCGGTCGGGCAGGCCGCCATCGATCTGGCGCCCGCCGGGGTCAAGGAGTTCGCGATCAGCGCCTTCGGCGCGGACGACAAGACCGTGCTCGTCGGCGGCATCCTGGTGCTGCTGGCCCTGTACGCGGCGGCCGCCGGGGTCCTGGCCGCCCGCCGCCTGGCGGCCGGCCTGGCGGCGCTGGCCGTGTTCGCCGGGGTTGGCCTGGCCGCCGCCCTGACCCGGCCCACCGCCACCGTCGGCTACGTGGTCCCGACGCTCGCGGGCGCCTTGGCCGGGGCGATCGCGCTGACCTTCCTGGCTCGCGCCACCGCCGCGCTCGGCCCCACCGGCTCGCCTCCCAGCCCTCCTGCCCCAGAAGCCCCGCACACCCCACAGGCCTCGGATACCCCACAGGCCTCGGACACCCCGCAGGCCTCGGACACCCCGCAGGCCCCGGAAGCCCCAGACCAGTTCACCCCCCGGCCCGCCGTCCGTTCCGGCCCGGCCTACTTCGCGCCCGCCCCCGGCGCGGCCGCCGCCGAACGGTCCCGCTGGCCCGCGCGGCGCCGGTTTCTGGCCTACGGCGGCGTGACCGCCGGTATCGCGGCGGCCGGCGACCTGGCCGGCCGGAACCTGATCAACGAGCACAACATCGCCTCCGCCCGCGATGCGCTGCGGTTCCCCCGGCCCGCGATACCCGCGCCCCCGCTGCCAGCCGGCCGCAACCTGGGCGTGCCCGGTCTCAGCCCGTTTGTCACCCCCGACCGCACGTTCTACCGGGTCGATACCACCCTGGTCGCCCCGCAGCTCGCACCGGCCGACTGGCGCCTGCGGATCCACGGGCTGGTAGGCCGTGAGGTGGTGCTCACCTTCGCCGACCTGCTGCGGCGCCCGCTGACTGAGGCGTGGATCACACTAACCTGCGTTTCCAATCCGGTCGGGGGACCGTACGTGGGGAACGCCCGCTGGCTGGGCGCCGACCTGGCCGCCTTGATCCGGCTGGCCCGCCCGCAGGCCGGCGCCGACCAGTTGCTGTGCACGTCGGTGGACGGGTTCACCTCGGGCACCCCGCTGACGGTCGTCCTCGACGGCCGCGACGCGCTGCTGGCGGTGGCCATGAACGGTTCGCCGCTGCCCGTCGAGCACGGTTTCCCGGCCCGGCTGGTGGTGCCCGGGCTGTACGGATACGTGTCCGCCACCAAGTGGGTCACCGACATCGAGGTGACCACGTTCGCCGCGGCCCGGGCCTTCTGGGTGCAGCGCGGCTGGGCCCAGCAGGCCCCGATCAAGACCGAGTCCCGGATCGACGTGCCGGCCGCCGGGGCGTCGCTGCGGCCCGGCCGGACCGCGGTCGCCGGGGTGGCGTGGGCCCAGCACAAGGGCATCGCCGCCGTCGAGGTCCGGGTCGACGGCGGTCCCTGGCAGCAGGCCCGGCTGGCCGCCGTGCCCGGCATCGACACCTGGCGGCAGTGGCGGTGGGAGTGGGACGCGCTCCCCGGCCCGCACGGGCTCGAGGCCCGCGCCACCGACGCGACCGGCTACACCCAGACCGCCGTCCAGGCCGACACCATCCCCAACGGCGCCTCCGGCTATCCGTCCGCCCAGGTCACCGTGCGGAACTCGTGACCGGCGGGCCGGCTGGCGGGCTGGCCGGCTGCGGGAACCGGCTCCCGGCCCGCATCCGGGCCACGATCGCGGGCGGCGCGGTCCGCGGCGAACCGGCCGTGTACGGCGGCTGCGGGTCGTACTCCAGCATCAGCTGGGTGGCCTGCGCGACCTCGTCGCCCGCCAGCCGCCCGGCCAAGGTCAGCGCCATGTCGATCCCGGCCGAGACGCCCGCCGCGGTCACGTACTTGCCGTCGAACACCACCCGCTCGCTGGCCGCCACCGCCCCCAGCTGGGCCAGCTGCTCCAGCGCGAGCCAGTGCGAGGTGGCCCGCCGCCCGGTCAGCAGCCCGGCCGCCGCCAGCACCAGCGACCCGGTGCAGACCGAGGTGGTCCAGGTCGTGGTCTGGTCCACCGCCCGCAGCCAGTCGCCGGCCGCCTGCGCACTGGCGGAGTCGCCCACCAGGGCGTCGCTGCCCGGCCCGCCCGGCACCAGCACCACGTCCGGCCGGGTCACCTCGGCCAGGGCCGCGTCGGCCACCAGGCCGAGGTCGCCGGTCTCGTCCCGGACCGGCCCGGCCTGCTCGGCCACGAACACCACCTCGGCCCCGGGCAGGTGGTTCAGCACCTGGTAGGGCCCGATGGCGTCGAGCACGGTGATCTTGGGGAACAGCACGATCGCGATCTGCATGGGGGACCCTTTCTAAAAGCGTCGCCGGTACTCGGCCGGGGACACGTGCAGCGCCTGCTGGAACGCCCGGCGCATGGTTTCGGGGCTGCGGTAGCCGCAGGCCCGCGAGATCTGCTCGATCCCGTCGCGGCTGTCCTCGAGCAGCCGCCGGGCGGCCTCCAGCCGCACCCGGTCCACGTAGCGGCCCGGCGGCATGCCGGTCTCGGCCGCGAACGCCCGCGCGAACTGCCGCGGCGACAGCCGCACCCGCTCGGCCAGCACGTCGACCGACAGGTCGGCGCCCGGGTGCTCGGCGATCCAGTGCTGCACGTCGCGCAGCGGCTGGCGCTGGGCCAGCTGGGCGTGCAGGTGGGCGCTGAACTGGGTCTGGTTGCCCGGCCGCCGCAGGAACACGACCAGGTGGCGCGCGACCGCCAGCGCCGTGTCCCGGCCGTGGTCGTCCTCGACCAGCGTCAGCGCCAGGTCGATGCCCGCGGTGACCCCGGCCGAGGTGGCCACGTTCCCGTCGCGGACGAAGATCGGCTCCGGCCGCACGGTCACGTCCGGGTACCGCTCGGCCAGCCGCGCGCAGTTGGCCCAGTGGGTGGTCGCCTGGCGGCCGGCCAGCAGTCCCGCCTCGGCCAGCCGGAACGCCCCGGTGCAGACCGACACGATCCGGTCGGCCGCCGCCCCGGTCGCGCGCAGCCAGTCCACCAGCTCCGGCGCCGGTTCCCGGGTGCCGGGCCCGCCCGGCACGATCAGCGTGTGCGGGGCCGGGAGGCCGGCCAGGTCGAGGTCGGGCGCGATCCGCAGCCCGCTCCCGGTCCGGACCGGACCGCCGCCCACGCTGGCCGTCCTGATCTCGTAGGCGGTACCGTCGCCGGCCGGGCCGACCACGCTGTTCGCGCCCGCGAACACCTCCAGCGGCCCGGTCACGTCCAGGCTCTGCACCTGGTCGAACAGGACGATCAGCACGTCGCGGCTCATCACCCTGGCTATGCTGCCGCGCTCGCCACGTGACCGCAATGACAAATTTCCCACCTTTTCTGCCATGGATAAAGGGCTGCCACCGCCGGCCGTATCCTCGCCGCATGGAGCACGGGGTGGTGTGGGTGGTGGCCGGCCCGCCGGGCGCGGGCAAGACCGCGGTCGCCCGGCTGCTGCTGGCCCGGCTCCGGCCGGTCCCGGCGCTGCTGGACAAGGACACGATGTACGGGCCGTTCGTGGCCGCCACCTTGGCCGCCGGCCGCCGCCCGCCCGGGGAACGCGAGGGCCCGTGGTACGACGATCACGTCAAGCGGCACGAGTACGACGGCATGACCGCCACCGCCCGGGAGATCCGCTCGTTCGGCTGCCCGGTGCTGCTGTCGGGCCCGTTCACCCAGCAGATCCACGACGCCGCCCGCTGGCAGGATTGGGTCCGGGACCTGGGCGGGGACCCGGTCCGCCTGCTCTGGGTCCGCGCCGACGCCGAGACCCTGCGCCAGCGCCTGGCCGGCCGCGCCTCGCCCCGCGACACCGGGAAGATCGCCGACTTCGCCGCGTTCGCCGCCCGCATGCACCTGGACCGCGAACCGCGGGCCCCGCACCACACCGTCGACAACCGGCTGACCGCCCCGGCCGGCCTCGGCCAGCAGCTGACCGCGATACTGGCCAGATGCCCCAACTGATTGACGGCCCGAGCCGGGTCACCGCGGCCGGGGAGCCGCCCAAGCTCATCGACGAGTTCGCCGGCCGGGTGAACACCGGCGAGGCCGGGGTCAGCATCGCCCACATGCGCAGCCCGTCCGGCTGGTCCGAGCCCGGCCAGCGCCCCGAGTTCGACGAGTACACGATCGTCCTGCACGGCGCCGTCGTCGTCGACTATGAGGGCGGCCAGCTCACCGTCCAGGCCGATCAGGGCGTCCTCACCCGCGCGGGGGAGTGGGTCCGCTACAGCACCCCCGGCCCCGACGGCGCGGACTACATCTCGGTCTGCCTGCCCGCGTTCGCCCCCGGCACGGTCCACCGCGATGAGTAACCGCAACTGGCGCGACCCCGCCTCCTGGGCCGCCCTGGCCGGCGTCTACGCCGCGGCCCAGGGCGCGTCGGCCTGGGCTGGCCAGCGCGTCGCCCGGCGCGGCCCCCGGGACCAGTACCGGGAGTTCCGCCAGCCTGCGTTTGCCCCGCCCGGCCCGGTCTTCCCGGTGGTGTGGACCGGCCTGAACCTGACCACCGCCACCTCGGCCTGGCGCCTGTGGCGAACCCGGCGCGTCGCTGGCCCCGAGGTCCCGCACGCCCAGAGCGCGCTGGCCTGGTGGGCGCTGGCGGTGCTGCTGCGCAGCGGCTATGTCCCGCTCGAGTTCGGCGCCCGCCGCTACTGGGCCGCCACCCTCAACTCGGCCCTGCTCTGCGCGGTCATGGCCCGTTACGCCACCGTCGCCCGCCGCGCCGACCCAACCGCCGCCGCCCTGGCCACCCCCGAGATCGCCTGGACCGCCTTCGCCACCATCCTCAGCGCCGCCATCGCCACCCAGAACAGTTGACCCGCCGATCAGTTCCGCGGTGGCGGCAGTACCAGCGTGTTCTGCCCGGCCGCCAGCCACCAGTCCCCATCCCGGTGGACCAGAACATAGAGGGCCATCTCCGAGAACGTCCCGCTCCCGTCGGCCGCGGGCGGCTGGGGCGGGACCGGCTCGCCGCCGGGGCCGATCGCCACCCGCCGCACCTGGGTCACGATCACGTCGGGGGCGGGGGAGACGATCGACGCGACCTCGTACCGGGAAGACGGCCCGCCGCGCTGCTTCGCGTTCAGCCGCTGATGGATGGAGTGCAGGGTCTGGTAACCCTCGACCGTCGCCCCGAACGGGCTGCCCCACAGGATGTCGGCCGCGAAATGCCGGTTGTAGACGCCGGCGTCGCGGGCGTCCAGCCCTTCCTGCAGCTCCGCGACCAGCGCCGCCACCGCGACGGCGGCGTCCTCCTCGGAAACGCCCTTGTCCGCCAGGGCCGGCCTCATGCCGCCTCCTCGTCGATGATCAGCAACGTCTTGCCGACCGCGGTCCGGGCCTCCAGGCCGCGGTGCGCGTCGGCCGCCTGCGCCAGCGGGTAGGTCTGGCCGATGACCGGCCGCAGCCGGCCGGCCGCCACCTCGGCCAGCGCCTGGGCGGTGAGCTTTTCGTGCACCCCGGGCGGGAACTGCACCTGCTCGATGCCCTGCACGGTGATGCCCCGGCGAGCAGCATCGCCCCGGTCGACCGGGGCGAACCCGCCGCTCGGGGCCCCGTGGGCCGAGAACCGGCCGCCGCCCGCGGTGATCGCGAACGCGGCCACCCCGAGCGAGCCGCCGACACCGTCGAACACCACTGCCGGCCCGCATCCGCCGGTCACCGCGGTCACCCGCCCGGCCCAGCCGGGGTCGGAGTAGTCGATCACGGCCTCGGCCCCGGCCGCCCGGACCCGGGCCGCCTTCTGCTCGGCCGCCGTCGCCCCCGACAGCCGCAGCGCCGCCACCACGTGGCCGCCCGCCGCCCGGGCGAGCTGGGTCAGCAGCAGCCCGAGGCCTCCGGCCGCCCCCAGGACCAGTACCCAGTCACCGGGCCGCACCCCGGTGGCGGCCATCAGGCCGAGCGCGGTCGCCCCGTCGCTCTTCACCCCGATCGCGTCGGCCAGGCTGACCCCGTCCGGCACCGGCACCAGCTGCCCGGCCGTCACCACCGCCCGCTCGGCGTAGCCACCGGTGCCGCCCCCGCCCCCGGTCTGGGCCACCACCCGCTGCCCGATCAGGCTGGCGTCCACCTCGGGCCCCGCCGCCCGCACGGTCCCGGCCACCGCGGTGCCGGGCACGTAGGGCGGCCGGACCGGGAACCACTGGGTGGCCCGGCCGGCCCGGATCGCGGTGTCGATGAACAGCACGTCGGCGACGGCGGCGGCCACCACCACCGAGTCCGGCCCCGGCTCCGGGTCCGGTACCTCGGCCGGCCGCAGCACCTCCGGCCCGCCGAACTCCCGCACCTCGATGACGCCGCTCATCAGACCACCGCCTCCATGTCGCGGACCTGCAGGCCGGGCCGGCCGGGGTCGAGGTTGAGCCCGAGCACCCGCCGTGGGTGGATACGGATGAGCTCGGCCGCCCCGCCCGGGAACGGCGGCGCCCCGCCGGTCACGGTCTCCGCCACCCCGCGGATCTCCAGGAACTGCGCCTCGGCCCCGTAACCGGCCGGGTTGTCCACTTCCAGCGCCACCAGCGGCTGGCGCCCCACGTTGCGGTACTTGGCGCTCTGGGCCATGTTGAAGCCGTAGATGTCGATCGTGCCGAGCTCGTCGTTGTAGGCGAACCCGACCGGTTTGACCTGGGGGCCGCCGTCGGGGCCGACCGTGGCCAGCCGCCCGAGGTGGTACGTGGCCAGGAACTTCTGCTCCGCCTGGTTCAGTGCCATGCCGATCACCGTAAAACCTCAACTAATGTTGAGGTCAAGCCGGGCGGCGGGCGCCCAGGGCCGCCAGGGGGCGCCGTGACTCAGATCCCGACCAGGACCCGCGAGCTGACCGCGGGGCAGCTGGCCGAGCGCAGCGGGGTGGCCATCTCCGCGCTGCACTTCTACGAGGCCCAGGGCCTGATCATGGCCCGCCGGACCACTGGCAACCAGCGCCGCTACAAGCGTGAGATGCTGCGCCGGGTCGCGTTCATCCGCGCCTCCCAGCGGGTCGGCATCCCGCTCGCCAAGATCAGGGGCGCGCTGGCCACGCTGCCGGCCGGCCGCACGCCGACCCCGGCCGACTGGGCCCGGCTGTCGGCCGCCTGGCGCGACGACCTCGACGACCGCATCCGCCAGCTGCAGAACCTGCGCGACAAGCTGACCGGCTGCATCGGCTGCGGCTGCCTGTCGATCGGCAGCTGCCAGCTCGCCAACCCGGGCGACGTGCTCGGCAACGAGGGCCCCGGCCCCCGCAACCTGTGACCCAGCCTCCGCAACTTGTGACCCAGCCTCCGCAACCTGTGACCCGGCCCCCAAGATAGGGACCATGCAGATCGCCGATTCGGTGGCCCTGGTGACCGGGGCCGGACGTGGCCTGGGTCAGGTGTTCGTCCAGGAGCTGACCCGCCGGGGTGCGAAGACCGTCTACGCCGCCGCCCGCGACCCGGCCCGGCTCGACGGATCCGGGATCGCGGTCGGGCTCGACATCACCAAGCCGGAGCAGGTGGCGGCGGCCGCCGAACGTTGCGCCGACGTGAACCTGCTGATCAACAACGCCGGCGTGATGACCAGCAGCCCGTTCCTGGCCGCGCCGACCATGGACGGTGCCCGGCTGGAGATCGAGACCAACTACCTGGGCACGCTGGCCATGTGCCGGGCGTTCGCGCCGGCCCTGGCGGCCAACCACGGCGGCGCGATCGTCAACCTGCTGTCGGTGACCAGCTTCTTCACCAACCCCGACAACGGCAGCTACGGCGCATCCAAGGCGGCCGAATGGTCGCTGACCAACGGGGTCCGCATCGAACTGGCCCACCAGGGCACGCTGGTGGTCGGGGTGCACGCCGGGTTCATCGACACCGAGATGGTGACCGAGCTGGCCCGTGGCCTGCCCAAGCTGGACCCGCTGGACGTGGTCCGGCAGATCCTCGACGCGGTCGAGGCGAACCAGGTCGAAGTGCTGGCCGGCGAGCGGACCCGGCGGGTCAAGAGCCAGCTGCCGGACGACCACGAGAAGATCTACCCCGCGATCCAGGCCCGCTGGGACGCCGAGCACTGGCCCGCCCAGGACCCCGGCGCAGCAAATTGAGACACGTGACTCCGGCCATCCCGGTTACCGTGCCCCCGTGCTCGACGGACTGAGTTACGACGACAGCGAGCCGCCTTCGATCGGCCTGGTGCCGCCCGGCACCAGCTGGGAGGAGGTGCACGATCACATCAAGATCTCGCACAACTTCCTGCTGGTCGAGACCGAGCCGGACGGCGAGTACGCGGGCGCCTACTGGACCGGCACCGAGATGGTGGTGCTGGACGACCTCGGGCCGGACCAGGACGAGGCGCTGGACGACTTCCGCGAGCAGCTCCGCCAACGCGGCGAGCTCTAGTCCACTATCGCCTGGTAGACCAGCTGCCGCAGCTGCGACCGGATCGGGTAGGCGTTCGAGGGCATCAGCTGGGTGAAGAACGACGCGGTCAGCTCCTCGGCCGGGTCGACCCAGAACGCGGTGCTGGCCGCTCCGCCCCAGGACAGCTCGCCCGCCGAGGTCGGCACCTTGCCGCCCACCGGGTCGAGGTTGACCGCCAGCCCGAGCCCGAAGCCGGTGCCCCGGAACGGGGTCTCGGCGTACAGCGGCCGCCCGAACAGCTCCAGGTCCTGGTTCCCGGGCAGATGGTTGCGGCTCATGTAGGCGACCGTGCGCGGGCCCAGCAGCCGCACCCCGTCCAGCTCCCCGCCCGGGCTGCCCGGCCGGTTCAGCAGCATCTGGGTGAACCGGTCGTAGTCGGCCGCGGTCGACACCAGCCCGCCGCCCCCGCTGTGCAGGCTCGGCTCGGTCAGCGCGGCCGCCCCCATCGCGCCGATCTCGGCCAGCTGGCCGTCCCCGCCCAGCGCGTACAGGGTGGCCAGCCGGCCGGCGTCGCTGGTGTGGAACGCGGTGTCGGTCATGCCCAGCGGGCCGAACACCCGGTCGGCCAGGAACTCGTCCAGCCGCTGGCCCGACACCACCTCGACCACCCGGCCGAGCACGTCGGTCGACACCGAGTAGTTCCACTCCGAACCGGGCTGGAACAGCAGCGGCATGCCGGCCCAGGCGTCGCAGGCGGTGGCCAGGTCGGTCCCGGGCGGCCAGGCCCACTCGTAGCCGCGGGCCCGGTAGATCCCGTCGACCGGGTGCGAGCGCAGGAACCCGTAGGTGAGCCCGGAGGTGTGGGTGAGCAGGTGCCAGATCCGCATCGGCTCGGCCGCGGGCACGGTGACGTTGCGGACGTCGGTCCCGCCGGTGAACACCCGGACGTCGGCGAACGACGGGATCAGGGTGGCGACCGGGTCGTTCAGCTCGAAACCGCCCTCCTCCCACAGGATCATCGCGGCCACCGCGGTGATCGGCTTGCTCATCGAATAAATGCGCCACACGGTGTCGGTCTCGACCGGCCGGCCGGCGGCCAGGTCGCGGACCCCGGACCGGGCCACGTAGGCGAGCCGCCCGCGCCGGTTGACCGTGATCAGCCAGCCGGCCAGCCGCTCGTCGTCCACGTAGCGCCCGAAGTGGCGCCCGATCCGGTCCAGCCGGTCCGGGTCCAGCCCCACCTCGGCCGGGTCCACCTCCACCTTGAGTTCACCCACTGCAGCTCCTGCCCACGGCATCGACAAATGAGGTTGACGTTGACGTTACGTCAACTCCTATCGTCGGCCCATGGCCTGGTCGATCGCTGAGGTGGCCCGGATGTCCGGCGTCACCACCCGCACCCTGCGGCACTACGACGCGATTGGCCTGCTGACCCCGGCCTACGTGCACGACAACGGTCACCGGTACTACGAGACGGCCCAGTTGCTGCGGCTCCAGCAAATTCTGCTGCTGCGCGAGCTGGGGGTCGGCCTGCCGGACATCGCCACCGCGATCGGGTCCGGCCCGGACACGGTGACTGCCCTGCGCCGGCACCGGGCCCGGCTGCTGGCCGAAAGCAGGCGGCTGGCCGGGCTGGCCGCCACCGTGGCCCGCACCATCACCGAACTGGAAGGGAACTCATCGATGAGCCCGCCGATCAACCGCCCGGAGAACCTGTTCGCAGGCCTCAACCCGGCCGACTACGACGACGAGGCCCGCGCGCGCTGGCCCGACCAGTACGAGCAGGCCCAGCCGGTGGTGCGGGGCCGGACAGCGGAGCAGCAGGAGGCCGAGCAGCAGGAGCTGACCGCCCAGATGATCCGGATGGCCGAGCTGATGACGGCGGGTAAGGCGGCCGCTGACCCCGAGGTCCAGGCCGAGGTCGACCGGCACTACCGCTGGGTGGCTCGCTACTGGACCCCGAACGCCGCCGCCTACCGCAACCTCGGCCAGCTGTACGTCGACGACGAGCGGTTCCGGGCCAACTACGACAAGATCACGCCCGGCCTGGCCGCCTACCAGCGCGACGCGATGGCGATCTACGCAGGCGAGCGCCTCCCCTGACCGTCGAGCTGCTGGCCAGCACCGTCTTGGCCGTCCAGCTCGGCCACCCGCTCGTGCAGCCGGGCGCGGATCTCGTCCGGGCTGTAGGCCCGGCGGCGCCGCTCGGCCCGGACCACCACCACCCCGGTGGCGGCCACGCCCGCGAAACCGGCCAGGCCCAGGATCTTCCAGGTACGTCCGCTCGACCACTGCACCCGCCTAGGCTACGACCGTGCCGAACAAGATCACGCCGGACCGGGCCGTAACCCTCGACGACGCGGCCGGTTTCACCCGCACCGGCGACCTGTGGCTGTTCCGCGGGCACAAGCCGGCCGACCGGGCCATCCAGGTCGCCACCAACAGCCCGGTCAACCACGTCGGCATGGCGGTGGTGCTGGAGGACCTGCCGCCGCTGCTGTGGCACGCCGAGCTGGGCCGGTCGCTGCCCGACGTGTGGTCGGGCGACCGCCACCGCGGCGTCCAGCTGCACGACCTGCGGGCGGCGGTGACCGTGTGGGCCCAGCGCTACGGCCAGCGGGCCTGGCTGCGGCAGCTGGAACCGCCGACCGGCCCGGAGGCCGAGGACGGGGTGCTGCGCACGATCGCCCGGCTCGACGGCACCCCGTTCCCGTCCACCGCCGCCCTCGCCTCCCGTTGGCTGCGCGGCCGGGTGCCCGTCCGGCTGGCCCTAACTCGGCTAGCACTGACCCCGTCCGAGCTGGAGAGCGCCTACTGCGCCGAGGTGCTGGCCGTCACCTACCAGGCCATGGGCCTGCTGGACGGCCGCCACCAGACCAGCTGGTACGACCCCGGCCGGTTCTGGAGCGGCGACGACCTTCCCCTGGCCGGCGGCCACCACCTCGGCGGCGAGATCCCGGTCTCCGTCCCAACACTTGTCGCACGGCAAAACAGCGGTACCCCATCCGCATGAAGACCCCAAAGAGGGGCAAAGAGCCGGTATGGGTGCATTCGACAAGCTCAAGAACAAGCTGCAGGTAGGTAAGGGCAAGGCCAAGGAAGGGGCGGGCCGGGCCACCGACAACCCGCGGCTGGAGGCCGAAGGCCGCGGCGACCGCGTGGCCGGCAACACCAAGCAGGTCGGCGAGCAGGTCAAGGACGCCGGCAAGAACGTCAAGGACGCGTTCAAGAACCCCTGATCGGCCCGGGATCTCCGTCCGCTGTGGGCGGAGATGCCCGAGCCAAGTAGCGAGCTGGCCTGCCGACCGGCAGGCTAGTCGCCGTGAACTCGTACAACGACTTCTTCGCGGGCTCGGCGACCGTGGCCGGTGCCCTCATCGGCCTGCTGTTCGTGGCCCTGTCGATCCAGCCCGAGCGCAACCGGGACGAGCGCTCGGTCGAGCACCGGGCGGTGGCCGGCACCGCCTTCACCGCGCTCCTCGACGCCCTGTTCGTCTCGCTCATCGGCCTCCAGCCGGGCGCCGGCCTGCAGTACGGTGCGGTCATCTTCGGCGCGCTCGGCCTGATCAGCAGCGTCAACCTGTCCCGCCGGATCTGGCTGGTCCGGGGCCAGGTCGAGCTGTCCCGGCGCTGGTCCACGTTCATGGGCTTCATCATCGTCATGTACGCGGCCCAGCTGATCGTCGGGCTGTGGCCGCACATGAGCACCGCCAGCCAGTCCAGCTACACCGCCGCCTTCATCTACGCGATGTTCAGCGTGGGCATCGGCCGGTCCTGGGAGCTGCTGGGCATGCAGCGCGACCGCAGCCTGATCGACCAGGTGCGCGAGGCACTCGTCCACAACCTCACCCATACCGAGACCCCGCCGAACCCGGCCGGCCCGGCCAGCCCGGCCAGCCCGGCCGACGACCCGCCGCCCGCGTCCTGAGCGCAGGTCGGCCAGAGCCAGCGACGTGGCCGCCGCCAGCAGCAGCACCCCGCCGCAAAAGCTGGCCACTGTGACGGGCTCGCCGAACAGCACCACCCCCAGCCCGGCCGCGCTGACCGGCTCGATCAGCATGATCACGGACGCAGTGGCCGCCCGTACGGTGGCCGCCCCGGCGAAGTAGAGCGGGTAGGCCAGCGCGGTCGGCACCGCCGCCAGGTACCCGAGCACCGTCAGCACCGCGACCGGGTGCGCGGAGTGCGGCAGCAGCCCGGTCGCCAGCGCGAGCGGCAGCAGCAGGACCGCGCCGATCCCGAACGCCCAGGCGGTGACCGTCACCGGGTCGTCGCCGCCGGTGCGGCCGGCCCAGCGGGCGACCAGCGAGGCCCCCGCGTAGCCGGCCGCCGACAGCAGCGCCAGCAGCACGCCGAGCGGGCGCACCGCCCCGGCCGGGTTGCCGAGCACCAGCACCATCAGGCCGCCCAGCGCGGCCGCCATCGCGGTCACGCCCCCCCGGGGCAGCCGTTCGTGCAGCAGCAGCCGGGCCCCGGCCGCGATCAGCAGCGGGCCCGCCCCCAAGGTGACCACGGTGCCGATCGCCAGCCCGGTGACCTGGACGGCGCCGAAGTAGGCGGTCTGGAACACGGCCAGCCCGAACCCGGTCGCCAGCCGGACCAGCAGTTCCCGCCGCCGGAGCCCGCGCAGCCCCAGGCCTCGCCGGCGGGCCAGCTGGAACAGCGTCAGCAGGACCAGGCCGGCGGCGTTCCGCCAGAACGAGACGCTGATCGCCCCGAGATCGCTGAATTGGTAGATGAGCCCGGCCGCCGCCCCGGCGGTACCCCAGGCGACCCCGGCCACCGCCAGGCAGAAAAGGCCACGCCCGGCAGGCAGGCCAGCCGAAACAGAAACAGAAGAAGAAGAAGACGACACGACAGTTCTCCGCACACCGAGTGCTGATGGGACCCGTATGCGGGCGGCAACACCAGCACCACCGCAGGCGGCGGGGCGTCAGCTCCCGGCGCGGCGGTGTTCGGTACGGCCCGCCTAAGCGGCGGGCGGAGAGATAACCGGCGTGATGTGCACAATCGGTCACCTTAACAGGCCTGTCGCGACCCGGCGAACCGGGCGCACCATGACCGGGGAGGACCACTGCCCCCGGTGAGCAGGCCCGTTACGCGACTAGCGGAAATCACGGGGGGACATTCCACCCAGCGGGAACCTACGATGTCTGCATGCGCCCTGAACGGGGGTTCCGTGCGCCGAAACCTCCGCCTGGACCAGCCGACCTTACGGAGCATTCATGCCCTTGACCGCGCCCAACGCCCCGACCGAGAACGCGCGGACCGCGATCATCACCGTCGACGACGACCCCGACGTTTCCCGGGCGGTCGCCCGCGACCTGCGGCGCAAGTACGCCGGCGAGTACCGCATCGTCCGCGCCGAGTCCGGCCAGTCCGCCCTGGAGGCGCTGCGTGAGCTGAAGCTCCGCGGCGACCAGGTCGCGGTGATCCTGGCCGACTACCGGATGCCCAACATGAACGGCGTCGAGTTCCTCGAGCAGGCCATGGACATCTACCCCGGCGCCCGCCGGGTGCTGCTCACCGCCTACGCCGACACCAGCGCCGCCATCGACGCGATCAACGTCGTCGACCTCGATCACTACCTGCTCAAGCCCTGGGACCCGCCCGAGGAGAAGCTCTACCCGGTGGTCGACACGCTGCTCGACACCTGGAAGACCTCCGACCACCACCTGGTCCCGGAGATCAAGGTCATCGGGCACCGCTGGAACGCGCGCTCGTCCGAGGTGCGCGAGTTCCTGGCCCGCAACCAGGTCCCCTACCGCTGGTACTCCACCGACGAGCCCGAGGGCAAGCGGATGCTGGAGGCGGCCGACCAGGACGGCCTGCAGCTGCCGGTCGTCATCACCCTCGAGCACGAGGTGCTGGTCGCCCCGACCGACGCCGAGCTGGCCAGCAAGGTCGGCCTCGCCACCGACCCGTCGACCGACTTCTACGACCTGATCGTGGTCGGCGGCGGCCCGGCCGGCCTCGGCGCTGCCCTCTACGGGGCCTCCGAGGGTCTGCGGACGGTGCTGCTGGAGCGGACCGCGACCGGCGGGCAGGCCGGGCAGAGCTCCCGCATCGAGAACTACCTGGGCTTCCCCGACGGCGTGTCCGGAGCCCAGCTCACCACCCGGGCCCGGCTGCAGGCGGCCAAGTTCGGGGCCGAGGTGCTGACCACCCGCGAGGTGACCGGGCTGGAGATCAACGGCTCGGCCCGCACGGTCAAGTTCTCCGACGGCTCCAAGCTCGACGCCCACAGCGTCATCCTCACCACCGGGGTCACCTACCGGCAGCTCAGGGCGCCCGGCCTGGAGGAGTTCACCGGGGCCGGCGTCTACTACGGCTCGGCCCTGACCGAGGCGGCCGCCTGCGCCGACAACGACGTCTACATCGTCGGCGGGGCCAACTCGGCCGGCCAGGCCGCGGTCTACCTGGCCCGCGGGGCCAAGTCGGTGACGTTGCTGGTCCGCGGCCCGTCGCTGGAAAAGTCGATGTCGCACTACCTGATCGAACAGGTTGACAACGTCCCCAACATCACCGTCCGCACCTGCACCGAGGTCATCGGCGCCCGCGGCGACGGCCACCTGGAGGGCCTCACCCTGCGCGACGCCAACACCGGCGAGACCGAGGACGTGCCCGCCCAGCACCTGTTCGTGTTCATCGGCGCCGCCCCGCTGACCAGCTGGCTGGACGGCGTGCTGGAACGCGACAACCACGGGTTCGTGCTCACCGGCCCGGACCTGACGGTGGACGGCGAGCCGCCCACGGAATGGCCGCTCGACCGAATGCCTTATCACCTAGAGGCCAGCGTGCCCGGCGTGTTCGTGGCCGGCGACGTGCGCTCCGAATCCGCCAAGCGGGTCGCCTCCGCCGTCGGCGAGGGCGCCATGGCCGTCATGCTGGTGCACCGTTATCTGGAGAAGCTGTGACCGAGACCAGTGCCAACGAGAGCAGTGCCAACGAGACCGGTGCGACCGAGACCACGACCTGCGACCCGGCCGAACTGAAGACCCTGTTCCTGTTCGAGAAGCTCAACGACGACCAGCTCGGCTGGCTGTGCCGCGAAGGCCGCATTGAGACCTACCAGCCGGGCCCGGTCTACACCGAAGGTGACCCCGCCACCTGCTTCTACGTGCTGCTCGAGGGCACCCTGGTGATGTACCGCCGGGTCGGCGCGGACGACATCGAGGTGAACCGCACCTCCAACCGGGGCGTGTACGCGGGCGCGTTCCAGTCCTACCTGGGGGAGCGGGCGGCCAAGACCTACAACAGCTCGCTGCGGGTCACGGTGCCGTCCCGGTTCTTCGTGCTCGGGGCTGAGTGCTTCGCCGAGATGATGACCACCTGGTTCCCGATGGCGGTGCACCTCCTGGAGGGGGCGTTCTTCGGGGTCAGTGCGACCCAGCGGGCGATCAGCCAGCGCGAGCGGCTGCTGGCCCTCGGCTCGCTGTCGGCCGGCCTGACCCACGAGCTCAACAACCCGGCCGCGGCCGCCGTCCGCGCCACCTCCTCGCTGCGCGACCGGGTGGCCGGGATGCGCCACAAGCTCACCAAGATCTCCAAGCACCCCTACCAGGGCGACGTGCTCGAGGGCCTGATGGAGCTGCAGGAGCGGGCGGTCGAGCGGGTGGCCAAGGCGCCGGTGCTGGGCCCGATGGAGGCTTCCGACGCCGAGGACGCGGTGGCCGACTGGCTGGACGGCTACGGGGTGAGCGGCCCCTACGACCTGGCCCCGACGCTGGTCCAGGCCGGTCTCGACACCGCCTGGCTGGACCAGGTGGCCGACATCGTCGAGGCCGACGACATGGACGGCGCCATCCGCTGGCTGACCTACACGGTCGAGACCGAGCTGCTGATGAACGAGATCCAGGACTCGACCGGCCGGATCATGCACCTGGTGGGCGCGGCCAAGCAGTACTCCCAGCTCGACCGGGCCCCCTACCAGGAGGTCGACGTGCACGACCTGCTGGACAGCACGCTGGTCATGCTGGCCGCCAAGATCGGCCCCGACATCACCATCGTCAAGGACTACGACCGCACGCTGCCCACGATCCCGGCCTACGCGGCCGAGCTCAACCAGGTGTGGACGAACCTGATCGACAACGCGGTGTCGGCCATGGACCACCACGGCACCCTCACCATCCGCACCGCCCACGACCGCGACCAGCTGCTGGTCGAGTTCGGCGACACCGGGTCGGGTATCCCCAAGGAGATCCAGGGGCGTATCTTCGACCCGTTCTTCACCACCAAGCCGGTCGGCGAGGGCACCGGGCTGGGGCTCGACATCTCCTGGCGGATCGTGGTCAAGAAGCACCACGGCGAGATCAACCTGACCTCCGAGCCCGGTGACACCAAGTTCAAGGTCTGGCTGCCGCTCACCGCCCAGAACCCCGACGACAGCCCGGTCGCGGCGCCGGGGGAGTCCCGCCCCGAGACCGGCCGGCCAGGCGACAACCAGGAGCAGGAGAGCACATGAGCGAGATCCCCGGCGTCGACCCGTCGGTTGCCCCCAGCGGCCCCGGCTGCGCCGAATGCGACGCTGCCGGTGGCTGGTGGTTCCACCTGCGCCGCTGCGCCCAGTGCGGCCACGTCGGCTGCTGCGACTCCTCCCCGGCCCAGCACGCCAGCCACCACGCCAAGGACACCGGCCACCCGGTCATCCAGAGCTTCGAGCCGCACGAGTCCTGGTTCTGGAGCTACCCCGACAACCAGCTCTACGAGCGCGGCCCCGAGCTGGCCGCCCCCGACCACCACCCGCTCGACCAGACCACCCCCGGCCCCGAGGACCGCGTCCCGGCCGACTGGCAGTCCCACCTGCACTACTAGCCGACCGGCGAGGCCCGGGGGCTCTCCTCACCACGGAGTGCCCCCCGGCCCTCGACGTTCCGGTGAGGCCCGCACACCCCCGCCACCACAAGCTGCGCCCGGGCCCTCGACGTTCCGGCGAGGACCGCACACCCCCGCCACCACAAGGTGCGCCCGGGTCCTCGACGTTCCGTTGGTTTTCCTCACCGTGACCGGCCAGCATCCCGCCGTACTCCGGTTGCCCCTCCGCGCCCGGCCCGCGCATCACCGCGCCGCATCACCGCCGCCCGCCGTGTGCGACGCGCGCCCCCTTGCCCCCTGAGTCACACGCGCCCCGTGTGGCCCTGCAGCTTGTGCGGCTCCCGATTCGGGAAGCCTTTTAGGCAGCATTTGTAAAAAAGTCTTCCCGAATCTATGGCTCGTCCCTTAGGCGGCGGGCCTACCAGGCCTGGCTCTTGGACGTGAAGTGGGTCAGCGTGTCGAGGTCGTCGGCCTGGTAGACGTGCCGCGGCGGGGTCTCGAAGGTGGCGTAGGGGATGATCCGCAGCACCACCCGCTTCTCCTCGGCGCACATCTTCTGGATCGCGGGGTACTTCTCGTCCGGCATCGGCTGGCCCGCCATCAGCTCGGTGACCTTCCGCATCAGCTGGCTGGCGTGCTCGGGGTCGGGATCCAGCTCGGCCGTGCCGTAGACCTGCAGGTAGGTGAGGGGCCAGTTCTCGTCGAGCACGCACAGGCTGACGTGCGGATCGCGCTGCACCGCCTTGGCCTTGGCCCGGTCGGCCATCGTCGAAACCAGCAGTTCGTCGCCGTCGACGATGTAGTACACGACGGTCATGGCGGGCCCGTCGTTCTTCCGGTTGTAGCCGAAGATGCAGGTCCGGTGGTCCCGGACGAACTGCCGTCGTTCCTCGCGATCCATGGTGGCCTTCCTGAGCATGAGTGCGATGAGGCCGTTTCCCCCGGCCCGACAAATGCGAACGATTGTTGCAGACCAGTCTGCCCCCCGCGGCGGTGGCCGTCAGCTGCCGTGGCCGTAACGTGGCCTCATGCGCGCATGGGTAGTGGCCAAGCCCGGGCCGATCACCGAGGGGCCGCTGGAACTGACCGACGACCGGCCGGTACCCGAGCCCGGCCCCGGTCAGCTGCAGCTCAAGCTGATCGCCTGCGGGGTGTGCCGCACCGACCTGCACCTGGCCGAGGGCGACCTGCCGCCGCATCACCCGCGGACCACGCCCGGTCACGAGATCGTGGGCCGGGTCACCGCCACCGGCCCCGGCACCACCCGGTTCAGCGTGGGTGACCGGGTCGGGGCGGCCTGGCTGGCCGGCGTCGACGGGTCCTGCAAGTTCTGCCGCCGGGGCCAGGAGAACCTCTGTCCCGGCTCGACCTACACCGGCTGGGACATCAACGGCGGCTACGCCGACTACGTGATCGTGGCCGACGCCTTCGCCCACCCGCTGCCGGACGGGTTCAGCGACACCGAGGTCGCCCCGCTGCTGTGCGCGGGCATCATCGGCTACCGGGCGCTGGTCCGGGCCGAGGTCCCGCCGGGCGGCACCCTCGGCATCTGGGGGTTCGGCGGGTCGGCCCACCTGGCCGCCCAGGTCGCGATCGCCCAGGGCGCCCAGGTGCACGTGTTCACCCGCGGCGGGTCCGCCCGCGAGCTGGCCCGCAGCCTGGGCGCCGCGTCGGTCCAGCACTCCTTCGACCCGGCCCCGGTGCCGCTCGACTCGGCCATCCTGTTCGCCCCGGTGGGGGAGATGGTCCCGGCCGCGCTGGCCGCCCTCGACCGGAACGGCACCCTGTCGGTGGCCGGCATCTACCTGAGCGACATCCCGTCCCTGAACTACGAAAAGCACCTGTTCCAGGAGCGCAACCTGCGCAGCGTCACCGCCAACACCCGCGGCGACGCCCAGGAGTTCCTGACCCTCGCCGAACGGCTCAAGCTCAAGGTCACCACCACCCCGTACCCCTTCACCGAGGCCGACCAGGCCCTCGCCGACCTCAAGGCCGGCCGCGTGGACGGCGCCGCCGTCCTCCAGTTCTGACCCGCCCGCCGAGCCCCGGGGCCCGAGCCACCTCAGCCCTGTCGGCCGCCCGGCCCTGCGAGCCCGCCCAGCCCGCGCGAACCCCAGACACCCCCTCACCTCGTCACATCTGGCCTTGATCGTGTTGCCGTTGGTATGGTCGGCCCAGAACCATTGCGGTCAGCGGGGCTCTCCCCAGTGCGCGCTCGCGCATCCAGGACGTTCGTGCCTTCGAGAAACAGGTGAACATGGTCAAGCGACCCGACTCCGTCGTCACCTTGCAAACGATCGCGGATCAGGCCGGGGTCCACCCGTCCACGGTATCGCGTTCGTTGCAGCAGCGGCCGGATGAGCGCCGGGTCAGCGCCCAAGCCATGCGCATCCGCCGGATCGCGGCCGAGCTCGGCTACGTGCCCGACCGCAACGCGGCCGCCCTGCGCACCGCCCGCAGCAGCACGATCGGGGTGCTGGTGCCCCGGCTGACCGACATCGTGCTGGCCGAGATGTACGACGCGATCGAGGAAGAAGCCAGCCGCTCGGGCCTCGACACGTTTGTGGCCAACACCCACGATGACCCGGCCGAGCAGCTGCTGCGGGTCCGGTCGCTGATCGCCCGACGGGTCAACGGGCTGATCCTGGGCGACGCCCACGTCGACGGCACCGGCCTCGAGCAGATCAAGGCGTTCAACGTCCCGCTGGTGTTGGTCAACCGCCGGAGCGACGGTTACCCGTCCTCGACCTGCGACGACCGTCTGGGCGGCCACATGGTCGGCATGCACCTGGGCCAGCTCGGCCATACCGACGTCGGCATCGTGGCGGGCGAGATGCACGCCAGCACCGCCCTCGACCGGGTCACCGGCTGCCGCCAGGGCCTGCGCCAGCTGGGCATCGAGGTGCCCGCCCAGCGGGTGGTGCAGACCGGGTTCGACGTCGAGGGCGGCCGCCGGGGGGCGACCATGCTGCTGGACAGCCGCCGCCCGCCGACCGCCATCTTCGCCACCAACGACTTCGCCGCCATCGGGGTGCTGGGGGTGCTACGCGACCGCGGCCTGCGGGTCGGCCACGACATCGCGGTGGTCGGCTTCAACGACATCCCGCTCTGCCGTGACCTGCAGGTTCCGCTGACCAGCGTGCGCAGCCCGCACACGCTGATCGGCCGCACCGCCGTCGACATGCTCAAGAAGATCCAGAACGGCGACGAGTGCCACTCGATCCGGCACGCGCCGGAGTTCATGGCCCGTGAGTCTTCCAACCCGGCCGCGGTCACCTATATCGGCAAACCACGAGCCCCCCGCCGCTGACCGCCCCGGCCGGCCCGGTCGGCCCGGAAACGATTGCAGCTCAGACGGCGGTGCCGGTGACCTCGGCTTCTACCGCCAGCGGCGGGCCCGCCTGGGCGCGGACCGGCACGTCGAGGATGATCTCGTCGTCGCCCGGCAGCCCCAGCAGGTCGACGCCGCAGGGGTAGCGGCCGTCGGTCGCCAGCGGCAGGCTGAGCGCCGGAGCCCCGGTCATGCTGGCCATCACGGTCAGCCGCTGGGTGCGCAGCCGCAGCTGGTCCTTGGCCGCCCGCGGCAGCCGGGCCGGCGGCGCCACCCCGAAGGTGGACGGGTAGGCCAGCAACGCGCCCGGCCGCAGCAGCGCCACCAGTGCCCGCCGGGCCTGGTCGCGGACGGTCTGGGCGCGGGCGACCTGCTCCGGCCCGATGGCCGCGGCGGCCGCGAAACGGGCGGCCACTCCGGGCCCCATCGTCGGCCGGGCCTGGCCGACCCAGTCGCCCAGCGCGGTCCACACCTCGGCCAGTTCGAGCACGTGGAAGCTGTCCCGCAGCGCGGCCGGGTCCAGCCGCGGGTCGAGCGGGGAAGTTTCCACCCGCAGCCCGGCCTGGCCGGCCAGGTCGCGCAGGGCTCGTTGGCTGCGGGTGGTCAGCTCGGGGTCGGCCTGCTGCCACAGCTGGGGGGTGATGATGACCGTGTCCGCGTCCCGGGTGGGGCCGGGGGCCGGGTAGCTGGCCACCCGCGCGTGCGCGTCCAGGACCAGCCAGGCGTCCCGCAGCAGGACCGGGTCGCGGGCCATCAGGCCGATCGTGTCGAAGCTGGGGGCCAGCGGCTCCATGCCCGCCACCGAGATCCGCCCGTGGGTCGGCCGGAAGCCGGCGATCCCGCAGTAGGAGGCGGGCACCCGGATCGACCCGCCGGTGTCGGTCCCGAGCGCCAGGTCGCAGGCGCCGGAGGCCACCGCCGAAGCCGAGCCGCTGGACGACCCACCGGGGATGCGGCCGGGCGCCCGCGGGTTGGGCGGCGTGCCGTAATGCACGTTGGTGCCCGCCATGCTGAACGCGAACTCGTCCGACACGGTCTTGCCGACGAACGCCGCGCCCGCCTGCAGCAGCGCCCCGACCACGTCCGCGTGCTCACCTGCGGGGCGGGCGGCCGCCAGCCGGGCCGGATTTCCGCACCCGGTTCGCAACCCGGCCACGTCGAACACATCCTTGACCGCCAGCCGGACACTCCGCAGCGGCCCGAACGCCCGCCTGGGCACTGCCACCTCGGTGCCGAGCACGAACGCAGGCCCAGTCGGCGGCCCGGGCTCGATCTCCTCGGCCAGGCCGGTTCCCTCGGCCGACGCGATAGCCCCAGCCAACCCGGAATTCCCGTTCACGCCGGAGCTCCCGCGCCACTCAGTGCTTCCACGGCCCCCGGAACTCCCGCCCGGTTCGGCCCGGCCGTCGGGCCCAGAACCCCCCTCAGGGTCGGTCGAACTCGCAAACGTTTGCGTTACGGACATCCGCAGCGCTCCCAGGGTCGGTAAAAGGAAAGGGGAAGCCTGACTCTCAGGGCCAGCTGGTGTGCCCGCAAATCCTTGGTATCACAGGCGCCCGAGATCTGGCCAGACCTTGAATACCTACATTAACGTGCAGATACTCCTAGTCAACGACGCCAAAGTCTTCGCCCGCGTCAAATTTTGGATGGTTTACGTGCTCGTTACGTCGGCCTATTGACAGCAACTTTTTTGCCAGGCACCATCGTCGCTACTGGCAAACGTTTGCGAGTTTGTCACTTGAGCCGCCCACAATCGTCAAGGTTAGGAACCGCGATGACCGCAACGATCGAGCCTGTGGACTCCACAACGCAGAGTCATCTGCGCGACGGCGCCCAGTACAAGAACGACCTGCGGGACAGCCGCAGCGTCTGGGTCGCCGACCACAAGGTCGCCGA